>OLQD01002801.1_pt1 | contig 12264 bp, 10 predicted proteins | sample 1672841 | NCBI WGS metagenome assembly OLQD01 (sample SAMEA3136729, study PRJEB25190) | human gut metagenome | biome: human gut; feature: human-associated habitat; material: faeces | place: Austria | collected 2013 | reverse complement strand
CGTCGCTGCCAAGGATGTCCGAGAGCAGCAGCTCGTTGCCGTCGCCGTCCACGTTGAGGGGCTCGTCGATGCTGGCCTCCTGGCGGCGGTTGGAACTTTTGCGTAAGTACATCAGAATTTCGTTGCCGATGCAGCGGCTGGCGTAGGTGGCCAGCTTGATGCAGCGGTCCGGGCTGTAGGTGTTCACGGCCTTGATGAGCCCGATGGTGCCAATGGAGATCAGGTCTTCGGTGGGCACGCCGCTGCTCTCGTACTTTTTGGCAAGGTAGACCACCAGCCGCAGGTTGTGGGTGATGAGCGCATCCCGCGCGGCGGCGCTGCCCGCGGCCATCTCGGCCAGAAGGGCTTTTTCCTGCTCGGGGGTGAGGGGCGGCGGCAGGCCCGGCCCGCCCGTCACATAGTGGGCACCGCCGCTGTGGCGCAGCGCGCCGCACAAGGCCTGCCAGAGCGTGCGCAGCCAGTGGAACATAGATCAGACCTCCTTTTTTATAAGGGGTGAACCCTCTCAGTCAGCTCTGGCCCCAGCAGCAGGGTCCAGTGGTCCGGCGGGGCGGCGGGGCAGTAAAACGCGGTGAGGAAGCCCTGCGCCTGCCGCTGGCCGGCCTGCAGGCGCAGCCCCGGCACGGCGGGCAGCAGGCAGGGCCCCGCAAGGGTGGTGCAGGGCACCAGCCGCACCCCCAGCCCCGGCGGCGGCAGGGGAGAGCGCCCCGCAAAGTGGGCGTCCAGAAAGGTTTGCAGCGCCCCGGGCAGGGCACCGCGCACGGCGGGGTAGTAGGCCAGCGCCACGGCCCGGCCGGAAAGCGGGTCCTGCACGGCAAAGCCGGTGTCGCAAAAGGCCTGCACCGGCACCCGGGCGCTGCCGCACACCAGCACGGCGGCAAAGCTGCGCCCCTGCGCCCGGCCAAAGCAGTACACCACCCCGCGCAGCAGGGCATACACCGCCGCGCAGGCCGCCAGCAGCCGCCCGGGGGAAAGCGGCAGGTAAAGGCACAGGTTCGCGCTCTGGGCCCCGGGCAGCAGCACCGCACCGCCCAGCAGCAGGTTGAGCAGCGCATACCACCCGCACAGCCGGGCAAAGCCCCGCCGCCCCGGCACGCCGTAGGCCGCAGCCACGGCCCCGCAGCAGGTGGCGGCTTTGTAAAGCACCGCCAGCGGCCCGGGCAGCTCCGGCAGCAGCAGGCCCAGCGAGGCCAGCGCCGCCGCCCCGCTGCCCGCCAGCAGCCGCGCCCCGGTGCAGCTGCGCCCCGCCAGCAGCCCAGCCCCCAGCAGCAGCGCCGCCCCAAGGGCAAAGTTCACCAGCAGCAGCTCGTCGAGATAAAGCACCGTTTTCACGCGCAAGCCTCCTTTGGGGCACAGGGTGGGGGGCTTTCAGTATCCGTTTTTGGGCTGGAAATTTCTGTCAAACGGGGGTAAATGGGACCTTTTGTAAGCAATTTGATAGAAAAATTTCACATCTATTCACACAGTTTCACAGTTTTCACACTTTTTTTCAAAAAGGGCTTGAACATTGCTGGAAAGTGTGGTATATTATTGCCATCCGAACAAGGATAGTAAGCCACACCACAGTGGCTTACAAAAATATCTTTCATATTTTGAAGGGAGTAATTCATTATGATGATGCCTGCAAACTTCTCTGCTGTTGCAGAAAACGAACTGACCTACGTTGTTGGTGGTGCTTCTCTGGATAACTACCTGGCACCGGCTATGAAGGCTGCTAACTGGCAGAACTTCAACACCAACCTGGTCAACCTGGTTGGCAACGCTTACCTGAACAAGTACACCACCGGTCTGCTGAATACCGTCTTCGGCGGCCACTACATGCCCGGCGATGTGACCATGTCTATTGTTGATGGTCTGTCTTCTGTCTGGACCTCCAACAAGAAGCTGGGCGATACCACTGAAGCTGGCTGGGGCCTGCTGCGTGCAATGTCCAATGTTGGTGCTCAGGTCGTCGGCGGCCTGGCAGCTATCTACACCCTGGGCGACAGCAAGATCGGCCTGAAGCTGACTGATGCTACCGCTCGTGGCGACAACTACGCGGTCACTCTGCCCAACGTTTGATTAATTAATTTGAATCTACGGATTTGAATTGATTTGAGGTGTACACCAAAGCAGCTGGTAACGGCTGATTTGGCGGAATGCTGAGTCAGAACCCCGCACACAATGGGCAACCACTGTGTGCGGGGTTTTTGTTGTGCGGGGAACCCTCTCAGTCAAACCCTGCCGGGTTTGCCAGCTGTCCCCTTCTGGCACTTCGTGCCACCTCCCCCGGCGCGGGGGAGTCTTTCCCGAAGGGGGAGCCTATCGCCCTCTCCGTCTGCTCCCGTTGGTCGCATCCACCTCTCCCAAAGGGAGAGGCAAGAAGCACTCCCGGAATGCCCTTGGCTCTCCCTTTGGGAGAGCTGGCGCGTAAGCGCCTGAGAGGGCGGGACCTTTGCTCTACGGCCCGGAAGCCTTCTCCCGAAGGGAGAGCTTGTGCTTTTCCAGCGAGATCCAATGTTTAAAACAGAAAACCAGTTGCGATTCCAGAACGGAGCGAGTATAATAAAACTGGAGACGCTCAGATGTTTTGTTTTGACAAGGAAAATGATATGGGAAAATTTGTGCCATTTATCGTGAGATCGGAAGATGCTCAGAGAATTGATGTGAAGATCAGACGCATGAATCGATCCGACGCAAAACAAACAGAAAAGGAACCGGTATGGCAGACAAGCTGGATGTCTGATTATATGCAGGATGCAGCCTTCGAGAAGTATGCATTGAAAACGGCCGAAGGCGAACTGGTTGCACTTGCGGCTTATGAAATATTGGAAAATGATGTCATGGTCCATATCACATACATTGAGAGTCAGCCGGAAAGCAACCCGACAATTGTAGGAAGAACTAAAAAATATCAGGGAATCGGTCGTGTCCTTATCGCGTATGGCATTAAGCTTTCGATTGATCATGAATGTGGTGGAACGGTTACGTTTGAAGCAAAAGTCCCAGAACTGGCAGAACATTATGTCCGAGATTATGGAGCAAGTCCCCTGCCAAGTTTTGGCGGCGCACCTCGATATGAACTTTCGGGGGAAGCCGCGATGAAGGTTTTTGTGACCTATTTGAAATGAGGTGTTGTTTGATGGAGGCAAAGGAATATTTTGTGCGAGATACGGAGCGCGATGCCTTTTACCGCACGTTTTATCAGGTCTGCCGCCGGTTCAATGTCACCTGGTCTACAGCCACGCCGAAGGAGAAGGCTTTTGTTGAAGAAGTGACCCGTGTAGAATATGAACATGATAAAGCGCGCCGCAACGGTGTTCCTATCAGTACAGTAAGACCGCTTTTTGGTGATACAGCGTGTTGAAAGACCGACCTTTCAAATGTTTGTCGCTGCTCGATATGCGACTGATAAATAGTCGAGTGCAAATGTTTAGCCCCATTCTTTTGGACGGGGCACATAATATCGACAGGACTCCCCGCACCTCTCACGCAAGTGATGTGTCCCATGGGGAGACATTTTTTGCCCGCTAAAAAACGGTGACACGCTGCAATTTTGCAGATGCCACCGTTTTCTTGTTTATCTGCGAAGGAGCCAGTCGTAATCCTGCCGACAGTCCACCACATAATCGGCATAGACCGTGCTTTCCATGATTTGGAAAATGAGCATGTACCGCTTTTCGAATAAGATAAAGCGGTATGTGTTTCGTGGGATATAATCCCCGGTCAGCCATGGGCAGCGCTGGGGCATGAATTCCAGCGAGTTGGCAGCCTTTTCAAACTCGGCGGTCAAGCGCTGCGCAGCGGCTGTGCTGGCCTGTGCCAGAAAGGCGGCGTGGGAAACAAGCATCTGCGCCGCCCGTGCCGAGACGACCACGCGGTATTTTTTATTCTGCTGTTCCATCGCCGACTGCCTCCCGGATGGCGCTGCGCATCATAGAAGTGACCTCGCCAACGGAATAGCCTTCGCTTCCGCGCAGGCGGTCTTCCTCCACCGAGAGCAGTTCTTCGCGTAGCTTCAGCATTTTTTCACGGCGGTTATAGGTCTCGATATCCATAACAACGAGATCACCTTCGCCGTTTTTGGTGAGAAAAATCGGTTCGGCGGTCTTCCGACATAAATCGGCAATCTCGTTGTAGTTCTGGCGGATCGCCGCAGAGGGACGGATATTCATGAAAGCACCTCCTGCCTTAACACGGTAAGATATAGTAATATTCTGATTTTATTATATCTGTATTGTACAATAATGTCAACGCGGAAAAGAAATTCCTGCGCTTTTCAGGGCGCGGCAAAAAGCGCCCGCCGCTTTCCTTTTTTCTTTCATCGTGCTACAATAAAAGAGAATTTTTGCAGATAGGAGAAGCCGATGGAAGAAACAACCCGCAAACAGATCGTTCTGGGCATCCTGGCCCATGTGGACTCCGGCAAGACCACCCTCTCGGAGGCCATGCTCTACCGCGCCGGTGCCATCCGCAAGCTGGGCCGCGTGGACCACAAGGACGCCTTTCTGGATACCGACGCGCTGGAAAAGGCGCGCGGCATCACCATTTTTTCCAAGCAGGCGCTGCTGACGGCGGGCCGCACGGACATCACCCTGCTGGACACCCCCGGCCATGTGGATTTCTCCACCGAGACCGAGCGCACCCTGCAGGTGCTGGACTACGCGGTGCTGGTGGTCAGCGCCACCGACGGTGTGCAGAGCCACACCGAGACGCTCTGGCGGCTGCTGCGGCGCTACCGGGTGCCCACGTTCGTGTTCGTGAACAAGACCGACCTGCCCGGCCTGCGCCGGGAAGAACTGCTGGCCCAGCTGAACCGGCGGCTGGGGGAGGGCTTCGTGGATTTCGGCGCGGCACAGCCCGCCCGGGACGAGGCGCTGGCCCTGTGCGACGAGCAGCTCATGGAAAAGCAGCTGGAAGCCGGGCAGCTGACCGATGCCGACATTGTGCCCGCTGTGGCGCGGCGGCATGTGTTCCCGTGCTGGTTCGGTGCGGCGCTGCGGCTGGACGGCGTGGACGAGTTTCTGGCCGGGCTGGACCGCTTCACCCGCCCGGCCCCGGCGCTGGATGCCTTTGGCGCCCGGGTGTTCAAGGTCTCGCAGGACGAGCAGGGCGCGCGGCTGACCTGGCTGCGGGTCACCGGCGGGGAACTGAAGGTGAAAGCCCAGCTCACCGGCGAAGTGGACGGCACCCCCTGGGCCGAAAAGGCCAACCAGCTGCGGCTGTACTCCGGTGCAAAGTATACGCTGGCCGAACGCATCGGCCCGGGGCAGGTGTGCGCCGTCACCGGCCTGACCCAGGCACGCCCGGGCGAGGGCCTTGGTGCCGAGCGGGACAGTGACCTGCCCGTGCTGGAACCGGTGCTTAGTTACCAAGTGCTGCTGCCGGAGGGGGCCGACGTGCACGCCGCTCTGGGCCAGCTGCACCGGCTGGAGGAGGAGGAACCCCAGCTGCACGTTGTGTGGAACGAGACGCTGGGTGAGATCCACGTCCAGCTCATGGGCGAGGTGCAGCTGGAAGTGCTGCGCAGCCTGCTGGCCCAGCGCTTCGGGCTGAACGTGAAGTTCGGCCCCGGGGGCATCCTTTATAAGGAGACCATCACCGAGCCCATGGAGGGCGTGGGCCACTACGAACCCCTGCGCCACTACGCCGAGGTGCATCTGCTGCTGGAACCCCTGCCCCGGGGCAGCGGGCTGCAGTTTGCCGCCGACTGCCGCGAGGAAGTGCTGGACAAGAACTGGCAGCGCCTTGTGCTGACCCACCTGGAAGAAAAGCAGCATGTGGGCGTGCTGACCGGCGCACCGCTGACGGATATGAAAATTACCCTCATCGCGGGGCGCGCACACCTCAAGCACACCGAAGGCGGCGACTTCCGGCAGGCCACCTACCGCGCGGTGCGGCAGGGCCTGATGCTGGCAAAGTGCCAGCTGCTGGAGCCGTGGTACGCTTTCCGGCTGGAGGTGCCCGCCGAGAACATCGGCCGCGCCATGACCGACATCCAGCGCATGGAGGGCAGCTTCGACCCGCCCGAAAGCGGGGAGGACACCGCTGTGCTCACCGGCTTTGCACCGGTGGCCGCCATGCGCAGCTACCCCATGGAGGTGGTCAGCTACACCCGGGGCAGGGGACACCTGAACCTGACGTTGGACGGCTACCGCCCCTGCCACAACGCAGCGGAGGTCATCGAGGCAGTGGACTATGAGCCAGAACACGACCTGGACAACCCCGCTGACTCGGTGTTCTGCTCCCACGGTGCGGGCTTTGTGGTGCCGTGGGAGCAGGTGCGCAGCCATATGCACGTGGACAGCGGCTGGGGCCACACCGCCCCGGCAGCAGAAGAAACAGCGGCCCGTCCCCGCCGGATGGCGGCTTACCGCGCTACGCTGGAAGAGGACGCCGAACTGCTGAAAATCTTTGAGCGCACCTACGGCCCCATCAAACGGGACCCGCTGGCGGCGTTCCGCCCGGTGCAGAAGCGGGAACGGCCCGATTTCGCCGCCGAGCAGTGGGAGATCGCTCCCGAATACCTGCTGGTGGATGGCTACAACATCATCTTTGCGTGGGACGAGCTGAACGCCCTCTCCAAGGAGAGCCTCGACGCCGCCCGCCACCGGCTGATGGACATTCTCTGCAACTATCAGGGCTTCAAAAAGTGCGTCCTCATCCTCGTGTTCGATGCCTACCGTGTGCCGGGCAGTCCCGGCAGCATCGAGCAGTACCACAACATCCACGTCGTCTACACCAAAGAGGCCGAAACGGCGGATATGTTCATCGAGCGCGTCACCCACGAGATCGGCAAAAACCGCCGGGTGCGGGTGGCGACCTCCGACGGCATGGAGCAGGTCATCATTCTGGGCCACGGCGCCCTCCGCGTCTCGGCCCGGATGTTCCACGAAGAGGTGCAGGACGTGGAAAAAGAGATAAGGCGCTGCATTCAGGGGGAGGCGTGAGCATGACACCCGAAATTACGGCTGAATTTGTCTGGTCACATATTCCAAAACGCCCGAGGGAGAGCAACAAGGGCAGTTTCGGCGCGGTGCTGGCTGTGGCGGGAAGCGCCTGCTACCGCGGTGCGGCGTCGCTGACCGTCGAGGGCGCTCTGCGCACCGGCGCAGGCATCGTCACACTGGCAAGCGTCGAGCCGGTGTTGGCGGCGGTGTCGGCACGCCTGCCGGAATGCTGTCTCTGTCCCTGTGAGTCGGGGGCAGAAGGGGGCATCTCCCCCCAGAGCATCCCCCGCATCCTCCGGCAGAAGGCCACCGTCCTGCTCATCGGGCCGGGACTAGGCTATCTTGCCCAGAGCACGGCCCGTGCTGCCGAGACGCGGACGCTGGTGAAGAAGCTGCTCACCGGCTTTTCGGGCAGTGCGGTGCTGGATGCCGATGGCCTCAACGCCGCCGCCAGCCTCATGAACGCGGGTGAGGAACTGCCGCGCCCGGCCAAAGAGCTGATTTTGACGCCCCACCCGGGGGAGATGTCCCGGCTGACGGGGCTTTCGGTGGAGGCCGTTCAGGCTGACCGGGAGGGTGTTGCCCGGCGGTATGCCGCTCAGTGGAATGCGGTGGTGGTGCTGAAAGGGGCGCGGACCGTGGTCGCCGCCCCGGATGGCCGCGTCTGCGTCAACCCCACCGGAAATCCCGGTCTTGCCCGGGGCGGGAGCGGCGATGTGCTGGCCGGTATGATGTCGGCTCTGCTGGCCTGCGGTCTGTCCGCCTGCGAAGCCGCCGCCTGTGCGGTCTGGCTCCACGGTGCCGCCGCTGACCGTGCCGCCCGCCAAAAAGGCGAGTACGGGATGCTCCCGCAGGATATTTTCGCCCATCTGGGGCAGATATTTGCGGAAAATGACCGTTGAAATGTGAAAAACGAAATGCAGAATACATAAAATTTTGCACTGATTTCCGTCGATAGACACAAAAGAGGTGTTGAATATGGTTGAAAAGTTGGAGAAAATCATTTCGCAGAGCCAGAACATCGTCTTTTTCGGTGGTGCGGGCGTGTCCACCGAGAGCGGCATCCCGGACTTCCGCAGTGTGGACGGCCTCTACCATCAAAAATACGATTACCCGCCCGAGACGATCTTGAGTCACACCTTCTGGGAAGAGCGCCCCGAGGAGTTCTACCGCTTCTACCGCGATAAGCTCATCGTCAAGGGAGCAAAGCCCAACGCGGCGCATCTGCGTCTGGCGAAGCTCGAGCGGGAGGGCAAGCTGAAAGCTGTCATCACCCAGAACATCGACGGCCTCCATCAGGCGGCAGGCTCCAAGACGGTGTACGAGCTCCACGGCAGCACCCTGCGCAACTACTGCGTCAAGTGCGGCGCGTTCTACGATGTGGACTTCATCGCCAACAGCACCGGTGTGCCGCGCTGCCCCAAATGCGGCGGTATCATCAAGCCGGACGTCGTCCTCTACGAAGAGGGGCTGGATGAGCAGGTGTTGTCCGGCGCAGTCTCGGCCATCCGCCGCGCTGATACCCTCATCATCGGCGGTACCAGCCTTGTGGTCTACCCGGCGGCGGGACTCATCCGGTACTTCCGGGGCGACCACCTCGTGGTCATCAATATGCAGCCCACCAATGCGGACGCCGAGGCCGATCTGTGCATTGCAAAGCCCATTGGACAGGTGCTCAGCGAGGATGTTGTGCTGGACGACTGAATTATAAAAAATAAGAGGCCGCTGCAAGCAACCTCTCCATCACGGCTTTGCTGTGCCGGAGAGGTCGTACTATGCAGCAGCCTTTTTATTTTACACTACTATAAAATCAATCGATCGTCGTCTTCGTCCGTCCAACACCCAGCACGGCGGTGGAGATCTTTTTCCAGCTGTTGCAGCCGCAGACGCCGTCGGCGCGCAGACTGGTGCGCCGCTGGTAGCCCTTGAGGGCTTCTTCCGTCCGGCTGCCGAAGATGCCGTCGATGCGGTTCCCGGTCTGGTAGCCCAGCGTCGAGAGGGCGTCTTGGAGGATCATGACGTAGCAGCCCCGGCTGCCCCGGCGGAGGGTGGGGTAGCCTGCCGTGGTGCCTCTGCAGGCAGGCGTGCCGTAGCGCCGGTCGAAGTGGACCCATGTGGGGGTCTGGCTCAGCGGCTCGACATAGCCCCACGCCCCGGTGGAGCGGGCGGCGTTGTAGATGGCGGTGCGCTGGGTCTGGCTGAGACTCTGCCCCACGTCGAAGGCCACGCCGGCATAGTGTTGGCTGCGGGTGCCGTGGCCTCCCTCCCAGATGCGGCGGAAAGCATATCCCACCGGGATGCCCCTGCCGTATTTGCGGCGGGTGAGGTTCCACGCTTCCATTGCCGCGATGGTCGTCCAGAGCACCGGGCTGTTCGATTTGCCCCGGAACTCCCGCACGGTCAGAGTCCTGCCGGTGCTGTAGGGCATGGGGTCGTTCTCGCGCAGGTTCGAATAGGTGTAGACTTTGTTCTCGTAGGCGTCATAGACCAGTAAGCGTGCCATCTTTCATCCCTCCTCGGTGCAGTTGTCGCAGGCAGTATGGCTCTGGGCGCGGATTGCGGCCCAGGTGGGCCGGTCCACGACGCCGTTTGGCTCAAGGCCCGCCCGCTGCTGCGTCTCCTTCACAGCGGCGGTGTCCTCCGGGCCGAAGACAGCGTTGTCGGCGACGTAGTCCTCCTCGCAGTAGAGCTGGGAGTGGTCATTGAGCCAGCCCTCGATGAGGCTGACGTCAGGCCCTGCACTGCCCTCCTTCATGGCCCGGTCCGGGTAGTCCGGCCCCTGCTCGGGATGCCGGTCGGGGTTGGGGGTGAAGGCCGCCAGCTGTAAGCTCAGGGCTTCCACTGCTGTCCACGTTTCGGCGTCTGCCACGCCGGTGGCGGGCAGGCCCAGAAGCTCCTGCGCGCTGGCGGTGGCGTCCGCGGTCTCCTGTGTGTACTGGCTGGAAAGCGCGGGGGACGCTACACTGTCGTAGTAGTAGGCGATGCGCTGCAAAAGCAGGGTGTAGTAGAGCACGGCGCTGCTGTCGGTGCCGACGGTGAGCGGCGTGCCGGGGTAGGGGAGACGCTTGAGGGTGACCACCGGCCCGGACGAGCGGAGGGCCGACGCTTTGCCGTAGAGCGAATCCCATGTCTTCCGGCCTACGATGCCGTCCACCGTCAGCCCGGCGAACCGCTGATAGGCCCGCACGGCGGCCTCGGTGGCCGCGCCGAAACGGCCATCAATGGAGACAGAGGGGATGCTGCTCTGGTAGGCGCTCATGAGGTAGAGGTAGAATTGCAGCTCTCGGACGGCGGTGCCGGTGGAGCCATTGCGCAGTACGCCCGGGTACTCGCCGGGCCGCAGGCTGGGCGAAAGCAGGCGGTTGGCGATGTCGTTGTAGACTTCGTAGAGCTTGTTCCATGTCGTCCGGCCCACGACGCCGTCGCTGGTGAGGCCGAAGTAGGTCTGGAACCGCCGCACGGCCGCTGTGGTAGACGAGCCGAAGATGCCGTCCACGGTGACATTGTTGAGACTGGAATAGACCGTCCGCGCGATCTTCAGCCAGAACTGCACCAGCCGGACGTTCTGGCCGCTGCTGCCCTGGCGCAGGGCGGTGCCGGGGTAGGCGTTGGGGGTGCCGTTGTCGGACTGGATGCTGCGGAACTGGTCGTACAGCTCGGTCCATGTGGTGAGGCCCACGATGCCGTCCACCGTCAGGCCGTAGAGCCGCTGGAACGCCCGGACAGCCGCCGCTGTGCCGCTGCCGTAGACGCCGTCCACCGTGACAGAGGGGATGCTGCTCTCATACTGAGCCAGAGTACTCAGCCAGAACTGCATCTGCTCTACCTCACTGCCGGTGGAGCCCTGTTTGAGGACGCTGCTGCCGAAGTTCCATGAGCCGTCCGGGAGGGTGCCGCTGAATGTTTCGCCTTCACTGGTCAGCTCGGCGAGGTCCTTCACCGAGACATAGATATAGCTGATCTTATACCAGGTGCTGCGGCCCACCACGCCGTCGGCGGTAAGGTTGAACTGCTTCTGGAACTTTTTGACCGTCTCGGTCATCTTGCGGCCGAAGATGCCGTCCACCGTCAGCAGGCCGAGGAAGGGATAGTCCTTGGTGATGCGGTTGAGCTGCCGCTGCAGGGTGAACACCGCCGCTCCGGTGCTGCCCTGCCGCAGAGGGCTCCCGGGGTAGCTCTGGGGGATGGACTGGATGTTGTTGGTGCGGATGATCTCGATGTTGCTGCCGTAGTAGTATTTGAGGATGCTCAGTGCGCTGCGGCCCTGATTGGCCAGCGTGACCGTCCCCCACTGCTTGAGGCCGGGGCAGGTGACGGATTTTCCGTCGCAGTACTCGGCGTAGTAGGGATTCACGGTGCCGGTCTTGCGGATATAGGTGTTGAAGATGTCGTCCGTCAGCCGCACCATGACGTCGAACACCGTCCGGCCATGGACGTAGTATTGGTCGTAGCTGGTGGAGTTGGTGATATTGAAACTGTAGCCCTTGCTGGGGTACCACTCGGTGTAGATACGGTTGAGAGCCAGCGAGATCTGGCAGTGGATGTTGGCCCGCAGGGCCTGCTCGGGCCACGGGAAGCAAAATAACCCAACTGGCCAAAGCTGCCGCGGAAACCGCCCCTGCAAAGGTCGTCCGTGTCGGCTCGTTTGAGGACACCTTCAACTATGTCAACGAGAAGGGTGCAAGAAAGGGCGGCAGCACATAAGAATACTGGCAGCCCGCCTCACCCTGTGCGTTGAGACAAAAAGCTGCATCGACTGGCGCAAAGAAATCGGACGCGCTGCTTTTATGAATCAATATATGAAATTTTATTGAAAATCCATCATGGCGGTGGTAAAATAATCCTATAGTTCTGTCATGCTGTACCTATGCCCTTTTGTGGTATTCGGGAGTGCAGAACGGCAGCTGCCCAAGAGTTGTGAGGAGAACAATTTAATGAACAAAAGAACATTGCACCGCCTGTTTTCCGTGCTTATGGCACTGGTGATGGCAGTCTCCCTGCTGACCGGCTGCGGAACAAAAACCGCCGAAAATGTGGAAAAGCAGGAGGATGCCCAGACCATTCAGGTGTATCTGTGGAGTACCAGCCTGTACGAAACCTATGCGCCCTATATCCAGTCCCAGCTGCCGGATGTAAATATTGAATTCATCGTGGGTAACAACGATTTGGATTTTTACAAGTTTTTGCAGGAGAACGGCGGTCTGCCGGATATCATCACCAGCTGCCGCTTCTCGCTGCACGATGCGGCTCCCTTAAAGGACAGCCTGATGAACCTTGCCTTGACCAACGAGGCGGGCGCTGTGTACAACACCTACCTCAACAGCTTCAAAAACGA
>OLQD01002796.1_pt1 | contig 12273 bp, 10 predicted proteins | sample 1672841 | NCBI WGS metagenome assembly OLQD01 (sample SAMEA3136729, study PRJEB25190) | human gut metagenome | biome: human gut; feature: human-associated habitat; material: faeces | place: Austria | collected 2013 | reverse complement strand
CCAAAGCGCTTCCGCCCATCGTTGCTCGCGCTTCGCACCCGCTTGCGGGCTCGCATCCGCATCCGCTTTTGGGCTCGCATCCGCACCCGCCCCAGTGGCCGCCCTTGCGGATGCTTCCGCACGCACGAAAGTGGGGCGCTAGGCCATGGCGCGCAGGGTTCCCGAGGTCAAGCCCACCTCGCCGGCGGCGGCCATCGTGCTCGTGCTGCTGTTCATTGTCTGCTTCATTATCGGCCTGTGGGTGCTTATGGCGCTCACGCGCATCGTGCTCGGTTAGGGGCAAGGACTATGTGGCAGCGATTCACCCCCTACGACTTGCGCGTTATCGGGCACTACCTGGGAACGCTCCTGTTGTTCTTCGCCGCGCTCATGGCCCTTCCCTTGGCGACGGCGCTGGTCTTTCAGGAATGGGAGCCGGCGGCGCGCTACCTCGCGGCAATCGGCATCACCATGGTCGCGGGCTGCAGTCTGCGTTTTCTGCGCATCGAACCCGGACGCCTCGATCGCCGTCAGGCGCTGGCGGTGACCGGTTTCGCCTGGGTTGTTCTCGCGCTGTTCGCCTCGTTCCCTCTGTACTTCTCGGGGCATTACATGACCTACCTCGATGCCGTCTTCGATGGCGTCTCCGGCCTGACCACCACGGGCGCCTCGCTCATCGTCGATTTGGATCACCTCTCCTACGCCGACAACATGTTCCGCTTCGCTATGCATGCCCTGGGCGGTCTCGGCCTTATCGTGGTGGCGTTGTCCTTCGGGCTTTTCGGCCGCGGCGGCGGCGCGTCGCTGTTTTCGTCGGAAGGCCGCAGCGAGCACGTGGTGCCCAACGTGGTGCAGACCACCCAGTTCATTGCTCGTATTACCCTGGTCATCGTTTCTGTCGCCACGGTGATCATCACGGCGTTATGCCTGTTCATGGGCATGGAGCCCACTCGCGCCTTCCTGAACGCGCTGTGGGTGTCTACCTCCGGGTTCGTGACCGGCGGTTTCACGCCCATGCAGCTTTCCATCATGTACTACCATTCCTTCCCCCTTGAGGCGATTCTCATGGTGCTCATGATTTTGGGCTCCATCAGCTTCGTCATTCACGCCGAGGTGTGGAAGGGGCGTCCGCTCCCGTTTTTCCGAGACATCGAGACGAAGACGATGGTGCTTTGGATCGGGGTCATGGCCTTCGTCTTCACGGCCACCCTTGCCCTGTCGCCCTTCGATGACATGCTCGCCCTCTTGCGCCGCGGCCTGTTCATGATCATCTCGGCGTTCACCACGACGGGCTTTCAGGTGGTCACCACCAACCAGATCACCACCGCTTTCAGCAATGGCGCTTTCCTCACCCTGGCGTTCATCATGGCCGTTGGCGGTGCTTCCGGCTCCACGGCCGGCGGCATCAAGGTCAACCGCCTGGTGCTGGCCGGGAAGATGATGCGCACGCGCCTGCGGCAGCAGCAGCATCCCAACGCCATCATCCGCATCCGCCTCGACGGCGTCATTCAGGAGAACGAGGCCCTGCACGCGGTGATGATCTTCATCGTCACCTACCTGATGTTCATACTCGCCGGCACGGTCTTCGGCACGATGCTCGGCGTCGATCTGACGACCAGTTTCACCGGGGCGGTGGCCTCGATGGGCAACGTCGGCCCCGGGTTCGGGGAGGTCGGCTCGATGGATAACTTCTCGGCGATGCCCGCGGCGTTCAAGGTTTCCAATTCGCTGCTGATGCTGCTGGGGCGTCTGGAGATTTTCGGACTCATACAGATTTTTTTCATTAAATGGTGGAGGTGACCCAAACTATGTTTCGCAGGATTCTCATATACGCGCTGGGTGCGGTTTTCCTGACCGCCGGCGGAGTGCGGGCGCAGCAGCCCGAGGTCGAAGCCCGCATTGCGGGGCTGGAGGGAAACGCCGAGTACATGTCGCTGCTCCGCGAGGATGCGCAGTTGCAGATACGCGAGGATTCGATCGTCAACGCCGTGGAGCGCATGCGCCGGCAGCTGCGCGAGGACCCGGGCAAGCGGCAGCAGTATTCGCAGGAGATTTTGCAGCTCGAAAGCAGGATTTTCGAAATCCGCAATGCCAAGGGACGCCTGATCGACCGTATCAACACCATCGAGCAGGAGTGGGTGCTGGCCAGCCTGAACGGCGCGGCGCAGCAGCCTGCGGCGTCTGCTGAAAAAAGCCCTGCGGAGGCGGTCCCCGACTCGCTGAAGGTCCGCAATCTGGTGGACAACCTCTATTTCCGCGAACACCTCCCGGCGGAGGATTATGCGGCCCTGCGCGACGCGCAGCGGCAGGAGATGCGGGCCGTGGACTATGTCAATCGCTATTTCGCCAACCATGGCACGCTGACCGAGCTGGCCGAAACCTACGCCGCCGTGCAGACCGAGGCCGAGGCGATGGAGGTTTTCGAGCGTTACAACGCCTTGCAGGGCGTGAACCGCGCGCTGGCCGACTCGCTCGCTGCGACGTGGAACTCGATTTTCGACAACAAGAGCTACGCCTACGGCTATCTGCTCGACAAGATGGGCGAGGAGGAGGTGCTCGCCCGCGAGGAGGAGGCGCTTTCGGAGGCTTCGCGCCAGCTGTCGGCCTTGCAGGGCGAGACGGCTTCGGACGCCGTGGCGGACTATTTCCTGCGCAAACGGGTCGTCGTCGACTACGAGGCCGCCGTGGCCGGAGTGCTGGCGCTGGACGCCGCACGCGATTCGCTGCGCGGCGTTGCGGCGCAGCTCGAATCCATCGACTACCGCCTGCCGAGGGTCGAAGTCGCCGAGCGTTACTTCCTCGACTACGACAGCGTGGCCTTCTCGTCGAAGCCGGTGTACTCCTACCAGAATCCCATTCCCGAGTGCCGGGTCTATGCCAACGGCACGATCTACCGCATCCTGCTCGGAACGTTCAACACCAAGCGCGCCGCCGCGACTTTCCGGGGCGCCTATCCGCTCTTCTACCTGATCAACGACGAGGGCAAGTGGTGCTACTATGCGGGCGGCTTCGCCACGCTGGCCGAGGCCGAGGCGGCGCAGGCGCTGCTGAAAAAGCGCGGGTTCGTGCGGCCCGAAATCGTGGTGTGGACCGACGGCGCGGCCCGCAACCTTTCGCTCGACCCCGAGGCGGCGAAAGTCACCTACCGCGTCGAGATCACCGGGACCGACGCCCTGTCGGACGAAGTGAAGGGGGTGATCGCCGCAACGGGCGAAGTCTACGAACTTTCGCGCGTGGGCAGCCAGCTCTTCGTCGTGGGGGCTTTCGACGACAGGGCCGTCGCCGACCGTCTGGCCGAGTCGATACGGCAAACGGATGCCGCACTGGAGGTAAAAGTCGCCGAAATCGCAGAATAAATCGGAATCCGGATGAAATTTATCGCAGAATTCGTCCGGATTCTGAATTTTTTACCTATCTTTATTGCAATATTCCACAAGCCTTATGGAGATGTTCTATATTGTACTGCTCGTTTTTTTCGGCCTGCTGTTTCTGGTGGCCGAATTGGTCCTGCTGCCCGGGGTGTCGATCGGGGCCGTGCTGGCGCTGGTCTGCTACGGCAGTTCGGTGTACCTCGCCTTCCGTGATTTCGGTCCCGTGACGGGGACTGTCGTCATCCTCGTCATTCTCGTATTGTCGGTCATCGCCACCGTCGTCTCGCTGCGGGCCAAGACCTGGCAGCGTTTTTCGCTCAAGCAGGAGATCCGGTCGTCGTCGATGCCCGTCATTCCGGCCGAGGAGTTGCAGGTCGGCGACCGGGGCGTGACCCTCTCGCGCCTCTCCCCGATGGGCAAGGTCGAGATCGGAGGCCGCACCTACGAAGCCAAGTCGCAGGGAGCCTATGTCGACCAGCAGCGAGATGTCGAGGTCGTGGGATTCGAGAATTTCAGCGTTATCGTAAAAACAATCAAATAAGCTAAATTATGGATTTTCAGGGTGGAATGATCGTGTTGATCGTCTTCGTGAGCCTTTTTGCGATCTGGCTCCTCTTCTATTTTATTCCGGTGGGACTGTGGTTCTCGGCCCTGGTGTCGGGCGTGCGTATCAGCCTGCTGCAACTGGTGCTGATGCGTTGGCGCAAGGTCCCGCCCTCGACCATTGTTTCGTCGATGATCGAGAGCACGAAAGCCGGACTGAGCCTCAATCCCAACGAGCTGGAGGCCCACTACCTCGCGGGCGGCAACGTCACGAACGTGGTGCACGCGCTGGTTTCGGCCCAGAAGGCCAACATCATGCTGGATTTCAAGATGGCGACGGCCATCGACCTGGCGGGCCGCGACGTGTTCGAGGCCGTGCAGATGTCGGTGAACCCCAAGGTCATCAACACGCCTCCCGTAGCGGCCGTGGCCAAGGACGGCATCCAGCTGATCGCAAAGGCCCGCGTCACGGTGCGCGCCAACATCAAGCAGCTGGTCGGCGGCGCCGGCGAGGAGACCGTGCTGGCGCGTGTCGGCGAGGGCATCGTTTCGTCGATCGGCTCGGCCGCGTCGCATAAGATCGTGCTCGAAAATCCCGACTCCATTTCGCGCGTGGTGCTCGAAAAGGGCCTCGACGCCGGAACGGCCTTCGAAATCCTCTCGATCGACATCGCCGACATCGACGTGGGCAAGAACATCGGCGCCCAGCTGCAAATGGACCAGGCGCAGGCCGACAAGAACATCGCCCAGGCGAAAGCCGAGGAGCGGCGTGCGATGGCCGTGGCGCTCGAACAGGAGAACAAGGCCAAGGCGCAGGACGCCCGCGCCAAGGTGATTCTCGCCGAGGCCGAAGTGCCGCTGGCCATGGCCGAGGCGTTCCGCAACGGCAACCTGGGCATCATGGACTACTACAAGATGAAGAACATCATGGCCGACACGCAGATGCGCGAGACCATCGCCAAACCCGAAAAGAAATAGTTTTGACGGATTTGTTATCAGGGGGTGCGCGTCGTGCGCGCCCTTTTTTGTGAAAGATTCAGACAGTTATGAGAAAGTGCCTTTTGATTCTGTTTTTCGCCTTTGCCGCGGCGGGAGCCTCCGCTGCGCAGATCGACACGGTGGCGGTTTTCAGCGCGAAGATGCAGCGCGAAATTCCGGCGCTGGTCGTGGTTCCCGATGCCGGCGTCGGGCGGCGCATGCCCGTGCTCTACCTGCTGCATGGTTTCGGCGGTTCGTACACGACGTGGCAGAACATCACCGACCTGCGTCCGCTGGCCGACGCCTGCGGGATGATCGTCGTCTGCCCCGACGGCGCGAACAGTTGGTATTGGGACAGTCCCCTCGATCCGGCGTCGCAGTTCGAGACCTTCGTGGCGCAGGAACTGCCCGACTGGATCGACGCCCGCTACCTGACGATTCCTTCGCGCGAGGGCCGCGCCGTCACGGGCTTGAGTATGGGCGGTCACGGCGCGCTGTGGGTAGCGCTGCGCCACAAAGACCGTTTCGGGGCTGCGGGATCGACCTCGGGAGGCGTGGACATCCGGCCTTTCCCCGACTCGTGGGAGATGAAGAAACAGTTGGGCGAACTGAAAGACAATCCGGAACGCTGGAACGCGCATACGGTGATCCGTCAGGCCGCTTCGCTCCGGGACGGCGAACTGGCGCTCATCTTCGACTGCGGTTATCAGGATTTCTTCTATCAGGTGAATCTGAACCTCCACGAACAGCTGATGCGGCAGGGCGTGGGGCACGATTTCCTGGTGCGTCCCGGTGCGCACAACGCGACCTACTGGTCCGCGTCGCTCCCCTGCCAGATGCTTTTCTTTCAGCGCTGGTTCGCCCGGAATGCGCCCCAGCCGGCTGTGACGGCTTCGGGGCGGCGTGTGGTGTATATCGGCGACTCGATCACCGACGGTAATTGGGGCAAGGCCGACGGAAAACCGTCGTCGCAGCGCAATCTGTGGGATCGCAACCACCTTTTCGGCAGCGGGTATATGTATTTATGCGCCAGCTATTACCAGGGCTATTTCCCCGACCGCGACTACCGGTTCTTCAACCGCGGCGTGGGCGGTCATGCGTTGGGCGACCTTGCCGCCCGCTGGCAGGAGGATGTGATCGACCTGCGGCCCGACGTGCTGTCGGTGTTTGTCGGGACGAACGATGCGGAACGTCACCTTGGCAGACTGCTGCGCGCCGACGATCCGAAAACGGTTCCCGACTTCGATTTTGCCGACTGGGAAAGGACCTATCGCGGTCTGCTCGATCGGGCCCGGCAGGCAAATCCTGCGTTGAAAATCGTACTGTGCACGCCCTTTGCCGCACCCTGCGGGAAGATCGTTGAAGGCGCATTGGGCGAATATTATCCCCTGCGGCAGCGGATACTGGCGCAATGCTGTGTGATCGTGGAGCGAATCGCAGCCGACTACGGCGCGACGCTCGTGCCCTTCCACCGGCTTATCGCCGATCTGGAAACGCGGCTGCCGAACGGCGATGCGACCTATTGGGTGTGGGACGGCATCCACCCCACGCCTGCCGGTCAGCGACTGATGGCCGATTGCTGGATCGGCGCTGCGGCCCGGAACGGTGTTATGGAATGACAAAAGCGAGCCTTCGAAGGCTCGCTTTTGTTTGGCGCGGGGTCAGTAGACCTCCTCGGGTAGCGTTTCGCCGACCGGTTCGCCTTCGAGGTTGTCGCGCCACTTGATCGCCGCGTGCGTGCCGTCGCAGTAGGGTTTGTTGGCCGACTGGCCGCAGCGGCATGCGACCACGCGGTTGCGGATTTCGTAGGTATGGCCGTCTTCGCGCCGCAGGGGAATGCCGCCGCGAATCCACAGGCCGCCGCTGCTGCCGATGGTGACGTCCTCGATCAGCCCGAGACTCGGGGCGAACCGGAATTCGTAGGGGCTGCCCGTTTTTCGGTCCCAGGCCGTCAGCCGTCCGCCGGGGCACATCGACGCTTCGCGGATGGCCAGCTGGCGTGCTTCGGGATCGGCGGACCGCTCGGTGAGCGTCCATGCGTCGCCCCCGGGGTGGCAGAAGCGCGCGAAGACGCAGTATTTCGGATTGTCGGTCATCGTGAGGGTCCCGCCCTCGACGGTCTCGGCCTTGTCGAGCAGCGATTCGTCGGGTGCGGTGAGCGTCGGGTCCCAGGTCGCCGTTTCGTGGCTCCCGTCGCAGTAAGGTTTGCGTTTCGAGGCCCCGCAGCGGCAGAGCGCCGTAGGTTCCGCCTCGGTCGAGAAGCGCCGCCCTTCCTGGAAATACCAGCTTTCGTTCTGCTCGTTGGGCATGATGAACTGCTCGGCCAGCGGCGGGCGTCCGTAGACCAGGAAGGGGCCTTTTTCGGTCACGGTGATGCTGAAGCGCTCCTCGGCGGGAGAACTTCCCGTTTCGATTTTCAATTTCGACATACTATATGCGTTTCTGATTCGTTAAGGAATAGGCGGCAATAATTGTTCCCAAATGCAATTATTCGGACGGGCATGTGGCATTTATTCCGCTTTTTGGTATCTTTGGTGCCGTGACGGCACTTTCGGGAGGGGAAGTTTTGTTGAACCGTGCGCAATTCGGTTTTGCACCCGTCCGACTTTTTATTATCTTTGCCGTTGATTTTGAAACTGAAATAAGAAAAGAATGAACTATATGAAAAGATTTGCAGGGTTGGTTTGCGCGGTTGCGGCCGTCGTTTTTTTTGCTTCGTGCAGCAAGGACAAGGAATCGGGAACGATCGCGTTCGATTCTCCGGCCGTTTTCCTCAATGCGGGCGACGCAGTGACGGTGGGCTTTTCGGCCTCCAACATCGAGAGTTTCTCGATAACGGGCAAACCCACGGGCTGGAGCGATCCCGTTATCGACGCGGCGAACCGCACCATTACGGTCGTCTCTCCCGAGAAATTCGACGACGACAATGATGCCGTAAAGTCGGGTTCGGTGACCCTGACGGGCAAGGTGCACGGCGGATCGACGGCTTCGGCGACGCTTTTCGTGGGTGTGGTCGACACCGAGGATTTGAGCCGTAAGCCGGCCAACAGTTATCTGATCAACAAGAAGGAGACCAACTACCTGATCGACGCCATGTACAAGGGCGACCTGACCGGGCTGGCGACCTCTTCGGTCGATGTCGTCTGGCAGAGCCGGTCGAATCTGATCCAATACCTGGAGTTGAAAGACGGCAAGGCGTCGTTCTACGTGGCTGCCGACAGCGACGACGGGGACAAGATCAAGGAGGGCAACGCCGTGATCGGAGCCTACGACGCCGGCGGCACGCTGATCTGGAGCTGGCACGTATGGGCTGCGGACTACGATCCCGAAGCCGAGGGCGGTGCGGTCGATTTCAACGGCTATTCGATGATGACCCGCAACCTCGGGGCGCTGGCCGCCGACAACTCGTCGGTGGAGAACATCCTCGCCTCGTACGGACTTTATTATCAGTGGGGCCGTAAGGACCCCTTCATCGGCCCGAGTTCGTACAACGCTGCCAACGGCGCATCGGCCAGCATGTACAACGGCGGCGGCAGCCGCGTCTACCTGCGGACGGCCGCTTCGAGCGCCGAGACGGGTACGGTGGCTTACGCCGTGCAGCACCCGCTGACCTTCATCACGGGCGTCTCCGGTTCGGAGAACGACTGGTTGTGGAGCGCACATTCCGACGATTTGTGGTCCGCTTCGGAAAAGAGCGCCTACGACCCCTGCCCCTATGGCTGGCGGGTGGCTCCGTCGGCCGTGTTCGACGGTTTGAAACTTGTGGGAGCCCCCACGGCGGCGGATGCCGACAAATACGGCTGGGGCCTGACCGATCCGGAGCGGGGAACCTCGTCGCTGTTTATCGGCGCAGGACGCCGCCGTTACGACAACAGCACGATCCTGAACGTTTACAACCCCGTCACCGTGCGCAGCGTGGCCGAGGAGGCGCAGCCCTGGGAGGGCCTTTATTGGACCGCAGGGACGCTGTCGGGTACGAAATCCCCGGCTTTCCACTTCTGGTTCGAGAAGAAGACCACCGGCGGAGGCCTCGAAAACAACGTCCCCTATGCCCGTGCCAACGGCATGTCGGTGCGTTGCGTGAGGGTGCAATAGGGACATCCGGAAGAAACCGAACGACGGACCGGCCTTGATGCCGGTCCGTTTTCGTTTGGTATAACAGTTGCGGGGATAGCGGTACTAAAATCCCCGGCTATGAAAATCAAGACAGGAAAAGGCTCCGTTACGCTCGTCGTGCTGCTGGCAATCTGGTCCGTGTCGGCCATTGCGTCGCTGCCCGGACTGGCCGTCTCCCCTATTCTGGGCGATCTGAACAAGGTGTTTCCCAAGGTTACGGACCTCGAAATCCAGATGCTCACCTCGCTGCCGTCGTTGCTGATCATCCCCTTCGTGCTGCTCTCCGGAAAACTCTCCGAGGGGAGGGACAAACTCAAAATCCTGATCGTAGGACTTTCGATTTTCTTTTTGAGCGGCGTGGCCTGCCTGTTCGCCCGCAGCATGGCGTGGCTCATCGTCATCAGCTGCATCCTCGGTGTCGGCGCCGGCATGGTCATCCCCCTCTCGACGGGCCTGATCGTCGACTATTTCACGGGGGACAGCCGCGTCCGGCAGCTGGGGTACAGTTCGGCGATCAACAACCTCACGCTCGTCGTGGCGACCGCCGTGACGGGCTACCTGGCCGAGGTCAACTGGCATCTTCCGTTCCTGGTCTATACCCTGCCGGGCATCTCGCTCGCGCTGTCGTTCTTCCTCCGGCGCAGCCGCTCCACGCCCGAGCCGGAGCAGAGCATCCAGATGCGCCACAAACGGATCGACCGGGGCAAGCTCGTCGGACTGATGCTCTTTTACTTCTTCGCCACTTACGCCGTGCTGGCCATCGCCTTCTACGCCTCGTTTCTGGTCGACGACTACAAGATCAGCAGTTCGTTTTCGGGTGTGCTGATCTCGTTGTTCTTCCTGGCGATCATGCTTCCCGGGCTGTTTATCGACCGGATCATCCGCGGGCTGAAGCAGAACGTCAACCTCGTGTCGCTGGGGCTGGTCTGCGCGGGGCTGCTGTGCGTGGGGATCTTCCGTGACAAGACGATGCTCGTCGTCGGGGCGTTGCTCACGGGCTTCGGCTACGGGGTGATCCAGCCCGTCATCTACGACAAGGCGGCGACCATCGCTCCGCCCCGCTCGGCGACGCTCGCGCTGTCGTTCGTCATGGCGATGAACTACCTTGCGGTGATGATCTGCCCCTTCATCATGGACATGTTCCGCCATCTGTTCCACACCCACAGCGACCGTTTCCCGTTCTTCTTCAACGCCGCGCTGGTGTTCGCACTGGCCGCCGTCACCTGGTTCCGGCGCGGGAATTTCACGCTCGGACTCGACGAATCGTATTACAAAAACTGACCGGAGGTCTTGTGGATAACATAAAAAGTTTTATTTTTGTGCTTAAAAGTCGCAAAAATAAACCTGAATGATGAAAAGACAACTCCTTCTTGCGCTTCTGGCGGCGGGCCTCGCCGCTGCACCCGGCTGTGCCGATAAGCGGGATGCGGTTCCCGGCATCCGGATCACGCCGTCGATCAAAACCCGCGTCACGGGGCTTCATTTCGATACGGGCGACTGTATCGGTCTGACCGTCACGAAGAACGGCTCGGATTACGTCCGGAACCACCAGATGACCTACGACGGCTCTGCCTTCACGGCTTCCGGCCTGCTGTGGTACAACGACCTGAACGAAACCTCGACGCTCACGGCCTATTTCCCCTATTCGGCGTCGGGCGTTCCCGACGAGTTCTCCGTGGCGCGGGATCAGAGTGCGGGCTGCGCCTCCTCGGACCTGCTGGGGGCCGTGGCGAAGAACGTGACGCCCACGGGCGCGCCCGTCGGGATGCTGTTCTATCACCTGATGTCACAGCTGACCATCGTCATTACCAACAATTCCGATGCTGCGGTTTCGGGCGTCGCCGTGGGCGGATTCGTCCCGACGGCCTCGGTGGATCTCTCCGTGCCGACGGCTTCGGCGAAAGCCGGCGCGGCGGCCGCTGAAATCGAAACCTTCGAAGTGACGCCCGACGCCTCCTACCGTGCGATTCTCGTGCCGCAGCAGGGGGCGCTGACCGTCACGGTCTCCACGCGCGACGGCAAGAGCCGCAGCAAGACCCTCTCTTCGGCGACGCTCGAAAGCGGCCGAAGGTACGACATGTCGGTGCTCGTCACCAACATCGACATCGAGCTGAAGCTGAGCGGCGAGGTCAGCGACTGGGAAGACGGCGGTTCGCTTGACGAGGGCGACGGCGGGGAGGCTTCCGAACTGGAATACGGCGGCGATACCTACCGCACGGCGAAGATCGGCGGACAGGTATGGATGGCCGAGAACCTGCGCTACCAGCCTGCGGGTACGGAGATCGGCGATGGCGTATGGTATCCCGAGGAGGGGCTTTCCGCGGTGGCGGAAAAAGGGCTGCTGTACGATTATAAGACGGTGACGGGCGGCGCCACGGTCCGGTCCGGGACTCCGCTGCGGGGCATCTGTCCCGAGGGCTGGCACGTTCCCGCATTGGCCGAACTCGAAGCGCTCCTTGCCGCCGGGCCTGCGGCCGGATTTTTCAGGTGCGCCGGATACTGGATCGTGAACGGTACGTCGAACAGGTACGGAGACGCCGACAAAGGTTATCTGATAAGCTGCGAGGCCACGGCCGAGCGGAGCGGCTGCCTGGTTTACAGCACCACGACCGATCCGGTGACCGGCGAGGTTCCGCTCGGATACGGCCTGTCGATCCGCTGCGTGAAAGACGACGCCGTGCGGTAGGCAATGAAAAAGGTCCCTTGTCAAGGGACCTTTTTCTGTTTAATCGCGGTTCAGGAAGAAGATCGGGATGTTCGCCAGGAAGACGTCCCTGCCCGAAAGCTGCGATCTTTTTTCGAGCAGTTCGCGCAGCGGAATCTCGCCGATCACGTAGTTGCTCTCCTCGCTGATGAACTGTTCGTGAATCTTCGAGAAGTTCAGAATGCCCTGCACGTCGGTCTCCTTGTAGCGGGCGTAGATTTTCAGCGTGATGTCGGTCGTGTAGTCGGGTTTCTCGATGTAGTTCATCTTCTTGTACTCGTAGCGGTAGTTGTTCAGCCGCGCCATGATGTCGCTCAGGATCGACGACGCCGTGGGCAGGCTGCCCGCGCCCTTGCCGAACATGAACTGCCGGTCGTAGCACTCGCCGCGGATCACCACGCCGTTGTACTCGTCGTCGACGCTGTAAATGTACTTGGCAGGCGTCACGAACTCCGGCATGACGAACATCGTGAAATGTTCGTCGCTCACCTTGACGACCTGCGCCACCAGCTTGATCTTCACGTTTTTCTCACGGGCGTACTGAATGTCCGAATCGTGGATCGTCGAGATGCCGTAGGTGAA
>OLQD01002785.1_pt1 | contig 12335 bp, 14 predicted proteins | sample 1672841 | NCBI WGS metagenome assembly OLQD01 (sample SAMEA3136729, study PRJEB25190) | human gut metagenome | biome: human gut; feature: human-associated habitat; material: faeces | place: Austria | collected 2013 | reverse complement strand
CAGTCGGGAGTATTTACTCCGTGCGACTTTGCTTTCCCTACCGACGGAAAGCGTGCAGAGGCTACTCCTAATACCGAAATGATTTTGGTATCTGATGTAGACTTGGATTTGCTGAACGAACTTCATACTTACGGTAGTGTACGTAACTTGCGCGACCGTCGTAATGACTTGTATGAATTGAAGATTAAGAAACCTCTGCAAGATTAAAGCAGGGATTTATTAGGACTTAACGATATATTAAGGAGGTGTGTAGAAAAATCATACCTCCTTTTTAGTTATATTATATTGTAACAGCAAAAGCGTTTGCATAAAATATACATGTTTTTAATCTAAAGCCGCCTTTATTTGTTCTGCATAATTTTTATTTGTACTATCTTTGCACCGAAAATAAAAATAGGAATATTAAGCACAATAAGAAAAACCGAAAGCGAAAGCCAATGAGGTGTAATTTGAGATAAAAACATTGATGTACCCGATATTCCGCTGTCATAAAGCCTTACAGGCTGAAGAAATACCGTTACCCCCACCGCGTTAATTATTCCGGCAAAAAAGAGAATTATAAAATTTTTGATTTTCAGTTTTTTCGCAAATTTCATATACCCTCCGAATACTATCTGTTTTATGAAAACAAGGGACTGTCGCTATTAGGCAGTCCCTCATATTTAATGATTATAATCAGTTACCTGAATTATTATTTGTTGTGGTGCTTTCGCCCTTTGATTCCATAAGCTTACACTCAACATTTTTAATTTTGATTTCGTTATTTTCAATTCTGGCAATAGTAAGCTTAACAGTATCACCCGGCTTTGAATCTGCCAAAACAGAAGTCAGCACATCAGTTGAAGTCATAGTTTTACTGTTAACTGCAACAATCATATCGTACTGCTTAACATCTTTGCTTGCAAGATCTGATGAACCGTCAATTGAGTTAATAACCATTGTACCCTCTGCATCCTTATAACCTTTTTCTTCAAGTGCAGAAAGAATTGCAGAATAATTGCTGTATTTCGTAAGCTGAACATATGTGATACCAAGCTTTGCCCTGCCCTCAACATAGCCTGATTTAATAAGGCTGTTAGCAGTTGAAATAGCTGTATCTGACGGAACAGCAAAGCCCATTCCTTCATATTCGGTGGCAGCGATTTTTGCTGAATTTACACCGATAACCTGGCCCTGCATATTAAATAATGCACCGCCGCTGTTACCCGGATTTATAGCCGCATCAACCTGAATACATTTATTATCATAGCCGATATTTGATGAAATAGGCCTATCAAGTGCCGAAATATAACCACTTGTAAGTGAATTCATAAATTCAAGGCCGCCCGGGCAACCGATTGCAACAACCTGCTCACCTACTGCAAGATTATCACTGTTTGCAAATTCGGCAACCTGAAGTCCCGTTGCGTTGATAGAAAGAACACCAATATCAGTCTGGCTGTCATATGCAACCATTTTGGCATCATATTCTTTTTTGTTATTAAGAGTTACGGTGAATTTTGTGCCGCCGCTGATAACATGTGCGCATGTAAGAATGTATGTTTTTCCGTTACTTTCAGACATTATTACACCTGAACCCTCGCCTGATTTTTGAGGGTCTGAACTGCCGGAACTATTGCTGTTATCACCATAATTATAGAAGTAGTTATATGCTTCCTGCTGCTGACTGTAAACAGTGATACCGACGCAGGAATCCATAACCTTTTGTGCAACGCCTGCTACGGTGAGGTTACCGCTGCTGTCTTTAGTTTCAACACTGTTACTGTCATTAGTTTTAACATCACTTGATGAATCCTGAGATTGAGAAGTCGAATTGTTATTAACAGAATTTTTATTACTGTCTATTACACCGGTAGCACCTAAAACAATACCGACAACTGCTACAAAAGCACAAATAACAAGAATAATTGCAACTATTTTACCGGCCTTATTTTTCTTTGGCGGCTTTGGTGAATTTCCGTTTTGTGAATTATTGTCATTTTGCGGTGGCTCGTAATAATTAGAGCCTGCCTGTTGATTATTATTAGCGTATGAATAATGATAAGTTGTATTACTATCCTGCGCTTGCTCATTTTGCGGTGGGTTATAATATGTTCCCCCTGCATTTTGATTTGGCTGATAATAATCAGGTCTTGCTTGACCGTCTTTCTTTTCGCTATCAAAATCGCTCATTATTGTTTATCTCCTTTTTTGTAGATGGGGCTGTATTGCTTCGGCAATTTAAACACAAATTCGGCTGTATTTTCGCTTTCACTCTGCGCCCATATAGTACCGCTGTGCATTTCAACCATCATCTTTACTATATAAAGTCCCAATCCTGCACCTTTAGCATCAAGGCCTCGTGATTTATCAACTTTATAAAATCTTTGGAAAACCTTTGAAAGCTCTTCCTTTTGAATTCCTATACCGCTATTTTTGATGTGCACTTCAACGAACCTGTCATCTTCATTCATAGTGACATTGATAAAGCCACCCTCGTTAGTGAATTTAACAGCGTTGTCAAAAATATTATAGATAACTTGATAAATCATATCCCTATCTGCTGTGATATAGGTAGGATTTAAATTTTCAAGACCTTCAATTTCAATATGCTTTTCCTCAATTTTTTGTTCAAAGGTTAAAAGTATATGAATAATTTGGTCTGAAATATCATAATTTTGCGGTTTCATTTCAAAACTGCCCGATTCAATTTTGCTCATATTAAGCATAGTAACTACAAGTCGGGTAAGTCGTTTAATTTCACCGCTTACTATTTCAAGATAATAATCTGCTTTTTCTTTTGGAATTGTACCGTCAAGAATACCGTCTATAAATCCGCCGATAGAAGTCATAGGCGTTCTGAGCTCGTGCGATACATTAGATACAAAACTGCGCCTTGATGATTCAAGCACATCAAGTGAATCCGCCATATCGTTAAACGCTTTGCCGAGTTCCGCAAGTTCATCACAGCCCTTAACCTTAACTCTGTATGAAAAATCGCCGATTGCAAATTGCTTTGCGGCATTACTCATATCACGAAGAGGTTTTACAAAACTGCGTGTAAGATGCCAAATGCAAACGGATGATAAAAGCAAACACAAAATTGCACAGCAAAGGAAAATTTTAAATACAGCGTGAACAAGCTCGGCAGTGGTTGCCCTGCTTGTAGCAAATACAGAACCTATAATTTGATTTGAACTGTAAATAGGACAGCCGACAATATATGAGCGTTGGCCGCTTATTACCCCATTGCCTACATAGCTGCTTTCATAAACCTGGCGCAAAATAGTATCGCTTATATTATAATCGGTGTGATACGAGCAGTTACCGAATTTTCCGAAAAACGGAAGCGAATCCGCCCTTTCTTTGCAAAGAATTATATTTCCCTCTGTATCACAAACAAAAATATCAGCATCAACAGAGTTTGAAATAATCTTAAGTGCGCGGCATATCATTTCTTTTTCATCAGAATAGTTGTCATTCATATCTGCTACAAGAAGATTTGAACTTACACTGTTTGCAATTGACTCAACATTTTCCATAAGCAAATCGGTAGTTTGCCTTTGCGTATACGCACCGACCAATACAGTAAGCGTTGTACCCAAAAAGGTAAGCACGACAAGCATTATGGTTGAAAACAATAAAAAGTATTTAGCAAAAATATTATCCTTCAAAGTTTTTTTTGGAGGTAAGTCTATTTTTGTCATTGTTTAATCCCTTAATTACTCTTTGGTTTCAAACTTGTATCCTACGCCCCAAACGGTTTTAAGTGACCATTTGTCAGATACACCCTCAAGCTTTTCACGAAGTCTTTTAACATGAACATCAACAGTTCTTGAATCACCGTAATAATCAAATCCCCATACTTCATCTAAAAGCTGGTCACGGGTATAAACTCTGTTAGGGTTTGAAGCAAAATGATATATAAGTTCAAGTTCTTTAGGCGGAGTATCAACTACAACACCTTTAACTTTAAGTTCATAATTAACTATATTGATTTCAAGGTTATCATATGTAACAACCTTTTTAGAATTTTCGTCAGCTTCATTATTTCCGCTTGTTCTTCTTAAAACAGCCTTAACTCTCGCCATGACTTCTTTAGCATCAAAAGGCTTTGTAACATAGTCATCCGCACCAAGTTCAAGGCCGAGTACTTTATCAAAAGTTTCGCCCTTTGCCGTAAGCATAATAATAGGTGCATTAGAAACTTTTCTGATTTCACGGCAAACCTGCCAGCCATCCATTTTAGGAAGCATAATATCAAGAAGTACAAGTTCAGGCGATTTAGCCTGGAACATTTCTACTGCCTGCTGCCCGTCATTAGCAACGAAAACAGAATAGCCTTCATTTTCCAAGTAAAGTTTTAAAAGTTCGCAAATGTTGCGGTCGTCATCAACAACCAAAATTTTTGTTCCCATAGCGTTTCTCCTTTTCTATTATAATGCCATTTTATCACTGCATAGTGATGATTTTTTGTTGTTTTGGTTAACATTTTATAAAATTTATAAATAATTTTTGAATTAAATTTTGTGGTTATATTAAGTTTACCATTCTTTTCCTCTTTTTATACATCCTTCAACATGGTCAATAAACTGCTTTGCGCCCCTCGGTGAGCGTCCGCCCCTTCTTGTAGCCCACTGGTCAGCTTTGAAAAGAAGCTTATCCATATCAACACCGTGATTTTCAAAGTGCCTGTCATTCGCAAGTTTTTCAACAATATCAAGGTATTCTTTTTTATCAGGATTTAAGAATGTAATTGTAAGCCCGAATCTGTCAGAAAGTGAAAGTTGCTCTTGCATTGTGTCGCCCTTATTAACATCATTTTCCCTGTCGGAAAAATTCTCTTTAATCAAATGGCGTCTGTTTGAAGTAGCGTAAATAATAGTATTTGGCTGTTTACCGGAAAGCGAACCCTCAAGTGCCGCCTTAAGTTCACTAAACGAAGTATCATTAGAATCAAAGCTTAAATCATCAATATAGATAATAAACTTCATTGGCGAATCGGCAATCTGCTCTCTTATAAGTGAAAGGTCGGCAACTGCACTTTTAGGAATTTCAATCATACGAAGTCCCTTTTGCCAATATTCATTAAGAATAGCGTGAACGGTTGAGCTTTTGCCTGTTCCCCTATCACCGTAAAGCAAAACATTATTTGCCGGGTGCCCTGCAATAAAGCTTTCGGTATTATCAATAACCTTATTTCTTTGAAGCTCATAATTTTTCAAATCAGTCAAACGAATAGTATCAATTGAATTGACAGGTGTGATTTCCTCATCTCTCCAAGTAAACGCAATATTTTTAGCGTAAATACCGTATCCGTTTTCTCTATGATATTTTACAAGCTCATCTATTTGCTTATCCCAATTTTTATCAAGCGGTGCAAGTGCTTTGCCAACTTCCCAGCCCGGCAAAGTTAAAAGAATTTCTTTTATTTCTTCATCGTCAACACCGGCGATAATATCCTGTGCTGTAAGCGATGCAATTTCTTCAAGTTTTGCAAGATCGCTTTTAACAGCATTCATAACTGCAATTGAAAGTTCGCCCACTTTACCGGCACAAGCCGCTTTTGTAAAAATGTTATCATTAGTTAAAATCAATCTTGAAATATGCTTTTTCAAAGATTCGCTTTTGGCAAGTTCTTTAAAAAAGTAACTTTGAAGAGCTACCGTATCCTCCTCGTCATCACAAAGCAAATCATAAAGAGCCGAAAAAACATCATCATCTTCAAAATCATAAATGCAAAGTGATTCAATATAATATTTAAGTCTGGTTACCTTATTCATTACAACACCTCCAAGACTTACAAGTTTAGGTAATAAATATTGTTATACCTATAATATAGCATTTGTTCACAATTTACAAGTGATTAGAATAAAATCGTTATTATGAACAAATATTGAGTTTAAAAATACATTTTAGTTGTAAGATGTCTTACAACATATTGACTTTGACATATGACTTGTGTTATCATACAACATAAGAGGTGTTTATATGAGCAATACATCAAGACTTGCGGACAGCACCGCAAGTGAAATATTAAAAATGATAGAAGAACAGGAGCGTTTTAAAATCGGTGATAAATTGCCTAATGAAAACGATTTTGCTTCTGAACTCGGTGTCAGCCGTTCCACATTTAGAGAAGCGGTTAAAATACTTACAACATACGGTATTCTTGAAATAAAAAGGGGCAAAGGCACATTTGTCACATCAAATACAATTATAGATTCAAACGACTTAAGCGATATTACATCCGGGCTTGATGATTTGTTTGAAATGAGGCTTATGTTTGAGCCTGATTGCGCCTATTATGCCGCTTTAAGAGCCACAGACGAGGAAATCAAAATCATCTGTGAATGTGGCGAAGCAGTCGAAAAAAAGATACTTTCAGGTGAAGACAGAACAGTTGAAGAACAGAAATTTCACGAAAGTATTGCAAACGCAACACACAACGCATTTGTAAAGCAATTTATACCTATAATTTTCAACGCGATAAAAAAAGGTGTGGTCGTTTTGATGAAAGACAGCGATGTAAGTAAAGACAATATGAGCGATGACAGATTGATTATGGATTTTATTAAAAAAAGAAATCCTGACGGGGCAAGAACAGCAATGCGCCTGCATATTATACATGCAATGGAGGCCTTACAAAAAAATTAAAATTAACTATTGACATTAGACAACAGACAAGTTATAATGACAATTGTAAAAGATATTTAGCGAGTGGTCGGACAACCGAGCAACGCAAATATTCAATTAAATATTATTAAATATTATATTTTTGGAGGAAACAAAAATGGCAGAAGCTAGACTTTTTTACGAATCAGATTGTAATCTTGATGTACTTTCAGGTAAGACAGTTGCTATCGTTGGCTTTGGTTCACAGGGCCACGCACATGCACTTAACCTTCATGAAAGCGGTGTTAATGTAATCGTTGGCCTCTACAAAGGTTCAAAGTCATGGAAAAAGGTTGAAGACCTTGGATTAAAAGTAATGGAAACAGCAGATGCAGTTAAGGCTGCTGATGTAGTTATGATTCTTGCTCCGGATGAAAAGCAGGCATCAATTTATAAGAAAGATATCGAACCAAACCTTTCAGAAGGTATGGCACTTGCATTTGCTCACGGTTTTAACATTCACTTCAAGCAAATCGTACCACCTGCAAATGTAGATGTATTTATGATTGCTCCTAAGGCTCCTGGCCACACAGTTCGTTCTGAATACAAAGAAGGTAAGGGTACACCTTGTCTTGTAGCTGTATATCAGGATGCAACAGGCCACGCTTGGGATATTGCTCTTGCATACGGCGCAGGTATCGGTGGCGCTCGTGCAGCTATCCTTGAAACAACATTCAAGTGTGAAACTGAAACTGACCTCTTCGGTGAGCAGGCAGTTCTTTGCGGCGGCGTTACAGCTCTTATGAAAGCAGGTTTTGAAACACTTGTAGAAGCAGGCTATGACCCAAGAAATGCTTACTTTGAATGTATCCACGAAATGAAGCTTATCGTTGACCTTATCTATGCAGGCGGCTTTAAGGAAATGAGATATTCAATTTCTAACACTGCTGAGTTCGGTGATTATGAGACAGGTAAGAGACTTGTTACTGACGAAACAAAGAAGGAAATGAAGAAAGTTCTTGAAGAAATTCAGGACGGTACATTTGCTTCAAAGTTCATCACAGAAGCTAACAACGGTTGGGCTCACTTCAAAGCAAAGAGAGAAATGGAAGCTAACCATCAGCTTGAACAAGTTGGCGAAAAGATTCGTTCAATGTACAGCTGGTATGGTGAAAACAAGTACGCTGAAAAGTAATTTGTATATAATATATCTAAAAAGGACTGCGTGAGCAGTCCTTTTTATTTTATCTTTACATATGAGGTTTTATTTGATAAAATAAAATTGGAGGTAGTTATATGAAACAACTATTTAAAATTTCGGCTTCCCTGCTACTGATTATGATGATTTTTACAGCGTGCACATCAAGTGAAAAAGATGTATACAAAAGTGTTATAGGATTATTCAATATTGAATGTGTAAATTCAGACTTTGAAAAAACCGAAAGTTCTTCATCCGGTGTAAATGACCGAATAGCCTATCAAATAAAAGTAAGTGATAAAGAGCGCGAAAAACTTTTAAAATTTTACAAAGAATGTGAAAACAGCGAATACTGCAAAATACCTAAAGGGCAAAACAATTTTGACATTTTATGCAGTAACTTAAATGAAGATTTCGGCAGTTATACGGCTGTATCACGCGGTTATTTTGCGCTATGTAATGCCGACGGTGATTTGACACCTGATCTTGATTCAAAATCAATTTCACAATTCGATTTTGATTTTTATTCGGCTATGATATTTGATGTAGATACAAACACACTTTATCTTTATAAATATTCTGCTTCTTAAAATATTTACAACTATGAAAAAAGGACTTGAAGAATTTAATCTTCAAGTCCTTAATTATATTATTTAGGTATTATCAGTCAACAAGCTCGATGATGCACATTTCTGCTGCGTCACCACGACGAGGGCCTGTTTTGATAATACGGCAATAACCGCCGTTTCTTTCTGCATACTTAGGAGCAATTTCATCAAAAAGCTTCTTAACTACATCTTCCTTAGTTACATAAGAAAGAACCTGTCTTCTTGAATGAAGTGTGTCGTTCTTACCGAGAGTAATCATCTTCTCAGTCATTGCACGAACTTCTTTTGCTCTTGTAACGGTAGTTTCAATCTTGCCGTTTTCTAAAAGAAAAGTAACCATACCTCTGAGCATAGACTTTCTATGGTCAGTAGGACGTCCTAACTTTCTGCTACCTGGCATTGAAATTCCCTCCTTTAGTCCTCATCCTTAGCAAGTCCGAAACCTAATGAGCCGAGCTTTGCTACGACTTCATCAAGTGACTTACGGCCAAGGTTTCTAACTTTCATCATATCTTCTTCAGATTTTCCGATTAAATCTTCTACTGTATTTATGCCTGCTCTCTTCAGACAGTTGAATGAACGAACTGAAAGGTCAAGTTCTTCAATAGTCATTTCAAGAACTTTTTCTTTATTGTCGTCATCCTTTTCAACCATAATGTCTTGATTGCCAATCTCTTCAGAAAGGTCAACAAAGAGCATAAGATGGTCATTGAGAATTTTTGCAGCAAGTGAAGCTGCTTCATCAGCCGGAATAGTACCGTCTGTCTCAATGTCGAGAATGAGTTTATCAAGGTCAGTTTGCTGACCTACACGGGTGTTTTCTACTGTGTAGTTAACCTTTAAAACAGGAGTATAGATTGAGTCAATAGCAATAGTGCCGATTGGTAAATCCATAATCTGCTTGTTGCGGTCACAAGGAACATAACCTCTGCCGTGATTAGCAGTAAGTTCCATATTTACACTTGCACCTTCATCAAGATAAGCAATATGAAGGTCAGGATTAAGAATTTCAACATCTGCGTCGTGCTGAATATCAGCAGCAGTGATTTCACCCTCGCCTGAAGCCTCAATATAAAGAGTCTTCGGCATCTCATCATGTATCTTTAAGATAACATTTTTGAGGTTAAGAACGATCTCAGTTACATCTTCCTTAACATGCGGAATTGTTGAAAATTCGTGTAAAACACCATCAATCTTAACAGAAGTGATAGCATAACCAGGAAGTGATGAGAGAAGAACTCTTCTCATTCCGTTACCAAGAGTTGTACCAAAACCTCTTTCAAGAGGTTCAACAACAAATCTTCCTGTGCTACGGCTTCCGACAGTAGATACATCTACAATCTCGATTTTAGGCTTATCAATTTCGATCATTTAAAAGCCTCCTAATAAAATGTTGTATTTTGTTTTCGCTAAATAACAGCCAAACACTATTATTTAGAGTAGAACTCAACGATTAAATGCTCTTCAACAGGATAATCAATGTCATCACGCTGAGGTAATGCAACAACCTTTGCTGTGAGTTCAGCTGCGTTTACTTCAAGCCACTTAGGAGCTGTGCCGTAAGCACCCTCTTCTTTAACAAGCTTGAATCTGCCATTGTCCTTGCTATTGTCAACGACTGCGATAACATCTCCTGCCTTAACGAGATAAGATGGAATGTTTACTTTCTTGCCGTTTACGGTGAAATGACCGTGAGAAACTGCCTGTCTTGCTTCACGACGAGTCTTACAAAAGCCTGTTCTGAAAGCAACATTATCAAGGCGGGTTTCAATCATTGTAAGAAGAACTGCACCTGTCTGTCCCTGAGCTTTAGCAGCCTTCTCATAATAGGTGTGGAACTGCTTTTCAAGAATGCCGTAGATAAACTTAACTTTCTGCTTTTCGTTAAGCTGCATAGCATATTCGCTCTTCTTACGGCGATTCTTACTATAAGAATTTCTAAATGTATCCTTATTTGTATAACCCATAACAGCCGGTGAAATACCGAGTGCTTTGCAACGCTTTGCAATAGGTTCTGAATTCTTTGCCATATTTTACTACCCCTCCAATAAACTATACACGACGTCTTTTTGGTGGACGACAGCCGTTATGTGGGATAGGAGTAACATCTTTGATAAGACTTACTTCTAAGCCGGCTGTTTGAAGAGCTCTGATAGCAGATTCTCTACCTGAGCCAGGTCCCTTAACGTATACTTCAACATATTTCATACCATGTTCCATAGCAGCCTTTGCAGCGGTTTCAGCAGCAGTTGCAGCAGCAAACCTTGACCATGACGTATATATCATCGGTGTTGACGGATCTAACGATATGAGAGATAACATCAAAGATGGTAAAGCACTTGCAACAGCTCTTCAGCAGATTGATAAGATCACAAGAAATGCAGTTACTCAGGCTAACGATTACCTGACAAACGGAACTACAGGTCTTGAAGAGAAGCAGTTAGTTGACTGTGTTGTAATTACAAAGGATAACGCTGACAAGTTAGATAACTTTGTTTTCGCAGAATAAGAGAAGTTCGTAGTATAAATTTAATTGAATCTGTTAGGTCTGAAGGGGGTTAGGCTCTCTTCAGTGTGTGGAGGGGTGCCAATAAGTTATTCGGCACCCTTCTCACATGTAGGGACAGCAGGGAATAGAGAAAGGAAGAAAACCATGGCAAAACGTTTGATAAGTACTGTTTTAACAGTAGTAATGGCAGCCGTTTTATTAACAGGCTGTGTGAAGGTAGTAAAGATTGGTCATGAGGGAGATCTTACAGGGCAGAAAGAGTTCAATCCTGGTGACAGTGTAGAAGCAATCTGGGATTCAGAAGTAATTCCAGAATGTGAGAAAAAAGCAGTAGATGTATCTGACATTTTAGCAAAGTATGATGGCAAGCTCACAGAAATGGGCGAAGAATTTGATGGCTTAAAGACAAAAGCAGCTTCTTATTATAACTATGCAGTAAAATTAGAAGGTGCAAAGATTACAAAAGTAGATAAAGATTCTTTCTACGGAACAGTAACATTAGAAGTTCCTGGCTACACAGGAAAGACAGTAGTTACCTGTCAGATTGGTAAATATAAGAATTCATCTATTCGTGATGATATGAGTTTCATTAACTTCTCTGATTTTACAAACCAGACAGAATGGGGTCAGGTAAATACAAGTATGCTTGAAAAAGTTGAAGAAGCAGTTGTAAAACCTGTATACGATGACCTTGCAGAAGGAGCAACAGTAAACCTTGTTGGATGTTTCACTGCTGATTCCAATGATGCAATCGTAATTACTCCGGTTGTTCTTGAAGTAAAATAACAGACAGAACACAGTAAGAATCAGTTAGAGGAGGATGAATTGGATGGCTGAGAATAAAGATAAAGATATCGTAATGAAATGCCGGCACATGGAAAAGGTTTATCCTGGTACAAAGGCTCTTGACGATGTTGACTTTAACATTTACCGTGGAAAAGTTAACGTGTTAATCGGAGAGAACGGTGCAGGTAAGTCCACGTTAATGAAGCAGATTGCCGGAATCGAGCAGCCTTCTTCAGGAAAGATGTATCTTGACGGCGAAGAAGTAAGCTTCAAAAACACAACAGAGGCGAGAGCAAAGGGAGTAGGTATCATTCATCAGGAACTTTCCCTTTTTCCCAACTTAAACGTATACCAGAACATTTTTATGAACAACGAACAGAAAAAAGGTGTCGTTGTAAATAATGAAATACATAAACAGAAGACCAAAGAGGTTCTTGAAAGACTGGAGTATCCAATTGATCCGGAGGCGAAAGTCGGAGACCTTCGTGTAGGTCAGCAGCAGATGATCGAGATTGCCCGTAACTTAATTCAGGATGACTTAAAGATTCTCATCATGGATGAGCCTACCGCCGGATTGGATGTGATGGTAAGAGAGGAGATTCTGGATCTGCTGCGGGAGTTTATGATCCCAGGTGACCGG
>OLQD01002774.1_pt1 | contig 12363 bp, 10 predicted proteins | sample 1672841 | NCBI WGS metagenome assembly OLQD01 (sample SAMEA3136729, study PRJEB25190) | human gut metagenome | biome: human gut; feature: human-associated habitat; material: faeces | place: Austria | collected 2013 | reverse complement strand
GCCGGGCATGCCCGGCCCCTACGGCGATGCAAATTTTACCCTTCTTCGTTCTCCCGTCCGACGATCTCGGCCTTTAAGACGTCCTGAATATCCACCAGACATTCCAGCAGCAGGGGGTTGAACTGCCCGCAGTCGCCGTGCAGGATCATCTGCACCGCGGTGTCCGGTGAGTAGGCGGCCTTGTAGACGCGCTTGCTGACCAGCGCGTCGTAGACGTCCGCCAGCGAGACGATCTGCGCCGAAATCGGGATGTCGTCCCCGGCCAGGCCGTCGGGGTAGCCGCGGCCGTCCCAGCGCTCGTGGTGCCAGCGGCAGATGTCGTGGGCGGTCTTGACAAGCGCTTCGTTTTTATAGCGGCCCAGACGCTCCAGCATGTTCGCGCCCACAACGGTGTGCGTTTTCATAAGATCGAACTCCTCCGGGGTAAGCCGCCCGGGCTTGTTCAGGATCTTATCGTCTATCGCAACCTTTCCGATGTCGTGCAGCGCCGATGCCATGACGATCAGCTCCTGCGTTTCGGGCGGCAGGTCATACTTGTCGGTTTTCTGCGTCAGCCGCTCCAGAAGGCGCTGGGTCAGCGTGCCGATGTGTAGCACGTGCTGGCCGCTCTCGCCGTTGCGGAACTCGACGACCTCGCTCAGGATCGAGATCATCATCTTGGTGTTTTTCTCTTTTTCCTTGATCTGGCTCGTCACCAGCGAGGCGAGCCGCCGCTGCTTGGCGTAGAGCTTGATCGTGTTGAAAACGCGGCGGTAGACGACGCCCGCATCGAACGGGCGGCTGACATAGTCCGAGACGCCCAGCTCGTAGGCGTGGCGCACAACGGTGTCGGCGTCCTCGCTCGAGATCATGATGACGGGGATGTCCTCGATCCAGTGGCTGCGGTTCATCTCGCTCAGCACCGCAAAGCCGTCCATGACCGGCATGACGATGTCCAGCAGGATCAGCGCAATGCCGGTGCCGTACTGCTCCAGCATGGCCAGGCATTCTTTGCCGTTCGTCGCCTCCAGAATGTTGTAGTCGCTGCCCAGGATCTCCGCCAGAATGGCGCGGTTCATCTCGGAGTCGTCCACAATTAAAATGCTCTGGCGGGAATGGCTTTCGCGCCCGGCAGCGCTCAAAGCGCCGTCCCGGGCGTTGTCCTCGGTCACGACCATGTTTTTGCGGTTCTTGGCCTGGTACATCAGCTTGTCGGCGCGGGAGACTGCCTGCTCCACGGTCTCGCCGGGCTGCGTTATCACGCCGCCGATGCTGGCGGACAGCTGCAGACGGGAATACCCCGGCACGCTGGCGGTGTGCAGCTGCGCCCGGATGCGGTCCAGTTTGGCCAGGAACGCCGCGCGCTCAATGCCCGGCAGCACCAGCAGGAATTCGTCGCCGCCGTAGCGGATGAGCACGTCCGATTTGCGGATGCTGGCGCGCACCACGTCAACGCAGGTACGCAGCGCCATGTCGCCGGCCTGATGGCCGTAGGTGTCGTTGATCAATTTAAAGTCGTCCAGGTCGAGCACGACCACACCGGCGGGGTCGGTCTTGTCCTTGAGCTCGTCCTCAAAGTAGAGGCGGTTGTAGCTGTCGGTCAGTGCATCGTGGTAGAGCTTGGTGTGGTAGCGCGTGATGCTGTCCATCAGGCGGTCCCCGTTTTCGGGGTCAATGAGGGTCTCGCCGTCCAGCTTCTGGACCAGCTCCATGACACAGGGAACGCCGTCGACCTCGCGGTAGACGGCGGTGACCTGAAAGACTTCGCTGCCCATGTATTCCAGCTTGGTGCGCTGGCGGTGATCCTCCAGCACCTGCCGGGAGATGCAGTTCCGGCAGGGGGTGTTTTTGCCCCAATAGCTGTAGCAGCTGCGACAGCTGCTACAGCTGTTGACGGACTCCTCGCCGCCGACCTGCGCAGCATCCAGCAGCCGCACCACAGTAAAGATGGTGCGGTATTGGGCCATTTCCGTTTCGACCTGTTCTCTGGTCATAATGCTTCCGCCTTTGTGTGAAGGAATGGGTAGATAAAAACTGTGTTACATATAAAAACATTATAGCATTGCAGGGCGTTTTTTGTCAATTTGGTAAAGGGGAACCCCATGACCGCCCGGCAACGGGCAGCCTCCCGGCGGCCCTGTCCTACCCGCTGCCCGCCCCGCATATACATACCGCAGGAGGTACATGCCATGCGTCGGATCGGATTCTACTTATTTATAATGGCCGTTTTTCTGCTTGAGCCGCTGCTTGCACTGCCGCGAAAGGCTGTCCCGGCCCCCGCCGCGGCGCCGACCCCCACCCCAACCGCCGTCGCCCGGGCCGCCGCGCCCTACCGCGCTGTGTGGGTCAGCTATCTGGAATGGGAGCAGGTCGATTTCTCGTCGGCGGAGGCGTTCACGCAGGCAATCGGCACCATGCTGGACAATATACAGTCGATTGGCGCAACCGTCGTGCTGGCGCAGGTGCGGCCCTTCGGCGATGCGCTCTACCCCAGCGACTACTTCCCGTTCAGCCACCTCTGCACCGGCACGCAGGGGCAGGACCCCGGGTTTGACCCGCTGGCACTGCTGGTGGACGCCGCCCACGCGCGGGACTTACAGCTGGAAGCCTGGGTCAACCCTTACCGCATCCAGGCCGGGCAGACCCCGGCGCTGTGCGGCGCAAGCCCGGCGCGGCTGCACCCGGACTGGGTCAGGTACACCGACACCGGCGCGTATCTCGACCCCGCCAGCGCGGACGTGCAGCAGTACATTGCCGACGGGGTGGGGGAGCTGTGCGCAAGGTACGCTGTGGACGGCATCCACTTTGACGACTATTTTTACCCCACCACCGACCCGGCCTTTGACGCGGCGGACTACGCGGCCAGCGGCAGCACACGGACGCAGGACGACTGGCGGCGGGAGAACGTGAACGCCCTGATGGAGCTTTGCCACGCCGCGGCCCGGCGGTACGGCGTGCGGTTCGGCGCAGCCCCGGCGGGCGACCCGGAGCAGAACTACACCCTGCAATACAGCGACGCGGCCCGCTGGCTGCGGCAGGGGACTGTGGATTACCTGATGCCCCAGCTTTATTGGGGGCAGGAATATATAAAAAACGGCGATGCGTCGCACAGCTTTGCGCAGCTGGCCGCCGCGTGGGCCGCACTGCCCCGCGCGGCGGGCGTGAAGCTGTACGCCGGGCTGGGGGCCTACCGCGTCGGCGCAGGGGATGGGTCCGATGCCGGCTCCGAGTGGTTTTCCGGCCATGCGCTGGCCGACCAGCTTGCTTTGCTTGCCCGCTTAGGGGTGCAGGGCGCGGGGCTCTACCGCTACGGCAGCCTGTTTGCCAATTCCGACGCCCCGGCGCTGGCGGAAAGTGAAGCGGAGGCAATAAAAGGTGTCTGGCAGGGCTGACCGGAAAATCCGGCGCAGACAAAGATTTGGTACTTGCAAAAGCGGTAAAAATGCAAGATAATAGAGAGGCGGGCGGCTTGCGGCTGCCCGCAGGACCCAAGGGAAGATAAAGGAGAAACTCCATGAACAATACAAACGACCTCTATAACCGCTGGCTTGCCCAGCCGGATCTGGACGACGCCGTCAAAGCCGAGCTCGTCTCCATCGCGGGAGACGCCGACGCCGTCACGGACCGCTTTTACCGCGATCTGGAATTCGGCACCGGCGGCCTGCGCGGTGTGATCGGCGCGGGCACGAACCGGATGAACCTCTACACCGTGCGCAAGGCAACGCAGGGGCTGGCGGACTACCTCAATGCGTCCGGCCTGCCCAAAAAGGTAGCCATCGCCCACGACAGCCGCCATAACGGTGCGCTGTTCGCCCGCGAGACCGCCCGCGTGCTGGCCGCGAACGGCATTACCGCCTGCATGTACCCCCGGCTTGAGCCGACCCCTGCGCTTTCGTGGGCGGTGCGGTACCTCGGCTGCGGCGCGGGCGTCTGCGTGACGGCCAGCCACAACCCCGCTAAGTACAACGGCTACAAGGTCTACGGCGCGGACGGCTGCCAGATCACGCTGGAGGCTGCCGAGAAAATTCTGGCAGCTATCGAAAAAATTGATTGCTTTGACGATGTCCGGCTGGCAGATTTTGACGCTGCCGCCGCCGCGGGCCGCATTGTGACAATTGACGAAAAATGCCTCGATGATTTTGTGCAGGCTGTCTATGACCAGCGCGTCGGCGACGGCGCGGGCATCGACGCGCTCAAGCTCGTCTACACCCCGCTGAACGGCACGGGTCTGGAATGTGTGAAAAAGCTGCTGAAAAAGCTCGGCGTGACCCATGTGACCGTTGTGCCCGAGCAGGAAAGGCCCGACGGAGACTTCCCGACCTGCCCCTACCCGAACCCCGAGATCCGCGAAGCTATGCAAAAAGGCTTGGAGCTGTGCGACAAGGTCCGCCCCGATCTGCTGCTGGGCACCGACCCCGACTGTGACCGCTGCGGCACCGCCGTGCCCGACGGCAAGGGCGGCTACCGCCTGATTACCGGCAATGAGATGGGCATCATCCTGCTGGACTATATCTGCCGCACCCGTCTGGCACAGGGCACGATGCCCGCCGACCCCGTGGCGGTAACGACGATTGTCTCCACCGATATGGCTGCGCCGGTGGCAAAAAAATACGGCGTTGAGCTGCGCCGCACCCTGACCGGCTTTAAGTTCATCGGCGAGCAGATCGGCAAGCTGGAGGCCGAGGGGCGTCCCGAACGCTATATCTTCGGCTTTGAGGAGAGCTACGGCTACCTGTCCGGCGGCCATGTCCGCGACAAGGACGCTGTCAACGCGACGCTGCTGGTCTGCGAGGCCGCGGCCTGGTACGCCCAGCAGGGCAAGACGCTGCTGGACGCCATCGAGGCGTTGTACAGGGAGTTCGGTTACTACCGCAATGCGCTGTGCAGCTTTGCCTTTGAGGGCGAGAGCGGCATGCACACGATGCAGGAGCTGATGAAGAAGCTGCGCGCCAACGCCCCGGAGGACATTGCCGGGTACAAGGTGGAGTCCGTCGTGGACTACGACACCGACGGCACCGGCCTGCCCCGCGCCAACGTGCTGGAATACCATCTGGACGGCGGGCATAAGCTGATGGTCCGCCCCTCCGGCACCGAGCCGAAAATTAAAGTTTATCTTTCCGCCGTTGGCGACAGTGAGGCAGCCGCCGATGCCGTGAACGCCGCGCTGGCCAAAGCCGCCGCAGACATGATGAAAGCGTGAACGGTATGGCAATTCTGAAATTGACCCCGAGCTGCCAGGATTATCTGTGGGGCGGCAGCCGCCTGCGCACCGATTTCGGCATCAAGAGCGACCTTGAACCGCTGGCCGAAGCGTGGGTGCTGTCCTGCCACCCGGACGGCCCGAGCTATCTGCCCGACGGCACGACGCTGGCGGACTACGCGGCCGCGCACCCCGAAGCTCTGGGCACGGACTGCACAAAATTTGAGCAGTTCCCGATCCTGACAAAGTTCATCGACGCCAGCAGCAACCTGTCCATTCAGGTACACCCGTCCAACGACTACGCGCTGAAAAACGAACACCAGTACGGCAAAAGCGAGATGTGGTATGTGCTGGACTGCGTGCCGGGCGCGTATCTCTACTACGGCTTTACGCACGAAATCTCCAAAGAGGAGTTTGCGGAGCGCATTAAAAATAACACCCTGACCGAGGTCCTGAACGCCGTGCCCGTACACAAGGGCGACTGCTTTTTTATCCCGTCCGGCACGCTGCACGCCATCTGCCAGGGCATCGTCGTGGTCGAGGTGCAGCAGAACTCCAACGTGACCTACCGCGTCTACGACTACGGGCGCGTCGGTGCGGACGGCAAGCCCCGCGCCCTGCACATTGAAAAGGCGCTGGACGTGACCCGCCGCACGCCGCCGCAAAAGCACGACTTCGGCAGCCATCTCGCGCAGTGCGAGTATTTCACGGTGGACGTGAAAAAAGGCGCGTTTGACGGTGCGGCTGACGAAAAGAGCTTTGTCTCGCTGCTCATCACCGACGGCGCGGGCACGCTGACCTGCGGCGGCGAGACCGTGAAGGTCAAAAAGGGCGAAAGCTATTTTATCCCCGCGGGCAGCGGCAAGTACGCCGTGACCGGCGACTGTGAGACGCTGGTGACGGTGGTGTAAAGCGGGGGAGCGGTGCTGTATCCCCCAGCCGAGCGGTAGGGGCCGGGCATGCCGGCCCGCAGGTGTCCCATAGACGGGCGCTTGCGGAAAGGTGCAGGGCCGGGCATGCCCGGCCCCTACAGGGCAGAAGTGAATACAGAAAAGACGCACTACGGAAAAACTTCCGTGGTGCGTCTTTTTTGTAACCTTTTAGCAGAAAGCAGCCCTCGACGTGTTCCGCGGGCGGCGGACGGTATACTCCCAATTGACCCGGCGGGGAGGACAAGCCCCGCGCGGGAAACCAGCAAAGGAGGAACCGTACATGAAAAAACGTCTGTTGGCTGTGCTGCTGGCCTGCTGTATGGCGGCAGGCATGGCCAACGCTGTGTTTGCGGCGGATGAACTGCCCGCCACGGCGGAGTCTGCGGCGGCGATTGCGCCCGCCGACCCGGACCCGCCTGCCCCGGAACCCGAAATTGAGGCGGAGCCGACCCCGGCGGCTGCACCGGAACCCGAAATAGAGGCGGAGCCGACCCCGGCGGCTGACCCCGCGGCAACGCCCGAGACCGCACGCACCCTCGTGATGGATAGGCTGCTCGCCGCGCCCGACACCGCGGCGCAGACTGCTGTTGTCACAAGCGCAGAGCTGGTGGACAGCATTCGGACCGACGGCTGCTTTACGGCCAAGGTCAACGGCAGCACGGACAGGCTCGACGGCGCTGTGTACACCTGGTACCGCAGCAAGGACGGCACCAACTGGGAGGAAGTCCCGCAGCAGCTCTGCTCCGGCGATGCGTGGAACATCACGCCGGGCAGCGAGCACCGGCTGAACGCCGCGCTGGATGCCTGCATTGCCGGTGTCAGGGACGCGGAGCGGCTGTACTATAAGGTCGAGGTCACCGGCACCGACGGCGCAAAACTCACCGCCGCGGCCATGCAGGTGCCCTACTACATCCAGCTGCAGAACGGCAGCTTTGAGACCCCGGATATTGCCGGGCTGAAGGCGTATCACGATACGGACAACCATACGCCCGCATCCCGGCTGTACTACTCGCCGGACGGGGAGACCGGCACCTTCTTTACCCAGTACCCGTCGGGGGCGGGGGGCATCGTCTGGCAGACCACCGGCGAGGCCAAGCACTGGCAAACCGGAAGCGCCGGCCTGTACATTGAGCTTGCGGACGGCTCCAACCGCAGCTATAACGGCACGCGGAACTACCCCGAGGCCAGCTACAGCATCGACGGCGCTTACGACGGCCAGCAGTTTGCCGAGCTGAACTGCGAGGCCTACGGTGCGCTGTATCAGGATGTGCTGACCGCGCCCGGCACCACGCTGCACTGGTCGCTGGCCCACCGCGCCCGCGGCAGGGGTATGCAGGATTCGATGGCGCTGCTCATCGCGCCGGTGGATGTGGCGGCGCAGATCACCAATATTCTGGCGGGCGTTTCCAGCGAGGACGACAACAGGGGCCTTCTGGTCCGTGCGGCGCTGGACCGGACCGTCCAATACAACGGCGAGGAGGTCCCCATCCGCAGCTTCATGGTCGGCGGCGAGATCACCGACGGCAGCGACCAGTGGGGCGTCCACAGCGGCGACTACACGGTCCGGGCAGGGCAGTATGTCAGCCGGTTCTTCTTTCTGGCGCTGTCCAGCGGCAAGGGGGACCGGCGCGAGGGCAACCTGCTGGACAAGGTCTGGTTCAGCACCGAGCCTGCGCCGCCCGTGGCCGGGCACGCCAACCTGACGCTGCGCAAGACGCTGGCGGGCAGCCTGACCGCCGATGAACTGACCGCCGTGCGTGCGGGGCTGACCTTCACCGTGACCCGCTCCGACGGCACGGAGGCGGCAGTCATACACGGCGCGGATATGACCGTCGGCACCGACCCGGCCCAATGCAGCTACACCATACAGGATCTGCCTGTGGCGTCGGAGAGCGGCACGCCCTACACCTACACCGTGACCGAGACCGCCCACACCACCCCGGCGGCGGTGCTCTATTTGGCAAGCCGTGCCGCCGTCAACGGCGATGCGCTGCAGCCCGCGGGCGACCCGCCGACGCTGGCCAACATAACGCTGCTGCAAAACGGCACGACCTACGCCGATTTTGAGAACACCTACGCCCGGCAGACCGGCAGCCTGCGGCTGACGAAGGCCGTGGACGACACAGCCCTGCGCGAGGAGGCCGAGGCCGTGACGAACACCTTCACCGTCGCCGATCTGCCCATCGGCAGCTATACGCTGGTCTATGACGACGGCACGACCCGCACCGCTGCGCTGGACGCGCCCGGCACGCTGACCGTGCCGCTCAGGGGGCTGCACAGCGTAACGGTGGAGGATGTGCCCGTGGGCAGCTACACCGTGACCGAGACCGACCACCCCGACTTAGCCGGCTGGTACTGCACGACCACCGCCGCCGCGGCGGCCGGGACGGTGCAGGTGCCGTCCGGCGGCGTGGGGGAGGCTGTCATCATCAACACCTACGCGCCGTTCCTGCGCGTCACCGTGACCAAGCAGGTCACGGGCGGCATGGGCGACACGCGCCGCGGCTTTGCGTTTGCGGCGGCCATTGACGGCGCGGCGGTCACCGCGGATACCCCCTATGTGCAGCCCTACGGCGGCGCGGCGCTGACCGCGGACGGCTTCACGATCCCGCACAAGGGCAGCATTGTCATCGGGCATCTGAAGCCCGGCCAGACCGTGACCGTCACCGAGGAGACGCTGACCGACTATGAAACGACAATGGACGACGGCAGCAACGTCACGCTTGGCAGCAGCTATACCGCGACCCTGACCGGCGACGCGGCGCTGACCTGCGTCAACAATAAGGACGGCGTGCCGCCCACGGGTCTTGCGCAGGACGCGGCCCCGGCAGTCTGGCTGCTGGCGGCGGGCGCGGCGCTGGCCGTGGTCTGCCGCCGCCGAAGGGAGGCTGCACCGTGAACGAGACACAGCGCCGCCGTGCGCTGGCGGACGTGAAGGAGTTTTTTCTGCGCGCCGGGGCGCTGGCCGCACTGCTGCTGGTGCTGTTCGGCGTCGTGTTTGGGCTGGCGATCCAGCCGGACGACACGATGTACCCGCACCTCAAGCCCGGCGACCTGCTGCTCTACTACCGGCTGCCGCGCAGCTTTGCAGCGGGGGAGGTGGTCGTCTTTACACAGGATGACCGGCGCTGCACGGGGCGTGTTGCGGCCCGCGGCGGCGACACCGTGGAGGTGACCGAAAACGCGCTGCTGCGCATCAACGGCAGCCTTGTGGCCGAGCCGGACATTTACGAGACGACCCCCCGCTACGACAGTGACGTGACCTACCCCCTGACCCTGGCCGACGGCGAGTATTTTATCCTCTGCGACGCCCGCGAGGGTGCGCCCGACAGCCGCCGGTACGGCCCGGTGACGGCAGAAAATATCGCCGGGCGGGTCATTGCGATAGTGAGGAGGAATGAGATTTAGAGACTATAGGGAGGAAGGATGCAGAGATACACTCGGCCCTCATCCGGCCTCGGGCGGGGCCTCGGCCACCTTCCCCCGCAGGGGAAGGCACCCAGCCCCAAGCCTTCCCCCGCGGGGGAAGGTGCCGCCGCAGCGGCGGATGAGGGCCGACCTACCGGAAACCACCCACATAACCATACACCACCCCGAAAGAAGCACATACTTATGAACACCATCAAGCTTTCCGCCGTTCTGACCGCTGCTTTGCTCACGGGTGCGCTCTCCGCCACGGCGTTTGCGGCAGAGACCCTGACCACGACCACCGGCAGCATCACCTTCCGCAAGGCCATCGACGTGACGAACGCCGCGGGCGCGGGCGGCATCACGGGCACGATTGCCTTTGACGTCACCGCCGCCGACGAGAGCGACCTGCCCGACGACGGAGAGAAAAACTATGTCGGCAGCGTGGATCAGCTGGACGGCAGCGACATCATCGCCACGTTTGCGGCGGATGACAGCGGCATTGCCAACAAGGAGAGCGATGTAAGCGTCGGCTTTGACACCTCGAAGTTCGAGGCCCCCGGCGTCTACTACTACCACCTGACCGAGCGCGACCCCGGCATCCACGGCCTGACCGCCACGACGGCGACCTACTTGCTAAAGGTGCGCGTTGTCAACGACAATACGTCCGAGCCGGACGGTGCAACGTTCAAAATCGACTACGCTACGCTGACCTCGCTCGATGACAATACCAAGAGCGACCTCATCACCAATACCTACACGACCCACGGCCTGACCGTGACCAAGGCGCTGGCGGGCGACTGGGCCGACTACACCGACCACTTTATCTTCACGCTGGAGATCACCGACCCGGACGCAGACCCGGGCCGCATGGCGTCGGTCACGGTCCAAACCACAAGCGCGGCGGGTGTGACGAGCAACGCCGAGGTGAAGCCCTTTACAAACGGCAAGGTCAGCTTCTCGGAGACGATCCGGGGCGGCGATGTGATCGAGGTGACCGGCCTGCCCACCGGCGCGGCCTACACGATCACCGAGAGCGGCCTGGACGCTGAGAAGTATACGACGGCCTGGACGCTGGACGGCGAGACGCTGAGCACCGAAAGGACCCTGCCCACGCAGACGGTGGGTGCCGCCGACACGGCCCTGACCGTCACGAATACCCGCAGCTCGATTGCCCCCACCGGCCTGCTGCTGGACGCCGCCCCCTACGGCGCGATGCTGGCGCTGGCCGCGGGCAGCGGGCTGGTGTTCTTCCGCAAGCGCCGCCGTGAGGATTGATGTTGGACCGTGCGGCGCGGCTGGCACGCCTGGGCACACGGCTGGTCAGTGCGCTGGCCGGGCTGCTGATGCTGGCGCTGCTGGCCTTCGGCGGGTTCGCGCTCTGGCAGGACGCCGCGCTGCGCCGCGGGGCGTTTGTGGGCGCGGAGCTTTTGCAGTATAAGCCCGCCGCACCGGCTGCCGACAACCCGACGCTGGCCGGGCTGCAAACCGTCAACCCCGACGTCTGCGGCTGGCTGACGGTGGACGGCACGGGCATCGACTACCCCGTTGTGCAGGGTGCGACGAACATGGACTACGTCAACCGCGACGTCTACGGGAATTTTTCCCTGTCGGGCGCGATTTTTCTCGACAGCCGCTGCGCCGCCGACCTGACCGACCCGTACACGGTGATTTACGGCCACCACATGGACAACAGCGCGATGTTCGGTGATGTGGCGCGGTTTGCGGAGGCGGACTATTTTGCCGCACATCCCGCGGGCAGCATAAGTCTGCCCGACGCCGCCTATACCATCGAGCTGTTCGCCTGTGTGGTGACAGACGCCTACGACACCGCTATTTACACGCCGGAGCGTTACCCCGACGATGTGGGGGCGCTGCTGGACTATGCGGCGGCGCAGGCCGTGCAGCAGCGGGACATCGGCGTGACGGCGCAGGACCGGCTGGTGGCGCTTTCGACCTGCGCCGGGAGCGAGACAAACGGGCGGGTCGTCGTGCTGGGGCGGCTCTGCCCCCTGAAAGAAGGAGATGAAATGCAATGACCTTTGGCAAAACGGCCCTGCGGTGCTGGCTGCCCGCAGCGGCCCTGCTGCTGGCGCTGCTCTGCCCGCTGCCCGTGGCGGCTGCGCGGGTGAGCACGGCGATCCCCGTCAGTGTCCGCACCGACGGCGCGGCGGCGGACGCCGTCTATACGGTGGAGCTGACGCCGCTGGACGCGGCCCCCGCGCCTGTGCAGCGTGCCCTGACCGTAAAAAACGGCGGCACCGTGTATTTTACGGGCTTTGCCTTTGACGAGCCGGGGGATTACCGGTATCTGGTTGCCGAGCGCAGCGGCGGCGCTGCCCACACGACCTACGATACGCACAGCTACACGGTCACGGTCCGGGTGACGGGCCGCCCGGACGGCGGTCTTGCCGCCGGGCTCTGGGCCGTGCGCAGCGGGGAGACCGCGAAGGCCGACGGCGTGCTGTTTGTGAACCGGTATGACCCGCCGGAGACCGCCGCGGCAGCGGTGACTGCGTCAGCCGCGGCGGCTGGCACACGGACCGTGAAGGCTGCCGCCCCGGCGGCGCTGCCGCAAACCGGGGACGGCTTCCCCATAGAAGCGCTGGCCGCCGCGTTTTGCGCAAGCGTCATCGGGTTTGGCACGGCGTGGAAAAGGCGGTGAACCCATTAACGGCAGCCTCCCGGGAACTCCTACTTTCTTTTGCCAACAAAAGAAAGTAGCAAAGAAAACTGCCGCTGTTGCGACGCAGCGGACCCGCGCCTTAGGGGCTGCACGCCCCTAAGAACCCCAATAAGGAAGTCGGAAGGGGCGGGGGCTAAACGGACGCAGTATTACTGTCC
>OLQD01002773.1_pt1 | contig 12364 bp, 8 predicted proteins | sample 1672841 | NCBI WGS metagenome assembly OLQD01 (sample SAMEA3136729, study PRJEB25190) | human gut metagenome | biome: human gut; feature: human-associated habitat; material: faeces | place: Austria | collected 2013 | reverse complement strand
CCGATGGTATACCAGTACAAAAGAGATCCCTCCCGTGGGTCATTTGTTTTCCCCATTGTAGCACACCGGGCGCGCGGACACAACGTCCGGCTGGAAATCGGGGCGCGGGTGTGCTATACTGGGCAAAAATCGTACTTTGGGGGAAGTATTATGATCGTCTATTACACCGGCACCGGCAACAGCCGCTATGTTGCCCAGCGCTTCGCCGCCGCCCTCGGCGACGATCTCATCACCGCGAACGAATACATCCGAAACGACACGCCCGCCGACCTGCATTCCGACCGGCCGTGGGTGTTCGTCTCACCGACGTACGGCTGGCAGATCCCGCACATTTTCGCGGCCTTTCTCCGCCGCGGCCGCTTCACCGGCAGCCGGAAGGCGTATTTTGTCATGACCTGCGGCAGCGAGATCGGCAACGCCGGCAGCCGCATCGCGGCGCTGTGCGCGGACATCGGGCTGGATTACCAGGGCGTGCTGCAGGTCGTCATGCCGGAAAACTACGTCGCCATGTTTTACGTGCCCGGCGCGGAGGAGTCGGCGCAGATCATCGCGGCGGCGCAGCCGTCCATCGATGGGGGCATTGCCTGCGTGCAGCGCGGCGAGCCGTTCCCGGCGCCGAAGGTCGGCCTGCTCGACCGGTTCAAGACCGGGCCGGTGAACACGATCTTTTATCGGTGGTTTGTCAAGTCCGGGCCGTTCACGGTCTCGGATGCGTGCATCGGCTGCGGAAAGTGCGCGCTGAGCTGCCCGGTCAACGGCATCGACATCGCAGAGCGCCGCCCGCACTGGAACGGCGCGTGCACGCACTGCATGGCCTGCATCTGCGGCTGCCCGGTGTCCGCCATCGAGTACGGGCATAAGAGTCAGGGCAAGCCCCGCTACCAGTGCCCGGAATATAAATAAGAAACGATCCCTGCGCCGGACTTCCGACGCAGGGATCGTTCTTTTTACAGATAGCACTCCGGCCGCCGCTGCCTGAGGTACGGGCGCTTTTGCTCGCGCCAGAGCCGCGCCTCGGCGAGGTCGAGCTCCTGCACGATGAGCTGCTCGCGGTCGTCGGCCTTATAGATCACGTCGCCGCTCGGGTGCACGATGAGCGACTCGCCGGCGAAGTCCATCCCGTCCTCGCGCCCCACGCGGTTGCACATGGCGACGAAGATCTGGTTCTGCATTGCCTGCACGCGGATCTCCCACTCGAAGAGCTCCATGGGCTCGGTCTTCGTGTTCGCCGTCGGGATGATGACGAGATCCGCCCCCTTGAGCGCGCACGTGCGGATGCTCTCCGGCAGGTGCCGGTCAAAGCAGATCACGATGCCGACGCGGCCCCACGGCGTGCCGAACACGAGAAAGCCCTCCTCGGACGGCGTGTAGTAGTCGCGCTCGTAAAACTGCGCCGCCTGCATGATGTGTACCATCTTGGCCACGCCCGCGCAGTTCCCCTCCGGCGTCAGCCAGAGGGAGGCGTCGTAGCGCCGGCCGTCCTGCTCGAGGTACATATTCGGCGAGAGGTAGAACCCATGCGCGCGCGCCTTATCCGCGAAGGCCCGCACCGTCGGGCTGCCCGCCGGGACGACATAGGCGTCCACGTTCCGGCCAGCATACTGCGGGAAGAACGGCGTGAGCTGCACCTCGGGGAAAAACAGCAGGTCGCTGCCCGCGGCGGCGTCGCAGAAGGCGAGGGATCTTTTCAGGTTTTCGTCCATGCTCCCGGTCATGGACATCTGCGCCATGGCAAGCTTCATACGCGCGCTCCTTTTATGCGTCCTGCACGGTCAGGCGCAGCACGTCCGGCCGCGCATAGTGCCCGCACACATCGAGCTCCATGCGGCTGGCGGGCACGAGATGCATATCAAGGTCGGCATAGAGGATGTCCTCCCGATCCCACACCGGCTGCACGACATAGTGCCCGTAGGGGTCGACGATGCAGCTGCCGCCGCGGCAGGGGATGTCGTTCAGGCGCGCGATCTCATCCGGGCAGTGCAGCCCGGCGGGGTAGTCCGCGCGGTGAAAGACCATGTCGCAGTTGATGAAATAGCACCGGCCCTCGAGCGCGATGTGCTGCACGGTGGCCTGCCACTCGGGGTTGTCGTTCGTGTTCGGCGAGATGTAGAGCGTCACGCCCTTTTCATACAGCGCCGTGCGCGCCAGCGGCATATAGCTCTCCCAGCAGATGAGGCTGCCCATCGGGCCCCACGGCGTGTCCACGACCGGGAAATACCCGCGGTCGGCGTCGCCCCAGACCACGCGCTCTGCCCCGGTGGGCTTAAGCTTGCGGTGCACGGGGGCGAGTGTGCCGTCCGGGCAGAAGATGAGGTTGGAGTTATAGAGCGTGCCCGTCACGCCGTCGCGCTCCGACACGCCGATGCTCACATACGCGCCCGCGGCCTTTGCCGCCGCGGCGAGGCGCTCCGTCTCCGGACCGGGCACGACGATGGAGTTGCCGCAGTATAGCTGCCAGTCCTTGCGGCCGTCTTCCTTGCGCGCGCCGACCGTGAAGCCGAACGTCATGCCGTACGGGTAGCCGGGGATGAACAGCTCCGGGAACACGATGAGCTCCGCGCCATGCTGCGCGCACTCCGCGATCAGGCGCACGGCCTTGTCCGTGCACGCGGTCTTGTCAAACAGCACCGGCGCCGCCTGCACCACGGCGATGCGGCACGTCGGTTTGAGATCCTTCATAGATAAGCCTCCTTGCACTGGTACGTTTCTGCCCTTAAAATAACACGGTCCTGATAGGAATTCAAGACGCAAAAACGCCCGCACGGGGACCCGTGCGGGCGTTTTCGGCAGCTTTTCAAAGACCTCGTAGAGTTTGCGCCCGCAGGCGCAAAGAAAGTCCAATCATTTTCTCCGGCGACATGTGCGGCGGAGAAAATACCGCTCGGCTCGCAAACGTGCGCGCACGGCGCGTGCGCTGCAGCGAGCCGCGATCTTTTCAAACGAGAGCCCAACGCAGTGGGTCTCGTTTGAGCGTGTCAAACTCTGCTTGACGCGCAAAAAGGCTCAGGCAGCCCTGGTCTTGTCGGGGACGAGCTTGTGCGCGATCACACACAGAAGCATCGTGGCGGCCATGTCGGGCAGCGTGTTGCCGACCGGGATGTCCACATTCATGAGCACGCGGTAGAGCGCGAAGCCCAGCACCCAGACGACGGCGTTGCACACGTCCAGCTTTCCGCGCGCACCGCCGCGGCGCAGCAGGAAGAAGTCCGTGATCTGGATGGCGATCATCGGTGCGAACACCGAGCCGATCAGGTACAGGAAGTTCGTAATGTCGTCCATCGGGAAGCAGATGGCGCAGACCGTGCCGATGACGGTCACGATGAGCGCGGCGTACTTACCGTTGATCTTCTTCGACAGGGACTCGGCGGAGATGCCGGCGCTGTACGCATCGAGGAACGTCGTCGTAACGGTCGAGAGGATGAGGATGAGCAGCGCGGCCACGCCGAGGCCGGCCTTGACCATGATGAGCGCGATGTCGCCCTCGCCGGTGAAGATGGCGGCGCCCATGCCGATGACGTACATCCAGCAGCTCACGACGCCGTAGGTCAGCGTGCTCGAGAGCGTGGCGGCGAAGGGCTTTTCGGCCTCGCGCGTGTAGTCGGAGATGAGCGGCAGCCACGACAGCGGCATGGCCACGGCCAACTCGACCGCTGCGCCGAAGCTCAGGCTGTCGTCCGGCGCGGTGACGGGCGTGCCGCCGCGGAACACCACCACGCACAGCACGATCGAGAGGATGAACAGCGCCGCCATGGCGATCTTGTTGATCCAGCCGAGGTTCTTGATGCCGACGGCGATCCACACCACGATGAGCCCGCCGATGACGAGACACCACACCCACTTGCCGATGCCGAGCACGGTGTTCGTGGCCAGTGCGCCGTCATAGATCATGATGGCCGTCCAGCCGACGAGCTGCAGCACATTGAGCGCGGCGAAAAACAGGCAGCCGATGCGGCCGAAGCTCAGCTCGACCGTGCCCATGGCGCTGAGGCCGGTGCGGCCGCCGATGAGCCCCGCGAAGAAAAACATCGCGCAGCCGATGACGTGGCCGAGCAGGATGGCAAGCAGACCCTTGGTGAAGCCGAGGGGCGCGAAATACGTGCCGGTGAGGATCTCCGCGATGGACACGGCCGCACCGAACCAGATGAGGCTGTTCTGGAAGCTGGAAGTCTTTTTCATGCTTGGGCCTCCTGCCGGTATTCCGGCTTCAGGTCGAACGCATGGTCCATCGGGCCGGAGCCCGCGCCGAGGTCGAGCATTGCGGCCAGCGCGCCGGAGAGATAGTCCTTCGCGCGGCGGACGGCCGTGTCGAGATCAAAGCCCTTGGCAAGGTTGGCCGCGATGGCGCTCGAGAGCGTGCAGCCGGTGCCGTGGGTGTTGGGGTTGTCGATGCGCTTGCCGTTGAACCACTCGTAGCCGCCGTCGCGGTACAGGAGGTCGTTGGCGTCGTTGAGCCGGTGTCCGCCCTTGCACAGGACGGCGCAGCCGTAGCGCTCGCTGATGGCTTTTCCGGCGGCGATCATGTCGTCGGGGGAGGCGATGGTCAGGCCCGAGAGCACTTCCGCCTCCGGGATATTGGGCGTGAGCACGGTGGCAAGCGGCAGCAGCCGCGCCTTGAGCGTGGCGATGGCATCCTCGGAGATGAGCCGCGCGCCGCTCGTGGCGACCATCACGGGGTCGACGACGATGTTCTGCGCCGCGTAGTGCTGCAGCCGCTCGGCGATGACCTCGATGAGGCCGGAGGACGCGACCATGCCGATCTTCACCGCGTCAGGCCGGATGTCGGTAAAGACGCTGTCGATCTGCTGGCCGAGAAATGCCGGAGTTACTTCAAAAATACCCTGTACGCCGGTCGTGTTCTGGGCGGTCAGCGCCGTGATCGCACTCATGGCAAATACGCCATTCATGGTCATGGCTTTCAGATCGGCCTGAATACCGGCGCCTCCGCTGGAATCGCTTCCGGCGATCGTTAATGCTGTTTTCATATTCTGTCTCCTTTTCAGCATCAATTTTGTTGAGCGACGGAAAGTGGTGCCCCCAATCTGCCGCTGTTTGTATGTTTGTCTGCGCCCGCGCGCAGGGAGTTACAGGTCCAGCGCCGTGCGCACGGCGGCTTTGAGCGCGCGCGTGGCGGCGGGAATGTCCGGCTGCGCGAAGATCGCACTCACGACGGCGACGCCGACAATGCCGCTGCCGGAGAGCCGGGCGACATTGTCCTTCGTGATGCCGCCGATGGCGATGACCGGGATGGACACGGCCGCACAAATCTCGCGCAGGGTATCATAGCTCACGGCGTTGGCGTCGGTCTTCGTCCCGGTCGGGAACACGGCGCCCACGCCGAGATAGTCCGCGCCCTCGCGCTCGGCCAGCAGCGCATCCTCCACGGTCTGCGCCGACACGCCGAGGATCTTGTCCGGGCCGATGAGCTCGCGCACCTTGCCGGCCGCCATGTCGCTCTGGCCGACGTGCACGCCGTCGGCGTCCGTTTCTACGGCGAGCGCCACGTTGTCATCGAGCACGAACGGCACGCCGTACTGTTTGCACAGCGCCTTGAGCGCGATGGCTTCTTCTTTGAAATGTGCCTCGTCGAGTTCCTTCTCGCGCAGCTGCAAAAACGTTGCGCCGCCCTGCAGCGCCTGCTCAGCCTGCGCATAGAGCGTCTGACCGTGCAGCCACGAGCGGTCGGTCACTGCATAGAGCAGCAGGGAAGCATTATCGCAGTTCATACTTGGCTCCTTCCTCCAGCGTGTCGCCGGTCATGTTGCAGATCGCGTCGATGATGCGGTTGCGGTAGGTGCTGTTGCCGTCGCCGGGCTGCATGTTCGCCCAGGCGATCTCACCCGCGAGACCCATCGTGCACACGGCGGCAGCCGCGGCTTCGAGCTTGTGCCCGGGGTTTGCGACGAGAAACGCCGTCGTCAGCGCCGAGAGCTGGCAGCCCGTGCCGGTGATGCGGCTCATCTCCGGGCGGCCGTTGCGGATGCACCAGCAGCGCTCGCCGTCGCTCACGAGGTCGATCGCGCCGGTCACGGCGATGATGCAGCCGGCCTGCCTGGCGAATGCCTTGACCAGCGCCACGCCGTCGTCGAGATTTGCCTCCGTCACGGCGTCGACCGCGTCGGCGTCCACGCCCTTGGTGCTGCCGCTGCCGGTGCAGAGCGTCTTGATCTCGGAGATGTTGCCGCGCACGGCGTCAAAGCGCACCTCGCGCATGAGGCGGTTGGCCGTGTCGGTGCGCAGACGGCTCGCACCCGCGCCCACGGGGTCGAGCAGGACGATGTGCCCGAGCGCGTTCGCCTTCCTGCCGGCGAGGAACATGGAGGGGATGGTGTTTTTGTTGAGCGTGCCGATGTTGATGTTCAGGCCGCCGCAGATGCTCGTGATGTCCTCGACATCGTCTGCGTCGTCGGACATGATCGGCGAGCCGCCGGCCGCCAGCAGGACGTTTGCGACGTCGTTGACGGTGACGTAGTTTGTGATGTTGTGCACGAGCGGCGTTTTCGCGCGCACGTTTTCCAGCATGGTCTTGAGCACTTGTTGCATAAATCATGACTCCTTTCCCGGAAGATCTGCACGAAAAAAACAGCGGCGCCCGTAAAGAGTGCTGCTGTTGCGGTCCGGCAGTATGAATCCCTACGTTGGCATTGTCCAAATCAGGTGTGCGGGTCTAAGCGGATGCTTACTCTCAGCCGAGCGGCTCCCCGTGTTTGTTCACTTCATGATAGGACGAAACCGCCGGCTTGTCAAGGCAGGAATGTAAAATCTTCACCGCTTTGCGGCACGGGAACTTTACATGGCTGCGGTTTTAGACTTTACACGCGCTGTGTAAAACAGAGACGTGAGCTTGTAAGCGCCAAAATCTTGAATGTTACAGGAGGAAGAGATGAACCATTCCAAACGCATCGGGTCCCGCCTGCTGCCGCCTGCGCTTTTTCGCATTTGCTGCTGTATTTTGGTTGCAATCGGGCCTCCGGCATGATACAGTTAAAATGCCGTGTTACAACTGCTTTTACACAAGGGCGGCTGCAGATTTTACACGGTGAGGAAGGAATACAGTTGTGCGGCAGGGGGCCGTGCAATGTTGTAGGAATCTAAAAAACAGGAGGAAGAAATGAAAACCAGAATGCACAATGGAAGCAGACTGCTGTCGCTGCTGCTGGCGGTAGTCCTTGTCTTCACACTGACGGTTCCGGCTCTTGCGGCGGACAAGCCGCAGGACATGAACCTGAGGATCGCCGTCATGTCCGACCTGCACTATCTCTCGCCGGATATGATCGCAGGCACGGAGGACTTTGAGCATGCACTCAACAGCGACCGCAAGCTGCTCAAGGAGAGCTCCGCAATCCTGTACGAAAAGTTTGAGCAAGTCCGCGCGGACAAGCCCGACATCCTTCTCGTGTCCGGCGACCTGACCAAGGACGGCGAGCAGGAGTGCCACGCGGCGCTGGCAAAGCAGCTGCAGCAGCTGCAGCAGGATATTCCGGGGCTGAAGATCTATGTCATCAACGGCAACCATGACATCCGTAATTACAATGCCAAGAACTTCAACACCCCCGACGGTAAGGCCGTGCCCGCCACGCGCACGCACCCGGAGGACTTCAAGCGTATCTACGACTTTGTCTACTCCGACCCGACCGTCATCGCGACCTTCACCCCGGCCGCGGGCAATGAGGCCGGCAGCCTGTCCTATGTCGCCCGTCCGGTCGAGGGTCTGACCGTGATCGCCATGGATACCTGCCGCTACAGCTCGGACAACACCTCCAACGGTGACGATGAGCATGAGACGAGCGGCGCCATCAGCGCCGACCTGGAAAAGTGGGTCATCGAGCAGACTGCCGCCGCCAAGGCGCGCGGCGACCTTGTCATCGGTCTGGAGCACCACGGTCTGGTGCCGCACTTCGATGTCGAGCCCACCATCCTGCCCATGTACCTCGTCAACGGCTATGAGCGCATCGCGCAGGAGTATGCCGATGCCGGCATGAGCGCCGTCTTCACCGGTCATATGCACGCGGTCGACATCGCTGCCATGACCACGAAGGCCGGCAACACCTTCTATGACATTGAGACCGGCTCTGCGCTGACGTATCCGTGCCCGATCCGCTTTGTCGACCTGCGCCGCAGCACCGTCGGCGGTGAGACGAACACCTACATGAGCGTGAGCACCAAGACGCACATCGGCCCCATAAACTACACCGATCCCGCCACGGGCGTCGCGTATGTGATCGACGACCTGACCGAGTATGCCCGTGAGTTCGGCTTCTCGACCGCTATGCTCAAGACGGTCGCGGGCGACTTCGTCAAGTCCTTCTTCGGCAAGTACCTGCCGAACGACACCTGGCCGGTCACGAAGATCATTGAGAACATCGACAAGATCATTGAAGATGTGGCGTCTATCCCGGTCGCCGAGGGCAACAATCTGCTCGATTTCGCCAACTGGATCTATCGCTGCAACCTCGCCGGCGAGGATGACGGCAACTACCCCGCATGGGTGCAGTCCGGCATGGATCAGCTGCGCAGCGGCGCACTGCTCGATCAGGTGCTCGACATCGTTGCCAAGGACGCGTTCGGCCGCAGCAGCGTGCTGTTTACGAAGTTCCAGGGCCTGTTCACCAAGTACCTCAAGGGTCAGCTCAACGACCTGCTCGTGAAGATCGTCGTCTCCATGAGCGTGGACAATAACTGCCCCGACGACAACGACAAGACCATCCTGCTCGAGGGCAGCAATGCGCAGGTGCGCCTCCTGCCCGTCACCGGCAGCAGCGCTGCGACCACGCAGGCGTATGTGCAGGGTGACACTGCCACGGTGTTCCTGACCAGCCGTCAGCTCCGTGCGGCGACCGGTGCGCAGTCCGGCGTGGCCGTGACGGTCGATGCTACCGACCCCGCCGTGGGTACGGTCGTTCTGGCCGGCCGCTCGATCGCCAATGCGTGCGACGCGGGTGCTGCAGCGCTGCAGGTGAAGTTCCGGTCCGGAACGGTCACGCTCGATGCGCGTGCGCTCGCGGCGCTTGACCTGCACAAGGATGTCGCCGTCTCGCTTGCAAGCGGCGCTTCTCTCAACGCCGCGCAGCAGCGTGCCCTCGGCTCGCAGGCCGCTGCGGCGACGCTTGCCAATGCTTCCGTTCTGGTTGACGGTGCGGCGGCGAGCTGTCCTGCCGGCAGTGTGCGCGCCGCAGTGGCCGTGAACGCGGCGGACGATCTGACCGCGTGGAGCCTCGCGGACGACGGCAGCATCTCCGCCGTCGGCGGCGCTTACGACGCCGGACAGCAGACCTACGCCTTCGACGTGGTCAACGGCGTGACGGCCATCGCGCGCTTCCCGTTCACGGACGTGGTCGCCGGCACGTGGTACTACGGTGCGGCGGCGTATGCCTACAACAACGGGCTCTTCGCCGGCATGACGCCGACGACCTTCGCGCCGAATGCCACCATGACGCGCGCCATGCTTGTGTCCGTGCTGTGGCGCCTCGCGGGTGCGCCCGCGCCGAAGGCACCCAACACGTTCGTGGATGTGCCGGACGGCGCATGGTATACCGACGCGGTCACCTGGGCTGCGGAAAACGGAGTGGTCTCCGGCATCGGCGGCAGCCGCTTTGATCCCAGCGGCTTCGTCACGCGCGAGCAGACGGCCGTGATCCTCTTCAACTACGCACACAGCTGCGGCTATGACGTGGGCGCGCGCGCCGATCTCTCGGCGTTCCCGGATGCCGGCAGCGTGTCCGGCTGGGCGCAGGATGCGCTCTCGTGGGCCAATGCAGCCGACCTTATCAACGGCACGGTGTACGGCGGACAGACGATCCTCGACCCGCAGGGCAGCGCTTTCCGCGCGCAGGTCGCCATGATCCTCAGAAGCTACGCCGAGCACGTGGTCAACGCCTGATCCTCTTTTTGATATTTCTCTCACAGCACAGCAATTTCCCGGCGGGGGCGGCCCCAGCCGCCCCCGCGCACTTTTTGCGCCTGCCGCTTGGGCATCTGCTGCACGCCGGGGCGCAAAAAAATGCGGAATTTGTGAAAATTTGCGGTTGACATTTGCGTGCGAAGTTTTTATACTCGAACCATCAGGATTTTTCATCAGAATCGGAGCAAATATCATGAACCGTACCTACTATTTTGCATACGCTTATTACTTTACTATGACAATATAGTAAGGCTGATTTGTGATGCAAAAAATAGCTCGGATCCCGAGAATGTTTCAGGCGGCACAGGTTGAGCCTGTGCCGCATTTTCTTTTTGATATCCAAGAAATCTGCAACATTGTATCGGAGGTAATCATCATGATCGTCGTACTCAAACATGGCGTGGAAGCAGCAAAGCGCGAGCAGCTCATCGACTGGCTCAAGGGTCAGGGCCTGACCATCCACATTTCCGAGGGCGAATATCAGACCGTGCTCGGTCTCGTCGGCGACACGACCAACGTGGACATGGATCTGATCGCGAGCCTCGGCATCGTCGACAGCGTCAAGCGTGTGAGCGAGCCCTTCAAGTGCTGCAACCGCAAGTTCCACCCGGAGGACACTGTCATCGACGTGAATGGCGTGAAGATCGGCGGCGGCAACTTCGTCATGATTGCCGGCCCCTGCTCCGTCGAGTCCGAGGAGCAGATCGTCGCGGTCGCGCAGGCGGTCAAGGCCTCCGGCGCGAATATCCTGCGCGGCGGCGCGTTCAAGCCCCGCACCTCGCCCTACGATTTTCAGGGGCTCAAGGCCACCGGCATCGAGCTGCTCAAAACGGCGCGCGCAGCCACCGGCCTGCCGATCGTGACCGAGATCATGGGCGTGGAGCATCTGCCGCTGTTCGAGGATGTGGATATCATTCAGGTCGGCGCGCGCAACATGCAGAACTTCGACCTTCTGCGCGAGCTCGGCAAGCTGCGCAAGCCCATCCTGCTCAAGCGCGGCCTGGCCAGCACGCTCAAGGAGCTGCTCATGAGCGCCGAGTACATCATGGCCGGCGGCAACGAGCAGGTCATCCTCTGCGAGCGCGGCATCCGCACGTTCGACGATTACACCCGCAACACGCTCGACCTCGCGGCCGTGCCCATGCTCAAGGAGCTGACGCACCTGCCCATCATCGTCGACCCGAGCCACGCGACCGGCATCGCCCGCCTGGTCGAGCCGATGGCGATCGCCGCGACGGCCTGCGGCGCGGACGGCCTCATCATCGAGGTGCACAACGATCCCATGCACGCCCTGTGCGACGGTGCGCAGTCCCTGCGTCCGGAGGTCTACGACGACCTTGCGCATAAGGTGCGCAGCATCCGTGAGGTGCTTGCAAAATGACGGTCGGGATCGTTGGCCTTGGGCTGATCGGCGGCTCCTTTGCCAAGGCCTATCATGCAGCCGGCGCGACCGTGCTCGCGTATAACCGCAGCCGCAGCGTGCTCGATTTTGCCATGATGAGCGGCGCGGTCGACGGCGAGCTCACGCAGGACAATGTCTCCGCGTGCGACCTCGTGCTCATCGCGCTCTACCCGGAGGCGACCATCGAGTGGTTTCGCCGCATGGCCCCGCACATCGGCTCGCACCCCGTGGTGGTCGACTGCGGCGGCACGAAGCGCACCATCTGTGCCGCGTGCTTTCCGATCGCAAAGGCGCACGGCGTCACGTTCCTCGGCGGCCACCCGATGGCCGGCACGCAGTATTCCGGCTTCAAGAACGCGAAGGCGACTATGTACCACGGCGCGCCGATGGTCATCGTGCCGCCGGACTTTGACGATGTGCTGCTCTTTGACCGCGTCAAGCAGCTGCTCAAGCCCGCGGGCTTTGCGCGCTTCTCGTTCACGACGGCACAGGCGCACGACGAGATGATCGCCTTCACGTCCCAGATGGCGCACGTGGTCTCGAATGCCTACATCAAGAGCCCCACGGCCGCGCAGCACAAGGGCTTTTCCGCCGGGAGCTACAAGGACATGACCCGCGTCGCATGGCTGAGCCCCGAGATGTGGGCCGAGCTCTTTCTGGAAAACAAGGATAACCTGCTCCATGAGCTGGACATATTTATGGCGCATCTGGGCGAGTACCGCGACGCGATGCAGCGCGATGATCTGCCCACGCTCACGCGCCTGCTCGACGAGGGCCGCCGGTGCAAGGAGGAGGTGGACGGCCGATGACGACCATCCACGTGACCGCCTCACGCGAATATGACGTGCTGGTGCAGCCGGGGCTGCTCGATGATGCCGGGGCGCTGATCGCGCACACGCTCGGCGCCGGGCGCACGGCGGCCGTCGTTGCGGGTGAGACCGTGGCGGGGCTGTATGCCGCGCGGCTGGAGGCATCGCTCACGCGCGCGGGCTTTCGCGTCGTGACATTTACCTATCCCGGCGGCGAGCACTGCAAGACGCTCGCCACCTATGCGGCGCTGCTGG
>OLQD01002772.1_pt1 | contig 12364 bp, 10 predicted proteins | sample 1672841 | NCBI WGS metagenome assembly OLQD01 (sample SAMEA3136729, study PRJEB25190) | human gut metagenome | biome: human gut; feature: human-associated habitat; material: faeces | place: Austria | collected 2013 | reverse complement strand
CTACCCTGATTAGAATATCCGCGTTGGAAAGAACAGACCTGCGGTCGTTGATAACAAAGCAAGATTCATCAATCATTTCAAACCAAAATGTCAAAGAACTCTCGTTATTTGGTGACATTTAAAACCAATGCGATTTTATCGCACCAGTAATAATTAATAATTGTGTGTTTACTTTTTAGACTTAGATATCATCGTCAAAATTGTAAACATGATATTTAATCAATGAAAATTTTTCCAATAAAACGGTTTGTTGTGCTTTCTAAAAACACAAAATACAGACCACTATCCAATATTGTCAGTTTTATGGTATTTCGACTTCCGTCAGTTTTTAAAGGCTCACGAAGAACAATATTACCAGTCGGATCTGTAACAAACACAAAATAACCGTCTGCTGAAGTGAACTGAATGGTTAATGTTTTACTTGCATTTTCATAGAAGCCTATCGGAATGGGGGCTTCCACTTTGTTTATATCACAAAGTTCAAAATGCAAAATTTGTTCATTTTCTGAGAAAGAATACAAATTGAAAACTAATAGAAACAGTAATAAAGTTAAGACTTTTTTCATATTAATAATATTAAAACGTACACTGACTATTGTTTACCCAAACACAAGAATCAAGCATAAGACAAGCATAAACACATAGTCTCATGACAATGCCCAATTGTATCTTATGCACTACAAATATACCAAACTTGCTTATAAAAGGCCACAAATCGGCATAAATCATTTTGTTATTATAACCCTAATAACCAATAGATTAAAAAAATATTTTTACACTTCTACAAATCAAGCTATTTTTCAGGGGTTGAAGATTCGGCATTGTCTACAAAGTGAGCGATAAATTCTTTTAACGGCTCTGAGATTCCCAATTTTTTTGAAATACGCAGTTTTTTCGTGCTGACATAGTTCGGATTTGTATATCCCATACAAATGGCTATTTCAATATAGGAATAACCGCAACACATCAAGCCGACAATGTGCAGTTCGTCGTCCGACAAATCGGGGCACCGCTCCTTGAGGCGTGACAAAATATTACCGTATTTTGAATTGACAAAATACTGAAAATCCTTCCAAAAATCATCCGGAAGTCGGGTTTTCTTTATACGCTCCTTGAATTTATTGAAAAAAATGCCCGGCTGCTGATTGTAGCGATAGGAAAGGTCTATAAAATATCGGATATTGTCAATCACTTGCGACAAAATGCCTTGCAACATCATGGCATCCTGCGACTTGTCGTTAATAATATTTCGCGATGTGGAGACAACCGTTTGCAGCTGCTCGATAAGCAACTGTTGCTCGCGAAGCTTGGCTTTGCGTTTCAGCCAACAAATCCATCCGAGCAATAGAATGATAGCAATAACGGCAACAATGAAATAGGCAACTGTCTTTTCCTTTTTAAGGCTGACGGTCTGCAATAAAAGTTGCTGACGGTCGAAACGCTTTTCTGTTTCAAACAGTTCCATCTGCCGGGCTCTGTCAATAATTGAATCTGCCAATTTACTTGAATAGTCCTTACACTGGTATGCTTTTTTATAATCTTTTTGAGCTAAAGCAATTTGGGTTTCTGCCACCAGCCTAAACACCCGTTCGCGATCCGAGAGATTTTCCGTCGGCAACTTGCGGAAAAAGTATAAGGCCGAATCCAGATTCCCGATTTTGGCATAGGCACGGCACAAGTCGTAGTCAACATTTGCAACCAACGGTATTTTTTCTTGAAACCGGCTGACCGGACGCCCTATCGCTATCGCCTCCCGATCCTTATTCTCCGACTCATAAGCACGGGCCTTTGTCGCCAATGCCATATACAATTTCACACTGTCGCCAACTGTTCTCGCCAAATTCGCCATTACATCCATATAGTAGTAGGCACTGTCCATATTATGAACTCGAAAACAAGAAGAAAGGCCCGAAAGACAAGATAGCTGATATTTCGTATTGCCGGACTTTTTATAATTAGACAATGCCTTCCGAAATTTTGGTATATGCTCCTGATTCTGAATATAGGAATAAGTATACACCTCGGCCATACGAAGATTGACATAGCCGATAAAATCATAGTTGGATGTATCAGCCACTGATTCTGCCTGCTTGTAAAAGCGCAACGCCTCCTCTTTTTCCCCCATTTCGTAGAGAACGGCCCCCTTAAACAGAAGGGAACGCGCATAGTTCGCCCTGTTATCCGTTGATTTATAATAGTCCACGGCTATATTGATTAGCGAATCATTTTTTGCACGGACATTACATTTATACATTGCTTGCGACATCAGCAAACTGTAGAGCGCGCGGTTCTCCCCGCCGGAAAGGCTGTCGGGATTGACGGAACGCAGTATGACATAAGCGCTGTCGGGTCGGTTTTCTACCAGACTGTCGGCCAACACCAGACGGCTGTCGACCTTTCGCGAACATCCGACAACACACAACGCAAACAGCAAGAAAACATATAGCAGTTTTTTCTTAGTTTCAGGTTAAATAACGGCGTTATGACACTGTACTACAAATATAGAATTTTCTTACAATATATCAAATAGGTTAGTTGGCTTACAGTTTACAGAGCTACGCGAACCCCTATGTTGGCGTTCATACTCCTCCGGGCTCCGCCCACCTCCTCTTTCTAAGAGGAGGACGCCACTTGATAGCGCCTTCAAAAATATGTTCTTCTGTCAGGAGCAACGCTCCGCGGTACCGTATAAAAACAAGCAAGGGGCGGTGCCTCACGGCATTGCCCCTTGATAAGCATATTATGAAAACTTTATTTAAAGGAATTGATTGTTATCTGTTTTAATTAAAAGAAAGTCAATGAATTGTTTTCAATATCCTTGTTTTCTTTCAAGATATCCAAAGCCATTTGTGAAACCGCACGTGCTCCCATGATTGAAGAGTAACGGTCAGCCAACTGTTGCGGAGTCAGGCTTGAGCTTGATTTCTCAACTTTCTTCACTTCGTAAACAAATACGCCCTGCTCACCTTTCACCGGACCATTGAGCGAACCTTGCTTAGCATAAGGAGCTTGAGCTGTCAGGCATTTTTCCATTGCGCGGAGCGGCATGATGAAGTCCTGAGAGAAAGTAACGACTACGGCTGAGTCAACCGGTACATTTACAGCGGCTGCATAGCCCTGAAGATCTTTACCCTTGCCTGCTTCGAACTTAGCCATCAACGCTTCAGCCTTCTTGTCGTTGCGCACGCGAGTTTCAACTATAGTGCGGACACCTGCGTCGCTCAGCGGCATATATCCTGCCGGGATGATTTCGTCTACAGTAAGGGCAATCATCTTGTCGTTGCCTTCCTTGTCGAATACCGGAGATACGGAACCTGCTTCAGCACCGAATGCCCATTGAATCATCTTACGAGTTGACTCGATGCGGTTGATTTGCGGGTCGTTGGCAGTGATAGTAGCTTCGAGCGGCTGATAGCCTGCTGCGATAGCGTTTTCTATGAATGACTTGTTTACGTTGTTCTTGTTTACGAATTCCTGCAAACCGGCACGAAGGTCGTCTACAGTCTTGTCGCTCGGATAAACGTGGTAAGTAACTTCGGCGATGTCGTACATCTGCTTCGGAGCTGCTTTTTTCACCACCTTATAGATAAGTGCACCGTATTCGTTGCTGTCGAGCACGAAATAGTCGGCACCGGCTTCCATCAATTTCTTCTTGGCAGTTTCAGCCTGTTCGTTGTTGCCCATCTGCAATGTGTTGAGGGCGAAGTTTTCCTGACCGGCTACAGTCTGACCGTTCACTACTTCAGCGAAAGCCTTGCCGGAGTTAAGAAGATTGAGCACAGAATCCTGAGCAGTCTTGTTGCCTTGAACCTGAACCATGTTGACTGTGATTGTGTCAACATCCATCTTCTTGTTCAAAAGTTTAGTGACGCTGTGAACATCGGCACGGAAAGCCGGAGTAGAAACAGCACCAACAGCAGCTTCAGCAAGGAAGCTCTTGGTAGCTGCGTCAACGTCAGAAGCACGAACTGTGCGTTCAGCGATAGAAACTTCTGAAATGTTGCGGATAGCGTTCACGCCTTCGTTGGCTTTCAATTTTGCAACCACTGTGTCCATCAAAGTCTGTGCTGTAGCCAAGTCGGCTGCCGACGGAGCGATGTTGACTGCGATATAGTGGATTTTGCGAAGTTCTTCTTCAGTTTCAAACTGATATTTTTCTTCGTTGTAGCGAGCCTTCAGTTCTTCTTCGCTAACAGGATAGTCCTTGTTGTCGAGAGATGTGTAAGGAACGTTTACGAGGTCGATAGTTGAAGCAGTCGACATTTCAGCGGCAAGTGCCTCCTTGTCGAGGTCGTTGGCCTGAATTGCACCGGCAAGCAACGCACCGAATTTCTGATATTTCAACTGTTGGTCGATGCTGCGTTCCATTTCCAACCACTGAGCCTTCAACGGCTCAACATCCTGCGGATTCAAGCCATATTTGCCAGGGTTGAAAAGCATATCGTGAAGCATTGCAGGAGAATCGGCACCCATCTGTGCTGCGAACTGAGCTACTGCCGGAATAGCAGTTGCACCTGTCATTGCTTCTGTAAGCTCCTTGTTGGTAACTTGAATACCCAACGCTTCCACTTCGTCGTTCAACAGTTGCTCGTTGATCATTTCGTTGAGCACCTGCATTTGAACTACAGCACCGTCAAATTTCTGGTTTGACTGCTGCAAACGCTGGTTGTACTCTTCATTGCGACGTTGGAAATCGATAATACTGATTTTAGTACCGTCAACGTTCGCTACGGTAGTGCCGCTACCAAAGAATGAGCGGCCTGAGTTCAAGAAGTCACCGATGATAAATGCCAAAAGGGCTACACCGATAACTACGAGTAACAATACGGATTTACTCCTGATTTTCTCTAATGTTGCCATTTATTTTTGTAGTTTTTAATTTTTTACGCATTAAAATAATTGCAGAAGCAACACGAACACTCACATATATACTTCTACAAAGTAGCACGCAAAGATACCAAAATTCATTAATAATACAAAAACTATTCTTTTTTTTCGCTTTTTATTTGAAAAACAACGGGTTTTAGGGGCTTTTTAGCAACAATTTTCTGCTATAAAACATATAATGCCGAAAAGCATCGAACAAAGAGACACCATCACTTGTTGTAAACACGAACAGGGCTGTAAAGCATGCAAAGGCTGAGCTACGGACAACCCAAATCCGAAAAACTGCGTTTTTTCATTTGGCAACTTGCACTATCTTTTCATAAGACAGGCGGCGCCTCGGAAAAGGCAAATTTGAAAAACCATGTTTTTCTTTTGGCTTTTCGCTCGGCTTGCACTATCTTTGCAGTCTGGAAAATAAAGTATTAACCCTGTGGAAAAATTTGGCTGCTTGCAACCACATTAAAAAATGCTAAAACTGCAAATCCCCCCTCAGATTTCCAGCCAATTTAGCTTTTCCACTTTAAAACAAAATGGAAAGATGAACTATCTATTCACATCGGAATCAGTGTCGGAAGGACACCCAGACAAAGTGGCGGATCAAATCTCTGACGCCATCCTCGACAAACTGCTTGCTTATGACCCGGAATCGAAAGTTGCGTGCGAAACGCTCGTGACTACGGGACAGGTTGTAATTGCCGGCGAAGTGAAATCGGAAGCCTACATCGACATGATGGACACGGCTCGCGGTGTAATCAACCGTATCGGCTACAACAAGAGCGAATACAAATTCGACGGCGAATCGTGCGGCGTTCTGCTCGCCATCCACGAACAGTCGAAGGACATCAACCGTGGCGTTGACCGCGAAAACAAGGAAGAACAGGGGGCCGGCGACCAGGGCATGATGTTCGGCTACGCCTGCAACGAAACGGAAAACTACATGCCGCTGACTCTCGACCTGGCACACACCATTCTCCGCGAACTGGCTGATATCCGTCGCGAAGGAAAGGTGATGACTTATCTGCGCCCGGACTCAAAGAGCCAGGTGACAGTGGAATACGACGAAAACAACAAGCCGGTGCGCGTCCACACCATCGTTGTCAGCACACAGCACGACGATTTCATTCAGCCTGCCGACGAAACGGATGCAGCTCAGGCCGCTGCCGACAAGCAAATGGTGGACACCATCTATAACGACGTTAAAAATATTCTCCTGCCGCGCATCATCGAAAAATTGCCGGAACACATCCAGGCTATGTTCGACGACAAGCTGATTCTCCACGTGAACCCGACCGGAAAATTCGTTATCGGCGGCCCTCACGGGGATACAGGACTTACAGGCCGCAAAATCATCGTTGACACTTACGGCGGCCGCGGTGCACACGGCGGCGGTGCATTCTCAGGAAAAGACCCTTCGAAGGTTGACCGCTCGGCAGCTTATGCAACCCGCCACATCGCGAAAAACATCGTTGCAGCCGGACTTGCCGACGAAGCACTCGTACAGGTGGCATACGCCATTGGCGTGGCTCAACCGGTGAGCTTGTGTGTAAACACTTACGGAACAGCGAAAGTCAACCTGTCGGATGCTGAAATTTCAGCCCGCATCAGCCAACTGTTTGACATGCGCCCGGCAGCTATCGAAAAACGCCTCGGACTGCGTCTGCCTATCTACGAAGAAACGGCAGCCTACGGACACATGGGACGCAAGCCGGAAGTGGTCGACAAGCACTTCAAGTCGTTCTACAACGGCGACAAGACAGTGAGAGTGGAACTCTTCCGTTGGGAAAAACTCGACTATGTCGACAAAATCCGCGAAGCATTCGGATTGTAATCTCCGCAATTACCATACAGAAAAACTCCCGGGCAACTCTGTCGTTCGGGAGTTTTTTTACATCCATCAAAGACCAATATAAAAATAAGCATAAAAATTTCGCTTATTCTTACATTTAAGAATAAACAACTATCACACAGGAAATTATAAGTGTAAAATAATTTCAAAACAGGCCTTATCACACCCTAATTCCATCTTATTTTACACTAAAAACAGCCAATCAAACCCAAAATTGTAGAAATAGACATATTTTTACACGCTTATTTCTACAAATATTGTTATATTAGATATTATTTCATATATTTGCTCCGCATAAAAACCGAATACGCATGAAACAGCCTAACGAAATAATCAAAGAACAAGTAATCAAAAGAATGTCGTTCGACAACCCTTGGTGGATTTCCTCCTCCATTTCCAACGACTATAACACCATGCAGCCGCGTGCCTATCTTTCTGATTTTTACGCTATGGTTGCGAACATGTCCATCCGTCGTGCAACGATACTAATGGGACCTCGGCGTGTGGGAAAAACCGTCATGATTTTTCACACTATTGACCGCCTTATCAAAAGCGGAATCAATCCGCAGAAAATCATCTACATCTCCATTGATACGCCTATCTACAACAACATATCATTGGAAGATTTATTCCATTACGCACGTCAAGCATTGAAACAAGAAGATTGTCATGAAGGTTTTTATGTGTTCTTCGATGAGATACAATATCTCAAAGATTGGGAAATACATTTAAAATCCCTTGTTGACAGCTATCGCGCTGTAAAATTTGTTGCCTCCGGGTCTGCAGCAGCTGCACTGAAAATGAAAAGCAACGAAAGTGGAGCCGGACGTTTCTCCGATTTCACCCTACCTCCTCTTACTTTTTTCGAATATCTCAAACTCATCGGTCAAGACAGTATCATTGTCAAAAACAACAAGGCAATACCTGTCGACACAATTGACATTACCTGCCTCAACCAGCATTTCATTGATTACATAAATTATGGCGGATATCCGGAAGTGGTTGTTTCCCACGAAATACGTGCCAACCCCGGGCAATATATCCGTCATGACATCATTGACAAAGTACTGTTGCGCGACCTGCCCAGCCTTTACGGAATCAAGGATATTCAAGAGTTAAACAAACTATTTGTTCACATAGCTTTCCTTTCCGGAAATGAATTTTCGTATGAAAGTTTGTCGCAAGGGGCCGGAATTAAGAAAGAAACAATCAAAAAGTATCTCGAATATCTCGAAGCTGCATTCCTCATCAAAGTTGTCAACCGTATTGACCAAAATGCCAGACGTATGCTACGGGTTACGTCCTTTAAAATCTATCTGACCAACCCTTCACTTCGCTGTGCCCTATTCACACCAATCACCGATAATGATGAAAACATCGGAAATATGGTAGAGACTGCCATATTCTCACAATGGATACAAGGCGGAAAAAGCGATTTTTATTATGCCAATTGGGCCAAAGGAAGAGAAAAAGGCGAAGTCGACCTTGTATGGACCAACCCTGCCACACAAAAGGCTTTTTCGTTAGCGGAAATCAAATGGACGGACCGGTTTGCAGACGCTCCAACAGAACTGAAGTCTCTTTACCATTTTTTGGATAACAATCCAGGCATCAGGGAAATAATCGTAACATCAAAAACCATCAGCAAAGTATACGACAGTCCGAAAGGACAAATTTTGTTTATCCCAGCTGCTCTGTACGCTTATTGGATTTCCACCTACTTGTATAACACACAAAAAAAGACAAATGAGGAAGATAATATAATGTAAAAATAAGCATAAAAATTTCGCTTATTCTTACATTTATCCATAAACAACTATCACACAAGCGATTATAAGCACAAAATAATTTCAACAAACAACAAAAGCCAAGACCGGAATCTTGGCTTTTGCAATACTTAGCAGTGAACTAATTGAGTTTATGCCGTCTGCACGATGCGCAGATGGGCTTTCGGGTAGCGGAGAGTCATACAGCTGGCTTCGGTCAGAACAATGGCGTCGGTGTTGCGCACGCCGGCCGACTTCAGGTTCAGTTCCTCGGTGGAGAACGGAATATGGCTGTATTTCTGCAAATATTCCGGGTCGATAATCATACCGTTGTTCTCCATTCCGCATTCGTCGAATACCTCCGACAGCAGCACATAGAGTTTGCCGAACTTCGAACGGATTTCCGAGAAGTCGATACCCCACTTCACGATATCCTCACCGGCCATCACCACTTTCGTGGATTCCAGTTTGTTAAGCTGTTCAATCAGGCCGGAACCGCCGATAAGTACCTTACGCTTGTTGCCGGCATTGCCCGTGAACGCCTGCCGCATCATGGAAATGACGGCATCCTGGTTCAACTCGCCCGACTTGTAGGTGAATTCGCCGCCGGCCTGTCCCCAAATTCCACCCGTCAGGAGTATTTCCTCATGCTTGGTCTGGTCCTCCACACGGCCCTTGACACCGAAAAGGAAGTTTTTCTCCATGCCCAGACGCATGTCGTAGACCGCCGCTTCCTCCTGGTCGCTGAACGTCCAACCCACTTCCTTGTTGGCAATTTTCTGCAACGTGCTCTGTTCAATCTGCATCTTGAAAATCTGACAATAGTTCTGACACTTCACCGGCAACGCTTCAAACTGCGCAGTCTGTACATCCAGTTCTCCGGCAGCACGCCCCATTCTCACGAGCATCGTTCCAGTCGGAATGGTCGGAATACAGTTGGTGAATCCGTCGACCGTCTTGCCGTTCGGGCTGACTGCCTCCAAATAGTTTTCACTGGTGGATTTTGATACGACATACAACACGATATCCTGTGAGGACGGTGTCACGCCGTCGGGTTCAAAGCCACGCACACCGCGTACCAACAAGGTTTCCGACACTTCAAACATGTCGATATTGTCCACCGTCAGGCGTGCCCGCTGGAAACGCTTGTCGCCCGTCGCGTCGACACCCGTAAATTCGGTCGTAGTCAATGCCGATGTCGGACGGGTATCCACCGAATAATAGTCCACCACCATGCTTCCGCTGCGCTTTGCACCCGCCCAGCGCGACAGTTGGTCGATAGGCGTAGCCATCGGACGAATCTTGACGATACGGCGGTCGATTTCGTTCAGCAGCAGTTCGGGCGACTCACGCTGCGCAAGGGCGCGTGTCAGAGGTTCTTCCGTCACATGCTTTCCACCGGCGACACCCGGAATGACAGCCATCGCGAGCGACAACCCCGACGAATCGCAGAACACGAGCACGCCCACCGCCAACAGCACGAGCAGAAACAACAATGTTTCGGGACAAAGCAGACGGTCAATCAGTTGTTGAAATTTTTCTTTCGTTGTGTTTTTCATAGCATTTAATAGTTTAAGTTAATCAGACGGTTATTTGTCGGTTCTCAAAGCCTAATCCCACACGCTCCGGCGGATATGTCGGAGCAACGGCAAGTCGGGGTCCTCTTCTATCCCGCCGTCGTCGCGGGGATTTACGGTGTCGAACGAGCGGCGGCGCACTTCAATCTGTTCGTTCCTGCCTTCCACATAGCCTTCCTGACGTGCCTGTGCCACATCGGCTTCATGGCGCAGCCCCACAGATATCGTAAAAAAGAGCAAACCGCCGGACAAAAAAAATCGGCAGAGCGTTTCCGCCCTGCCGACTTTCAGCCGCCCAACAGCGACCATTTATCCTTAGAAATTCACAGCAGCCCCTACAAGGAAGTTAAAGCGCTGCGCATACATTCCGTAATACAATTGCTGATGACGGTTCAGCAGGTTGTTCAGACGGCAATAAGCCGAGAACATATCCGAAAACCGATAAGCAGCACCAAATCCAAGATCAGAGAATGTGCCCAAATCAATTGTCGTTTCCGACATCATGGTAGCCGGCTGTTCCGAACCCATCATCGGATAGTAGTGCGTATTCAAAACACGGCGTCCGCCCATAAAGCGATAGTCGACATAAAGGTCAAGCTGACGGATCGGCGTTACCTTCAACTTGGCATCCACCACATGCTCCGGACGGTTGTCGGCAAGCTGATAGCCCGACTTCGTGCCTTGAGGAGCAAACGTATAGGCAGCCTTGAATTCCACCTTGTCGGAATAGTTGTAAGCCGTTTTCAATCCCATTTTAGCCCCGTTCATATCCACAGCCTGATAGGTAGTGGCGGCTGTCGGTTCCGGGTAATTCATATTGTTGTCGGCGGAAGTGAAAGCTGTCACCAATGCATCTCTGACAACCACAAAACCAACAAACGGCGTAATGGTAAAGCCCTTGAACAGTCCGAAATTCAATCCGGCCTCCGCATCCACCAGCGTGTAGCTTGTCGGAAGCATCAGCGACGGGTTCACATAACGGTTGCGCGCTGCCACGTTGTGGAACGTATGAATCTCGTTGCCGCCCGTTGCTGAAGCATAAAGGCTGAACATACGGCTCATTTCCCAGTCGAAACGCACGTCGGGAGCGATACGGAAGAAGGTACCGTTGTCAAACGAAAGGTCGACATGCGCGCCGATACGCAGGTTCATGTTGTCGGTACGATGACTATAGTACGGAGTGACACTCAACATTCCGAAACTCTTGCCTCCGGCATCGTTCAGCACCATTTCATGGTAGGCCGAAGGCTGGTTGTCGCGGAATACCACATCCAGCGTCTTCGTATTGCGATAGCCCAACATCTGGAAGCCCAGGTCGACACCTGCAAAATCGGCATCGCCCAACAGGAATTCGGCACCGCCGTCAAGATTCAGAAGATTCTCGGTCAGCCCGTTGCCCAGCACTCCGTTTGCATCCGTAGTATTCCAGAAGCCGTATTTGTTTCCAAAATAGTTGTATCCTACACCGATATAGTAGTTTACCTGATTGTCGTTAACGCTTTTTCCGCGCCACAGAGCGTTTATGTTAAACTCGTTGACCATCTGACGGGTATTGCCCGGAGTTCTCAACCCTGCACCGTAGTAGTTGAAACGGTCGAAATGATAGGAAGTTTCCGCCTTCAACACACCCTTGCTGAACACATTGCTGAAATCCAGCCCCACACGGTCCTCTATCACATATTGGCGGGAATACTTATACGCCTCATTGATGTTTTTATAGAGCCCGTCGGTAAGGCCGCTTGTCGAATTGTGTTGCAGCCATACGCCGAACTGTGTATTATCCTTATCGACGATACGGTATCCGGCATTGCCGACCATATTTAGAAAGGTTCCCATGCCGAACGTAGCATAGCCACGCTTGTCGGAATATTTGAATTTCTCGGCAAAATCGTCCACGGTCTGTGTCACCACGAGAGGGTCCACTTTGGCGGGAATCGCCCAGTCGCTGTAGTCCAGCGAAATTTTCGTCTGCTTTTCTTCGAGTGTAGCCGGGTTTGTGCCCAAACGTGTCGACTTCAGCAGTTCGGGCTGATAGTCAGTTTCCACCACGATTGCCTTCTGCAATTCCTCGTCGCCCGACTGTGCCATGGCCGGGAAAAGCACTCCCGACAAGGCCAATGACATATATACTATTAACGTTTTCTTCATAACTGCTCCAAACGAATTAGTTCTTCAATTTTTTCAACCTTGTTTCGACCATTTCAAAAATGTCGGCCTCCTTACCCGGATAGTTTTCACGCAGGCTTTCCAGATATTCGCGAGCCTGGAACTTGTCGCCCTGCGCCGCA
>OLQD01002771.1_pt1 | contig 12366 bp, 12 predicted proteins | sample 1672841 | NCBI WGS metagenome assembly OLQD01 (sample SAMEA3136729, study PRJEB25190) | human gut metagenome | biome: human gut; feature: human-associated habitat; material: faeces | place: Austria | collected 2013 | reverse complement strand
CTCTTCTACTTTCATTCCTGCACGAATCAGGAAATCACGACCTTTGACATCGGGAAGCTTCGCCGCCAGCCTGCCTATTGCCTTTCTAACCTGGAATGGAATCCAGGATACTGCTTTCAAAGACTCTGGTTCCCGATAGATATTGTAGCCGCCGAAAAGCTCATCGGCTCCCTCACCGGAGAGCACTACTTTCACATGCTTGGCAGCTTCCCTGGACAGAAAATACAGGGCGATTGCGGAAGCGTCTCCCAATGGTTCATCCATGTGATACATTACATCCGGAAGGGAATCCCAGAATTCCTGCTTGGAGATGATCTTTACATGATGCTTCAGCCCGGCTTTCTTGGCAACTTCTGCTGCCTTGCTGACTTCGTTGTAGCGGTTTCCTTCATCAAATCCTACGGTAAAAGCCTGGTCTGCACCTGAAGCGGCAGACAGATAGCCAGAGTCCACGCCGCCAGAGAGAAAGGCACCAACTTCCACATCACTGAGCATGTGATGCTTCACGGAATCTTCCAGAACGTCTGACAGCTGTTTCTGAAGGGGCTGCAGATTAGGACATACTCCCGGCGTAAGCCTTGGCTGAAAATATGTTTTAATTTTATATTTTCCATCTTTATAGAGCAGAATATGGCCTGGCATCAGCTTGTAAATCCCTTTGAAAAAGGTCTCTTCCAGAGGAGAATACTGAAAAGACAGATACTGCTCCAGCGCCAGCTGATTCACTTCCCTCTTATAGCCTGGAAAAGCAAGAATACTCTTAATCTCAGACGCAAATACAAAATGTTCCCCAATCTGGGCATAATACACAGGCTTAATCCCAAAGAAGTCCCGGGCAAGCATCAAAGTCTGCTTTTTTTCATTCCACACCGCAAATCCAAACATTCCACGCAGCTTGTCCAGGGCTTTTTCACCGTACTGCTGAAGGGTATTGACCAGAACCTCCGTGTCGGAATGGGTGCGAAATGTAATCCCAGCAGTCTCTAATTCCTCGCGCAATTCCTGATAATCATAAATTTCTCCGTTAAATACAATATGCAGACTGCCGTCTGCGCTTTCCATGGGCTGCTGCCCATCTTCCAAATCTATAATACTAAGTCGTCTGAATCCCAGGGTAATTTCTCCACCACAAAAAGAGCCTTCGCTGTCCGGGCCCCTATGTTCAATGGATTTCATCATCTTCTCAATGACTGCTTTCTGATCCTGCCTGCGACCTGTAAATCCACAGATACCACACATGTCTTCCTCCGTATTTTGCCGCTGCACCAACTGCAAACAGCTATATATTTTTCTTTTCCCTTTACGCTTCCTCTTCCCCTTGAGTATGCAAATGGCACAGAATGTACCTTGAAGTGAACTTTAGAATCAAAGTTTGAGATATTATAACATAAACCAAAACTGTCCATGTATTTACAATTTTCTCATACCAGCCTACAATACCCGAATTCAAGTGAAATCTACCGCAAAGTGGCATGTAAATTACAAAATGATTTTTGGTATAAAATCGCCCCTGCGGAAAAAACGGAACCACTGATTTCTCAATGCTTCCGCTTTTTCCGCAGGCGGTCAATACAGAGGTTTCTTGTGATTCGTCCGCAAAAATGTGCCCAATTTACTTTTGTAAATCAACCGTAATACTCTCACCTACCGGAACCGCCAGATCTTCCGGTGCCTGGTTTTCGCCATATACGGTTCCGATTTCTTCTATATATGCATCTTCCGATTCCTTCTGTTCGTAGGAAACGATTTCTCCTGCAGTTCCTGAAAAATGATAAAGCTGCAAAGTTAATTGTTTTGCATGATTTGGAATTTCAAGATTTTCTAATTCAAAGATCAAATTCGGTTTTTCATAGGAAGTGAGATCAAAAACATATTCATTTCCTAAGTCGTCTTTCCCTCGAAGCCAGAATTCATCATCTTCTGCCATATCAGAAAATGATCCTGAAATAGTACACCCGAAGATATTATATTTCATTTCTGAAAGCAAAAACGTCTGATTTTTCTCAATTGGTATGGAGGTTTGAATGTCAATCTCCTTTGTATCCGCTTCCAAAACTTCTGGATCTGCTGTAAATGAAAATTCATACGCATCCTTCTCTTCAACCTGCCCATTTTCATTTTGAAACGTTCCTATTTCAATTTCAAATTTCTGGGAACGATCAGCTTTACTTCGATTAAACTTCGCTACAAAGTATTTAGAAGCTGTTTTTTCTGATCCTGTGCTGTTATTAAGCGCATATTGCCTTTCTAACGCTAATGCCTCCCCATCAACGGCTGCCTGGACACTGTTCATGGAAATATCATTTTCGTCATTTTCGTCTGTCAGAGAATATGCAACCCAGAGACTTTTTTCATCCGCAGCAACCTCCTCCAAAGAAACCGCAATCCCATTTTTTTCAATTGTCTTTTGGATTGCTTTCACATATTCATCTGTGCCCTTCTCAATTCCTAAAATCCGCCCAATAAGGGAGGTCATTTTATACCAGGCTGCTTCCACCTTTTTCTGATGAATAAGACCAACGCCAATGACTGCCACTAATAGGATGCAGGCGGCCACCCCCCTTATGTAATGCTGGACTATTACGATTTTATTTTCTTTCCATGGTTTAGCCGCCTGATAGATGTATTTCTCATCGATCTCCTCAAACGCAGTTAAAAATTCCCACCCTTTACTCTCCTTCATAGCCAGCCTCCTTTAACAAACCATAAAGTTTTTTCCTACTGCGAGCCAAAATTGACTTGATCTTGCTTTCCCCACTGGCATGTCGGTCCGCTATCTTTTTTATAGGATCCATATACCAATAACGCCTTATAAAGATATCCCGGTCACGTTCGGAAAGCTTCCCTAAAAAGAAGTCAAACAACTTTACAAGTTCCTTCTTTTTCAGGTAGTCCTCAATGTCAGAAGAAATTGCATTTCCAATCTTTTCCACCTCTCCTGCAATATCCTCCATATGGGAATCCACTCGTTTCTGCGCATTTCTTTTGCGATAGCGGTCTATCGCTGTATTTCTTGTTATTTTAGAAACAAAGGAAGAAAAAACAGATGGTCTCCTGGGCGGAATGTTATTCCATGTAAAAAGCCATGTATCATTTACACACTCCTCGGAGTCTTCCCTGTTATACAAAATATTCTGTGCAATCCTATAACACATATTCTGATATTTGTTTTTTGTCTCTATAATTGCATTTTCATCTCTGGCAAAATACAAGTTAATGATCTGTGAATCATCCATCCTGTGCCCTCCTTTCTTTTTCACTTTATATCACGTATTTTATTACAATTGGTCGCAAAAAGAGAATTTTTTATTTTCCTTCCTGATCCAATACCTCTGTCACATAGCTGCCTTGTCCATCTACGGCAATTACTCGTTCTTTACCGTCTTCAGTTTCAATAATCTGCCCTATTGATACTTGATCCTGCGGTCCCTCAATACTCAAATCTGGATTTTCCTTAAATGTACCCAATGGATATGGATACATTACCCGTTCTCCCTTTGCATTGAAAAATTCATGCAATTCAACTCCAGAACTGGCAGCTACTGAAACTGCACCAATCAGCATGCTTACTGATACTCCAATCAATAACAGTTTTCGTTTCATCATATTCATCCTACCTCATCTCCATAATTTTTTCAGCTATAAGCTGTAAACAATATTTTCCAGTTTTCTCTTTTGTAGTTACTTCATTCCTTTTTCACTATATATCACGTAAAATTTTTGCGTCCGTTGCATACCCTGAAAATTATGTAAAATTTATTTCTATTTTTGCTGCATAAAAAAGACACCAAATCCTTTTTGAACATTCTCTAAGGTTTTGGTGTCTTATAAAAAGTATAATATTATTTCTGAAGCACAAAACGTGCCTGCTCCAGATTTTTCTTATCCACAAGGATTTCATACTGCTTGGCCTGCTCCGCTGGATTTCCAGCACTTCCCACGCGTCCCCTGAGCGTTCCGCTGCCTGTCCATTCTCCCAGCTGGTCTTTTACTTTGTACTTATACCTGATATTCTGTCTATCCAGAATATCCCGAATCTCATTAAACCGTTTCAGATCTGTGCCAATCCATAGACTTTCTGAATTAAATACTGTAAACATTCTCTTCTCCCCCTTCCATTTCACCTAATTTAATTCGTTCAATAATTTTTGAATTTCTTCTGAACAAATCAACATTCTCATTTTCTCATTACCATCCTCAGTCTCAGGTTTACCGCAACGAAGATTATTCGGATGTTCTGATATACAGCAATTTTTATACCAGCATTCCCCCATGAGTGCACCTTTAACAGACCACTTCTCATTTTGCGTAAACTCACCTACCAGTGATTTCATTACCCGTTCTGTAGAATATCTCTTAAAGCTAGCCAGATACTGCAGCGTCTTCTCATCATCAATCTTGCTCAAATTGATTCTATGATTCTCAATTGCCGATAAAACAGCTTCACGAATCCTGATTTTATCCGTCTTTCCAGAACCAGTCCATTGAACCAGATAATCAAATGCGAGAATCAAATATTCAAAACAGATCATATCCAGAATTATTATTCTTCCATTTGATTTTTCTGCTATGGATTTCAACAAACGATATTTATTACGGATATCCTGATTATCAACTACATAATCAAATGCAATATAATACTTATCTTCCTCTTCTGGTCTTAAATCTGATACTGCATTCAGAATGCCCTGATTACTTTCCTTGCTTTCAACTACAAGAGCATTTTCAAAGAAAAGTTGATTAACCAATTTCCAGAAATGAAGTCCTGCGCCGGTATCCTCAGTCCATAAGTATTTCATATCACAGTTCCTCTTCCAGCGTTATCCGATTTCCCTCAACCTTCAAAATCTTGAAACTCTTATCTGATACATTAAGACCATCACAATTTCTTGAAAACAGCATATATTGATTTGAAAATTCAAAATTGATAAATCTTCGGATTTCATCATTAAGCAAAATATCTGCATTGTCAATTACAATAAAATTACCACGGCACTGTTTAAGCGTCTCCAAAAGATTATCCGATTTATAATTAAATAATTTAATTCTTTTATACTCATCAGTAAACCTTAAATCTTCCAGCATTTCATAGAGAACTGTTTTGCCGGTTCCACTATCTCCACCAACAAGAGTAATTCTGTCATCAAATACTAAATCATAGGAAAAAGGAGCCGCTTTAAACGTAATATTTTTATAAATCATCAGTTTCTCTCCTTTCATACTCCCTGCTCCACCAAGCATTATACCCTTTACTGCCAGTTACTACATCCGAATCATTGAATCTGAACTTTGCACTATCCGGAATATCAGCCAGTGATGGTCTGGACATATAAATTTTTATGTTGTCCATTGCAAAAATGATTTTAAGGACATTCGGCCCGCATTCTTCTACACAGACCACTTTATCTGGATGTTTTACAATATTGAGCAACGTCTTACATCCAGAAGATAAATTACGAATGGTACCCAATCCATACTTTGTTTCGATGTGCTTATCTGAAGTTAGTTTGGCATCATCCACTTGCTGAATAAGTTCTTTCTCATTTTGGGTCATTTCTTCATTTCCGGTATTCAAATTAAAATATAAATCATTTTGAATGATCCAATCTTTTGACTCTTTTTTTTCTGTATATATATCAATCATTCAGCGTCACTCCTTTGATGGAATTACTGTACCATAGTTATAATATTATTTAAAATTCCAAAATAGTTCCTTTTGTCAGTTTTATTATATCATCATCCCAGTTGGTTGGAAAAGCAATTTTTGTTAGGATTGTTCTTTTATAGAATCATTAATATAAATTCCTGATTGCCAAAATACAAGCTATCGCCTATACTTCTTTTATAAAGAAATAATTGGTATCAACACTGCAATCAGTGTATGAATACAAAATCCGCTTACGAAAGGGGGACTTTTTTATGAAAATGAATCGTGTGTGGAGGGTTCACACTTCCTAAGCCTAACCCTCCGAATAAATTCTGGAGGAAATAAAATGGAAAATCGAATTACTGTCCGTGAAGCAATCACAGAAATCGAAATCGCTGCTTTCTGGGAGCAACTTTACAATTACTACAAACGTGATATTTTTCCTGATTCTGTAGACGGAGAGCAAAATCATTTCCTCGGGGGCGAATATCGACAACATATGGAGATAATTCACAAAAGGCCACAAGATCGTTGCTACTACCTGCTTTTTTATCAGAATGAACAAAATGTAGGTTTTGCAATGCCTGTGATTTACACAAGCGAAGATGGAAAATGTTTTATTATGGACTTTTGCGTTTACCCTGAATTCCGTGGAAATAGTATGGGAAAAGAATGTGCCAGAGCACTTCTGAAATGGGCTGAAAAAAATGGGGCATTTTATGCAGAGCTGAACTATAGCGACAACGTTCGCCGAAAACATTTCTGGCAAAGCATTGGGTTTGTCCAAAATGGTTCTGACCAGTGGGGTGATCCCCTAATGCTCTTTCCCCCAAAGGAGAGAGCCCCAATCTCAGTGGAAATCCTCACTGATTCTGAAGACTGGCAGCTTCAAAAACTGGAAAATGGTTTTCGAGCTGAAGTCGGAGTTCCTGCTTTAACGGAAGAAATGTACAGCAAGCTTACTGCCGCAATACAAAACGGTGAAACCACATTTTTCCTTGCCAAACGTGGCTACCGGGCTGTTGGGATGTGCAGTATAACAAGATATTTCTCTTCTTCCATCTGTTCTGAAGCAGGAATCTTGTCCGACCTCTATGTGGAGCCGGTATTTCGTAAAAAAGGAATTGCGCAAATGCTATGCATAGCAGCAATGGATTTCTGTAAGGAAAACAATATTGTAAATCCATCTGTTTTTTGCAGTTCCAAGGAAGAAAAATTATTTCAAAATCTTAATTTTAACAATACCTTGGATATCCTATTAATACATTCAAATTAAGTCACATTTTAGGGCGCTATATCACCTTTGGATATAGCGCCCAATTCTATTATATCATCCTTCAAATTTTGTCAAAAATGACTTATCACCACAAAATGGCTCTTTCAAAAAGATATAAAAAACCGGAAACCCTTGATTTCTCTAGGTTTCCGGTTCTTCTTAAATACGTGTGTTAGAGGATTCGAACCCCCGGCCTTTTGGTCCGTAGCCAAACGCTCTATCCAGCTGAGCTAAACACACATTTATTACTTGTGAAGTATTTGTCCCTCACAACAATGGATATTCTACACGATACCTGTGGTTTTGTCAACACCTTTTTGAAATTTTTTTTAAATATTTTTTGTAGGTATTTTTTGCACGATTGGTACTATTTTAAAAACTCTATCAGAGCTCTCTAACTTCTTCCAGCATGACGGTGCCTCCCTATCTCCTGGCTTTCTTCGCCTGCCAGTTCAGCACTGCGCCAATCATATAAATAGCCGGGAACATCAGCATTCGGATCACGGAAGCCGGATCGAAATCTCCGAAGATCATAGTAACGATCACTTCTGCCACAACCTCTGCAATAAGAAGGCCTCCCATTCCCACACAAAGGCCTGCATTCTCCACCTTACCAGCCTGTTTCACTCCAACCACGCCAGCTGCCAGGTAGATCACTCCTGCCACCAGAACCATCACATTGCTTGCCACCAGCTGGCTGTAAGTCATACCGTTCTGATTCAGATATTCTACAACTGCGCTGTCACTACTGCCCTTCATAACCAGAGAAAGCGTGTTTCCACTTCCAAATGCCAGCAGAACGCCAAGAAAAAGCAGGAGCATTCCTCCCACCTTCAGGATGGTCTCTCCCGGTGCCTGTTTTTTCAACATAATCCAACTCTCCTCATTTAATAGAATTTTCAAAAACACATTTCAAAAGGATCTAACATTTTTTCTATAAAAATTACGGACAGACATATAAAGTCTGCCCGATAATTTTTATAATTTACACAATCAACAAGCCAAAGTCCATGCTTGCATGAAACCTTAGCGACTGCTGCGATAACGAATCAAAACTCGCAGAGCGTGTTTTGTCTCGTTTCCAATTTTCTTTAGCTCTTACTTACGCATCCAGAAGGAACGCCTTATAAGCCTTCTTCGCCTCGTAAACATCCGCCTTGCTGGTAACCTCCCACGGTGCATGCATACTGAGAACAGAAACACCGCTGTCAATTACTTCCATACCATAAAGAGCTGCGATAAAAGCAATGGTTCCGCCGCCGCCAACGTCAACCTTACCAAGCTCAGCAGTCTGGAAGCAAACCTTATGATCGTCAAAAATTCTGCGGACTCTTGCCACATACTCTGCATTGGCATCATTGGAGCCGGATTTTCCACGGGCACCTGTAAACTTGTTGAGAACGATACCTCTTCCAAGATAAGCAGAGTTCTTTTTCTCAAAAGCTTCTGCAAATGCAGGATCATATCCAGCACTTACATCAGAGGAGAGCATGCTGGAATTCTTCAGCGCCTTTCTCAGTCTCAGGTCAGAATACTGTCCCAGTGCATCCAGAACATCTGCTACGCTGTTCTCAAAGAAACGGGACTGCATACCGGTAGCTCCTACGCTTCCGATCTCTTCCTTATCAACCAGCAGACAGCAGCTTGTACGCTTTGGAGCTTTCATCTCAAGAAGAGCCAGAAGGGAAGTGTATGCGCAAACTCTGTCATCCTGTCCGTAACCAGCAATCATGCTGCGGTCAAGTCCGCAGTCACGGGCCTTGCCAGCCGGCACAATTTCAAGCTCTGCGGAAAGGAAATCTTCCTCTTCCACACCATATTTCTCATTCAGGATGCGAAGAACATTCTCTTTCACAGCTTCTTTCTTCTTATCATCCGGAAGATCTGCAAGAGGACGGCTTCCAATGAGGATATCTAGCTTCTCACCCTCTACAACCTCGGAAGCTTTCTTTGCCATCTGCTGTCCTGCAAGATGAATCAGAAGGTCTGTGATATAAAGAACCGGATCGTCCTCATCCTCGCCGACGGTTACATTTACAACAGTGCCATCCTTCTTCACAATTACACCATGCATTGCCATTGGAAGAGCAACCCACTGATATTTCTTTACTCCACCGTAGTAATGGGTATCAAGATAAGCCAGATCCGTATCCTCATATAACGGATTCTGTTTAATATCCAGTCTCGGAGAATCAATGTGCGCACAAAGGATATTCATCCCCTGTGCCAGATCATCCTCTCCAATATGGTACAGGGCAATGATCTTCTGCATTCCAACCTGGTAAACTTTATCTCCTGCTTTCAGATCTTCGCCATTTTTCACCTTTTCTTCAAGGGAAACATAGCCTGCTTCCTCAGCCTCTTTCACAATCTGTGTGATACATTCACGTTCTGTCTTTCCTACATTTAAGAAATGACGATATTTCTTTGCCACAGTTTCCAGATCCTGCATATCAGCATCTGAATATGTGAGCCATGCGTTTGGACGTTCCATAATCTATATCCACCTTTCTCCTGTTTTCATTTTACACAGGGAAAATAATCCCTGTGTTTTCCTCATCCAAAATTCATTATAGCGTATAACTAGGTAAAAAGCTACCGGCAAATAGGTTTTCCTGCACAAATCTTTTACTCTTTATTACTGTTTGCGGCCTGACTCGTAATCGCACCTTTATCCCTGAAAATTTCTCTGCTCTCTTGCCACGCAGTCCAATACTTTGCACTGCCTTTTGGGATATGGGCAAATCCGATTCAGGGTCTCCTGTATCGGTTAAAGCATGCATATATTTCCTGTCGTCTTGGCACTGCATAGCCGCAGGAAGTATATCCTTCTGACAGAAAAGACAGCCCTTCTTTTTCCAATTTACTGCAAAGCAGCTCCACAATTTCCGGCAGTGTTCTTTTCCCATCAATCAGTTTTTCCACTGCATATTTCAGCAACGCTCCTAAAGCTCCTGTCTGCTCACTGTCGATCAGCTGTTCCACATATCGCAGATCCACTTCCTGTTTTCCAATGGAAAAACCATCTCTGCCATGTACCTTTACTTTCAGCCTTTCCGGCTTATCCTGCGCCCTAAAATGACCGTAATAATCCTTCTTGGAACCGTTCAACGGCGTATTTTTTGACATGATGCGATGGCTTTGTGGTGCTTTAAATCCAGCTGCCGTATTCTCATTTAAAGGATAATCCCTGCAAAGTTCCCGGACTTTTGCCGTGATATCTACCGGCATATAATTGTCCATCTGGATCACGGTATCTGCAATATGGAAAAAAGCCCCGGAGCTTCCGGCAACCAGAATTGTGGAAATCTCCTCCTTTTCATACAGATCCCGGGCACGTTCCAGAAATGGGGTGATCGGCTCTTTTTCCCGGCTGATCACATGCTGCATAAAGGCGTCGCGCACCATAAAATTAGTAGCAGATGTATCTTCATCCAACAGAAACACCTTGCTTCCCGCCTCTATTCCCTCCACGATTCCTGCTGCCTGGGAAGTACTTCCGCTGGCATCTTCCGTAGAAAAACAGGTGGTATCTTTTTTATTGGGAAGGTCATTTATAAACAGGGAAATATCCACATCTTTCACAAATCTGCCATCCTCAGAACGCAGCTTCTGGGCTGTGGAATCCGTGATCACATACTCTCTTCCATCTCCCTGGATATGGTTATACACGCCCAGTTCCAATGCATTCAGAAGGGTAGATTTGCCGTGATAACCACCACCAACGATCAACGTGATTCCCTTAGGTATTCCCATTCCGGTTATTTTTCCCTTATGGGGAAGCGCCATAGTCACCCGAAGACTTTCCGGCGAAGAAAATGTCACGCTCCCTTTCATCGGCTTAGATGAAATACCGCTCTCTCTTGGCAGAATCGCGCCGTCATTTACAAAAGCAACCAGGAAACGCTTCTTTAATTCTTCCCTGATATACGCCTGATCTTCTGCCAGGAAAATAGTATTCTCCAGATCTTTTCCACTTAAATTTCTGTATACAAATGCTTTTTCCACACAAACCGGCAGAAATTCAAAGAAGATTTTCTCCAACTCTCCCGCATTTATGGTACGTCCATTTGCCGGAAATCCTACAAAAAACCGGACGGTAATCCCCTGATCTGTAATCTCACAGGCCGTTCGCTCCAGCACCTCCTGACCGCATCTGGTCACAGAAATAAGTCCGCTTTTTCCAGAGCCTTTTGCCCGAAAAGTATAGCGGTTCACCTGCTGTTCAAACCGTCTGGTAAGATAGTCTGCCAGAGTAATTCTGGTCAGTTTATCTTTATAATATTCCGCTGGAAATCCAGCTTCTCTGTGGGGAATTTTCACACTGACATGGGACGGTGACGCAAATGGATCGCCCTGTACATGATCAATTGACAAAACATATTTCTTAAACTGATATGCCCCTTTCAGGGATTTATAAGCAGGATAGCTCTTCCGGTTGATGGAACGGAGCATGTCCTGTAACTGATTTGCTGACTGCATAAGTACCTCCATTGTCTATAAAAATGAACATTGCCAATCAGTGATATCACTGTCTAATTCTTCACCGCACTCAGTAGTAAAACCAATACGGCATTCAAACATACATGAAGCACGAGCCTATTCCCGAACCTTCTCGTATATATTTCCTATTTACTATAGACAATATTTCCAGACTTGTCCAGCCAGGATTTTCCTCATGCTTAAGTTCACCTTTCGCACATTTTCCCACAACGTAAAACCACCGCCCAGTCAGCGTTCTTGCCAACAGACGGTGGTTTATTTATACATTTTTAGGGAAAGGAAAGAGTTTTTCTTAAGAGTTCTCTCTCTTAAGATGTATATATCATATCGCATAAATGTGAGAAATATTTGTCCAAATTCTAATAATTTTATAAAATTTCTAAAATGAAAATAATGAACTCGTAACTGAATACGAAACTTGCTATTACTGACTCTGTTTTTCCCTGTCGCATATAACACAAATGGAATTTTTATTCAATAAAAAGTTCTTAATCGTGTCTCTGGTTTTTATTTCCATAGGCTTCGCAGAATCTTGCGGCGAAAGCCGGCGGCTCGTTGTTGGCATACAGGTGAGAAATATCACCGAAAGCGCTCATACGGAAGGCAGCGATGCCCTGACGGCGTTCTTCGGTTGTCAGGGTTGTCACAGATGAGGGCGCAGCTACACAGCCATGCCATAACACCATGGGAGATACATTCAGCAGGTGGCTGAGAAGCACGCATTCCAGTCCGAAATGACAGAAGAAAATAATGGTGTCGTTATTTTCCTCATTTACTTTATAATAATGGCCTTCTCTCTCATAACCATGCTTTGCCAGAACCTTATCGAATTCTCCGGTCACATGATCGTACATTTCCTTCACATGACCTTCCTGCATGGCCTCGTTCTCAAACCAGTGGTCATACTGGAAAAAGCGCTCGTCTGCCATCCAGTCCTGTG
>OLQD01002770.1_pt1 | contig 12370 bp, 10 predicted proteins | sample 1672841 | NCBI WGS metagenome assembly OLQD01 (sample SAMEA3136729, study PRJEB25190) | human gut metagenome | biome: human gut; feature: human-associated habitat; material: faeces | place: Austria | collected 2013 | reverse complement strand
CATGAAAATTGCCATCGGCTGCGATCACGGCGGCTATCTGCTGAAGCAGGACATTCTCATCTGGATGGAGGAGCACGACATCGACTTTGAGGACGTGGGCTGCTTCTCCACCGAAAGCGTGGACTATCCCATTTACGGCGAGAAGGTGGCCCGGCTGGTGGCCTCCGGCGAATGCGAAAAGGGCATCGTCATCTGCACCACCGGCATCGGCATCTCCATCGCCGCCAACAAGGTCAAGGGCATCCGCTGCGCCCACTGCACGGACTCCCTGTCCGCCGAAATGACCCGCCGCCACAACGACGCCAACGTGCTGGCCCTGGGCGCGGGCATCACCGGCCCCAACCTGGCCAAGCGCATTGTGGAGGTGTTCCTGAACACCGAATTTGAGGGCGGACGCCATGCCCGCCGGGTGGGCCAGCTGGACAGCATCCAGCCCTGAATTTTTTCGTGAACGGAGGTGCGCTCCATGACCACAAAGGGATATCATCGCTACCGGGGAAGAAACACCCGGGGCAAGGTGGCGCTGGTCATCGTGCTGGTGCTGGTGCTGATCGCGGCGGTGGCCTATCTGCTGACCCAGGAGTATGTGGTGTATGATGACGAGGGCAAGGCCCATCTGGAGCTGCCCTGGTCCCGGAAGGAGCCGGAGAAGCCCCAGCCGGACTCCACGCCTGTGCCGGATGATGTGGACATTACCCGGGAGGAACCCCAGCGGCAGAAGGTGGAGGCCATCCACGCCTGGGAGCTGCCCTACGGCTGCCTGGGCAGCGACCCCGGCTATCTGCTGACGGACCGGGAGGCCGTGGCCGTCAACGTGAAGATGTACGACGGCTCCGTGGCCTATCACACGGCGGTGTCCCTGCCGGAGGGCATCCTCACCGGCGGCAATGCCACCAGCCGGAACCTCCAGACCATTCTGGACAGCGACTGCTACACCGTGGCAAGGCTTGCCTGCTTCTGCGACAACGCCTATGCCGACGCCATGGGGGACCGGGCGGCCCTGTGCACCGCCGAGGGCGTCCTGTACCGGGACGGCTCCGGCCGCCGCTGGCTGGACCCCACCAAGCCGGAGACCCTGCGGTATATCACGGACCTGGCCAAGGAGTGCGCCCGGCTGGGCTTTGATGAAGTTCTGCTGGACTGGTTCCTTTACCCCACCAGCGGCGACCAGACGGCCCTGGACCTGCCTGCCGACAGGACGGGGGTGCTGAAGGACTTTGCCCAGGCTCTGGAAAAACAGCTGCCGGAGGGCACGGTGCTGTCCGTAGTGCTGCGGGAAACGCCCGCGGCGGACAACGGCCTGACGCCGGAGATGCTGACGGCCTGCTTCGACCGGGTGTATGTCATGCCGGAGGCGGACGCCTCGGCCCTGCCCACCGGCTATGACCGGGCCACGCGTGTGGTGACCATGGCCGGCTATGCGCCCGAGAGCGGCAGCTATCTGGTGACGCAGTGAGCTGATTGTCTCGAAGCACGAAATAAGTTTCCGAAATCAATAAAAAATCCTCCGATAAGCTGCGGAAAATGTAGCTTTCGGAGGGTTTTCTTTTGCGCGGCGCTATGATACAATACTCTCTTGTGAACAGATTCGTAAGGAGGGGAAAGCAGTCCCATGGAAAAAGAGAACAAATTGGGCACCATGCCCATTTCCAAGCTCATCATCAACATGTCCCTGCCCATCATCGCGTCTATGCTGGTGCAGGCCCTATACAACATTGTGGACAGCGTGTTCGTGTCCCGGGTGTGTGAGCAGGCGCTGACCGCCGTGTCCCTGGCGTTTCCGGCCCAGAACCTGATGATCGGCCTGGCCACCGGCACCGCCGTGGGCGTCAACGCCCTGATGGGCCGGGCTCTGGGGGCCAAGGACCAGCAGCGGGCCAACGCCGTGGCCATCAACGGCGTATTTCTGGCGGTGGTGGGCTTTGTCATCAGCGCCGTGCTGGCGCTGCTGTTTGCGGGGCCCTTCTTCCGGTCCCAGACCCAAATCGACTACATCATCGACAACGGCATTGACTATCTGCTGATCTGCTGCTGCGGCTCCCTGGGGCTGTTCGGCGAGATCATGTTTGAGCGGCTTTTACAGGGCACCGGCCGGTCCATCCTGTCCATGTATACCCAGGGACTGGGCGCTATCGTGAATATTGTGCTGGACCCCATCTTCATCTTTGTGTTCGACATGGGCGTTACCGGCGCGGCGGTGGCCACGGTCATCGGACAGTTCTGCGGCTGTATTCTGGCACTGATCTTCAACCTGAAGAAGAACAAGGAAATCCATTTGCAGTTCCGGGGCTTCCGGCCCAATTGGCGGCTGGTGGGGAATATCTATGCCATCGGCCTGCCCAGCGTCATCATGGTGGCTATCGGCTCGGTGATGACCTTCTGCATGAACAAGATCCTCATTGCCTATCACTCCGCCAAGGAGACGGCAGCCACGGCCTTCGGCATTTACTTCAAGCTCAACAGCTTCATCTTTATGCCGGTGTTCGGCCTGAACAACGGCGTGGTGCCCATCGTGGCGTATAACTACGGGGCCCAGAACCGGCTGCGGATGGTGGAGACCATCAAGCGCAGCGCCATCTATGCCTCCTGCATCATGCTGGTGGGCATGGCGGTGTTCTGGTCCGTCCCCGGGAGCCTGCTGAAAATTTTCGACGCCACGGACACCATGCTGCAGGTGGGCGTCCCCGCCCTGCGGATCATCTCCCTGAGCTTTTGCATGGCCGGCGCCTGCATCGCCCTGGGCAGCTCCTTCCAGGCCCTGGGCAAAGCGGTGTACTCCATGACCACCTCCATCATCCGGCAGCTGGTGTTCCTGGTGCCCATTGCCTATGTCCTGGCCCGGTACGGCCAGAGCATCGGCAACGACGACCTGGTGTGGTGGAGCTATCCCTTGGCGGAGATCGCGTCCCTGTTTGTGACCCTGGCCTTCTTCCGGCGGCTGTACCGGACCCTGATCGCGCCCCTGCCCGCCAGCGGCGGAGCGCCGGTCCGCGACGACTCCGACGACGATCCCATAGGAGAATAACTAAAAATGCTCTGCCCATGGGGCAGAGCATTTTCGGTTATACAGCGGCGGTCTCGGCGGCGGGCTTCTTTTCCGGCTCCTCCTGGCAGAAGGGGTATTCCAGCATCTGCGGCAGACGCATATAACGGCGGAAATCGTTGCAGAAGGCGGCATATTCGTACCCGGTGCAGATACGCTCGTCCATGACCACGCCGATGGGCATCATCTTTCGGGTCAGGTCGCCAGATATATAGTTTGGCACGGGCTTGCCCATGCACACAAACACGCTGGTGGTGCCGAATTCATAACAATGGTGGTGGATATAGCTGGTCTTGATGGAGGCCAGATTCGTGATGAACATGCTGGTGTGGAAGGGGGACAGCTCGATGATCTTCCGGGGCAGCAGACCGTGGCGGTCCAGATGATAGGCCAGCCACACGACGAATTTCGGCAGACCCGGCACGGAGAACATGAACTTGGCGAACTTGTCGGTGCTGTTGGACTGGTGCTCCGCCCGATTGGCGGCAATTGCGTCGGCAATTTTCTGATTCACGGTAAACACTGTGTCGTTCTCGTCCAGATACACCTTCAGCGTGGTCTCGTTGACTACCCCGTTGGCCTGTTTTTTCAGGATCACGAAGGACACGCAGAAGTGGTTGCGGCGGTAAATGCGGCCGTTCATGACGAAGTAGTTCAGCTTGGGATTGCGCAGCACCGCCTTGTAATAGGCGGAGATGATGACGCTCATATGGTTCAGCCGCACCCCAGCCCGGCGGTGGGTGCGGATGAAGTCCTTGATATCTCCTCGTCGATGTTTTCGGTGACGGAGTTCCAGGCGTCGTAGCGCTTGGGCATGATATAGGGAATGGCCGCCACCAGCGGCGGCAGGTCCTTTACGCGGGTTCCATCAGGGCGCATGGCAAAGCCCTCCTGTTTCGTTAGATAGGGGCATTATACGGCATATTAGCGGACAATGCAATGGATTATTAACAAAAAATAACGGCCGGGCAGGAGAAAGCCGGAGAAAGGGGCGATCGGGATAACGTTTATGAGACGGATTTTCCGCTTTTTTATACTCCAAGAACTTCACGCGCTTCATATGCTAATTAGTTGGGAAAATCGACCGTTTTCGGTGGACACCCCTGAAAAAAGGTGCTATACTATTCCTGAATACGACACAGTATTGTGTTTTTCGATTACATGCTTTGCAACGGGGTGATACGATGAAAACCATGCGTAGAGGGACAAGTATTTTGCTTTGCCTGGCGCTGCTGGTGGCGGCCATTCCGGTGATCCTGCCGGTGTTCACATCGGCCACCGCCGCCGATGACCAGGAGGAGCAGCTGCTGGGCACACTGAGCCAGCGCTTTGAAGCCAGCGGTCCGGGGGTCATTTCCTCCGGCTCCGGCGACGCCGGCGGCAAGTCCTACGGTGCGTATCAGTTCTCCAGCCGCAGCGACATTCCCCGGGCCTTTTTCCGGTGGTGCCAGTCCTCCTCGGATACATACTACCGCTCCATCGGCAACCGGCTGTCTGCCGCCTATGACGCCGACGGGGGCTACGGCTCCAATTTCGACGCCACCTGGCGGGCCCTGGCCAACGAGGACAGCGACGGCTTCCTGCGGGTGCAGCGGAACTATGTCCGCCGCAGCTACTATGACCCCATCGTCCGGTCCATTGAGTCCGCTGTTCCCGGCTTTGACATGGATAACTACAGCATCGCACTGCGCAACGTGTTCTGGTCCCGTGCCGTGCAGCACGGAGTGGGCGGCTCCTCGGGCTTTTCCAGCAGCGATGGACGGGGCGGCGCCACCGGCGTCATTATGCGGGCCTTCGACGCTCTGGGCGGCTTTGCCAATCAGCCTGAGGCCCAGCTCATCGAGGCCATTTACAACGAAAGCGGCGCCGTGCGGGAGCCTCAGTCAGACTCCTACGGCGTTATGACCGGCCCCACCGCCGACAAGTACGGCGTCACCGGCAAGGTGCTGAAGTATTACGACGGCAACTCCGGCGACGTGCAGCTGGGCGTATACGCCCGCCTGCGGATCAACGAGCCCGCCAAGGCCCAGGTCATGCTGGCGGATTACGGCTTCAAGGATGCCACGGTGGGGGAGGGCGTGTATCAGCTGCGCTCCTCTGCCAACAGTAACCTGACCGCCACCCCTGGCTCCTCGGGCCTGACCCTGAACGCCGTGGGCAGCGGCAAAAACCAGCAGTTCCGCCTGGATTATCATGCCAGCGGGTACTATACCATCACCTGCCAGGAAAACGGCCTGCGGCTGACCGCCGGGAAAAACGGCGTTACTCTGGCCAAAGCCTCCACGGATAACGGTCAGCTGTGGAAGGCCGCCGTATACAACAGCGGCTTCTCCCTGCAAAACCGAGGCACGGGCAGCTATCTGTCCGTTTCCTCCAACGCCGCAGGCGGCCGCCTGATCCTGGCGGATACGGCCATGCAGTGGCAGCTGGCCCTGGCCGGGGCGGGCTGGACCCTGGACGGCGCGTCCTATCCCACGGTAAACTCCACCCTGACGGTGGGGCAGACGGGCTTTCCCTTCCGGGGCACCCTGCGCAACGCCTATGACATCCGCCGGGTGACGGTGTCCATCCGGAAATCCAACGGCTCCAATGCCATTTCCCCCGCCACAGCCACTCCCAACGCCAAGAGCTATGACCTGTCCCGGCTGGACGACGCCGTGGCCTTCTCCCGGCTGGGTGTGGGCGGCTATACCCTGGTCATCGCGGCGGAGAATACCGCCGGGGACAACTACCGCCTGGAGTCCAAGTTCTACGTTACCGACGGCTCCTATGTGGTGTCCTTCGACCCCTGCGGCGGCACCTGCTCCGAGAGCACCCGCCTGGTATCCGCCGGTCAGAAGTACGGCAATCTGCCCACGGCGGTGAAGGACGGCTGCGCCTTTGTGGGCTGGTTCACCCAGCCCGACGGCGGCCAGCAGATCACCGCCAACAGCACCACCGGCGCCAGCAACATTACCCTTTACGCCCACTATCAGGGGCAGTATACCTATCAGTTTGTGAACTACGACGGTTCCGTGTATGCCCAGGGGAAGCTCACCGCGGGACAGACCATTCCCCGTCCCGCCGGAACGCCTACCCGTCCCGCCGACAGCCAGTATACCTATACTTTCACCGGCTGGCAGGGCTACACCAACGGCATGACCATCTCCGGCAACGTGACCTTTACCGCTCAGTATGCGGCCAAGGCCGTGGAGTCCGTCCCCAAGGAGATCACCACCGGGGCCTACCGCATCGCCGACAGCTATCTGCGGGCCATCCCCATGGGCACCACTGCCCGCCAGCTGCTGGCAAACCTGTCCCCCAGCGATTACATTACTCTGCCGGTTCAGGGCGACAGCCTGGTGGGCACCGGCATGACCGTCACCTATGCCAGGGACGGCCAGACCATCCAGACCCTGACCACCGTGGTCACCGGCGACCTCAGCGGCGACGGCCGGGTCACCATTACCGATATGGTCCGGCTCCAGGCTCACCTGCTGGGCAAGACGTCCCTGACCGGCGCGGCCCTTCAGGCGGCGGACCTCAACGGCGACGGTCAGGTCACCATCACCGATATGGTCCGGCTTCAGGCGTACCTGCTGGGCCGGGGTACCATACAACCCAACTGAGTATGAGGGACCATGCCATGCGAAAGAATATCTCATCTGCCCTGGCGGGCTTTCTGGCAGCACTGCTGCTGTGGTGTCTGCTGCCGGTGACAGCGGAGGCCGCCGGGGCCAGCTTCTCCGGCTCCGGCAGCGTCCGGGCCGGCGACAGCGTCACCGTCACCTTTTCCGTCAGCGGCTCCAATATCCAGGGCATCACCGCTGTGCTGCACTACGACAGCAGTACCCTGACCCTCACCGGCACTCGCCAGCTCATCGGTGACAGCTGGTCCGTGGACATGAGCGGCGGCAACCTGCTGGCCTATGACCAGTCTCTTAACAACCCCATCAGCGGCAGCTCCGCCGTTCTGGCCGTCACGTTCCGGGTGAAGTCCGGCGTGGCTGCCGGGACCAAGGTCAGCGCCACCATCACCGATATCGTGACCAGCGACGGCAATAGTGACCAGAGTCTCAACGATGCCTCCTGGTCGGCCAGCGTGGCCTCGCCCCCTTCCGGCAACGCCAATCTGTCCGGCCTTTCCTGCGGGAGCTACGCCCTGTCGCCGTCCTTTTCCGCCGGCACAACGGAATACAGCGTCACCGTGCCCTATGATGTGTCCCGCCTGCCTCTGGATTACAGTGCGGCGGACGGCGGCGCCAATGTATCCGTCAGCGGCAACCAGCTGTCCGTGGGCGTCAACACGGTGGTCCTCACCGTCACCGCCGCCAACGGCGCCACCCGCCGCTATACCATTTCCGTTACCCGCCAGCCAGACCCCACGGCGACCCTCAGCAGCGATGCGGATCTGGCGGATCTGACTCCCTCCGAGGGGAAGCTGACCCCGGCCTTTGCACCCAATATCACGGAATATGCCGTGTATGTCCCCTATGAGACCACCAAGCTCTCTCTTTCCGCCACCGCCAAGGACAGCAAGGCCCTGGGTGTTACCCAGCCGGACGCCGCCCTGAAGCAGGGCGACAATGTGCTGACCGTTACCTGCACCGCTGAAGACGGCACCACCCGGGACTATACGGTCCATGTGGTGCGGATGCCTGGCTTTGCCGGGACCCTGCCCCAGATCGGAGAACCGGAGCCGGAGGCCCCCGCGCCGGAGCCTGACGATCAGCAGCCCGGTCCCTTCCGATCCCTGTGGACGGCGCTGTGCGCACCGGTGGATCTGCCCCTGCTGACGGGGCGCTGGGTGCCGCTGTACGCCATCCTGGCTTTGCAGCTGGTGGTTTTGCTGGTGGCGCTGTTCTTTATCGGGCGGTCCGTTGGCATTTCCCGCCGCCGCCGCCGTATCCTGGATCGTCTGGCCCGGATGGAGCAGCCGGAGCCCCAGGAGCCCCAGCCGGAGCCTGAACACGAACCGACTGCCCAACCGGAGGAGTCCGCACAGGAGCCTGTGCCTGCGGCGTCCGCCCAACCGGAAGCCCCGGAGCCGGAGATTCCGCCGGAGCCCTCGGAACTCCCGGAGGTCCCGGAGCCTGCTCAGCCGGAAGCCCCGGACCTGGCACCCGCCGAGTCGGAGTCTGCCCCTGTGGAGCCGGAGACCCCTGCCCCGGACCCGGCACCCGCCGAGTCGGAGCCTGCCCCGGAGGCGGAGTCTGCCGCACCGGAGGAGCCGGAAACCCCGGAATCCGAGGAAAAGACCCTGGACCGGGAGAGCCTGGACGCCCTCCTGGAGGAAATCCGCAATATGTAAAGAACGGGACGCCAAGGGGCAGCTGTCCATAAAACAGGTTTTGAAAAACAAATACTATGGCAGTTGCCGGACAAGGGCTGCTGACAAAAGGGGTATGTGCCATTAAGGCACATGCCCCTTTGATTTGGCAGTTGCCTTTGTTGGCGGTAGACGGATAGGATGGATTTTGTACGATTTAAGGTCGACAATCCGGAATTAAGCAGAGCGCCACGCTGCTGCGCTGCGTCGTCAGCGCCTATCAGAGCTGCGGCATCGAATCCTCCGACCCGTCCACCTGGGACCGCACCGCGCCAACCTTCAGGCCGATCGGGATTTCCGCCAGTTGACCCGGTTCATTCTGGTGGACGAGGCGGGCAACTTTGTGTTCAGGAGCTCCGCTGACCCGGAAGTATCGGAGCAGCTGTATCAGGACATTAAGGCCATCGGCAAGCATCAGAGCATAGTCAAGGCCGGAAACGCTGCCGCGACGGCTGTACAGGATATGCCCTTCTGGCAGATCGCCGGCGATGAGGAACAGAGCTATCTACCCCCGTGTGAGATTTCCGAAGCGTAAAAATTCTCCGCAATGTGAAAAGCAGCCATGAGCGATATAGCCGCCGTGCTATCGTACTTGTGGCTGCTTTTTCTCTGCCTGCCATTGTGCACAGGCTATCGAGTACGACCTTGTGGGCTGCATTCCCACGGATGAGCTGCTAAAAGCGGAACAGGCATGACCGAGATCATGCCTGTTCCAGGAAATTTGAATTTTACTGTCTTATCAGCAGGGACGCCGCGTCCCGTTTTTTATACGTTTGCTTTACCGCTCCATAATGGGGTAACCCTGGGCCCGCAGCGCCTCGTACATCTCCTGCACATGGGCGGCGTCCCGGGTCTCCACCAGCAGGTGGACCACACAGGAGCCCACGGGAGCCTTCAGATTGCCCCGCTCGTGGTTTACCTCCAGCACATTGACGCCCATATCGGACACGATGTTCAACAAGGTGGCCAGGGTTTTGGGCTGGTCGGGCAGAACGGTGGCGAAGTTGGCGGTGCGCCCGGCCTTGGCCAGCCCCCGGGTGATGATGCGCTCCAGCATGGTCACGTCTACGTTGCCGCCGGACAGTAGGGCGCACACGGTCTTGCCCCGCAGGTCTACCTTGCCGTACATGGCTGCGGCGATGCCCACGGCTCCGGCGCCCTCAGACACCAGCTTCTGCTTTTCCAGCACAGAGAGAATGGCCCCGGCGATTTCCGTCTCGCTGACGGTGACCACCTTGTCCACATACTGGCGGCACATCTCGAAGGTCAGGTCGCCGGGGGTCTTGACCTGGATGCCGTCGGCGATGGTGTGGACGCTGGGCAGGGTCAGAATGTGTCCGGCCTCCAGGGAGTCCACCATGCTGGCGGCTCCGGCGGCCTGCACACCGATGACCTGGCAGGAGGGCTTCAGATGCTTCACGGCATAGGCCAGGCCCGAAATAAGCCCGCCGCCGCCGATGGGTACCAGGATCACGTCTACATCCGGCAGCTGCTCCAGAATCTCCAGGCCGATGGTGCCCTGTCCGGCCATGACCCGATAGTCGTCAAAGGGGTGAATAAACGTCAGCCCCTGCTCATCCCGCAGGCGCACAGCCTCGGCATAGGCATCGTCATACACGCCGTCCACCAGCACCACATTGGCCCCGTAGCTGCGGGTGGCCTGGATCTTGGAAATGGGGGCGGCGGCAGGGATGCAGATGGTGGCGGGGATGTGCATATCCCGGGAGGCAAAGCCCACGCCCTGGGCATGGTTGCCCGCGGAGCAGGCGATGACGCCCCGGCGCTTCTCCTGGTCGGACAGGGTGGCGATCTTATAGTATGCGCCCCGCAGCTTGAAGGCGCCGGTCTTTTGCAGGCAGTCGGCCTTCAGATAGAAGCTGCAGTCCGGCACCAGGCCCGGAGCGTGCAGCACGGGAGTCTGATTGATGACGGGAGAGAGCACCCGGCGGGCGTCCTGGAGCATTTCCATAGAGATCATATGATTGCCTCCTTGGTTTTGTTATATATACAAAAAACTATTTTTTGTGCTTGTGCCGTGTACTATAATGATAACCTCTACGGGAGAAAATGTCAATTCCCCTGTTGCCCCCGGGGCAAAATTTTTCGCTCCCGGGAAATGAAAAATAAGAACGGCGGGATAGCCGTTCTTATTTTTCTCTGTCGGCCGGAGAGCGCGGCAAATCACTTTTTCCGCTGCCGCTTTTCGATCTGCCTGCCGGCCCATTGGGCCAGCTTCAGGCAGGCGGCAGCGGTGACAGCCAACAGGGCGCCGCCTGCGGCCAGTTGCTTTTTCAAGTTCATAATCAATACGCCAGTTTCTCGGTGAGGTACGCCTTCAGCTCACTGATGGGGATGCGCACCTGCTCCATGGTGTCCCGCTCACGGACGGTGACGCACCGGTCGCCGGGGTTTTCGCCGTCGCCTACGGTATCAAAGTCCACAGTAATGCAGAAGGGGGTGCCGATCTCGTCCTCCCGGCGATAGCGCTTGCCGATGGAGCCGGTTTCGTCGAAGTCCAGCATAAAGTCCTTGCACAGATCGTTGTAGATCTCCATGGCGGGCTCGGACAGCTTCTTGCTCAGGGGCAGGATGGCAGCCTTATAGGGGGCCAGAGCCGGGTGCAGGTGCAGCACCACGCGAACGTCGTCCTTGCCGTTTTTATCCTGGCCCACCACCTCCTCGTCATAGGCGTCGCACAGCACCGCCAGAACGCTGCGCTCCACGCCCAAAGACGGCTCCACCACATAGGGGATGTACCGCTGGTTGGTCTCGGGGTCAAAATAGGTCAGGTCCTTGCCGGAGGTGTTCTGATGTTGGGTCAGGTCATAGTCGGTGCGGTCCGCCACGCCCCACAGCTCGCCCCAGCCGAAGGGGAACAGGAACTCGAAGTCCGTGGTGGCCTTGGAATAGAAGCACAGCTCCTCGGGATCGTGGTCCCGCAGGCGCAGGTTCTCGTCCTTCAGGCCGATGGAAAGCAGCCAGTTGTGGCAGAAGGTCCGCCAATACTGGAACCACTCCAGGTCGGTGCCGGGCTTGCAGAAGAACTCCAGCTCCATCTGCTCAAACTCCCGGACCCGGAAGATGAAGTTGCCGGGGGTGATTTCGTTGCGGAAGGACTTGCCGATCTGGCACACGCCGAAGGGCAGCTTGCGGCGGGTGGTGCGCTGGGTGTTGACGAAGTTGGTGAAGATGCCCTGGGCGGTCTCGGGACGGAGATACACGGTGTTCTTGGCGTCCTCGGTGACTCCCTGGAAGGTCTTGAACATCAGGTTGAACTGGCGGATATCGGTGAAATTATGCTTACCGCAGGAGGGGCAGGGGATGTTGTGCTCCTCGATGAAATCCTTCATCTCCTGCTGGGTGAAGGCGTCGATGGGCTTGGGCAGCTCTACGCTCTCCTGCTGGCACCAGTCCTCGATGAGCTTGTCGGCCCGGAAGCGCTCCTTGCACTCCCGGCAGTCCATCAGGGGATCGGAGAAGCCGGACAGGTGGCCGCTGGCCACCCAGGTCTGGGGATTCATGAGGATGGCGGCGTCCTGGCCCACGTTATAGGGGTTCTCCTGGACGAACTTCTTCCACCAGGCCCGTTTCACGTTATTTTTCAGCTCCACGCCCAGGGGGCCGTAGTCCCAGGTGTTGGCCAGGCCGCCGTAGATCTCGGAGCCGGCGAAGATGAAGCCCCGGTTTTTGCACAGGGCCACGATCTTGTCCATGGTCTTTTCCGTGTTTTTCATGTGTCAAATCTCCTTTATGTGATGTTTTTGGATGCAAAATAAAAGCCGCCCCGAGCCATAACAGCTCAGGGCGAACGAAATAACGTCCGTGGTTCCACCTGAATTTGGATATATCCACACTCTTGCGCCGGTAACGGGGCGTCCGGCGGGCATTTCCTCCCGCGGCTCCGGGCTGCCGCACCCATCATCGCCTGTAACAGCATGAGGATACCATGTTTTTCCCGCCGCGTCAAGGGAAATTTGCGGCCTATTCCAGGGACATGACGTACACCTGGCAGGGGTTTC
>OLQD01002765.1_pt1 | contig 12399 bp, 8 predicted proteins | sample 1672841 | NCBI WGS metagenome assembly OLQD01 (sample SAMEA3136729, study PRJEB25190) | human gut metagenome | biome: human gut; feature: human-associated habitat; material: faeces | place: Austria | collected 2013 | reverse complement strand
TTGCGAAACGAGAAAAAACTTCGCTTTTTACTTGCATATGAACTTAGAAAGCAGGGTATCGTCACGTTCGTGCGTCCGTTGTGCCCGTTAGCTCTTGGCTGGTGTTACTGTGCCCTGTAGGGACTCACGGAAGTGTTTAGTCGGAGGGCGTCCGTTGTGTCACAGGTTACGACATCAGGGTTTTAACGGGGACGGACGCCCTCTCGCTAGACACGAGCCGTGCGACCCTACAACCGTTACTCGTCCGATAGCTCCGATCCCTCTGATAGCTCTGACAGCTCCGATCATCTCCCCTCTAATTTCTAACCTCTAGCCTCTAGTCTCTATTTACATATCTTTACGGGGAAAATTGTCCGATTCTATCCTTTCTCGAATATCCACGTGGGGAATCTCAAATCTCCACGTGGATGTTTTTTATTTTCCACGTGGGGGCGTTTTGATTCCTCCGAAGTTTCATTTGATTCTTCCGAAGTTTCATTTCATTCCTCCGAAGAATTTTTTATTCCCCACGTGGAGATTTTGAAATATTCAGGTGGAAATCACTTTTCCCCGACACGGTGCCGTTTCGATATGTCGTTGGGTCTAAATTATTGTAACAGGTCGGCGGTGAGTTTGCCCTGATGAGACTGTTGGTTTTGAGGGCGTATGGGACTAGTAGTTTAGCTTTTTGGTTGTGTGGGTGTCGCGCTCTGCGTAGGCATTGCGCTGGGTGAAGATGGCACGAAGCAGCCGCCCGACGAGGCGCGACTGGCGAGCATAGTTCCTGAGCGAGACCGCGCGAAAGTCCACCCCCTGAGGTCCGAAGCTTTGCGGGGAGATGTAGTAATAGGTCGCCTCCTCAAAGAGCTTTGCCAAGCGTCGAGGCGGCTTGGCTGTCTGGCTCATCTTCTTACTGCTGGGGCAAATGACCTCTATCCCCTCAGCACGAAGCCGCTCTACGGTAGTCGCTATGACCCGGTCGTAGGCCGCTACGAGGGGAGTCATGTCGAACTCCTTGTAGGCACTCTCACCGATCTTCTGCACGGGGCGTAGCTGCACCGTGCGGACGGGATAGTCACGGATTAAGTCGGGTAGACGGCTTAGCTCCTCCAGATTGTCGCGATTGACCGTGTAGTTGAGCCGTACGGCGGGTGGGTTGTCTAGCGCCTTCAACCACTCTAGTAGCGTGACAAATCGTTGCCACTCGGCACCCACCATCAGCCGCTCATAAGTTGCTTGCGTGGTGCCATGCAGCGAGAGCGTCAGCTCACTCAGTCCCGCTGTCACGAGTGCCCGCAGGGTCTCCTCGGTCAGGGCATTGCCATTTGTTATGATGGAGATCCAAGGGACGTGGTACTCCTTGCCCAGCTGTACGAGGCGAAGCATCGTCTCTGGGGTGAGCGTCGGCTCGGCACCACAACCGATCTGTAGCCTGAGTGCTTGGGGAAAGAGATGAGCCGCTATCGCCTCGCAGTCGTCCGTGGTTAGCTTACCACGCAACGTAGCTCTATACTCTGGATCGCTAAAGTAGCACATCTGACAGCGGAGGTTGCAGGCTAAGATAGGGTCGATGAAAACGCCTATGTAGCGTCTCCTCAAGAGGTGCATACCGAGGACGGAGAGGAGCTTAAGGCGATCTCCTCCCTTACGGCTCAGGGTGCGTGCTAGCCGCTGTGTGGCGTGGGTGAGCGGGTTCATCATCCTCTGCGTCTCAGGCGAATTAGTGCGCTGCGAGCCAATCTTTGCCGGTGCCGATCTCCACGACGAGCGGTACGGAGCACTCGGGCCAGGCCCCCTCCATCGCTTCGCGAACGAGGGCAGTGACACGCTCCAGTTCGTCGAGATAGACGTTGAGGACCAGTTCGTCGTGCACCTGCAGGACGAGGTAGCTGCGTAGCTGCTGCTTCGTCAGCTCCTCCTCGACACGTATCATAGCGATCTTGATGATGTCGGCAGCGGTGCCTTGGATGGGTGCGTTGATCGCGTTGCGCTCAGCATTGCCACGCTGGGCTCCACGCGCCGTGCGGAGGTTGCGCAGCTGCCGGCGACGACCGAAGGCAGTCTCCGTATAGCCTCGCTCGGAGGCCAGTGCTATCGCCTCATTCATAAAGGCTTGTATATGGGTGAAAGTGGCGAAGTACTCCTTGATCAGCTCGGCAGCCTCGCCAACGGGGATGTTGAGACGCTGGCTCAGACCGTAGGGCGTGATGCCGTAGTTGATGCCAAAGTTGGCCGTCTTCGCCTTGCTGCGCATCAGTGGGGTCACCTCCTCGGGAGCCACCTTAAAGACCTTAGCGGCTGTCGCCGTGTGGATGTCATCGCCCGAGAGGAAGGAGTGTATCATCGCTGGGTCTTGGCTCAGATGCGCCATGACGCGCAGCTCCACCTGCGAGTAGTCCGCACTGAGCAGGACAGCACCGATAGGCTCCTCATGGGTGTGATCCACAGGAGTGCAAGCCGAAAGGCGCGGGGTGTAGTACGGATCAGCGACAAAGGCACGACGCAGGGGACGGCCCAGGTCGCTACGGATGGGGATGTTTTGCAGATTCGGATTGCTCGAGGAGAGCCTGCCCGTGGCGGTGACCGCCTGATTGTACGAAGTGTGCAGCTTACCATCGGGGTAGCACATCTTGGGCAGCGGATCTATGTAGGTGTTGAGCAGCTTGCGCGCCTCGCGGTAGTCTAGGATGAGCGCGACGACGGGGTGGAGCGAGCGCAGCGGGAGGAGCGTCTCTTCGTTGGTCACATAGCTACCAGTCTTAGTCTTGCGTGGCTTCTCCACAATCTTGAGCTCATCAAAGAGCAGTTCGCCGATCTGCTTCGGGCTATTGACCTTAAGGTTAAGCCCTCGTGAGGAGTAGCTCTGTATCTCCTGCTCTAGGCGAAGGACGCTCTCGAGTAGCTCCTGACGGGAGCGCTGCAGTGCCTCGATGTCGAGGACGATACCACGCTGCTCCATGTGCATCAGCACGTAGAGGAGCGGTATCTCCACCTCGGTGAGGAGTCGCTGCTCGGTAGGGGAGAGCTGCTTGTGCAGGGCGTGGTAGAGGCGTAGCGTCACGTAGGCATCCTCGCTGGCGTAGTCGCAGAGGAGCTTGGGGTCTACGTCGGTGCGTAGCGCAAAGTTTTCCTGAGACGAGAGATCTTTGTAGCGTATCGTGTCGTAGCGGAGCAAGCCGCCCGCTAGTTCGTCGAGACTATGCCCCTGATCGGCATCGATCAGGTAGTGCGCCAGCATGGTATCGTAGAGTGGACTCGCCTCGGGCAGTCCGTAGCGTGTCAACACCTCTAGGTCAAACTTCGCATTGTGCGCCACCTTTAGCACATGCTCGTCCTGCATCAGATCCTTTAGCGGAGAAAGTATATGCGTCGCCTCCTCAGCCGACTCAGGTAGCGGGATAAAGTAAGCCTGCTGCTCATCGGCACAGAGCGACATGCCGACGATGCCCGCACAGAGCGCATCGAGGCCGTCGGTCTCGGTGTCAAAGGCGACAACGGAGCTGCCCGCCAACTGCTTAGCGAGCTGGCTCACCGCCTCGTAACCTTTGACTTCGGTAAAGGTCACGCCAACCGTCTTATAGTTTTCTAGAGGAGCTGCGGCACTCACGGGACCCGACACTTCAATTGTGGCTGGCGAACTTGGTACTTTCGAACTACCGCCAAGGTCAAAGAGACCCACCTGAGGAGTGCTCTCTGCGGGCTTGCCGATGCGCTTCAGTAGCGAGGTGAAGGCAAACTCCTTGAAGATGCGCTCCACAGCGGCGTGGTCGGGGCCTCGCCACTTCATCTGGTCGGGATCAAAGGTGACTCCCGGCACGTCGGTCACGATGGTGACGAGATGCCGCGAGAGCATCGTCTGCTCCTTGGCTGCGAGGAGCTTTTTCGCATAGGTCGGCTTCACCTGGTCAATGCGTGCGTAGATATCTTCGATCGAGTCAAACTCCTCGAGGAGTCGCTGCGCTGCCACTTTGCCAATGCCTGGACAGCCAGGCACATTGTCCGAGCTGTCGCCCACAAGCCCCAAGTAATCAATCATCTGCAGCGGATAGCGGATGCCGTACTTAGCGGTGATCTCCTCAGCGCCGAGTAGCTCAAAGCCTGAACCCGTGCGCTGTGGCGCAAACATCTGTGCATGCGGTCCGACGAGTTGCCCGTAATCCTTATCTGGCGTGACCATGCGCACCTCGTAGCCTGCCTCGACAGCTTGGCGGCTCAGGGTGCCGATCAGGTCGTCTGCTTCGTACCCTTCGACCCCTAGCAGAGGTATCTGGTAAGCCTGAACCAACTCTTTGATATAAGGCATCGAGAATCGTATCGTCTCGGGTGTCTCGGGGCGATTGGCCTTGTACTCTGGGTACTCCTTGTGGCGAAAGGTTCCCCCTGGCATATCCATCGCCACGGCAATGTAGTCGGGTCGCTCCTTGTCAATGATGTCTTGTAGCGTGGAGGCGAAGCCGTAGAGCGCACTCGTGTCGCGCCCCTGCGCATCGACGAGGGGACGATTGATGAAGGCGTAGTAAGCTCGGTAAATCAGTGCATAAGCGTCAAGCAGATAGAGCGTAGGCATAGTTCAGATAGGGTAAAAAGTAACGGGTTAATCTTGAGGGGCGGCAGAATCGCTGAGCGAACGAATGACACAGCAGGGATTGCCCACGGCTAGACTCATCGGGGGGATACTCTTGGTGACGACACTCCCCGCACCGATCACAGAGCCTCGGCCGATGGTTACGCCGGGGAGGATCGTACAGCCACCACCGATCCAGACATGGTCCTCGATGATGATCGGGATGCCAAACTCCCAGCCGGCAGCACGCTCCTCGAGGTCGAGCGGATGCCCCACACTGTAGAGCGAGACGGAGGGACCGATGAGTACATGGTCGCCGATGGTCACATGTCCGCCGTCGAGCATGGTGCAGCCACTATTGATGAAAGTATGACTCCCCACCTCGATCTCGCTCCCATAGTCGCAGAAGAATGGGGTCACCAGCCAACTCCCCTCGCCGAGCCCTCCGAGTAGTTTCTCTAGCTCACGATGATACTGCTCCCGCTCTTCGACGGGTATGCTGTGCAGGGCTTGCAGTCGCTCTTTGCACCGACTAGCCAAAAGCTGACGGTCGGTGTCGCTCTGTATATTATAGTAGCGATAACCCTCGGGCTGCGGGGAGGGTATAAACGATAATGGGGGAGTCGTGTGAGACATACGTTGAAGCGGTAAATGCTGAGAGAGAAGCCTGTCATCTCCGCCACGGAGCCGGCAGAGCAACCCTCAGCGGAGGCTATGGCAACAGTCTCCTACCACAAAGGTAACAATAAATCCCCTCTCCTTTCTGTTTCCTCCCGCTGGCACTCCAGTTTCACCCGTATGGCACTAGAGTTCCCTACCTATGGCACTGTAGTCTCTTCTGTATGAAACTGGAGTTTCACCTATATGGCACTGTAGTTTCTTCCGTATGAACCTAGCTGAAGTGGGGATGAGACAAAAGAAAAGTGGCGGCCGCTCCTCTGTGAGAAGCAGTCGCCACTTAGACGAATGTATTGGGGTAGGGGACTAGAGCTTGCGCCGAACCTCGATCTCCTCAAAGGACTCGATGATGTCGCCCACCTCCAGATTGTTGTAGTTCTTGATATTGATACCGCACTCGAGACCTGAGACCACCTCCTTGGCCTCGTCCTTGAAACGCTTGAGCGACTCGAGCTCGCCTGTGTGGATGACCACACCGTCGCGGATGACACGCACCTTGTCGGTACGCTTGATCTTGCCATCGGTGACCATACAGCCTGCGATAGTGCCGATCTTGCTGACCTTGAAGGTCTGCAGCACCTCCAGATTGGCCGTGACCTGCTCGCGAATGTCTGGCGAGAGCATGCCCTCGAGGGCATCGCGCACATCTTCGATAGCATCGTAGATGATGGAGTAGGTGCGGATCTCGACGCCCTCCTGCTCGGCGAGCTTGCGGGCCTGAGCACTAGGACGAACCTGGAAGCCGATGATCACAGCGTCTGATGCCGTAGCCAGCTGGATGTCTGACTCGGTGATCTGACCGACACCCTGATGGATGACGCTCACCTGGATCTCCTTCGTCGAGAGCTCGATGAGGGAGTTCGCCAGTGCCTGTACGGAACCGTCCACATCACCCTTGATAATGAGGTTAAACTGCTGGAAGTTGCCCACAGCGATGCGACGACCGATATCATCGAGGGTAAGCATCTTCTGCGTACGCAAGCCTTGCTCACGCTGCAACTGCTCACGCTTGACCGCTAGCTCACGTGCGTCCTGCTCGCTCTCCATGACATTGAAGTCGTCACCAGCGGTCGGTGCGCCGTTGAAGCCGAGGATAGAGACGGCCGTGGATAGCCCCGCGGTGTCGACACGCTTGTTGTACTCGTTGTACATAGCCTTGACACGTCCGTAGTAGCTACCAGCTAGGATGTAGTCTCCAATGTGGAGGGTGCCTCGCTGGATCAAGACGGAGGCGAGGTAACCCTTGCCCTTGTCTAGTGAAGACTCGATGACCGAGCCTGAGGCACGACGATGAGGATTGGACTTAAGCTCGAGGAGCTCTGCCTCGAGGAAGATTTTGTCTAGTAGATCGGGGATGCCGATATTCTTCTTGGCCGAGATCTCCTGTACCTGATACTTACCACCCCAATCCTCGACGAGGTAGTTCATTCCAGCGAGCTGCTCGCGGATCTTATCGGGGTTGGCTCCGTTGACATCGATCTTATTGATCGCAAAGATGATCGGCACGCCGGCGGCACTCGCATGGTTGAGCGCCTCGATGGTCTGAGGCATCACGGCGTCATTTGCCGCAATGACGATGACCACAATATCTGTAATCTGCGCACCACGAGCACGCATAGCGGTAAAGGCCTCGTGACCAGGTGTGTCTAGGACGGTGAGGCGACGACCATCGGAGAGGGTTACATTGTACGCACCGATGTGCTGCGTGATACCGCCCGCCTCGCCTGCGGTAACGTCCGAACGACGGATGCAGTCGAGTAGCGACGTCTTACCGTGGTCTACGTGACCCATGATGGTGATGACGGGTGGACGAGGCTCTAGATCCTCAGGCTTGTCAGGCTCCTCGTCGGCGGTGATAGCCTCGACGACGTTGGCCGATACGAACTCGGTCTCGTAGCCAAACTCCTCGGCAACGATATTGATCGTCTCAGCATCGAGACGCTGATTGATCGACACCATCATGTCGATACTCATACAGGTGGAGATGACGTCGGTGACGGGCACGTTCATCATGTTGGCCAGGTCGCTGACGGTGACGAACTCGGTCAGCTTGAGTACCTTCTCGTCCTGCGTGGAGAGCTCCTGCTCACGCTCAAACTCGGCACGACGTGCCTCGCGCTTCTCTCGTCTAGACTTAGCCGCACGTCCGAAGACAGACTGCTTGTTGTTGAGCCGTGCTAGTGTCTCCTTGACCTGCTTAGCTCTTAGCTCGTCCTGCTCCTCGGGAGTCAAGACGGGCTCCTGACGCTTGCTCTTACGTCCAGTGCGACGCTCATTGCGCCCTCCGCGCTCACCTCGCTGTGGAGCTGCTGTGCGATCGCCCTTCTTGCCTGAGCGGTCGTCCTGTATCTTGGCACCCTCGCTCTTGACATCGACAGCTCCTGAGGAGATGCGCTTGCGCTTGCGACGATTGCTCTCTTTGTCCTTGCTAGACTTGCGAGAGCGAGAGGTGCTAAAGCTACTGAGGTCGATCTTGCCGACCACCTTGAGCTGTGGCTCGTCCTCTTTCTTAGCAATGCGGAAGATCTCGGTCGCATCCTTACCTTTGGTCTCGGTAGGAGCCTCGGTGGGCGTCTCTGCCTGGGGCTTCGCTGCGGGAGCCTCCTTGACGGCTGGCTCTTGGGCTGCTGGCGCTGGTGCGGTAGAGGCTGGTTGTTCGGCAGCTTTCTGCTTCGGCTCTTCCTTGGCCGGCTCAGGCTTAGCAGCTACTGGCTTAGCCTCTGTCTGTGCAGGGGTCTTAGCAGCAATAGGTGTGGACTCCTTAGAAGTGTCGCCCTCGGGCTCCTTAGACGAAGCCTTTTCAGAAGACTTAGGGCTCTCTGCGGGCTTAGTCTCGGCCTTTGTCTCTTTAGTCTCGGGAGCCTTCTTGGTCTCCTTAGTCTCTTTGGCTGGCGTAGTAGCCTTCGGCTGCTCGGTTGTCGTGCTAGCCTTCGTCTTGGCAGGCTCCTCCGGTGTAGCCTCCTTTTGCTTAGAGGTCGTTGTGCTTTTGGCCTTGCTAGTCTTAGCTGCAGCCTTCGTCTTAGCAGGCTCCTCCTGAGTAGCCGCAGAGGCTTTGCCCGTAGAGGCTGAGACGGGATTGTTGTGTTTGTCCAGCTCTATACGTCCCACGACGTTGAGCTGTGAAGCACTGGTCGTAGTGGGGATGTCTGGCTCTGCCTGGGCCTTTTTAGCTGCTGGAGCTTTACTCTTCGAGGGTTGCTCCTCGGAGCTACTAGCCTCAGTCGTTGCCGTCTTGGCAGACTCCTCTGGTTTAGCCTTAGAAGTGCTCTTGCGGAGAAACTTCTTCTTGACTTTTCCTATAGTCTCCTCATCAAAGGTCGGTGTGAAGTCACGCAGGACTAGATTAAACTCATCCTCCGTGATGCGTGTGTTGGGGTTGTTGTCTACCTCCTTACCCTTATCGTTAAGGAAGGAGACAAGCGTGTTGACTCCGATGTTGAGTTCTTTGGCTAGGCTAAACAGTTTTATGGACATATATTTCTCTTGATTGCTCGTCTACGGGTGGGGATTGGTATTTCTTGTCATTATCATATAGTCACGGTCACCCCCTATACTGTGACTAGCTAGTAGTGTGCTGCTGCTTACTCCTCGGTAGCTTCGTCTTCCTTGAGGTCTTCGATGATCGCCTCTGCGATCTCACTTTGCGTAGGCACGGGGCTCTTGAGCAGGTCAATATTTTCCTGTGGTAGCCCCATCTCCTCTAGCTCCTCAAGGTCAAACTCGGACGAGAGGATACGGAGGACATGGTCGATGGTCTCTATCTCGAGATCGGTCTTCTTAAGCAGCTCTGAGCGAGGTGTGGTCAGGACGGCACGAGCCGTGTTGAGACCTATGTCTAGAAGCATCTTGATCACCCAGTCCTCAATCTCATCGCTAAACTCGGAGAGGTAGATATCCTCCTCGGTCGTATCTGCTGCATCGCGGAATACCTCAATCTCAAAGCCCGTCAGGACGGACGCGAGCTTGATGTTGCTGGCATTCTTACCGATAGCTAGAGGCACATCCTCAGGACGTAGGTAAACCTCTGCCTTGGCGGTCTCTGGATAGAGCTCGATCGAAGAGATCTTAGCCGGACTTAGCGCACGCTGTATAAAGAGACTATCGTTTGCCGTGTAGGTGAGGACGTCAATGTTCTCCCCATGTAGCTCCCGGACGATGCCACGTATGCGGCTACCATTCATACCGACACAAGAGCCGACGGGATCGATGCGATCATCGTACGACTCGACGGCAATCTTGGCGCGAATGCCTGGGATGCGTGCTACACGCTTGATGGTGATCAGTCCGTCAGCGATCTCAGGGACGTTGATCTCGAAGAGACGCTTGAGGAACTCAGGGCTAGTGCGTGAGAGTGTGACGCGAGGGTTATTGTTCTCATTATCTACACGAGCTATGACGGCATGGACGCTATCGCCCTTGCGGAAGTACTCGTCAGGGATCTGCTCGCTCTTGGGCATGATAAGCTCGTTGCCATCCTCGTCGACGAGCAGAGTCTCACGCTTCCACACCTGATAGACTTCGGCCGTGATCAGCTCTCCCACACGCTCTATGAAGGTTTGGTAGAAGTGCTCCTTCTGCAGATCCAAGATCTTGCTCGAGAGGGTCTGGCGTAGATTGACGATGGCGCGCCGACCGAAGGAGAGGAAGTCTACCGAGTCGGTCACATCATCTCCGATCTCAGCCTCGGGATCTATCTCAAGAGCCTCCGTGTAGGCTACCTGCTCGTTTTCCCGCTCGACGGCATCGTCGGCAACCACCTCGCGGGTGCGCCAGATCTCAAAGTCTCCGCTATCCGCATTGATGATTACGTCAAAGTTGTCGTCTGAACCAAACATCTTAGCGAGGATGCTCCGGAAGGAGTCCTCTAATACGTGGAGCATCGTCTCCTCGTCTATGTTCTTTAGTTCTTTGAATTCAGTGAGTAGAACCTTTAAGCTCGTTGCTTCTTTCTTTCTAGCCATATATGTATGTTGGGTCTCTGTCTGTGGGACTAGTATATCTAAGTAATGGTGGGGGAGGGGGATCGCTATCAGAGTGCCTTGTCTAGGTCGTACGAGATGCGCTTGAGCTGATCACGCTCGATGCGGTGTGGCTCGATGATCCGCTGCTTTTTCTTCTTCTTACCATCCTGTATGGTCTCTGTGCGCTCTATCTCTAGGACGATGTACTCGGGGAGCTGATCGGCACCTCTGTCACCAACCTCTATGAGCTTGCCGTGCCACTTCATGCCAGACGCATCGACCGCCTGCACGGGTGCCTCTAGATGACGTGTGTACTGCTCGTATACCTGCCACGGATCGGAGAGACTGGGTGACGACACCTCGAGGGCATAGTCCTCCTCCTCGTCACGATCGTGTAGCTGGGTGATGGCTCTAGAGACCTCGACACAGCGAGAGATGGGCAAGCCTCCCATGGCATCGATCACTACGCGGATCTGATCCCCTGGGCTACTAGTTATCTCCACGACGAACTCGTCCTCGTGGAGCATCTGCTCTATTTCTGTGCGGAGTACTGCTAGATCTATCATGATACTCGATGGTTTATATACAAAAAGGAGGGAACCGCTGTCGCATGGCTTCCTCCTCCATACCTAAGCTGAGACGACTGCTCGTGAGCCGTACGACCTCAACCGGTTCATTACGATGCAAAGATAGTAATATTTCTTCAGATAGCACACTATCTACCCGATTCGAAAATCTTACGAGTAACGATTTGTAGAAGAGACGCACGGTCGTGCGTCCGTCCCTGTCAAGGGTTACAATGTCCCGATTACACGTCTTGTCGTTTGACAACGGACGCTCTCTCGCTAGACACTCCCGAGCGTCCCTACACAGGGGCTACCCGAAAGATTTGCGGAGTCGTCTCTACCCGATGCAAGGTAAATAATCCAGAGGAGCTGCCTAGGTAATAATGAGACTGTTGCAAAAGTTAACAGCCTCACAATCTTGCTCGCAAGATTGTCCTGACTTTGCAGAAAGGATGAAGTGCAAGGCGCTGAGGGTGAGGCCTGAAGGGAGCATACCTACGTATGTGACCGAAGCCGAATCCCGAAAGCAACACAGCGATTCGCCTTTATGCAACAGTCTTAATGTTGGAAGAATGAAAAATGTCAAGCCCCTCTACCTCATAACCCTTACTAAGCGAAGGGATAGGAGGCGGAGGGGCTGTTGTATTGTGTAGCGTAGAGCTTAGCGATGTGTCACTAAGTGATGACTACTCGTGTGTCGCTACAGAGACGAAGCTACGATCTCCTCTCGTCTGAGTGAAGACGACCGTACCGTCTGTCAGTGCATAGAGGGTATGATCCTTGCCCATACCCACGTTCTCACCTGGGTGGTGCTGCGTACCTCTCTGACGTACGATGATGTTACCAGCCTTACAGGCTTCGCCTCCAAAGATCTTAACGCCTAGGCGTTTGCTTTCGGATTCGCGTCCGTTCTTGGAGCTTCCTACACCTTTCTTATGTGCCATGATTCCTTAGAGTCTTTAATTATCCTACGATTTGCTTTACTAGTATCTCGGAGAACTGCTGGCGATGCCCTCTGAGCTTGCGATAGCCCTTCCTCCGATTCTTATGAAAGATCAGCACCTTCTCACCCTTGACGATGGGAGATACCACCTCACATACTACCTGTGCGCCCTCGATCGTCGGGGCACCTACTGAGACTGCTCCGTCCTTGTCTAGGAGCATAACCCGGTCAAAGGTAACCTCTGCACCCTGCTCCACCTCGCGGATATGATGCACGAAGAGCTTGCGACCCTCCTCTACCTTAAACTGCTGACCTTGGATTTCAACAATTGCGTACATTACGTTCGTCTGTTACTATTATTATATAGTCCCGTAAGGTGGCTGCCCACTGTCGACGAGCTCTTGACAAACCTTACTTAGGAAGTAAATCGACTGCAAAGGTACAAAAAACTTCACACCCCGCAAGCGTACCCCCGCTGAGAATCGAACTCAGATCTAAAGTTTAGGAAACTTCTATTCTATCCGTTGAACTACAGGGGCCTCTGCATACCTGCACCTTAGCGTGTGCCACGGCTCTGTGCAAACCGCCTCGTACAATCGCCACCGCAAAGGTACGCAATAAAAACGTACCGCCGCACCTTTGCTTCGCAAAAGCCAGGGCTGACGCATTATGTACAATGAGCTCGTTTACCTATCTATTCCTCGTCTA
>OLQD01002745.1_pt1 | contig 12463 bp, 12 predicted proteins | sample 1672841 | NCBI WGS metagenome assembly OLQD01 (sample SAMEA3136729, study PRJEB25190) | human gut metagenome | biome: human gut; feature: human-associated habitat; material: faeces | place: Austria | collected 2013 | reverse complement strand
GAAGCCGTGCTTGCGGATGCACTTGTCGATGATCTTGCCCAGCTGCTTCTTGCCAACCAGGAAGCTGACCTCCAGGTCGAACTCATGGCCGGGAACGGAGCGGTCTACAAAGCCCAGGTCCTGGGGGATGGGCTCATTGTAAATCTGTTTTCTTCCGGGACATCGTGGTCTTCGGCCATAGATTTTAGCCGCAATTGATTTTTATCGGCGACTCCTACTATTTTCATGCAATCGGGGTACTTTTTTGCATATCCGGCGTAAACGCTTCCTCTGTTACCTGCACCGAGGACAAGAAATGTTACCGGCCGATTTACATTGGCTTTCAGGTCTTTTATGTCGGTGGCGATTCGAGATACATTGTTTGTCTGTTTTCCGTTGGCTAAAATAGAAGGCGCAAAAGCTGCACCGACAGCGGTAAGCCCCATTACTTTTAAAAATTCCGAGCGTTTCATGATTTAGATTTGATTTTCAAAATTTCTACAAATATATAAAAGAGAAAAATACGAAACAATTTATATGTTTAATATTTTCGATTTATATATATATTGCTTCGATTTGTTTCTTATGAGATTGTAATGGCGTTTTTCTTGATCTTGTTTGTGTGAGAGAAGTTGAATGATTACATTTGTTTGTTCAATATTGGCATGTATGGGGAGCGATGAGTTGAAGGTATTTTTGACGGCTTTGTCGGGTAGGGATATGAAAATTCGGATTGCAGAATTTTTACAGCAGGAGGATTGTATCGCCGAAGCAATGGATATAGCTGTGGGGGAATCTGGTTCAGAGGCGTTTCGTGCAGCATGGGGTATCTCTGCAATATACGAAACGAACCGCCTTTGGTTTTTACGATATAAAGACAAGTTCGTTTCGGATTTTTGTCGTGTTAACCACCACGGGGTAAGAAGAGAATATGGCCGTATAATGTTGAGTATGTTGAAACATAAGGAGTATATTCCAGATAGGCATTCTGCTGAAAATTTGGCCGAAATAGTCTGCTCGTGGAGTATTGACCCAAAGATAACGATATCGGAAAAAGTGTGGACTTTTTCGATATTGAAATTTTTATCCCGGTGGGTAGAATGGGGTGAAGATATGTTACAGCAATTGGAGGATCTATGTGAAACTGATATGTCGCCGGGAATGAGGGCCTTAATGCGTCGATTGCGCAAATAGTTTAAAATAGCTTAAATGTTTTTTATTCATCTCGTGAACACTTTGCCTAGTATTACATTTGTATAATAGAACCTAAGGCATAAAGGAGATTTATATGAAGAAGTTATGGGGTTGTATATTGGTATTTGCTGTGTTGCTGACGGGATGCCGATCGGCTTCGGTGCTCTCGTTCGATGTGTGGCGACCGGCAAAAGTCACTTTTCCGGCGGATATCGTGCGGGTAACTGTCGTTAATAATTCGGCAGAGCCTAACGAAAAAGAGGGGAATAAATATAAGGATATTTCGGGTAGGGAATATACGTTGGTCGTACCGCATGACAGCACGACTTATCGTTTGGCGGAATATATAGCATTAGAGCTTTCTGATGCACATTATTTCCCTGAGATTACAATTTTTTATGACGACTCTATAACCTTGCCTAAAAGTTTGTATCCTCTTTTGTCGGAAAATCAACTTTCGATTGTAAGGGGAGGAGCCGATAATACAGCGGTCGTGTCTCTCGATAAAACCGATATGGTAGTAAAAATGGAGGATCACACTTTGTTAGGTTCTTCCGGAGAAACAGTCTTTGTTACAGACTTATCGGTAGCCACGACTTTGAATTTACGTGTATATTGGCCGAACAAGATAGAACCTTCTTCCGAAATGGTTACGGATACGTTATATTGGCAATCTTTCGGGTATACGCCAGATGATGCTCATAGTTCATTGCCTCTGACCGCTGAGTTTATTCAAGAGGCGATGAGGCAGATTTCTGCACGGGTAAGAGAATTGTTTATTCCTCATGTAGACAATGTCAATCGTTATATTTATACATCTACCAATCCGGCGATGGATGATGCTTATGATTTTTGGCAGCAGAAAAAATACAAAGAGGCTTCTTATTTGTGGGAATATGTTTATGAAGAACAGAAAAATGAAACTACCCGAGCTATGGCAGCAGCCAATTTGGCTGTGTATAATGAGCTGTTCGATAATTATAAAGTCGCTATTGAATGGGTAGATAAATCACTTTCCTTATTTGAAAAGAGGGTGGATAGTAACGCTTCTGATATAACTGCTTTACGGGATTATCGTCGACAACTGATGGAACGGAAGTCTGATAATTCTTTGTTGCAGAAACAGATGTAGAGACAAAGATTGAGAAGCCCTCTATTTTCTTGCATCTTCATCACCAAATAAAGGTGATGTATTTGAGAGTGAAGTTTTTGTTTGTATTAACCCCCTCGCCCTGCGGGCACTCCCCCTATATTTTGCTGCGCAAAACACAGGAGGGAGAGGGTGAGGTGTATATCTCCCTTTCTCCTCGGCTCCGATGTTATTCAAAACGACCCGTCATGCTGCGGAGTACGGCAGGGGGAGAGGGGGAGATGTATATCCCCTTTGTCTCTGCTTCGATGTTATTCAAAACGCCTCGCCATGTTACGGGGTATGGTAGGAGGGAGAGGGTTAAAAAGCACTTTTAATATTTTAAACTCCTCTATTGCTGTGCCTCGTAGCATTACGGGGTGTGGCGTTAGCTATATAGGGGAGGTGTCACAAAGTGACGAAGGGGTTGAAAACGCCATCGTATCAGTCTGTTTATACTGGATATATCCCTTTCTTCTCTGAGTGTCCCATAGCATTACGGAGAACTGTGTTAGCCATATAGGGAAATATACACGAACAATCCCCGTTAATTATCGACTAAGATCCAAATAGTTCCATACTAACTTGTAATAAAAAAACGTCCAAATTTTATTTGGACGTTTTTTATAAATATTTATGGGCATGTTAGCCTTGTATGGCAGCTATACCCGGTAAAGTTTTGCCTTCGATGGCTTCGAGTAGAGCTCCACCTCCGGTCGATACGTATGAAACTTTATCGGCCAATCCGAATTTATTTACGCAAGCCACAGAGTCGCCCCCGCCTACGAGAGAGAATGCTCCGTTTTTAGTTGCTTCTACAATGGCTTCTGCAACAGCACGGGAACCTGATGTAAAGTTATCGAATTCGAATACTCCTGTCGGACCGTTCCACAGAATAGTTTTCGATTTCTTGATTACGTCGGCGAACAGAGCTTCGGATTTAGGACCGATGTCCATACCTTCCCAACCATCGGGTATTTTATCGACATCACAGAAGTCGGTATTGGCATCGTTCGAGAAATCGTCGGCGATCTTGGCATCGACTGCTAAAACCAAATTTACATGGTTGGCTTTGGCCTTGTTGATGAGTTCGAGAGCTAAATCGAGTTTGTCGTCTTCACAGATGGAGTTACCGATTTTACCGCCCAATGCTTTGGTAAAAGTATAGGTCATACCACCGGCGATAATCAAGTTATCTACTTTGGTCAATAGATTTTCGATAATATCGATTTTCGAAGAAACTTTCGAACCACCCATAATAGCAGTGAAAGGACGAACCATTTCTTTCATTACTTTATCGACGGCGGCAACTTCTTTCCCCATGAGGTATCCGAACATTTTGTTTTCGGGAGAGAAATATTCTGCCATCAAGGCCGTAGAGGCATGGGCACGATGTGCCGTACCGAAAGCATCGTTTACATAAACATCTGCCAAGTCGGCGAGTTCTTTCGTAAATTCTTTTTGGCTGGCTTTGATCGCTTTTTTAGCAGCAGCTTTTTCTTCGTCGCTGGCATCTTCGGCCAATCCTCTGGGCTTTCCTTCCTCTTCGGCATGGAAACGCAAGTTTTCGAGAAGAAGAACTTCTCCGGGTTTTAATGCGGCTACGGCTGCTTTTACTTTATCGCCAACACACTCATCTACGAATTTTACTTCGGTTCCGAGCAATTCGCTCAAATGTGCAACGATATGACGCAAAGAGAATTTGTCTTCTGGACCTTTTTTGGGGCGTCCCAAGTGAGAACCGATGATGAGGCTACCGCCATCGGCCAATATTTTTTTCAGTGTAGGTAGTGCTTTTACCATACGGGTGTCGTCGGTGATATTAAAGTTCTCGTCGAGAGGAACGTTAAAATCTACGCGGACAAATGCTTTCTTACCAGCAAAATTGTAATTGTCAAGTGTTTGCATATCGTTTAATATTTAGTATGTAACTCTTTTACTCTTTGGCAAATTTAGATAAAAATCGATTATCTTTTTACTATTAAATGCTATTTTCTCTAAAAATCAAAGTAGTCCCTTTGCGTGCAATAGATGTTCCATTTCATATTGTACTTTTAGAGCTTCTTCCCGGGCAGCTTCTGCGAATTTCTCGTCTGTGGCAGCATAGATGATCTTTCGGGAAGAGTTGACGAGTAAACCGCATTCGCGGTTCATGCCGTATCGAGCCACTTCTTCGAGGCTTCCACCCTGCGCTCCTACACCCGGAACTAAAAGGAAATTATGCGGAGCTATACGGCGTACGTCCTCGAATAGTTTTCCTTGTGTCGCTCCGACGACAAACATCAACTGTTCGTCTGAGGCCCAATTTTGAGCCGTGCGTATTACTTTTTCAAATAGCCGTTCGCCGTAAGAGTCTGCTGTCAATTGGAAGTCATAAGATCCTTTATTCGAAGTAAGTCCGAGCAGAATGACCCACTTGTCGGGATAGCCGAGAAAGGGCTTCACGCTGTCTTCTCCCATGTAGGGGGCTACGGTCACGGCATCTAAATCGAGGTGGCAGAAGAAGCTACGAGCATATAGCTCCGATGTGTTTCCTATGTCGCCACGTTTGGCATCGGCGATGATGAATTGGTCGGGGTAATTATCCCGAATATAATTTACTGTCTTTTCAAAAGCGGCCCATCCTTGCATTCCTAAGCTCTCGTAAAAAGCCAGATTGGGCTTATAGGCCACGCAGAGATCGGCCGTAGCATCGATAATAGCTTTGTTAAACGCAAAAATGGGGTCTTCTTCTTGTTTCAAGTGAGACGGTATCTTTTCCATATCGGTATCCAGACCAATGCAAAGGAAAGATTTTTTCCGTTTGATATTTTCAAACAATTGTTTCTTGTTCATGACATATGTGGATTATAGTTCGCTCTCTTTTAATCGTTCTGCATTCTCTGCCACGATTAAATGGTCTATACAATCTTGTATGTCTCCATTCATGAAGGCAGGTAAGTTATAGATCGTATAATTGATACGATGGTCGGTGATACGTCCCTGAGGATAATTGTAGGTGCGGATTTTGGCCGACCGGTCTCCGGTAGATACCATTGTTTTACGCCTGCTGGCGATATCGTCTATGTATTTCTGGTGTTCTTTGTCGTAGATGAACGAGCGTAAACGAGAGAGTGCCCGTTCTTTGTTTTTAGGTTGGTCGCGGGTTTCGGTACATTCGATAAGAATTTCTTCGGAGACACCGGTGTTGGGATTCTTCCAAATATACCTTAACCGTACACCCGATTCTACTTTATTGACGTTTTGGCCTCCGGCTCCGCTCGACCGGAAAGTATCCCATTTTATTTCTCCTTCGTTTATTTCGACATCGAATTCTTCAGCTTCGGGCAATACAGCCACTGTTGCCGCAGAGGTGTGCACGCGGCCTTGTGTCTCGGTGGCAGGGACTCTTTGTACTCGGTGTACTCCCGATTCATATTTGAGTGTGCCGTATACATTATCGCCCGATACTGTGAAAATGATTTCTTTGTATCCGCCGGACGCTCCCTCGCTGTAACTGCTGACTTCGGCTTTCCAACCTTTGGTTTCGCAATATTTAGCATACATGCGGAATAAGTCTCCCGCGAAAATGGCTGCTTCGTCTCCACCTGTTCCTCCCCGTATTTCTACGATGGCATTTTTGCTATCTTCGGGGTCGGCAGGAACCAACAGTAATTTTATTTCTTCTTCGAGTTGCGGCAATTGTGACGTGCAAGAATCGAGTTCCTCCTTTGCCATATCCCTCATTTCGGGATCGTTTTCGGTTTCGAGTAATCGGCGAGATTCTTCTTTTCCGTTAAGTATTTATTTGTATCGTTTGGCTGCCTCCGATATTTTTTCGAGGTCACGATATTCTATGGTGAGTTTTACAAACCTTTTCATATCGCCGATAACGGCAGGGTCGGTAATCAAAGTTCCTATTTCTTCGAATCGGATAAGCAGTCCTTCCAACTTTTCCAATAGTGTAGTCTGTTCGCTCATTCGGCCTATTTTTGCTTTTGGGCAAAGATAAGAAATTTCGCCCGATTTATTTTAACAGAAGGATTGAAAAAGATGGCTCGGCATAGAACGATAGTTTTTGGAACCAAGTCTGTGCCGAGCCACCCCACATACAGAGTAGTAGTTTAGGTATTAAACATACTTATCTATATAATGTTTGATGTTTATCCTTGCTTAACGTGGTTTAACTATAAAAATAGCCGAGTATCTTTCTCGGCTATTTTTATAGTTAAAACCAACGGACGTAGGCCAAATCTTGACGATGTGGCAGGTCTGGATTTTTGGGATACATTCGGAATGAATAGCGGAAGACCCCTGAATCGTTAAGTTGGTATTGTATTTTATAAGTTACTTTCGTTCCATCGGTTTGAACCGGTTCCATTTCGAGTGTCTTGTATGGCTCGGTGTTACCTTCTTCTACATTGGCTATGACTAGTTCTACACCCAAACAGTTGCCCAGTCCTTTATTATCCAAAACGACTGACATTTCGTATTCTTCACCTACGTGCGGATTATAAAGCAATCCGTCGGGTATGGATACGGAACAGATCTCGATATCGTTCCATTTGGATACAAATTCTTCTTTCCAAGCTGCGATTTCTTTGGCTTTGGCGAATTGGTCGGCTTTTAGTAATCGGGTACGTTTGCCTTCTTTCAGATAGAACCGGTCGATATAATCGTGCAGCATGCGTTCCATCGTGAACTCCGGTGCAATCTTCGCGATGGAATTCTTGATGTATTGTATCCATTCCGGGGAATATCCTTTGCTGTTTTTAGCGAAATAGAGGGGTACTATTTGATTTTCGAGCATGGAATAGATTGTCGCCGCATCGAGTTGATCTTGTTGGCTTTGGTCTTGGAAAGTTCTTTTATCGGTAAGTGCCCAGCCGGCTCCTTCTTTGTATCCTTCGTACCACCAGCCGTCTAATACGGAGAAGTTGAGTACTCCGTTCATTTCGGCTTTCTCGCCCGATGTACCGGAGGCTTCCAATGGACGGGTAGGGGTATTTAACCAAATATCGACACCGGAAATAAGCCGTTTGGCGACTTTCATGTCGTAATTTTCGAGGAAAATAATTTTACCGAGGAATTCGGGCATACGGGAGATTTCCACAATTCTTTTTATTAAACCCTGTCCGGCTCCGTCGGCGGGGTGAGCTTTCCCCGAGAAGATAAATTGTACCGGATAATTGGGGTTGTTGACTATTTTTGAGAGTCGTTCAAGGTCTGTGAATAACAGGTGTGCTCTTTTATAAGTGGCGAAACGACGAGCAAAACCGATCAGTAAAGCGTTCGGATTGATTTTTTCGAGGACCGAAACAATACGGGAAGGGTCTCCTTGATTCTTCAACCAAGTTTCACGAAAATCGTCTTTGACGAATTTAACGAATTTATTTTTTAAAGTTTGTCTGATGTTCCAGATGATTTCGTCGTCCACTTCGTAAATCTTTTCCCACATTTTGGGATCGGATTGATGGGACATGAATTCGGGACCGAAAGTCTTAACATAGAATTCTTTCCATTCCGAAGCAGCCCACGTGGGCATGTGTACACCGTTGGTGACATATCCGACATGCAATTCGTCGGGGCTATATCCTTTCCAAATGGGCTGGAACATTTTCTGTGAAACTTTACCGTGCAACCAGCTTACCCCGTTTACTTCTTGACAAGAATTGCAAGCGAATACACTCATTGAGAATTTTTCGTTTGTATCGGGATTTTCTCGTCCCATATTCATCAGGTCTTTCCACTCTATCCCTAATTTGGCCGGAAATTCTCCCATGTATTTCCCGAAAAGAGATTCATCGAAATAGTCATGACCTGCGGGAACAGGGGTGTGTACGGTATAAAGAGAAGACGACCGTACTACTTCGAGTGCTTCGTTGAATTTTAAGTGGTCGTTTTGTACGTAGTCTACCAATCTCTGTACATTCAGTAATGCCGCATGGCCCTCGTTACAATGGTATAGGTCGGTTTTGATTCCCAATTTATTCAACATTAAGATACCGCCGATTCCTAACAAATATTCTTGTTTCATGCGGTTTTCCCAATCGCCGCCGTAGAGCTGGTAAGTAATAGGACGATCCCATTCGCTATTCGTATCGAGGTCGGTGTCGAGCAGGTATAATTTGATTCGACCGACATTTACTCTCCAAATGTGGGCATAGACGATTCGTCCCGGGTAAGGAACTTCGAGAACCATCGGTTTGCCGTCTTGTTCGGTTAATTGCTCGATGGGTAGTTGATTGAAATTCTGGGCTTCATAGTTGGCGATTTGCTGCCCGTCCATTGACAGAGTTTGAGTGAAATATCCGTATCGGTATAGGAATCCTACGGCTGTCATATCGATATTACTGTCACTTGCTTCTTTTAAGTAGTCTCCTGCTAAGATACCTAACCCTCCCGAATAGATTTTCAGAACGTGGCTCAATCCATACTCCATACTGAAATAAGAAATGGAAGGAACGTCTTTGCGTTTTTCTACTTGTAGATATTTCTCGAACTTGTCATACACATCTTGAATGTTGCGCATGATTTGTTTGTCTTTGGTTATTTCTTCGAGCTTTTCGTAACCAATGCGTTGTAGGAATAAAACGGGGTTTTCATGAACCGATTTCCATAAATCTTTATCGATCGATTTGAAAAGGTTTATGGCTTCATTATTCCATGACCACCATAGGTTTTTAGCTAATATTTCTAAGCATTTCAAATCTGTCGGGACTTGTGATTTAACAGTTATATCCCGCCAATTAGGAGTGTTTGTATTGCTTACTTGTACTTTCATAATTGAAATATATTATAAGTTTATTATTTTCGTAATGCTGCTTTTTTCAGAGCCAAGTGGAATGCTTGTGTATAATATTCTATAAAATGTTTCCATTCGGCTTCGAGTGAAACGTTCGTGGCCGCTTGTCCTATTTTTGCTCGTTGAGCTTTCCCGCAGTGGCTGAGGGCGAGGATAGAGTCGGCTAAATCTTCCGATACTTCTACAAAATTCAAATCTCCCCGATGCAAAACTTTTACACCCGATTTCTCTAAACCCTGTTCCTTTCGGCTGTTTATCCATTGCCCAAATCCCGATAAATCGGTAGTGATCGTGGGTATTCCGAACGCAATGCTTTCCAAAGGTGTGTATCCCCACGGTTCGTAATATGATGGAAAAGCCGTAGCATCTAATCCTATTAACAAATCGTAGTACGAAAGGTTGGCAATTCCGTCTTTCCCGGTGAGGTAGGACGGCAGGAAGATAACTTTCAATCGGCTTCCAGCTTCGTTATCTAAATTTAAATAATGTATCTGATTAACCACACTGTCTTGATCGTAATTGTGAAGCGTGTGGGTGATGAAGGGAGCGGGAAGGGGCGTTGCCTCATAGGTAGCGGATTGAAGCCTGTTTTGTAAGTCAATTCTCGGACCTTCCACCCAAGCCGGGACTAAAATAAACGCTACTATTTCTCTTTCTAAATCAGGACTTTTTGAGACTCTTTTAACCGCATCGATAAAGAGGTCTATTCCTTTGTTTTTGTATTCGTAACGTCCCGATGTGGCAATCAAGAAAGCATTTTTTTGCGGTCGCTCCCCTGTCAATGCTTCGACAATATCACATAACCGTTTACGGGATAGGTTACGTTTTGTTGAGTATGATTCTTCCGCCGGAACAAAATCCCTCTCAAATCCATTCGGGGTGACAATGTCGGGTGTTCGTTCTAGTAATTGAGAACATTCTTTTGCCGTAATGTCGCTTACTGTTGTGAAACAATCTGCTTCGTGGGCTGCACTTTTTTCTAAGGAGTGTTTCGATACCATGTTCAACTCTTCGGCCATCTGATCTCCATTGTAACCGGCTAAATAGTCATATAGAGGTTTTCCGTTTCCTGCAATAGAACGACCGATAGATGTCGCATGAGTTGTGAAAAGCGTCGCGATTTGCGGTAAAGTGTACTTTACGTGAAGTAGTCCCATACCTGTGGTCCATTCGTCGAAATGGGCGACGACCTTAAATTTTTCACCCTGTATGAACTTGTAAAAACTTTCGATAACCACAGCCGACGCATAGGAGAATATACACGATTCGTCATAGTCTCCGTAAGCTGGTAAAGAGTTTACCCCATACCGGTTCCACATTTCACCATATAAATCGTTTTTATAAGGATATAATGATTTGAAATCGACTAATATGACGATAGGTCTGCCCGGTATATCCCACCGACCTATCTTTACTTTCATGTTTTGGGGTAAAGAGGCTTGTTTATGCCAGTCTTTCAGAAGAGTTTTGGATCTGATAAAATAGGGACACGGTTTATCTCCCCAGATATCCGGTCCTATGAAAATAATTCTATCTTTATATAGTTTTTGGAGCGTTCTTGCTTTTGTGGAAAGAACGGTATATATGCCGCCCACTTTATTGCAAACCTCCCAACTTACTTCAAATATATAATCAGGTATAAGTCGCTTTTCCATGATTACTATAATAATATTATACTATTGTTTTGCAATAGAGCGAACAAAGTTACAACAAATATTTTGTAACTCAGTGATAAAAAATGTTTTTTAGAATCGTGCGATTTGTCATATTTAGTGAATTGAGATTGTATATTTCTTAGGTAAAAAAGGGAATCTTTTTGGGAAACTTCGAGAAATAGGATTATATTTGTCTGACAAACTTAAAAAGAAAAAGTTATGGCTAATAAAAGAACTTTGAAGAAAGAGATTAATTACGTTGCCGGAGAATTGTTATCGGAATGTCTGTGTAATAAATATCTTATACCGGGTACTGATGCCGAAAAGGTAGATGCATTGATGGGAAAGATTATCGGTATCCAAGATGATTTTTTATGTCGAGTAGGGGCTAATGGAGATAAAGATCCCAAGAAAGTAAAAGTTTATTACCGAAAGCTCCGTGCTGACTTCGATAAAGCAATAGATGAGATTTTTGAAGATTTGGCGGCTCTAAATGCTTGATAAATAATATGAAGAGGGCAATCAGCTCTTTTATATTAAGACTTTTCGGGTGGACGGTGGAGGTTGATGTCCCCGATTATCCGAAGTGTGTTATCTGTGTGGCTCCCCATACCAGTAATTGGGACTTTTTCATAGGGAAATTGGCTTATCTTCCTATCGGCCGTTACGCTGGATTCATGATGAAAAAAGAGTGGTTTTTCCCTCCTTTGGGAAGTCTTTTGAAGTCGATGGGCGGGGTTCCTGTAAGTAGGGATAGGCATACCGATATGGTGTCGCAACTTGTTGAGATTTTCAAATCTCGAAAGCGTTTTTCCATAGCGATAACCCCGGAGGCTACCCGTAAGGCGAATGCCGATTGGAAGAAAGGCTTTTATTATATAGCGAGAGATGCCGAGGTTCCTATTGTATTGGCCTATATCGATTATAAGGATAAGGAGGTGGGCATAAAGAAAGTTTTTATGCCGACGGGAGATGTGGAAAAAGACATGCGCATGATAAAGTCTTATTATAAAAGTTTTCACGCACGACGACCCGAAAATTTTGTTACCGGATTGTAGTATTTATATATAAGGGGCAGAATTCGTTTATTCTGCCCTTTTTTAGTTTCAGTAGTATGGGTGATGTTTTGAGAGTTTCGTTGATACAGACCGATATTGTTTGGGAGGATAAAAGAGCTAATTTAAACAAGTATGCCGCAATCCTTTCCCATATAACGGGAGACTGCGATTTGGTGGTTTTTCCCGAGATGTTTACGACCGGTTTTTCCATGCGTGCGGAAGATTTGGCAGAGTGTATCGATGGAGAAACTATTACCGAGGTAAAGAAATGGTCTCGAAATTATAATGTGGCGATAGCCGGTAGTTTTATTGCTCGGGCTGGTAATGTTTGTTTTAATAGGGGATTTTTTATCGAGCCCGATGGATCGGAACACTATTATGATAAGAGACATTTATTCCGAATGGGAGAAGAAGGTCGTCATTTTGTCTCAGGGTCGGAAAAGCTTATAGTAAATTATAGAGGCTGGAATATTTGTTTGCTCGTTTGTTATGATTTGCGTTTTCCCGTTTGGTGTAGAAATGTAGGGAATGAATATGATTTGCTGTTATTTGTGGCAAATTGGCCTCAATCCCGTTCGTATGCTTGGAGAAATTTGTTAATAGCCCGGGCTATCGAAAATGCGGCTTATGTTTGTGGCGTGAACAGAATCGGGCAAGATGAAAC
>OLQD01002742.1_pt1 | contig 12478 bp, 9 predicted proteins | sample 1672841 | NCBI WGS metagenome assembly OLQD01 (sample SAMEA3136729, study PRJEB25190) | human gut metagenome | biome: human gut; feature: human-associated habitat; material: faeces | place: Austria | collected 2013 | reverse complement strand
ACAGCAGGAAAACGAAATCACAAACGGCATTGCCGAATTAAAACGCAATCGAGGAGAAAATTTCTCGATAAAACAGCTTGAGAAAGCGAAAAAAGCTATTCGTCAGAAAATTGAAAAGCTTAACGATCAGTCACGCAAGGATGATGTAGTTACTTTTGAGGAGTTAGGTGTCGACAGGCTTTTTATTGACGAAAGTCATTATTACAAGAACCTCTACCTTTACACAAAAATGCGAAATGTCGGCGGTATTGCACAAACAGAAGCACAAAAATCTTCCGACCTCTTTATGAAGTGCCGATACCTTGATGAACTTACAGGCGGTCGAGGAACCGTATTTGCGACCGGTACTCCGATTTCAAACAGTATGGTGGAATTATACACCATTCAACGTTACTTACAATATGACACCCTTGCAAAGAACGAACTACAGCATTTTGATGCCTGGGCTTCTACTTTTGGCGAAACCGTTACCGCAATAGAGCTTACGCCTGAGGGTACAGGTTACAGGGCAAAGACAAGATTTGCTAAGTTCTTTAATTTGCCGGAGCTTATGTCAATGTTTAAAGAAGTTGCCGATATACGTACAGCCGATATGTTGGAGCTTCCGGTTCCTAAAGCAAATTTTCATAACGTTGCTGTAAAACCGTCAGAAATACAAAAAGATATGGTCGCAAAGCTCGCCGAACGTGCTGAGCTCGTGCGAAAAGGAAACGTTGATGCCAGTGTAGACAATATGCTGAAAATAACAAATGACGGCAGAAAACTTGCGCTTGATCAGCGTATGCTGAATGAGATGCTTCCCGACTTTGAGGGCAGTAAAATCAACGCTTGTATTGATAACATCTATCGCATATGGGAAGAAACAGCCGACAAGAAATCAGCGCAGCTTGTGTTCTGCGACCTATCTACTCCAAAGAACGACGGCACTTTTTCGGTGTATAACGACATCAGAAAGAAGTTGATTGAGCGAGGCATTCCCGAAAGTGAAGTCCGCTTTATCCACGAAGCAGACACCGATGTTAAGAAAAAGGAGTTATTCCAAAAGACACGCAAAGGCGAAGTCAGAGTGCTTCTCGGTTCAACTCAAAAGATGGGAGCCGGCACGAATGTTCAGGATAGGCTTATCGCTCTGCATGATATAGATTGTCCGTGGCGACCGTCAGATCTTGAACAACGAGCAGGAAGAATTATTCGTCAGGGCAACTCTAATCCTGAAGTTGAAATCTACAGGTATGTTACAGAGCAAACCTTTGACGCTTACCTTTATCAGCTCGTTGAAGGCAAACAAAAATTTGCCAGTCAGATTATGACAAGTAAATCACCGGTAAGATCTGCTGACGATATAGACGAAACTGCACTTTCTTATGCGGAGATCAAAATGCTTGCAACAGGAAATCCGTATATCAAAGAAAAAATGGATTTAGACATTCAGGTTCAAAAGCTGAATGAGTTAAAAGAAGCAAATCTTGAACTTAAAAAAGTAGTTCGGAAGCAAGCTCGGCAGATAGATGAACTGAATGCTAAACTCTATCCTGATACGAAAAGCAATTCTCAGAAAGATGATATGTACCCGACACTTTAATTGAATATGGATATGAGCGACTGAAATCAGCCGCTTTTTTCTTTTCTGAAAGTTAATCAGCATTTCTTTTTTGTGCTACCTGTAGCACAATGTAACAAGTTTGTAAAAATCGGCGAAACGAACAAAAAACAATACTATATTTTGTATATATTTTTGCTGTGTTTCGCTGGACTTTTGTCCGTTTTTATGTTACAATATACTTGAGGAAATAGTACCGAATCGAAAGGAGATGCACAAATGGCAAGAAATATAGTAAAGGCAAAGCTGGATATAATATTCAAGAAGTTGTTTACGGACGAGGGAAATCAGCATTTACTACAGGCTTACTTATCGGATACGCTCGGTATACCGTATGATTCGATAGAAAACCTCGTTGTACTCAATTCCGAGATAATGCCGGACAGCATAACCGAGAAATACAGCCGTATGGATATTCGTATGAAAGCCAATGGCAGACTGATAAACGTTGAAATGCAGATTAAAGACGAGGGCGATTACAAGGACCGTTCGCTCTACTACCTGTCTAAGCTGTACAGCGGTCAGCTTAAAAGCGGAGAGGTGTACGGCTCGCTGAACCAGTGCATTTCGATAAATATCATCAACTTCAATCTCTTTGACTGCGAAGAATATCATTCATCGTTCTCAATGAGAGAGGACAGCAGAAACGAACAGCTTACGGATAAATTCACGGCTCATTACTTCGAGCTGAAGAAAATAGGCAAGAATATCGACAAGAACAACAAGCAGGAGCTATGGCTCAGACTTATCAATGCGGAAACGGAGGATGAACTTGATATGTTACAGCAGACAGGCGTAAAGCAGATACAGGACGCAGTAGTTGTACTGCATAAGATGAGTGCGGACGAAAAGACAAGAGAGCTTGCGGAAATGCGTGAAAAGGCTCTGCATATCGAAGCAACCGAAAAGGCACACGCAAGAGCCGAGGGAAGAGCCGAGGGAAGAGCTGCAGAACGTGCAGAAATCCTTGCTAATCTCAAAGCTATGGGCTTATCTGAAGAGCAGATAAAGCAGGCACTCGGCAAGTAAGCAATGACAGACGAGAAAATGATAACGTATACCGATGATGAAGGAAATCGGATAGCTATCATCGGTAAGACTAAGGTCATATACAAAAAGATGAGCGATGTAGAAAAAGCAATCGAACTTTCTGAAATGCGTGAAAAGGCACTGCATATTGAGGCAACCGAAAAATCCTTTGCAATAGCTGAAGGCGAAAGAAGAAAAGAAGCTGAAATCCTCGCCAAGATGAGAAAGAGCGGACTTTCAGAAGAACAGATAAAAGCTATCTTAAACAGTTAAGAGCAATCTACCAATCCCACAAAGGAGGACCCCAAATGAAACGTAAACGTACCCACACCATACTCGCAACAATAACCCTTATCAGCGTAATACTGACCAGTGCTTGCACGGCAGGCAATGCAAGCAGCACAACGTCCTCCGTACCCGAAACGGCAGTGACAACTACCGCTCCGGCAGTGACGGGAACAGTGATGGATAGGATTGACGAGCCGAAAGCAGAAACAACTACTGCTCAGACCACTACAGCTGTCACCACAAAGCCACAGGAAACAAAAAGTGCTGAAACTACCACTACCACCACAAAAGCGGTAACAACGGCAAAGCCAAAGCCGGCAACGACAACAACCGCCGCCACAACAAAGCCCGCACCCGAATGGACAGAAACAAAGGCAAGCGGTACAAAGTACGTCAACACCGACTGCTACAGCCGTAAGAAAGCCGTACTCGGCGCAGAAACGGTCAAGCTGTACAGCGTGAACGACAAGGTGACAGTGACAGCCAAGACCGATACAGGCTACTTCAAACTTTCTGACGGTAGCTTTATACACAGCGACTATCTGAGCGACAGCAAGGTAACTCAGCCGGCAGCACCCGCTACAAAGAAAGAGGAAACTACTAAGCCTGCGGATACTACTACAAAGAAGCAGGAAAATAAGCCTGCCGAAGATAACTGGAGATTTACAAAGCAGGACTGTGAAGATATATTAAAGGCTTGCGAAAAGTACGCAAAGGATAATGGATACGCATTTTTCAAACCCTCAGATGTTGGTACAACAAAGGGCAAAGTATATCAACACAGCACTTGGACGCAGGTTTATTCCAATCATCCCGATAGCTTGTATTCCAAAAAACAAGCTATAGAATATCTTTGCCAGTTCTATGAATTCAATGAAAGTCAAGGTTTTTCTACTTGCATAGACTACTGCCTTGCAAGCGAATATTGCCAATGGGCAAAAGAACACTGGGGCATTGATATTAGCAATGATACTGCCTGTCAGGACTTGACAGCCTATGTGTTCTTCCCTTGCTACTGATACCGGTCACAATTTAATATGTTAAGAGCTTTGAAAATATAAATTCAAGGCTCTTTTTCTTTTTCTAACAGTAATTGAATATGAAAATTCAAAGCAGTCCGCACCCGTAGGACTGCTTTTTTATATATATAAATACAAACCAAGAAAGGAAATCAGTATGAAAAACAGACTCAGAAAAATGTTGAGCTTAGTTTTAGCTGTCGTTATTGCTATGTCAGCAATAAGTGTAAATACACTTGCGGCTACAATAATGAATATTGCAAACGGCTCAAATCAGAAGTTATACGTTGACTGGTACAGCTATTCATATAACTTCAACGGCAGATTGAACACAAGCACATACGGACAGATTATTAAACTCAATGTCGGAAGTTCGACAGGACAGGTAGCATACTGTGTTCAGTCCTCAAAGGATGCGTGGTCAAGCGATTACACTGCACAAAAAGATACAAATCTTTTTACGCCTTCACAGAAATTGAACTTAAAACACGCTTTGATTTATGGCTATCAAGGTGCAACAAAATACGGATACAATGCTGATACTGAACGTATCGCAACGCAGATTGTCATCTGGAATATCTGTGACGGTTGGTTTAATAACTCTTACGAGAGTACGGCTGTCGGTATATTCACCGAAGGTATGTCAAGCTCGATGGCTACAAATGTCAAGGCTTGCTATAACAAAATCAAAGAACAGATGTTAAGTCATACGACAATTCCGTCATACGCAGTAGGCAAAAAAGATACACCTATAAAAAAGAAAATGACAACAAACAGCGACGGAACTTTCACAATAACGCTGACAGACAGCAAAAATGTATCTAAGTATTATGACTGGCAGACGGCAATTAAAAAATACAGCTATCTTTCGATAATTACAGACACCGAAGGAAAGCTCGTTATAAAGTCAACAAAGCCTATACCATCCAGCTCGGCTATAACGCTTACAGCTGAACGTAATAGCAGTAAGTATCAGAATAATATAGTTGACGTTGCACCTATGTATATGATTTCGGGTAGCGGCTCACAAAGTTCTGCAACATTCGTCACTGACCGAGACCCCAGCACCGCAAAAATTGCTATTTATTCTGACAGTTTAGGCACAGCTCAGATCAAGAAAGTTTGGGAACACAAGCACGATAGCTCAAGCACACAGGCAAGCAACAGCGACATCTATTTCACGATAAAGAATAGTTCGGGTTCGGCTGTGAAGGCTACAGGCAAGGCAGGCTCGTATAACTACTCTGCAAGCGGATCCGTAACAAAGTTCAAGCTCAACAGCAGTAACACTTTTTTAGTAAAATCGTTACCTGCAGGAACATATACGGTCTATGAGTATGGTACTGATGGAGCAGGAATACCGTGCTATACACGCAGTAACCTTAGTAAGACGGTAACGGTTACGGCAGGCGGCACAGGAACAGTTACTTTCAAAAATACGAGAAATACAGGTACAGGCGAGGTTATAAAGACTTGGGTAGACACCAACGGTAACGCAATAGAAGCAAGTAACTGCATTTCGAATAATCAGCAGATATATTTCCGTATCAAAAACGCTGACGGAAAATATATAACTGTCAACGGTACGAAGTACAGCGGCTCATATTCTTTTGCCGGAACAACAACTAAAGCTACATCACTGTATGTTAATCCCGGTACAGGTACTTTCACTGTTTCCGACCTTCCGACCGGAAAGTACACCGTGTATGAGTATGGCTCACCGGAGGGCTATTCGGTCAACAAAGCATATCAGACAATTACCATCTCAAGAGATAAAACGTCGTCCGTTTCTTTCGTAAACAGCGAGGACAGCGGTACGGCTCAGATAAAGAAAGTATGGCTTTCTGATACTACATTGACCGCTACTCAGATAGCAAACCTCGAAAAGAATGTTTACTTTACTGTCAAGGACGCTAATGGTAAGTATATCAAGGTTACAGGCTCGGCAGGAGCTTATGTTTATGCCGGCACTCAGACTACAGCGAACAATTTAAAACTCAGCGGAAGTAAGTTTAATGTAAGCAAGCTCCCTATGGGAACATACACTGTAACAGAGATTAATAACGCAAGCGGTTACAATCCGAAAACGCAGACAAAGACGGTCACAATTGCCAATAAGGGCGAAATAAAGGCAATATCATTTACGAATAAATCAACGCCAGTTGTTGTGATAAGAAAGCATTTCTCCGATGAGAACAATCTGACAGAAGCACAGCTCAAAGAACAGTATGCTAAGGTTACTGTAAATCTGCAGGTGCTTGGCTTCGGCGGAAGTGTTTCCTCGAATCCGCCGGCAGGATACTATATAAAATTTACCGGTTCTAACGGTAATTATACATACAAAGGGCTTTCGTCAACCAAAACATCAGCAACAAATCTCAAGCTGAATGAAAACGGCGAAATGACTATATCGTTCGGCACTAACACCGCTCCGTATTACTTAGCTGTCATTGAAACGTACAGCGGTACGGATTACGATGTTGATAACCGGGACCAGCGTATTGACCTGGGCAACGGTGATCCGAATGCTGTAATCGACCTTGATGACATTGAGCTTGACAATCAGCTTAAGACCGGATCTGTACAGGTCGACAAAGAGTTCCTTAATGAAAACGGCGCCGTTGAGAACATCACCGATGAACAGCTTGCCGAAGTATCGTTCAAGATAATGCACAACGGCAAATATCTCACCTTTACAGGTAGCGACGGTATCTACACATATAAAGGCGAGAACAATACCGGTACAGAATTAAAGCTGAACAAAGCCACATATAACTTTATTGCAAATGAGCTTCCCGCAAGAGAAGAATACACAGTGTACGAAGTAAGCGGTACAACAGGTTACAGCTTCTCAATCGACCCCGTGACTTTCACTATCACTCCTGCCGGCTCGGTTAAAAAGGTATTCACCAACAAGGCAATGACGGGTACGATAAGTATTGTAAAACACAGTGCGGACGGTGTTCTTTCCGGCTGGCAGTTCCGTGTTACAGGCACAGCCAAGACCGGACAGAGCTACGATAAGACTTTTACTACCGATGCAAAGGGTACAATCACAATCAGTAATATCCGTATCGGTGATTACAAGGTTACAGAGGTCAAGACAGGTAAAACGGTCGGTTACATTACCGAGAACAGCAAAGACCTTGAGGTTAAGACCGATACTGTAACAACTGTCAACTTCGAGAACAAGCCGTATGCGAATATCGTTATCAACAAGGTTGACAGCGTAAAAGGCACTGCTCTGAGCGGTGCTACATTCGGTATCTATACGGATGCTGAATGTGAAATTCCGGCACAGGCATATACATCGGCTACAGATGATACTCTGACAGACGCTGTAATCACAGAAAGTGCGACAGGCAAGTACACTTGCAATTTCCTGCCGATTGAGAGCAAGAATGGCACAACTTACTATGTCAAGGAGCTTTCAGCTCCCGACCATTACGCTATTGACACAGACGTACACCCGGTAACGCTTAAAACGGCAAATTCAACCGTAGCCGTTTCAAACAACGCTACATCGAAATTCTATGAAACGCCTTTAGGCTCGGTCAGAACGACAAAGGTTGACGCAGATCATCCCGATGTACTTCTGAGCGGTGCTGAATTTACTGTATACAATTCCGACAAGGCTACTGTATACGGCAAACTTGCAGAAACATCAAAGGGTACATATCAGCTTGACGAAATCCCGGCAGGCACATACTACCTCAAGGAAACAAAAGCACCGAAGTATTACAATATCGACAACACATTCTATCAGTTCACAATTTCTGACGCAGGCAAGGTTGTCGATGTGTCAATCAACGGCAACGACAAGTTCCCCAATGCTCCGCAGAAGGGCGATATAAAGATAGTCAAGAGAAGTGCAGACGGTGTTCTTTCCGGTTGGAAGTTTGAAGTTTCCGGCACGGCTCTTAACGGCACACCCGTAGCAACCAAGACATACACAACAGACGCAAAGGGCGAAATCAATATATCAAACCTCCTTATCGGTACTTATACCGTAAAGGAAGTAAAGGACGGCAAGACAGTCGGATATATCACGCCTGCAAATCAGACGATTGAAGTAAAGAGCAATGCAACTACTACTGCAACGTTTGAAAACAAGCCTTTCGGTCACATTGTTATCAACAAGGTTGACGCAAAGACCGGCGAAAAGGTAACAGGTGCTACATTCGGTATCTATACCGACAGCACTTGCAAGACAGTAGCAAAGGCATATAAGTCAGACACTGACAGCACACTTGTAAATGCAGAGATTATCGAAACAGCTATAGGAGTGTACACTTGCAACAACTTACCTATAAGCAGTGCAACAGGTACAACATACTATGTCAAGGAGCTTACAGCTCCCGAAGGCTACTACCTTGATGCAAATGCACACGCAGTAACACTTAAAACAGCAAACGCTACTGTATCGGTTAGCAATGAAATCGGAAAATCCGACTTCAACGAATATCCTTACGGTCACGGTGCTGTAATCAAGGAATGGAAACTTGACAACAGTACAGCAGATATGACAGCCGATGAAATCGCACAGATGAAGGCAGAGCTTGAAAAGAGCCTGTATTTCACTGTAAAGGACAGCAACGGCAAGTACATCACAGCTACAGGTGCAGACGGCGTATACACATATAACGGCGAAAGCACAACAGAATTCAGATACGTTTTGAAGAACAGCACATTTACAATCGCTGAACTGCCTACAGGTGACTATACGATTACAGAGTATAGCACACTTCTTGACTACACAATCAAGTCGGAAAATCCCGTAAAGATAACTGTAGTAAGAAATCAGACAGCAACGGCAACGTTTGTAAACGAGCGTGACACAGGCAACGCAAGTATCATAAAGAAATGGACAAACCCCAATGGGCTGACAACCGCTCAGAAGGCAGAGCTTGAAAAGAATGTATACTTCACTGTAAAGAATGCTGACGGTGCATATTTAAAGGCTGTATCAAAGAACGGCAAGTATGTATATAACGGCAGTCAGACAGCAGAAGCACGTTTTATGCTGACAAACGGCAAGTTTGAACTTGCGGAACTGCCGACCGGAAAATATACGATAACCGAAATCAACAAGGCAGAAGGTTATCTGCCTAAGACACAGGTCAAGACGATAACGGTAACTAAGAACGCAACTGCAAGTGCAGAGTTTTTCAATAAGGTTATTGTAGGAAATGTAACATTGACAAAGGTCGATGAGGACTATCCCGATAACAAGCTGTCGGGTGCGGAGTTTACTATTTTTGCTGAAGATAAAACAACGATAATCGGCAAAATGACAGAAGTTGAAACAGGTGTATATCGCTATGACGGACTTCGTTACGGCAAGTATTATCTGCAGGAAACAAAGGCTCCCGAATATTTCGTCCGTGATGTGAATTTCTACTATTTCGAGATTGTAAATGACGGCGAAACCGTAGAAGTTTCCAACGATGAGCTTGGCAAGGGTACGTTTATCAACTCACCTCAAAAGGGCGAAATCAAGATTGTAAAGACTTCATACGACAACAAGGTCGAAGGAATACATTTTGAAGTAACCGGAAAGACATACACAGGTCAGACTTTCAAGAAAACATACACAACCGACAAGAACGGTATAATCCGTATCAACGATTTAAGAGCCGGTGAATATACCATACACGAAGTTAAGGATTCTGCTTCTGCCGGCTATCTTTTACCGGATGATAAGCAGCTTACGATCGACCGTGACGGTGCAATGCTTGTTGCAGAAATGCACAACAGCAAGATACCGGACAATCCCCCGACAGGTGCAAGCGAGGACAGCTTTACGCAGACGGCAGTTATTATCATATCAATGGTAATGATGAGTGCGGCTGTTGTGCTTGTGTTCCCGCTGTCAAAGCGTAAGAGAAAACGCTAAGCAGCATTTAATATTTTATTGTCACCGGGCGGCAGAAAAGCTATGCCGCCTTTATGGTGGCGATTAAAGGAGGAGAAAGATGAAGAATATAGAAAGAATGCTCAGTAATTGCGGAATTACCTATGAAGTGTTACCTGAAAACGATAGTCTGAATAAGTTAGCAAAATCACTAAGGAAAAAGATAATTTTCGATATGCTGAAAGATGATAGAACGCTGTTTTTTTATGTTGCTGTATTGCTCGTTACTATGGCACTGTCGTTTATTAAAGGATACCCTGTTCCTGCGATTGTTACGATTGTAGCTCTTATTATCGCCGTAGCCATACAATTGATATTGATCTGCATATACATAAAAGACGTTACAGATCTGTATAAAAGCAGAACTTACTACAAGCTACTCACCGATGAAAATAATGCGGCAGATCTCTCAAAGATGATTTACGACAACGTTTCTCGAACAGCATATAAAGCAAACGGTGAATCATATATTAAAAACCGCTTGCACAAGCGTTATCTTACTCATAACAGTGAGATCGTTTTAATTGCTTTTGGTGATTGTAATGATCTGAGCAGGGTGCCGATGATGATTACAGAATGATATAGGTGCGACATCGTGACGCACTTAAACAGAAAGGTGAATAGATATATGAATAGAAACAATGTGTTAAATAACCCAAAAGGAGAAAATTCAGTCATTGATTCATCTGCCAAAAAACTTACTTATAATGAAGAACTTAAATTAGTGGCAGAAAGATTTGATATGACAGAAAATCAGACCATAGAATTTGTGATTCACGAAATTTATAAATCAAAATGCCTTAGTTTGGGTTTGGTTAAAGCTTTGGAATTACTAGAAAACTATGATGAAGATAACGATGTTGTTAATGTAAAAATGAAACCGATTGATAAGATCCTCAGTAATCTATATGAAACAATAGGTATTCTTGAAACTATAGAAGAAAAACCTCCATTTTAATAATTGACAAAACAATTTCAATTGCTGTATAATTATGCTGATAATTAATTGCAAGGAGGAATGATGATGAGTAGCCTGCCGCAAGGAATTCACAATGCTGTTTGCATTGGCGTAATTATTACAGGTATAAATAAAGATAAATTTGGTTTAAGAAAAAAAGTAGTTTTGTTGTGGGAAGTTTATGTAAAAGATGAGATCAAAACTATGTCAAGAGAATATACATTTTCCTACGATGAAAGAGCAACACTCCGGATGCACCTTGAGTCTTGGCGTGGAGGTCCGTTCACTGAAGAGAAAATGTCAACATTTCAAATTAGAAATATTTTAGGCGTTCCTTGTAAGTTAGTTATACAAAAAAATGACGGCAAAAAGTACGTTCAAAATGTGCTTCCTTTCCCGAAAAATGAGAAGTGCATTTGTTCAAACACAAAATATATTTATTTTGACGTTAATGATAAAAGAACATACTCCGATTTAGAAAGAGTTCCTAACTATCTTAAGGAGAAAATAAGCAGAATTATGAGTACAAATCCAATAAATCTAAGTTAAGTTAATAAAAACAAAAAGCTGTACCTATGTGTACGGCTTTTTTATACATATAAAAGCACGGCAACCAAAACACCGGGTGCGACATGATGTCGCACTGCGAGATAGATTGACATATGATTTTCACAATGATAGAATAGAGGTAAATAAAATGAACGCAAGAAAAAAACTGAACAAACTGTGTGTTCAAGAATTAAACAATAATTCTAAGTCATACGATGAAGCATTTGAATTTATGAAAAAATTTATCTGCATTTATGAAAAGTGCAAGCCCGATAAGAAATACATTTCCGGACTATCTCATTATGACTTTATGTACTGGGTAAACCCTATCAGAGAAGCATTTGCAGAAAATGACTACAAAAAAGCTGTAGAAAAGCTGATTGACATATATATGGAACAGAATGATTATTTGTATCAATCGAGAGGAAAAGTTTCGATAATGATATTGTTACGACAATATGTAAATTCAGAAAGGGAAAAATGATGAACAGTAATGTGTGTACGGCTAATCAGAAGAATTATAATCAAGCAATGGAATATGTTAATCTCACACTTGAAAGAGATACAGCAACAAAAGCAGACAATCTTCTGTTTCTGAAATTTATGATTGATTGTATAGGTCGTGACATAGAAACAGATATAAATAAAAATGTAGCGAAAAACGACTTCCGTTACGCATTACTATTTAGATTATCAAAAATGTACTTCGAATTGCTAAATTCTTAAGTTTAAAGCGACTGGTTTCAGCCTCTTTTTCTTTTTCTGATAGCGAAAATACAAAGCTGTACCGACGGGTACGGCTTTTTTATATACAATAAAACGGAGCGTCCGGTGCGACAGGTGCGACCTGTGCGACATCGTGACGCACCTATAAAACAAGGAGGATAAAATGCAACAGCTTATAATTTTAATCGTGGCACTTGCTCTTGCAGGCGGAGTATATCTGTTTCTGACAATCAGCAAGAAGAAAAACAAGGAACAGACAGAAGAAAACGCAGTCGAGATGATGACTGCAAACGAAATGATAAACGTAAAGGATATTCGTAACAATTGCTTACACACGAATGACGGGTACACATTTACCTTTATCGAAATCGGTGGTATGAGTATGGAGCTTTTCT
>OLQD01002740.1_pt1 | contig 12498 bp, 9 predicted proteins | sample 1672841 | NCBI WGS metagenome assembly OLQD01 (sample SAMEA3136729, study PRJEB25190) | human gut metagenome | biome: human gut; feature: human-associated habitat; material: faeces | place: Austria | collected 2013 | reverse complement strand
GGCAATCTGGAATGAATTTTGGCTACGTTACTGAGAACGGAGTGAACAGTAACAATCTGATAACTGTATTTACTTGTCGGTATAGCAGAAATGGAGGCAGGATTTATGGGACAGAAAATGTATAACGTTACGATACAGGGAATAACAAAACAATATCCTGAGAAGATTCCTTACAGTGAGATTGTAAAGGAATACGAAGGAAGTACGGATGCACCTGTAATGCTGGTGATCGTAAATGGCAGGCTGAGAGAACTGCATAAGCATCTCAAGGCAGACTGTGAGATTGAATTTGTGACATCCAAAGATCCGATCGGACACAAAACTTATTGCAGAAGTGCAAGTCTGATTCTTCTGAAAGCAATTTATGATGTGGCAGGGCAGGAAAATATAGACAGTGTAGTAATCCATTATTCTGTAGGCAGCGGCTATTATTTTACAATGAAAGGACCTATGGCGCTGGATCAGGAATTTATTGATAAGGTAAAGGCGCAGATGCACAGGATCGTGGACGAGAATCTTCCCATTGTAAAGCGAAGCGTAAGCACCAGTGAGGCAGTTGCACTTTTTCATAAGCATCATATGTATGACAAAGAGAAGCTGTTTAATTACCGCAGAAGCTCTGCGGTGAATCTTTACAGTATTGGAAGCTTTGAGGATTATTTCTACGGTTTTATGGCGAACCATACGGGATATATTAAGACGTTTGATCTGTTTTTGTATGAGGGTGGTTTCGTACTGCAGCTTCCGACTCAGAATGAACCGGACCGGATACCTGAATTTAAACCGAGGGAGAAGATTTTTCGTGTGCAGAAGGAATCTCAGGAATGGGGAGATAAACTGGATATTGCGACAGTCGGTGATCTGAATGAAAAGGTTACCAGAGGCGGTATCCAGGATATTTTGCTGATCCAGGAGGCTATGCAGGAGGCAAAGATTTCGGAAATCGCATCTGAGATTGCCGCAGCCGGAAACAAGAAGTTTGTTATGATCGCAGGTCCGTCTTCTTCCGGAAAGACTACGTTTTCACACAGGCTGTCCATTCAGCTGGCTGCCCATGGAATGAAACCGCATCCGATCGCAGTGGATAATTATTTCATTGACAGGCACCTGACTCCTGTAGATGAGTTTGGGGAAAAGAATTTTGAGTGTCTGGAAGCGATTGATGTGGAGCAGTTTAATAAAGATATGCTTGAGCTTTTGGAAGGAAAAAGGGTAGAGATGCCGGTTTTCAATTTCAAAACAGGAACCAGAGAATATAAAGGTGATTTTCTGCAGTTGGATAAAGACGATATTCTGGTGATCGAGGGAATTCATGGATTGAATGACAGGCTCAGCTATGCGCTGCCAAAGGAGAGCAAATTTAAGATTTATCTCAGCGCTCTGACTCAGCTGAATATTGATGAACATAACAGGATTCCTACTACGGATGGCCGTCTGATTCGCAGAATTGTAAGAGATGCCCGCACCAGAGGGACTTCTGCGAAAGAGACAATTGCAAGATGGCCTTCTGTACGCAGAGGTGAAGAACAGAATATCTTTCCCTTCCAGGAGGATGCAGATGTAATGTTTAATTCTGCGCTGATCTATGAACTGGCATGCCTGAAAGTATATGCGGAACCGCTTTTGTTTGGGATTGCCAAGGACGAACCGGAGTATACAGAGGCGAAGAGGCTGCTGAAGTTCTTTGAATATTTTGTTCCGGTGCCAAGCGAGGCAGTGCCGAATAATTCGATTTTAAGAGAATTTATCGGCGGAAGCTGCTTTAATGTGTAAAATAGTAGAATGAAATTTCTTTACAAGTGCAAAAAAACGTGCTAGAATAGCACTTGCGCAACCAGGCCAGGTAATCGCGGCTGAACAGACGAAAGGGTTCAGACGAGGAAAGTCCGGGCTTCGCAGGGCAGGATGCCGGATAACGTCCGGTGGAGGTGACTCCCAGACCAGTGCAACAGAAATAAACCGCCATGGCTTGCCATGGTAAGGGTGGAAAGGCAGTGTAAGAGACTACCGCCGTCCTGGTAACAGGCCGGGCACATGTAAACTCCATTCGAAGCAAGACCGAGAAGAAAGCGATACGGCTGCCCGTCGTGCTTTCAGGTGGGTCGCTTGAGCCTTATGGCAACGTAAGGCCTAGACAGATGATTACCCAATGACATAACCCGGCTTATCGGTCTGATTGCGTACAAAAAAACAGAACGGATTTCTTCCGTTCTGTTTTTTTGATATTTGTTTTATTATTTATTGCGTTTACCTGTGTATTTCTCTTCGCAGTATTTACATCTGTAAACTTCTTTCTCTTTATCTGCAAGAACAAAGATCTGGTCGAGTCCCTGTTCAATGGAAGTGATGCAGCGTGGATTCTTGCATTTGATAACGTTGACAACCTGATTCGGAAGTTTCAGTTCTTTTTTGGCAACGATCTTCTCGTCCTTGATTACGTTTACAGTAATGTTATGATCGATAAAGCCGAGAATGTCAAGATCAAGATTCTCAACCGGGCATTCAACCTTGATGATATCTTTCTTACCCATTTTGTTGCTGCGCGCGTTCTTGATGATGGCAACGGTGCAGTCAAGTTTATCAAGCTTCAGATCATGATAGATAGTCATGGCCTTGCCTGCTTTGATATGGTCTAATACATAACCTTCGCGAAGTGCTCCAACATTTAACATGGTAATTTTACCTCCAGTAATGTGAGAATCAGGGCCATACGTACATATACACCGTACTGTACCTGTTTGAAATAAGCTGCTCTCGGGTCTGCATCCACCTCTGTTGAGATTTCATTTACACGTGGAAGCGGATGAAGAACGTACATGTCTTTTTTTGCAAGTTCCATTTTCTGTTTGTCCAGAATGTAGAAATCCTTCATGCGGACATAGTCTTCTTCGTTGAAGAAACGTTCTTTCTGTACACGTGTCATGTAGAGGATATCAAGATCCGGTAAGGCATCTTCCAGTCTCTCTACTTCCTGAAATTCGATATTGTTCTTTTTCAGAACATCCTCGCGGATATAGCTTGGGATGCGAAGCTCTTCCGGTGAGATCAGAATGAATTTTACATTTGTGTAACGTACAAGTGCTTCGATCAGGGAGTGAACTGTACGTCCGAATTTCAGGTCGCCGCACAGACCAATGGTCAGATTGTCCAGACGTCCTTTCAGGGAACGGATGGTAAGTAAGTCGGTTAATGTCTGGGTAGGATGTTGATGACCACCGTCGCCGGCGTTGATAACAGGAATAGAAGAAGCCATAGAAGCTACTAACGGAGCACCTTCTTTCGGGTGGCGCATAGCACAGATGTCAGCGTAACAGGATACAACGCGGATTGTATCGGCAACACTTTCACCCTTTGAAGCGGAACTGGAATCAGCTGATGAAAAACCAAGAACTTTACCGCCAAGGTTCATCATAGCAGCTTCAAAGCTGAGACGGGTACGGGTGCTTGGCTCATAGAATAAAGTTGCCAGTCTTTTATCATCGCAGACATGTGCGTATTTATCAGGGTGTTTCTCAATATCGCTGGCCAAGTCAAGAAGAGTATTTAACTCATCGACAGACAGATCCAGCGGACTCATTAAGTGTCTCATTTCATACCTCCATATTTTACTAGTTCAGGAATTGTTTACGTAATCCTTCTTAACATCATATAATAATCAGGTGCTTTTTTCAAGAGAGTTTTCCAAGTATTTTCTCAAAAAAAAGTCCGGCTCCGAACCAGAGGGGAGCGTAGTCCGGTCTTATCAGTCCCCGGTAATTCAGGGGAGTGTTGCTGTAGTCCCAGGGACACATATGAAAACAGCGCAAAAGAGCACCGCTGATAAATTCTACGAAAAAAAATCCGACAGTATAAATGCAGCCGCGGACAAAAAGCGGGACAGCAGAAAGTTTACCGGAGAGCGGGCGGATGATGGCACCGCATCCGTAAATGGGAAACATTAAAAGGGAAGTTTTTCCTGTCATGGTAAGTTCTCCTGAAAGGATGGAATGCAGTCCGGTCCAGAGGATTTCCATGCACCAGCCCGTCAGACCGCAGAGAATGAAAGCTTTTTTCATAGGTAACGCTCCTGTATAAATTTCTATGATTCTAGTATTGCCTGCCTTGAAAAAAACATACACGTAGGATATAATGAGAACACGTTATTACACTATAGCAATGAGGTGCCTTATGCGCAAAAGGAACGTGTGGAGGGGATCTCATGGAAATAAGAGGAGTTTATTATGAATTATCAGGAAAGCCGGGAGTACATAGACAAAATCACCCGGGAAATTCCCAGTGTCCTGGGACTGGAGCATATGCGTGAGCTGATGAAACGTCTTGGAAATCCACAGGATGATCTGAAATATGTGCATGTAGCCGGTACCAATGGCAAGGGTTCTGTCATTGCTTTTTTGTATTCTGTTTTATCCGGTGCGGGATATCGCATTGGAAGATATGTTTCGCCTACCCTGTATTCCTACAGAGGCAGGATGGAAGTTTCGGGAAGCAGGATCAGCAGAGAGGACTTTGCTGCTTATATTACACAGGTGTCTGATGTTATTGCTGCTATGACAAAGGATGGTTATCCCCATCCCACTGCATTTGAAATAGAGACTGCGGTGGCATTTCTGTTCTTTAAAAAAGAGAATTGTGATCTCGTTTTGTTGGAAGTGGGAATGGGCGGAAATCTGGACGCTACAAATATTATTAAGAATACGCTGCTGGCAGTGCTGGTATCGATCAGTATGGATCATATGTCTTTTCTTGGAAATACTCTGGCACAGATCGCAGAGAAGAAAGCCGGGATCATCAAAGACGGCTGCAGAGTGGTGACTGCCAGACAGAAGCCGGAAGCAATGCAGGTGATCGAGAGGATCAGCAGAGAACATGGTGCAAAATGTACCATAGCAGATGCTTCTGAGGCAGAGATGTTAAAGGAAAGCTGCCTTGGACAGACAATCCGGTACAGGGGTGAAGAGTATGAGATTCCGCTGGCAGGTGTTTATCAGAAGGAAAATGCAGTAGTTGCACTGAATGCTTTAAAAGTATTGGACGAGCTGGGCTTTTCTACCGCTGCGGAGCAGAAAAAAGAAGGGCTTCGCACAGTAAACTGGAACGGACGGTTTACAGTTATCTGTAAAAAACCGCTGTTTGTGGTAGACGGGGCTCATAATCCTGCTGCTGCGGATATGATGGCAGCTTCAATAGAGCATTATTTTAAGGGAAAACGGATCATCTATATTATGGGAGTGTTTGCAGATAAGGATTACAGAAGTGTGATTCAGAAAACTGCGCACTTTGCAGACCGGATACTTACGATCCAGACTCCGGATAATATAAGGGCGTTGCCTGCCGGAGAGCTGGCGAAGACTGTCAGTGAATACAATCCCAATGTACAGGCAATGGATACGATTAAAGATGCAGTGGAGGAGGCTTTTTCACTTGCCGGGGAACAGGATGTGATCATTGCCTTTGGTTCTCTTTCCTTTATCGGAGAGATGACTGATATTGTAGAGAATTTGTGAAAGTAAAAAGGTATAACATAAATGATAGATTTACAGGAATGCAGAAATGAAATAGATAAGATCGACAGCGATATCATACGTCTTTTTGAACAGAGAATGAAGGTGTGTGAGGATGTTGCAGAATATAAGATACGTACAGGAAAGAAGGTTCTGGATCCGGAAAGAGAGAGACAGAAGCTGGAGGTCCTGAGAGGTAAGGCGCATGGAGAATTTAATCAGCTTGGTGCGCAGGAGCTTTTTCAGCAGATCATGGCGATCAGCCGTAAGAGACAGTATCAGCTTCTCACAGAGCATGGAATCGAGGACGATGAGAAACTGGAAATGGTAGATGCACTTCCGCTGAAAGATGTAAGAGTTGTCTTTCAGGGTGTGGAAGGTGCATACAGCTATGCTGCAATGAGGGAATATTTCCAGGACGATATTGAGAGTTTTCATGTAAAAACCTGGCGCGATGCAATGGAAGCAGTTGTGGAGGGAAGAGCAGACTATGCGGTACTTCCCATTGAGAATACAACTGCCGGTATTGTGGCTGATATTTATGATCTTCTTACAGAGTATGAGCTGAGTATTGTAGGAGAACAGATCATCCGTCCGGAGCATGTACTTCTGGGACTGCCGGATGCTGAACTGGAGGATATCAGACAGGTATGTTCTCATCCTCAGGCACTTTCCCAGTGCGGAAAATATCTGGAAACTCATCCGGACTGGAAGAAGAAAGAAATGGAAAATACTGCCGGTTCTGCCAAGAAGATAAAAGAAGACAATGACAAGACGCAGGCAGCTATTGCCAGCAGACAGGCAGGAGAGCTTTATGGACTGAAAATCCTGGCTGAGAATATCTGCTATAACGGACAGAATGCCACACGTTTTGTGATCGTGAGTAAGAAACCCATTTATGTGAAGGATGCCCATAAGATCAGCATTTTCTTTGAACTGCCTCATGAGAGCGGAACTCTTTACAATATGCTGTCCCACATTATTTATAATGGACTGAATATGACGAAGATTGAATCCCGTCCGATCACAGGGAAGAACTGGCAGTACCGTTTTTTTGTTGATTTTGAGGGAAACTTAAAGGACAGTGCAGTGAAGAATGCCCTGAGAGGAATTGAGGCAGAAGCTGACAGAATGAGAATTTTGGGAAATTATTAAAAATCATTTCCATAATGCCAGAGCGTGTTTGAAAAATCATTTCCACAATCTGCACGTCCCACTTTGCGGTATATTTTGCGTAAAGCATTTTTCAAACACACTCTGGTACATCGTTTTCGAAATAATTATACCACTCACAGCAGAACAATAAGATAAAACAACAAGGTAAGAAGGAAGTAATAAAAATGGCTAGATTAAATGAATGCATCTTATACCGTGACTTTGAACATGGAGAAATCCTTGATAAAATGGCAGAACTGATGAATGCCTGGGAACAGAAAGCACCTGATCTGAAAGAAAAGGAAGGGCTGTTCTTTGAGTGTGCCAACGGACTGGTGGAAACTGCCGGCGCTTATGGCTTTTCCGGAAATTTATGGCACTGTTATCTGACATTTCTTCTGGTAAATAATGAAAATGCATTCAGTACAGCCTGTGAGATCAGAGGGGCTGTCAACGGAAGTATTAATGAACTGGCACTGAATGATTTTGGTGTGTTTAAAGAACTGTATGATTTTGACCTGACTGTACTGGATGAGGCATTTGGAATTTCCTGCTGTAAGGTTCTCGGTGATTATACCAACACCGGAAGTAACAGCAAGATGTTTAATTCCCGTATCAGAGACCGTATCTGTGATCTGAGCAAAACGCTGGCAGCAGCGGAGTCCACAGAGGAATTCATGAAGGATATGGTACAGTTTTATAAGGATTTTGGTGTGGGTAAGCTGGGATTACATAAGGCTTTTCGTGTAGGACATGATGAGAATGACAATGTGGAGATCCAGCCTATCACAAGGATCGCGCATGTGAAATTGGAGGACCTGGTCGGCTATGAAATCCCGAAGCAGAAGCTGATCGAGAATACAGAAGCGTTCGTAAGAGGCAGAAAAGCAAATAACTGTCTGCTTTTTGGTGATGCAGGTACAGGTAAATCTTCAAGTATCAAGGGAATCCTGAACCGTTATTATGATGAGGGACTTCGTATTATCGAGGTGTATAAGCATCAGTTTCAGGATCTGAATGATGTGATCGCGCAGATTAAGAACAGGAACTATAAATTCATTATCTATATGGATGATCTGTCATTCGAGGAATTTGAAATCGAATATAAATATCTGAAGGCAGTGATCGAGGGTGGTCTGGAGAAGAAGCCGGACAATATCCTGATCTATGCAACAAGTAACAGAAGACATCTGGTAAGAGAGAAATCCAGTGACAAGCTGGAGATCATGGATGATGACGATCTGCATTCCTCCGATACAGTGCAGGAGAAGCTTTCACTGGTTTATCGTTTTGGTGTCCGTATTTACTATGGTGCACCGAGCAAAAAGGAATTCCAGACAATTGTGAAAGCTCTCGCAGAGAGAAACGGAATTACCATGCCGGAGGACGAGCTGCTTCTGGAAGCAAATAAGTGGGAGCTTTCCCATGGAGGACTTACAGGAAGAACTGCACAGCAGTTTATCGACCATCTGCTGGGTGTGGAGAAGGAATAAAAAAGCAAATAGATGAATGGTAAAGGGGGAACGCATATGGCAGTCATGACATTTGCAGCCATTGATATCGGATCTTATGAAGTCAGCATGAAGATCTTTGAGATGTCAAAAAGAATTGGTTTTCGTGAACTGAATGATGTCAGATACAGTCTGGAAATCGGAAAGGGTGTCTATTCTGACGGAAAGATCGATTCAGAAATGCTGAATGTTTTATGTGAGGTGCTGAACGACTTTAAGAGGCTGATGCAGGACTTTGGGGTGGAAGAGTATCGTGCCTGCGGCACCAGTGCATTCAGAGAACTTGTGAATCCGCTGCTGATCATTGAACAGATCTATCAGCGTACAGGAATGAAAATTGAAATCCTAAGCAGTGCAGAACAGCATTTCCTTGGGTACAAATCAATTGCTGCTATAGAAAAGGGATTCAAAAAGATGATCCAGAAAGGCACCGCAATCCTGGATGTGGGCGGCGGAAGCCTTCAGGTTTCCCTCTTTGACAAGGATGCTCTGGTCACTACCCAGGGACTTAAAATGGGAAGTTTAAGAATCCGCCAGCGTCTGCAAGAACTGGAGAAAACAACCATTCATTATGACAAGCTGGTTGAGGAATTTATCCGAAATGACCTGATGAGCTTTCAGCGTCTGTATCTGAAGGATAAGGATATCAGGAATGTGATCCTGATGGGAGATTTTATTACAGATATGATCTTCCAGGAGGAAATGGAAGACAGGATCATTACAAGGGAAGAATTTATGAAACGCTATGAGGATACAGTTGGAAAATCTGTTGACCTGCTGGCACAGGAGATGGAGATTGATCCGGAATATGCATCCCTTGTTGTACCGACCATGGTAGTGTGCAGAAATTTTATTGATATTTTCAATGCAGAGTCTCTCTGGGCACCAGGTGTTTCCCTGCTGGATGGAATTGCCTATGATTTTGCAGAGAAGAAAAAATTTCTCAAAAGTGTCCATAATTTTGAGAATGACATTCTGGTTACATCAAAGAACATTGCGAAACGCTATTCCAGCAGTAAGAGTCATATCCAGGGAACTATGAATCTTTGCCTGAATATCTTTGACAGTATGAAGAAGGTTCATGGTATGGGTGCAAGAGAACGTCTGTTGCTGCAGATCGCGGCACTGCTTCATGACTGTGGCAAATATATCAGCATGGAAAATGTTTCTGAGTGTTCTTATCAGATCATTATGTCCACAGATATTATTGGTCTGTCCTCTCTGGAACGCCAGATGATCGCGTGTGCGGTCAGATTCAATAATTCTGCGTTTGTTCACTACGATGAACTTTACAGTATGGGAATAGCGATTGACAGAGAGAGCTATATCAAGGTAGCAAAGATGACTGCGATCCTTCGTCTGGCAAATGCCATGGACAGAAGCCATTATCAGAAAGTAAAAGGGATCAAGACAGCGCTTAAGGACAGAGAACTGCAGATGATCGTGGATTCCGCACAGGATATTTCCCTGGAACTGGGACTGCTGAAAGATAAAGTCGCTGATTTTCTGCCTGATGCCGGGAAGATTCTCCGATGAGAAGGAAGATTAGAAGGGAGATAATTACCAGCAAAGTGTAGGTGATATTCAGGATAAACATAGAATTCATAATAGCACCAAGGTAGATATCCGCAATGTTTAATCCAATGGCGCAGACCGTAATCAGACATAGAAAAAAGGGGTCTGTGATCTTTATAAGTAATCGCCCAAGCTTGATAAGAATCCAGGTCAGCAGTACGGACAAAACCAAAATACACAGGGCACGAATCACATAAATCATATTCCAGCCAGGAAGCAAGTCTGCTGGCCACAGATAACTAATGGTATAGGAAAGCGGGTGAAGCTGACCGCTTACCGGGATATAAAAAAGAGTCAGAATTACCAGATGGCTTAAGGTTGCTTTTGTCAGAAGACAGCCCATAAAAACTGCAAAAATAAGAAGCATTAACGGGCGGATATTGGGTGTACCTTCCTGTAAGGGAAAAACATCGTCTGGTCTTCGTATGGATCCACACGGTGCTTGCTCACCGGAATGTGGTCCCCGTTGTCCAGCTGGATGTCTTGTCGGTTAATGGTAAAAATGTAGCGGTAATTTACCAGAAAACCTTTATGCACCCTAAGAAAACCATAGGGTAAAAGTTCTTTTTCCAGGGAAGAAAGTGTATAGGGAATGGAAATATTCTGTACTGGATTTGCATAATGAATGTGCAGGATTTTGTTCTGACATTCCACATAACAAATGCTAAGCGGGTGGAGCGTGTAAATGGAATGTGCGCAATTCAGGGGAATCGTTTCCAGCAGATGGATGCGCATATCTGCCAGCAGTGCAGTGATAACTTCCGGTAATTCCGATTCACAGAAACGCTTGCGGATAAACCAAAAAGGATTTACCTTGAAGGTCTGGTATACAAGGCTTTCCACAGTGGAGACAAAAATAAGATAAGGCTTAATCTCGTATGCTTTTAAGGAAACAGCCAGATCAATTCCATTGGTTTCGGGCATATCAATATCCAGAAAAAGAATATCACAGGGCTGCTTTTTCTGAAAGGCATCTGTGAGTGCGGATGCAGATAAAAAGGTATGGATGTCTGTATCAATCTGATGTTTATGTAGTTCTTATTTAACCAGTTCTGCAAATTTGTCTGCAAATATCCGGTCGTCATCACAGATAAAAATATGCATGGATAAAATTCCTTCTTTCTGTTCGTAAATGCTGCATGCTGGGAATGCGTAAATGGATAACGATATTGTATAAAATTACTTATAAAAAGTCAAACGTATAAGATTACTTGTGCGTTTCCAGTTGCGCCTGAAAAAGACCAGTTGCGAAAATGGGTAGATTTCACAAAAAATATGTGATAATGTTCGTATTACCATAAAAAATAACCATAGAACAAAACCAAATGGAAAAAGCCTTAAGGGGGAGGCTGTTCTTAGTGAAGAAGCTTCTGCAGATGTGGAAAAGACACTGGATACTCTGGATCTTACAGATGCTTCCTGGAATCTGCTCATTCACAGCTATGGACCTGGAGAGGATGAAAATGATCCAAGTGTAAGCAAGATCACAGACGTTGATTTTGGCGAGTAGAAGCTTGGTAAGTGGAAAGATATTGCAGCTACAGAAGACCAGCTGAATGAGCTGGGCGTAACCGATATGCTTTATGTTTCCGGTGTTGGTGAGTATACGACAACCTTTACTTTACCAGAGGATTGGAGCGATACAACCGGAGCATACCTGGATGTAACTTATGGAAAGGATCAGATCGGTGAGATTACAATTAATGGAACTGCTCTGGATGCAAATAATGCAAGTGACAGAGTGGATCTTGGCGGATATCTTGTTTCCGGAGAAAACACACTGACCATTAAGCTTTCCACAACATTATATGCAAGAATGTATGCGACAAACAGCGGTTATGAAGGACGCGACTTTGGTATGGGTACCGGATTTATGCAGCCAGAGGATCCAGAGGCATTCTATGATGGATTGTTAAGCGTTACTTTAACACCTTATACACAGGTTGCGATTCAGTAAAAAATAATAAAAATTGCACGGAAAAGAAGCAATAAATAAAAGAAGCTTCCGGGATCAGGCATGAATCTCGGAGGCTTCTTTTATTTGTGAAAGAATATTTCTCATATTGTGGAAAAATCCTTTCCAAATAATGTTGTGAATGGTATAACAAGAGTGGGAAAATTAAGAAAAAACGAAATGTTGGACTAAAATATAATTATATGGCTGATAAGAGGTAATCTACAATGGTAAAGGTTGACTTAATTACAGGTTTTCTTGGCTCAGGGAAAACTACATTTATAAAGAAATATGCATCCTGGCTGATGAAGCAGGGGCAGAATATTGGGATTCTGGAAAATGATTTCGGGGCAGTGAATGTGGATATGATGCTGCTTCATGATCTGGAAGGCGAGAATTGCGAGCTGGAAATGGTTTCCGGCGGATGTGACAAGGACTGCCACAGAAGAAGGTTTAAGACCAAGCTGATCGCAATGGGAATGTGCGGTTATGACCGGGTGCTGATCGAGCCGTCTGGAATTTTTGATGTGGATGAATTTTTTGATGCGCTTTATGAAGAACCGTTGGACAAATGGTATCAGATTGGAAATGTAATCACCATTCTTGACGCAAGGCTGGAGAAGAAGCTACAGCCACAGGCGGAATATCTGCTGGCATCTGAGGCAGCGGATGCCGGATGCATTGTTCTGAGTAAAAGCCAGGAGGCGTCCGCAGAGGAAATTACGGGAACGGTGGAGCATTTGAACCGGGCACTGGAGAGCGTGAAGTGCAAGCGGCGTTTTACAGAACAGGACGTGCTATG
>OLQD01002737.1_pt1 | contig 12501 bp, 10 predicted proteins | sample 1672841 | NCBI WGS metagenome assembly OLQD01 (sample SAMEA3136729, study PRJEB25190) | human gut metagenome | biome: human gut; feature: human-associated habitat; material: faeces | place: Austria | collected 2013 | reverse complement strand
CCTGGGTGGCGCGCAGCGTCAACTAGTTACGCGGTTTGGTAAAACCGCGTAACCCAATTAGAAGCGATTGCCGCGGAAGCCGCCACCGTTGCGGCCGCCACGGTCGCCACCGCGACCGCCACGGTCGTTACCACGGTTGCCGCCAAAGCCGCCACGGTTGCCGCCGCGGTCGCCATAGCCACCACGGTTGCCGCCAAAGCCGCCGCGACCGCCACGGTCGCCGCCACGGCCACCGCGATCACCAAAGCCGCCGCGACCGCCACGGTCGCCGCCACGGCCACCGCGATCGTCACGGCCGCCGCGAGGACCGCGGTCCTCGTCCAGGCCCATGGCGACGAGCGGAGCGATAACCTTATCGAGAGCGGCCATCAGCTCGGTGGCCTCCTCGTAAGAAAGCTCGGGCAGGAGCTTCTCCTTCTTGTTGGCAAGCTCGACCAGGCCCTCAGCGGCATCCTCGGCAGCGAAGACGACAATCTTGCGCATATCGCCCTCGGCGTCGTCGATGCGGCCGACCAGATCGGCAGCCTCGGCCTCGGCCATCAGGGCATCGAGCTCACGGAGGCGCATGCCCAGCAGGTCGGACATCTCCTTCTGCTCCATCTTGGGCTTGAGGTCAAGAAGCTTGATGGCGCGCTCGATGTTCGCCATGCGCTCGGCCTTGGCCGCCTCCTCCTTGGAAATAGCAAAGCGACGGCTACGCAGCAGGCGGGCGGCCTTCTGCATCTTGTCCATCAGCTCTTCGTCATCGTAATCAACGGCGGCCTCGACAACCTCGGCCTCCTCCTCGGCGGAAACCTCGTCAGCAGCCTCAACCTCGGCAGCTTCGGTCTCCACGGTCTCGACTGCCTCGACCTCGGCAGCCATGGTCTCGTTCTCGGTCTCGTTCATGATCTCTTCGTTCTCGGACATGAGACTCCTTCTTGGCCCTCTCGGGCATCATCGCCCCATTCGCGGGGCCCGTCGCGCACTCTTTGCGCTTTAAACATTCATGCCTCTCGGCAAAACGTCCATTAGTTTATGGTGTCGCCATCCAATCTAGCTGCAGAATCTATGTGCACACATTAATGCGACATGTGCGACTCGCGACGAGCGTACACCAGCGACGTCACGAACCCGACCACGGCAATTACAGCAGCCACGCGCACGGCAGTTGCAAATCCAATCGCCTGGGCAACGTCGGTCGCAGTGCCAACGGCGCCGGCAGTCGCCGCAGAACTCGAGAGCAGGCCGATAAATAGCGACGGGCCAAACGATGCGGCAATCATGTTCCATGTGTTGAGCAATGCCGTTCCGTGAGGATGCTCAGCGGCAGGCAGCGTCTCCAAGCCGGCCGTTTGCGAGGGGCTCAGCACCAAACCGACTCCGGCATACACAACAACGGTCAGCGCCACGACGACGCCGATGTTCATGCTCGCCGCCGTCATCGAAATGGAAATCTGGCCCACGGCGATCAGGGCAAAGCCAATCGGCAGCAGCGGCCATGCGCCACGGGCGTCCATCACGCGTCCGCCCACAATCGAGGTCACGGCGTTGCAGGCAATCGCCGGCAAAATGAGCAGGCCCGCAACAAGTGCAGTCATGCCGTATGCGCCCTCAAAATAGAGCGGCAACAAAACGCTCATCGAGAACGTCGTCATCATCGATACCACCACAAGCAAGCACGCAGGCCAAAAACGAACACTCGCCATGGGACGCACGTTAAGCACCGGATGCTCGAGCTTGAGCTGGCGGGCCGCAAACAGGCCGAGCAGCACCATGGCGGCGAAGAGCGTCACGATGCCGGCAATCAGATTGGTCGAGAACTCGCCTACGGAATACACAAATGCCGTAATACCGGCAGCGAGCAAAACCACCGACAGATTATCAAGCGTGGTGTTCGAACGCTCTCCGACATTCTGGACAAGCTTTACGCCCGCCGCAGCGACCACAATGCCGCCCACCAGCGGCACTACGAACACCGCCCTCCAGCCAAACAACGTGCACATAAGACCGCTGATCACGGGCCCAAACGCCGGCCCCAGCGTAATGCAGGCACCGCCCAGGCTCAGATACAAACCGAGCTTCTCGCGCGGGGCACAAGACAGCACCACATTCATCATGAGCGGGAACAAGATGCCCGATCCCGCAGCCTGCAAAATACGGCTTGGCAGCAAAACGCTAAACGACGGAGCGACCAGGCACAGGACTTCGCCGGCGACCATGCATCCGCATGCGAAAAACAGCAGCTTGCGCGTCGAGAAACGGCCGGACAGAAAGGCCATGATGGCCGTAAAGATCGACGTCACGATCATGTAGCCCGAAACGAGCCACTGCGCCGTGGTGGCACTCACCGAAAAGGCCGCCATAATGTCGTGCAGCGCCACGTTAATGATGTTCTCGTTAAACGCGGCAACAAAGGCTCCAACATACATTACGACGAGAATCGCCGAGGCTGTCGACGGTGATTGAGTTTGCTTTTGGGATTTGGTCCCCATGAAATTCCTTCCTCTTAGAACGACAATCGCATCGCCCCAGAGGAACGGTCCAGGGCGAAAATGAGCCCTAGACTTACGCCAGACGCCGTACACGACGAATCTAGCAACATGGTCCAACGTCGAAAGATTGTAACGCGGACGTGCAGCTTTCCTTTCGCGCTATTATTAAAAGTCCACGAAAGCATAAGACATGAGGAGCCCGCCATGATTAAGCCCATCATGAAATCCGAGTTCTTTTTGCGTCTGCCTTCCGAAGACGCAGGACCCGACGATGCCGCGACCGGGCAGGATCTCCTGGATACACTCCACGAGCATGAGCGCGAGTGCGTGGGCCTCGCCGCCAACATGATCGGCGTGCGCAAACGCATCATCTGCGTAAAAGACGGCAACAGGGCGCTCCTGATGTACAACCCGCAAATTCTTGAGCAGGTCAATGCCTATCAGACGAGCGAAGGATGCCTCTCGCTGGTCGGTGAGCGTCCCTGTACCCGCTATCGCCGCATTAAGGTTGAGTATTTGGACGAGAACTTCGTCCACCGCATCAAAAACTTCTCGGGCTACACCGCCGAGATCATCCAACACGAAATCGACCACTGCGACGGGATCGTTATATAGTTCCGCCGATTCAAGAAAGCTCCCCGCAGCAAAACAACTGCAGGGAGCTTTTCATAGTGCGGAGCTTCTATCCCACTAGCTCTGGCGGTAATGTTCGAAGAAGTCGGCGAGGTCTTCGAGCGACTCTTTGAGCACTTCCATGCGCGGCAGATACACGATGCGGAAGTGGTCGGGCTCGGCCCAGTTAAAGCCGCCGCCGCGCGTGATCAGGATCTTCTTCTCGTGCAGCAGGTCGAGAGCGAACTGCTCGTCATCGGTGATGTTGAACTTCTTCACATCCATCTTGGGGAAGATGTAGAACGCCGCGCGCGGCTTAACCACCGAGATGCCGTCAATCTTGTTGAGCGCCTCATACACAAAGTTGCGCTGCTCGTAGACACGGCCGCCGGGACGGATGTAGTCGTTAACCGACTGATGGCCGCCGAGCGCCGTCTGGACGATCGACTGAGCCGGCACGTTGGAGCACAGGCGCATGTTGGAGAGCATGTTGATGCCCATGATGAAGTCGCTCATGCAGCGCTGGTTGCCCGAAAGCACCATCCAGCCAATACGGTAGCCCGCGATCATATGCGACTTGGACAGACCGCTAAAGGTAACGCAGGGCAGATCGGGAGCGAGCGAGGCAATCGAGACGTGCTCGTAGCCGTCCATGCACAGGCGGTCGTAGATCTCATCGGCAAAGATCATCAGCTGGTGCCTGCGCGCAACCTCGACGATGCCCTCGAGCACCTCGCGCGGATAGACGGAGCCCGTGGGGTTGTTGGGGTTGATGATGACGAGGGCCTTGGTCGCGCTCGTGATCTTGGACTCCATATCCTCAAGATCGGGATACCAATCCGCCTGCTCATCGCACAGATAGTGCACGGGATGACCGCCGGCAAGGGTCGCGCACGCCGTCCAGAGCGGATAGTCGGGGCTGGGGATCAGAATCTCGTCGCCATTGTCGAGCAGCGCGTTCATCGAAAGCTGAATGAGCTCGGACACGCCGTTGCCCGTGTAGATGTGCTCCATCTGAACGTTGGGCAGGCCCTTGATCTGCGAGTACTGCATAATCGCCTTGCGCGCGGAGAACAGACCGCGCGAGTTGGAATAGCCTTCGCAGTCGGGCAGCTGCTGGCGCATGTCCTTAATGACCTCATCGGGCGTGCGGAAACCAAAGGGCGCCGGGTTGCCGATGTTGAGCTTGAGGATGCGCTCGCCTTCGTCCTCCATACGGGCTGCCTCGTCGACGACGGGACCGCGCACGTCATACAGGACATTCTCGAGTTTGGTGGATTTAGAAAAAGTACGCATGGTGGTGCTCCTTGGAATTTGAGCTGAGGGATGGGGTTCAGGCTTGGAAACGTTACGGGGCGATGATGCCTCGCCTTGATCGGCGTCACCGGCAAGCAGCCAGGTAACATCGACCTCCAAAATGCGGGCGAGCAGCTCTGCCACATCGCGCCGCGGAATCGTCTTGCCACTCACATATTGGCTCATCTGACTCTTGCCGAGTTTTTTGCCGAGCATCTCCGATGCGCGGATTACGTCCGACTGGCGAACGTCGCGATCGGACATGGTCTGTCGCAGGCGATCGCTAAACGTCTCTTGGGCCACTAGAACCTCCTTGCTGGCAAAGTTCAATTTACAGAACACGAATTGAACCTGAGTTCAATTTAGGCAGCAGTATAGCGCGGCGCATTATCGGGAAGTTCAATTTCACTAGAAAATGTACCGAACCCCGAGAATTGTCCCAAAGTGGACAGCAGGTACGCGCTTTTAGAGATATTCAAGAAAACGAGCCGCCGCAAGCGAAACGTCAGCGGTGCGGTATATGGCGTTGATCTGCCGATGAGGATGCCCCTCGAGCGGGCACACGGCAACATCGAACTGGCAGCGGCGCAAGATGAGCGCGGGAAGAATGCTCACGCCCAGGCCGTCCTCGACCATGGCCATAATCGCATAGTCATCCCAGGTCGACAGCTTGGAGCGCACCGTCAGCCCCGCCCGACGGAACAGCGGCGTAATCTCGTCGTCGCTACCGCGTTCCAGCAGAATAAACTGCTCGTTGGCCAAATCGGCAAGGGAAACGACCTCCGCGGTGGCAAGCGAGGAGCCCGCTGGCACCACGGCCATCAGCTCGTCTTGTACCAACGGCCGCGACGCCATGCCGGCGCCGCGTGGCTCGCGCGGAATAAAGCCCAGGTCGCAGCGGCCTTCCGCCACCCATTGCTCAATCTCGGAGTAATCGCCCATCAGCAACTCATAATCGACGTCCGGATGATCGGCGCGAAACCGCGCGATCACCGGCGGCAGTACATGGGTCGCCACACTCGAAAACGTACCGATACAGATCTTGCCACGCATGAGCCCTCGCATCTCGTCCACACGTCGCTGCAGGCGGCCAAACTCTTCGCATAACGCCTCGACTGCCGGCATGACCTGCCGCCCGTCGGCAGAAAGCACCACGCCCTCGCGGCTGCGATCAAGCACCTTAAAACCCCAGTCTGCCTCAAGGTCGCCCACCATGCGGCTCACGCCCGACTGCGAATAGCTCAGCCGCTCTGCAGCGCGCGTAAAGCTGCCGGCACGCACCGTCTCGAGCAGCACTTGCATCTTTTGGATATTGGTCTCCACGGCACGTCCCCACCCTTGCATGAGTTTTTGTCATGTTTACTATGCATTATATTCGCTTTTCTTCTAAAGCCAGTTCACCCATAGTGAACATGTTCGGATATAGAGGGGATGTCAGCGCATGAACAACGGACTGTTTACGTACTTAGCAGCATTACTGTTGTTTGGTTCTAACGGCATCATCGCCGCAGCTATCGCACTGCCGAGCTCCGATATCGTGCTCTTGCGCACGTTTTTGGGCGCGCTCTCACTCGTTGTCATACTCGTCACTACGCAACGCCATAAGTTGCAGGCGCCATCTCGCCCCCGCGAAGCCGCAGCCCTTCTCCTCTCGGGAGCCGCGCTGGGCGCCAGCTGGATTTTTCTGTTCCGCGCCTACCAGACGATCGGCGTCGGCGTATCCTCGCTGCTGTACTACTGCGGCCCCATCATTGTCATGGCCCTCTCCCCGCTCATTTTTGGCGAGAAGCTGACCGGCGGTAAAATTACCGGCTTCATAGCCGTCGCCTGCGGCGCCTTCCTCATCGCGGCCCAAGGCCTCGGCGGCAATATGCCCATCGCAGGCATCGTGTGCGGCATCGCCTCGGCCTTCTGCTACGCGTTGATGGTCATTGCCAGCAAGGGAGCGCCACATATCGAAGGTCTCGAGAATTCCACGCTCCAGGTGAGCGCCGCCTTTGTGACCGCGCTGGTCCTTACGCTCTTCACGCAAGGTGCCCCCTCGTTCCTCTCCCCCAGCATTGCCGCCGGCATCGATTGGCGCGCCGTCGCTATGCTCGGCGTCGTCAACACCGGCATCGGTTGCCTGCTCTACTTTAGCGCCGTCGCCAAACTGCCCGTACAGACCGTCGCCGTCGTCGGCTACCTTGAGCCGCTTTCGGCCGTCGTGTTCTCGGCCGTCCTTTTGGGCGAAACCATAACACCGGTCCGCCTGATGGGCGCCGCGCTTATCATCGGCGGCGCGATCTTTTGCGAACTCGCCGGCAAACGCGCAAACGCCAAGGCTGGCATCGCCCAGGCAGTACGTGCTTAATAAGCCCTGCTCTGAAATACTACCTGCGTATATGAATAATCCCCAGATGGGGATTATTGTCTAAAACACCCCGATGTGCCAAACTGCTCTTATATGTATAAAGATGGCATAAAGGTCTACTGCTCGTGGCAGAGGCCAGATGTCCAAGGGAGTCCACATGGCACACAACAAGCTGGAGGCAAGCCTCCAAGACCAGCGTAGTCAAGGCGGGCATGGAGCCATTCCCCTCTCCGCTGGCATGCTGCTCGTTACGCTCGGCGTCGTCTACGGTGACATCGGCACAAGCCCCATGTACACCATGAAATCAATCGTCGCCAACAACGGCGGCATCGGTACCGTCAGCGAGGACATGATCTTGGGCGCGCTCTCGCTCGTCATCTGGACCATGACACTCGTGACCACGGTCAAGTACGTTGTAATCGCCATGAAGGCCGACAACCATAACGAGGGCGGCATCTTCGCCCTGTTTAGCTTGGTGCGCAAAGTGGCGCCTTGGCTGATTCTTCCCGCCATGATCGGCGGCGCGGCGCTGCTCGCCGACGGCATCCTCACCCCCGCCGTCACGGTTACCACGGCCATTGAGGGCCTGCGCACTATCGAGTGGGGCCACGCGCTATTGGGTGACGGGCAAACCAACGTCATCATTATTACCATCATCATTATCTGCGGCCTATTTGCCATGCAGCGCGCCGGTACCTCGTCGATCGGCAAGCTGTTCGGCCCGCTCATGACACTGTGGTTCCTGTTCCTGGCAGGCGCCGGCCTGTTCAACATGCTCGGCAACCTGTCCATCTTGCGCGCGCTCAACCCCATCCGCGGCATCATGTTCCTGTTCTCGCCCATCAACCACTCGGGCATCATGGTGCTCGGCTTTGTCTTTCTGTCGACGACCGGCGCCGAGGCCCTCTACTCGGACATGGATCACGTGGGCAAGGCTAACATTTACGCATCCTGGCCGTTCGTAAAGGCGGCCCTCATCCTTAACTATCTGGGTCAGGGCGCTTGGCTGCTTGCCAACAATTCCAATCCCCAGATGCTCGCGATGGACATCGTCAACCCGTTCTACATGATGCTCCCCGAGCCCCTGCGCCCCTTTGCCATCGTGCTTTCGGCCGTGGCGGCCATCATCGCCTCGCAGGCGCTCATTACCGGCTCTTTCTCACTGGTTTCGGAGGCAACGCGCCTCAACCTTATGCCGCACCTGCGCATCCACTACCCCAGCGACACCAAGGGCCAGCTCTATATTCCGCTTGTCAACAACATCATGTGGGTCGGCTGCATCTTCATTGTGCTGCTGTTCCAAAACTCCGAGCGCATGGAGAGCGCCTATGGCCTCGCCATTACCGTGACCATGCTCATGACCACGACGCTTTTGACGAGCTACATCGCCGGCATCCTCAAGCACAAGCTGGGCGCCTGCATCTTCGCCCTGCTCTTTGGTGCCATTGAGCTGTGCTTCTTCGCCTCGTGCCTCACCATGTTCTTTGACGGCGGCTACGTCATGATCTTCCTGGCCGCACTGCTGTTCGGCCTTATGTATGTGTGGCGTCGCGGCACCGCCATCGAGCGCACGCAGACGATTCTGCTGCCCGTCTCCAAGTACATTGACCAGCTCAACCGCCTGCGCAACGACGAGACCTACCCCGTACTCGCCGACAATCTGGTGTTCCTCACCAACAGCCCCGACCCGCTCACGCTCGACCGCGACGTGCTCTATTCCATCCTGGACAAGCACCCCAAGCGTGCCAAGGCATATTGGTTCATCAACGTACATGTTACCGACGAGCCCTATACGCACGAGTATTCCGTTGAGACCTTTGGCACAGACTTCCTGTTCCGCGTACGCTTGGACCTGGGCTTTAAGGTCAATCAGCGCATCAACGCCTACCTGCGCCAGATCGTTGGCGACCTGATGGCATCGGGTGAGTTGCCGCCGCAACATCACACCTACTCCATCTACGAGACACGCGGCAACGTGGGCGACTTCCGTTTTTGCATGCTGCGCAAGATGCTTGCCCCCGAAACGGACATCAACCGCAACGACCATCGCGTCATGGCCATCAAGTACGCCGTCCGCCGCGCCTGCGGAAGCCCGGCACGCTGGTACGGTCTTGAGAACTCGGCCATCATCATCGAGTACGTGCCGTTGTTTGCCCGCATGCGCCCGGCCGTTAAGCTCGTGCGCACCCAGGTGCCGCTCGAGGTTCAGATCGAAGAGGCCGAGGAAATGGAAGTCGACATCTTCTCGGACGACCTGGTCAACGGCAACGAGGCCGGCAAAAGCATGAACGTCGATCCCACCGAGTTGCTCGAGAGCGTCACCGATATGCCCGAGCAACAGCAACTCGACGGACTCGAGAGCACCCAGCTCAACGACGCCAACTTCTAGCGACGTCACAAATCAACGACAGCGGCCCTGCACCTCACGAGAGACGCAGGGCCGTTTTGCATTGCAGTAAAGCTAACGGCTACGAACGACGCGGCTCGGGAACCACGAGCCTATCGGGGCTCGCGCCCTCGGCATCCATCAGGCTCACGTAGCGAATCGACGGATCCCCATACATCGCGTAGTAATAATTGCCCGTGCGCGCGCTAAAGCATCCGGTGTAGATAGTCTTCTCGAACTTGCCATCGCCCATCCTGGACGCTCCCTCGATCATCACCACGCCCTCGAGCGAGCGGAACATGCGGACAACGTTTTCGGTCTCGCTCTCCTTTTGCGGGTAATTGGCATTGAGGTACGCCGCCTTTACAAAACGGCTCGGCGAATAGCAGTCACCCGGAATACCGCGCATGCCGGCACCGGCTCCATAGGGCTTGAGCTCGGCGCCACGCCATGTCGCCGTCTGCGGAAAATCGCTTGTGGCGGTGATATAGGTGCGGAGGTTTTCCATGTGCCACGGGAAGGTCGGCTGGTTGGCAAGGGTGTCGACCGGATCGTCGTATACATGCAGGCCGTCAGCGATCATCTCGACCACGATACTGCGCTGGCTGTCGCCGATAATCCAATGGAGCAGCGACACACCCAGCCCCTCTCCGGCAGATTTGGCAACAATCACCGTGTCGCGCAGCGCGGCCTCGACCTCATCGACCGTCGAGAACGTCGCTGCCACCCACAGGGGAAACTCATAGGCCGCGATATTGGTCTTTCCATCAACCGGCCCCTCGGCATACTCGGCATAACCCGGGAAATTGAGGCCCGCCACGGCGAGGCCCGCATCGTTGCCGCAATCGAAGAACATAGGGTAGTTCTTGTAATCGATGCACATACCGATCACCGCGTGTGCCGCTGTCGCGTCGTCGATAAACGAATACGGAATGTGGAACCCGCGCGGCATCACGCGAACCTGTTGGCCGTAGTCAAAGCTCCAGTCGAGGTTGCGGCCTAGATACATGTGGCCAGAATTATCGGTAAATCGAATACTCGTGCACATAGCGCCTCCTAGCTTTACGTTCTTGCTAATTTCATTGTCTCCAAACAAAGGGGCGCTAAACAAAAAAGCCCGGACATGACAACAATGTCACGCCCGGACCAAAGCACCGGTTCAATCCCCGATCAAATCGTCCTAGACGAGTTTACCGAGACAGTGATCAATCATGTGTTGAACCATCTGCGCCTCAAAGCCCGCGTAGTCGCGGCGGCACTCCTTCATCTTGCCGTCGACGATCTGGTCAAAGGCGACCTTGCACTTGATATAGCGCGTGGACTTGGTGATCTCCTCGTGCGTCAGGCAGCTCTCCTCCATCTTGCTGGCGCCCAGGCCAAACACCAGACGGGGGTTGTAGAGCACGTGGGGCTCGCCGGCATCGTCCAGGTAGACGCAAACCTTCTTGGTGACGCCAATCTGGTTAGCGGCAAGGCAGCCGGCATCGTCGAGCGACTTGATGGTATCGATCAGATCCTGAGCAACCGACTCGTCCTCGACGGTCGCAACCTCGCAACGCTGGGACAGGATAGCCTCGTCGTGGCAAAGCTCTTTAATCATACGTTCCTCCATAGGGGTCGTTGTAACCGCTTAAGTATACGGTACCCACACATTTTCATACGGAAAATACCGCCCGTCCGTTACAAAGCGCCGAACATCAACATGCGAGGAACAACAGCGTCGTAAAGGGGCTATAGTAGTTGAGTTCGTGTCAATCGGCCTAAACTCGGGGCCGAACAAGGAAAGGGTATGCATGGACGAACTTTTTCACGTCAGTGAGCGCAAGTCCACAATCGGGACCGAACTCCGCGCTGGACTGACAACATTCCTGGCGATGGCCTACATCATCGCCGTCAACCCCGCGGTGCTCTCGGGCGCTGGCATCGATGCGGGAGCGCTCGCCTGCGCCACCTGCCTGGGCGCCGGCATCATGACCATCTGCATGGGCATCTTCGCCAACCGCCCGCTCGCCTGCGCGTCGGGCTTAGGCGTCAACGCAATGATCGCCGGAATCACCACCACCGTCTGCGGCGGTGACTGGCACGTGGCCATGAGCGTCATCTTCCTCGAGGGCGTCGTCATCTTGCTGCTCGTGCTTTGTGGCCTGCGCGAGGCCATCATGGACGCCATCCCGGTTGTCCTGCGTCACGCCATCTCGGTGGGTCTGGGCCTGTTTATCGCCATGATCGGCCTGTGCGACGCTGGCATCATCACCGCTGGCGCCGGTACGCTCGTCGGCCTGGGCGACATCGCCTCCCCCACCTTTATCGTCGGCATCATCTCCATCGTCGTGACGGTTGCCCTGGCTTCCCGCAACGTGCCGGGCTCGCTGCTCATCGGCATCATCGTCGCCGTTATCGCCGGTATCCCGCTGGGCGTCACCCACGCCCCCGAGGGCCTCATCGCCCCGCTCGACTTCTCGAGCATCGGTGGCCCCATCGCCGACGCCGGCGGCGTGCCCGCCATCGTCAAGGTCCTTACCGACCCCACGCTCCTCGTCATCTCGTTCTCGCTGCTCATGAGTGACTTCTTCGACACCATGGGCACCGCGATGGCCGTGGCCAAGCAGGGCGAGTTCCTCACCGACGACGGCAACGTCGAGGATATCAAGGAGATCTTGATCGTCGACTCCGCCGCCGCTGCTGTGGGCGGTTTCATGGGTGTCTCCTCCATCACCACCTTCGTCGAGTCCACTTCCGGCGCCGCCGACGGTGGCCGCACGGGCCTCACCTCCGTCACCACCGGCGTGCTGTTCATTCTCGCCGCGTTCTTCTCCCCCATCGTCACCATCGTTTCCAGCGCCGCCACCTGCGGTGCCCTGGTCTACGTCGGCTACCTCATGATGAGCGAGGCCTCCGAGATCGACTGGTCCGACGTGTCTCAGGGTTTCCCGGCGTTCATGATTGTCGCCGGCGTGCCCTTCACCTACTCCATCTCTGCCGGCATTGGCCTGGGCTTTATCGCCTACGTGATCGTCGCGCTCTTTAAGGGCGAGGCCTCCAAGATCAAGCCGCTCATGTGGATCGCAGCCCTCGCCTTCCTCGTCTACTTCTTTGTAGCGTAGCGGCAAAGCTGCCAAAGCAGAACACCAAAGCGCGGAGTCGCATCGAGCGGCTCCGCGCTTTTCTTTTCGGCAGAGCGTATGCGTCGGCGTGCGACAATTGGGGCTGTCGATATCACAACGCCGAGAGAAGCCCGTCATGGAAGCGTGCCAAAAGCAGATAACCGTTCATTCAATGCATGCCGAAAGCGCACCGATCATCTACCTTCCCGTGGTCATGGGTGACGGCACCGAGGTATATAAGTGCTGCCGAGAGCTCGACTGCCCACCGTTTACCCT
>OLQD01002736.1_pt1 | contig 12503 bp, 9 predicted proteins | sample 1672841 | NCBI WGS metagenome assembly OLQD01 (sample SAMEA3136729, study PRJEB25190) | human gut metagenome | biome: human gut; feature: human-associated habitat; material: faeces | place: Austria | collected 2013 | reverse complement strand
GGGCCGTCTGGTGCGTGCCGCCCTGCGTGGTGTGCTGGCCGTTGACGAACGAGTCGTAGCTCTCGCCGTAGCCCGTGCCGTGGGTGATCACCACCTCGATGTCCTCCCCCGTGAGGTGGATGGGCGGGTAGAGCGGGTCCTCGGTCATGTTGTCGTTCACGAGGTCCAGCAGACCGTTTTTCGAAACGTAGCTCTTGCCGTTGAAATTGAGCGTCAGACCCAGGTTCAGGTAGCTGTAATTGCGGATTTTCTGCTCGACGTATTCGAGGTTGTAGGCATATTCGCCGAAAATCTCCTTGTCGACGCGGTACGAAATGAACGTGCCGTTCTTCTCGTTGACGCCGCTCTCCCACCTGTCGCTCACTTCGAGACCCTTGGCGAAGGTCACCGTACGGGCCTCACCGTCGCGGACCGAACGGGCCGTAAACTCTTCGGAAAGCATGTTCACGGCCTTGACGCCCACACCGTTCAGGCCCACGGTCTTCTTGAAGGCGTCGCCTCCGTACTTGCCGCCCGTGTTCATCTGCCCGACGGCCGCCGCGAGCGACTTGAGGGGGATGCCGCGGCCGTAGTCGCGCACCGTAACGACGTTGTCGGCCAGCGTGATGTCGATCTGCCGGCCCGCGCCCATGATGAATTCGTCGATCGAGTTGTCAACGACCTCCTTGATAAGCACGTAGAGCGCCTCGTCGGGCTGCGAACCGTCGCCCACCACGCCGACGTACATGCCGGGGCGCAGGCGGATGTGCTCCCTCGGCGAGAGGGTCACGATGGCGTCGTCGCCGTAATTGTTTGCGTTCGAGTTGGTATTATTGAGTAAATCTGCCATAACTTAATTAAGGTGAAAGGTGAAAGGTGAGAAATTAAAAAATCGGCGGGAAGTTCAACGCAACTTTTTTTGAATTTTTCGTGTTCCAACCTTTATTTGCGACATTTCACTTTTGATCTTTCACTTTTAACTTTTCGTTTCTCACTTCTCCCAGCGCCGTGCACATCCGTTCATGCACCTCCTGCATCAGTTCATGCGTCTCCAGCGCGGCGACCCGTTCGGCCGGAACGGGAGGCAGCACGCGGACGGTGATCCGGTTGCCCCAGTTGAATGCCAGGTTCTTTTTGATCAGCGTCTTGGTTCCGTCCAGCACCACGGGAAGGATCTCCGCGCCGGCCTCCTTGGCCAGCGTGAAGGCCCCGGCCTTGAAGCGGTGGATCTCACCGTCCTTCGAGCGCGTGCCCTCGGGAAAAATCGCCACCGAAGCCCCGCGCGAAATCCACTTTTTCCCGTCGCGGACCAGCTGTTCCAACGCCTCGGCGGCGTGGCCGCGGTCGATGCAGATGTCGCCGTGCAGCAGGAGGAACTGGCCGAAGAAGGGCGTTTTGAAGACCTCGCGCTTCGACACCCAGCGGAAATTGAGCGGAATGTAGTAGAGCGCCGGGATGTCGATCACCGTGTTGTGGTTGATGACGATGACGTAGCGCTTCTTCCGGTCGATCAGTTCGCGGCCGATGACCCGCTGTCGCCAGAAAGGCGGCAGGAAGAAGAAAATCCGCACCAGGATGCGCGACAGTTCATGCACCGTCCGGCGCCCCCGGTCGAAGGGATAGCAGACAACCAGCGCAAGGGCCGACAGAATCATAAAAAGCGTGCACAAAAGCACCAGCAAAAGGTAGTATAAAGCACTTAACATACGATCATCGTTCTATTACAGCATTTGCAAAACAGACTGTCCGAACCCGCGGCCGCGGGCCGCGTCCACAAATCCGGCCCGCCCCGGATTCCCGCCTCCGGGAGGGACCCGGCAAAGGGCGCATCCGGTTGAAAAAAGCCCGTATCAGACGTCCGGGGACAATTAGCCACATTAATTCAATTTGCAAATTTAGGAATTATTTCCCGGGATTCCTACCCCGCCAGTCGGCGAATTTTCAACAAAATATTCACTGCACCTGTTTTCAGGAGGCGAAAAAGCGGGACCGCGAAAAAAAGTTGCGGAAAAATTTGGTTCGCAGCCGGGGGGGGGTATCTTTACACCCGGAAAACACCCCCGCAAGAACCGCGGGCCTCCATATACATAAGTATCGAAAATTTTCTGAAATTTACAGTACTATGTCTTGCATAGTATAAATATTATTACATATCTTTGCACTGACAAATAAAGTGCAAAACAGAATATTATGAAAAGACTGATCCTCCTTATCGTAACGCTCGCAGCGGCCGCGACCCGGCTCTTTGCGGCGCATCTCTGCCCCTCGACGGGCCGCGTGGTGGACGAACAGGGAAAAGCCGTCGAATACGCAACGGTCGTCCTGCTGAAAGGAACCGAACAGGTGGCCGGCATGGCCACCGACGCCGAAGGACGTTTCGCGCTGAAAGCAGCTCCCGGCGAATACACGCTCCTGATTCAGTACCTCGGATTCGACCCCGTGAAAAAGCCGGTGCGCGTGGAGCAGGAGAACCATCTGGGCGATTTCGTGATGCGGACCTCGGCGACCGGCATCGAAAGCGTGGAGGTAAAGGCCCGGCTGGTGCGCCGCGAGGCCGACCGGTTCGTGGTCGACGTGGCGAACGCCCCGGCGGCCATCGGCAAGGACGGCATCGAACTGCTGGAACGCGCCCCCGGCGTATGGATCGACGGGGAGAAAATATCAATCAACGGCAAGAGCGGCTCGAAGGTCTACGTCAACGACCGCGAACTGCGCATGGAGCCGGAACAGCTGCTGACCTACCTGCGGTCGCTCCGGGCCGAGGAGATTCAGAAAATAGAGGTCGTGCCCACCTCGGGCGCCGACTACGATGCCGACTCGGCGGGGGGCATCATCCGCATCACGCTCAAAAAACGCCGCGAGAACGGCGTCAACGGCTCGGTGGCGTTCAACACGACGCAGGGAGAGATCGTACACAGGTACAATCCGTCGGCCAACATCAACCTGCATTCGGGCCGCGTGGACTTCTACGCCTCGGCATGGGGATCTTTCGGAAAGGACGAGACGACCACCGGCGAGCAGACGCGCTACGAGGCCGCGGACAAGGAGCTGAACGCACATTCGTCGATGAAAGGCCGCAACCGCAGCCTCGGGGCCAGCGCCGGCGCGGTGGTCGAGATCGACAACAGGAACAGCGTCGGCGCGGAGTTCGAGTACTGGCGCAACCGGAACGGGGAGCCGAACGACACCTACACGGATTTCCGGAACGCCGGCACGGTGACACGCACGGACAGCCATTTCGACAAACTCGACATCCGCAACAACTACTCGGCGACGTTCAACTACATCCGCAAGATCGACACGCTCGGCTCGACGCTCAAACTCCTTGCCGACTACACGCGCCGCGAAACCGACTCCGGAAACGACAACTTCAGCCGCATGACGGCTCCGGGAGCGACGGCGGATTCGACCTACCGCGACAACACCGAGAGCGTCTACAACATCGCCACGGCGACGCTGGCCCTCGAAAAGAGGTTTTCGCCCCGCTGGACGCTCAAGGCCGGAGCCAAATACACCTACAACGACATGCACAACGACGCGCTCTACGAATACCTCAAGGGCGACGCATGGACGCGCAACGACAACCAGAGCTTCACGATCGACTACACGGAGAACATCGCGGCGGCCTACGCCGTCGCCTCGGCGCAACTCGGCCGCTGGGGCCTCGTGGCAGGTCTACGCGGCGAGTACACCCACACGACGGGAAAAAGCGTCGGACAGGATTATTTCTCGCTCTTTCCAAACGCCAACGTCTCCTTCGCCCTTTCGAAGGAGAAAGGATGGTCGCTGATCGCCCAATACGCCCGGACCATCGAACGGCCGCGCTTCTGGTGCCTCAACCCCCAGCGGATGCAGATTTCGGACTACACCTACCAGACGGGAAACCCGTCGCTCGACCCGGCGTTCAAGCAGGACGTGAACCTCACGCTGGTGGCCGCCCACAAATACACCCTCACGGCCGGCGTGCAGCTCGTCAGCGGCGAGATTCAGCAGACGATACAGGCCGACCCGGAGAATCCCGACCTGCTGCAACTGGCATGGGTCAACTACGACCGCACCAAAAACTATTACGTCTCGGTCAATCTGCCTTTCCAGCCCGCGAAATGGTGGCAACTGAACGCCAACTTCACCTACATGCGCCACGGTGAGCGCGTCGAACAGCACGGCGCCGAAACTTTCTACAACTGGGCATTCGGCAGCATCTCGACGACCTTCACGCTCCCGGCTAAATTCTACATCGACCTCTCGTACAACTATCAGAGCCGCATCGACCTGGGCAACTGCTGGGTCGAACCCGACCACCGGTTGCAGGCCGGCGTGAAGAAACGCTTCGGCGACCGGTTCACCGCCTCGTTCTCGGTGCAGAACCTTCTGGACCAGGGACAGGTGATCGGAGCGCACGGCGACGGATTCGTCCGCACGATGAACGCCCGGCAGACGTGGAGCAACCGCTCGTTCCGAATCGGGCTGACCTACAACTTCAAGTCGGGGAAGGCCTTCAAGCGCAAAGCCGTCGAGGCGGGGTCGGCCGACGAAAAGAGCCGGCTGTAACGGTACGAAGACAAACGCGCCGGCGTCGAGGCGATTCCTCCGGCGCCGGCGTGTTTTTGCAAAATCCGTCAGCGGGTACGGCGGATGCGCGGCAGCGGCAGGCGGCGCGCCCAGCGCACGGCCCAGCGCGGCAGGCGCGGACGGGCCATCCACCGGGCCAGGTGCGTGACGGAGGTGGGGATGCGGATTGATTTGCCGGCGATGATGAGCGTCACGGCGACGAGGATCAGCAAAACGCCGGTTCCGATGCGCAGCGTGAACCGCTCGCCGAAGACCGCGACGCCGAAAAACAACGCCGTGACGGGTTCCAGCGCCCCGAGGATCGCCGTGGGCGTGGAGCCGATGCGGCGGATGGCCCCGGCCATCGCGACCAGCGAAACGATCGTCGGGAAAAGCGCCAGCGCAACGGCGTTGACCCACATCAGAGGCGAAGGGACGGGTTGCAGATCGGCACAGCCCCGCAGCCGAACGACATAGACCAGCGAGCCGAAAACCAGACAGTAGAAGGTGAGTTTCTCGGTCGGAAGGTCCTTGAGCGACGAGCGGTTGACGGCGACGATCCAGACCGCATAGGAGAGCGCCGAAAGGAAGACCAGCACGACGCCCGCGAGGTTGAGCGTCGCGCCGTCGCCCCCTTTGTAGAGCAGCGAGATGCCCCCGCACGCCAGGGCGATCGAGACGACCGTGGCGGCGGTGACCCGCTCGCGGAAACCCACGGCCATGATGACCGCGACCATCACCGGATAGACGAACAGGATCGTCGAGGCGATGCCGGCGTCCATGAGGTTGTAACTCTCGAAAAGCAGCAGCGACGAGACGGAGAAGAGCACGCCCATAGCCGCAAGCGGCAGGACGTCGCGCCGCCGCAGGGCGAACGACTGCCGCCGGAACAGCATCAGCGCACCCAGCATCACCACAGCCAGCACATAGCGGTAGAACAGCACGGAATCCACTCCCAGGCCCGCGCCGTAAAGCGGCAGCGCAAAGAGCGGATTCAGTCCGTAGCTGGCCGCGGCTATGGCTCCCAGCACATAACCGCGGGAACGTTCCGAGATCATTTAGAAGGTGACCTGCGGAGCGGCCGCGGCCCCTTCGGCCGACTCGAAATAGGGCTTCTGGCCGAAGCCGAACATCCGCGCGACGAGGTTGGCCGGGAAGCGGCGCACCGAAACGTTGTACTGCTGCGCCGCGGCGTTGAAGTCCTTGCGGGCGACGGCGATGCGGTTCTCGGTCCCTTCGAGCTGGGCCTGCAATTCGAGGAAATTCTGGTTGGCCTTCAGGTCGGGATAGCTCTCCGACACGGCGATCAGGCGGCCCAGCGCGGAGCGCACCTCGGCCTGCGCCCGCTGGAACTGTGCGAGCCGCTCGGGCGTCAGGTCGTCGGCCGAAAGGTTGATCGACGTGGCCCGGGCGCGCGCCTCGGTAACCTCGTTCAAGGTCTGCGTCTCGTGGGCCGCATAGCCCTTCACGGTGCTGACCAGATTGGGAATCAGGTCGGCACGGCGCTGGTACTGCGTCTCGACATCGGCCCAGGCGCCTTTGAGCCCCTCCTCCTTGTTCACGAAGCCATTGTAGGTCGCATAAAAGAAGATCACCACCACGGCAACTGCGCCGATCCAAATCCATTTTTTCATACTTATCCGTTTTTTAATCGTTACCATCTCGAACCGGCGCCGCCGCCACCGAAGGAACCACCCCCGAAGCCGCCGCCGAAACCTCCGCCCGAACCGCGTCCGAAGCCGCCGCCGATGATCGTGCCGCCGCCCGCTCCCCCACCGAAGTTGTCGTCGCGGAGGTTCCGGGCCTGCCGTTTCACCACGGCGCCGCAATTCGGACATACATAGGTATACTCCACCAGCCGATAGTTGTGCGTGACGCTCAGCACCCGCTGGGAATCCTGCCGCAAGGTGAATTTATGGCACTTCGGGCAGCGGCGCCGGGCGTAATAGACCGCCAGCACCAGTCCCAGCGGCCCCACGATGAATCCGACGACGATCACGAAGATCATCCACGCCGGAAGTTCGCCGCCGTCGCCGCTGAGGTCCGCCTCGCCCCCTTCGAGCACCGCGGCCGCAGCCTCGACGCCCGCGACCATGCCCGCGCTGTAATCCCCCTCGCGGAAGGCAGGAAGCATATAATTGAGTTGTATGCGTTTGCAGAGCGCATCGGGAAGGATTCCTTCCAATCCGCCGCCCGTGACGAAGCGTATTTCGCGCAGTTCCTTCACCAGTAGGATGCCCAGTCCGTTGTCGCTCTCGGCCGAGCCCACGCCCCAGCTGCGGAACAGTTCGACGGCGAACGAAAAAGCGTCGCCGCCCGCAATGTCATCGACAGCGACGACCGCCACCTGCGCAAGCCCCCGTTCGCGCAGCGACGCGCAGAGGGAGTCGATGCGCGCCACGGCTCCCGCGGAGAGAATGCCATCGGGATTCGAGACATAGCGCCGCCGGTCCATGCGCTGGACATTGGGAATCTCGTCCGGGCGGTAGCTTCCCGCAAGGGCGGGCAGTGCGCCGACGAGCAGCAGACAAAGGATCGCAATCTTTCTCATAACCTCGGGAACAAAGATACGAATAAGCCGAGAGAAAAAAGCAAGCTCGCTTGTATTTTTTCCGAGGCGGAGTATCTTCGGCGAAGCCAAAGTACGAATAAGCCGAGAGAAAAAAGCAAGTTCGCTTGCATTTTTTTCCGAGCGAAAGTATCGAAGACTCTGCGCTGGAAAAGGAACGGACGGGAACGCCCCCGGGCGGTACGGCAAAAGGTCCGCGACATCCTAAAAGTGCCGTTACGGCACCGACCCCGTTCCGTTCGTCAGGGTCCGCTGCCGGATAAAGGCCGGATTCCGGTGTCGTCAGTCGAAACAGGCCGGGAACGCCAGCAACTGATACGCCAGGGCTTTGGCCATACGCTCGTGACCCGCGGCGTTGGGATGCAGACGGTCGGTCTGCCCGTCGCTGAAATAACGGACATGCGAATCGGCGACGGGATAAAGACCGCTGATGCTGTTGAGGTCGATCACCGGAACCGCCCAGACGCTCCCGGCCTCGCGGATTTTGGCGACATAGGCGTCGGCATAGAGCCCCAGCCGGTTGGGGTACGATTCGTCGGGCTGGACGTTCCGGTCGCTGAAACGCGCATAACCGCGGTGAAGCGGCGTGAGCAGGATGACCTGCTTGGTCGGATAGTGCTCTTTGAGAAAGGCCAGCACGGCGTTGATCCGTCCGCAGAGGGTCCCGGTGTCCGCCGAAGGCGTGCGGCGCATCCGCGTCCCCACGGAGGGACCCGGCATCGGGCACTCCGCCTCCCGGACCTCGTACCACTCGCCCAGCGGCACGCCGGCATTGAAATCGTTGGTCCCGGCAAAGACGACGACGGCATCCACGGCGTCGCCCCGCTCGGCATACAGCTTCCGGGCCTGCCCCAGCACATCGGACCACTGGTGTCCGTTGATTCCGTAGACGAAAGGCACGATGCCCAGCATCTCGGACAGATACTGCCAGTAGTTTTTCGTCGTGCCGACATGGCGTTCGTCCGTGATCGAATCGCCGAGAAAGGCGACCCGCTTGCCGGACCATTGATTCCGCATGAGGTTCATTCCGGCGGCGCACTCCCGGTTCTTTCCGGCTCCGTCGCCCGAGGCTCCCGCAGGCCCCGCCGCCAGCAGCAGGGCCGCCAGCAGACAAAACGTTTTTCGCATAGTTCGATCGGTTTGTTATTTCATTCAGCGTGTCAGTATCCGGTAGCTCCACGGCGCCATATCCTCCTCGACGCGGCCCCGGAGTTCGAAAGGTTCTCCCGTCATGGCATCGGTGTACATCCCGGCGTAGATGCCCGTATAGTAGTCGGCATGGATGGCGTAGGGCGAGAGGTTCATCACCGCCACGACCCGGTTGCCGCCGGTCTCGCGGACAAAGGTCATCAGGCAGTCCTCGGCGTTGTTGCGGATCTCGACCATCGCCCCGCCCCGCTCCCCGGCGGCGAGGGCCGGATTGCCGTGCCGCAAGGCCGTGAGACGGCGGTAGAACTCCGTGAAAGCGTTGGAAGCGTAGGACGGAATCGGATCGCGGTCGAAGAAGGCGAACGAATGGTCGTAGCCGATCTCCTGCCCGGTGTAGATCAGCGGCAGGCCGCGCGGCACGACGAACGTGAAGACCGCCATGATCTCGCGCGCATCGCCCAATCTGGAAAATTCGGAGCCGTTCCACGAATTCTCGTCGTGGTTCGACGTGAACGCCAGCCGCATGGCCGAGTCGGGATAGTCGTCGCGGTCGGCGTAGATGTAGTCGCGCAGAGCCGTGACGCGGGTGCGCTGCCGGGCCACGTCGTTCATCAGGTGGTGCATCCGCCAGGCGTAGCAGGCGTCGAAAGCCCCCTCCTCGAAAAGATTCCGCTCCTCGGCCTCGGCCAGCATGAACAGATCGGGCTTCACACGCCGCAGGCGCAGCGAGGTCTCGTTCCAGAACTCGATGGGAACCAGCATCGCCATGTCGCAGCGGAATCCGTCGACGTCGTGCTGCGTGAGCCAGAACTCCATGGCGTCGGCCTGCGCGCGCCACACGTCGCGGTCGGCGTAGTTGAGTTTGGCGGTGTCGGACCAGTCCCACGGCACGGCGGGACGGCCCGCGGCGTCGCGTTCGTACCACGAGGCGGGCTTTTCGGCGATCCACCGCGCGTCGCGCGCCGTGTGGTTGGCCACCCAGTCGAGCAGCACTTTCAGCCCCAGCCCGTGCGCCGTCGACACGAAGCGGTCGAAATCGGCCATCGTCCCGAATTCGGGATTGACGCCGCAGTAGTCGCGCACGGCGTAGTAGGAGCCCAGCGTCCCCTTGCGGTTCGTCTCGCCGATCGGGTGGATCGGCATCAGCCACACGGCGTCGATGCCCAGCTCGCGCAGGCGGGGGAGATGTTTTTCGGCGGCGGCGAAAGTCCCTTCGGGCGTCAGCTGCCGCACGTTCAATTCATAGATCACCGCAGGATAACTCCATGCGGGATGCGGAATATGTGTCGTTTCGTCCATTTTTATCCGATTCAGACCGCAAAAATAGGAAAATTCGGCAACATCCGAAATATTTTACTTTTCAACCCTTCCCGCGGCGGATTATCGGAAAAAAAGTAATATCTTTGCGCAACCATTCAAAACATTAAAGATTAAGTCGACATAAAACCCATGAAACATCTCGGGATTTTCATACTCGGCGCATTGCTGCTGGCATCGTGCGCCACCAACAAACGCGCGGCCTACATCCAACAGGTACAGACCGACATTCCGACCGCCATCGAACAGGACTACCAGATCCGCATCAAACCGCTCGACCGGCTCACGGTGACCATCAACAGCAAGGACCCCGAACTGGCAGCCCCGTTCAACGCGGCATCCTCCTACAACTCGCTCAACGGACTCTCCACCTATTCGAGTTCCTCGAACGGAAACCTCCAAATCCTCACCGTCGACAAAGAGGGCAAAATCCAGCTGCCGATCATCGGCGAGATCGATTGCGACGGACTCACGCGCAACGAGCTTGCCAAAAAGATCGAAAACACGATCCGCGAAAACGGGATGGTGCACGACCCGATCGTCATCATCCAATTCGCCGACGTGAAATTCTCCGTCCTGGGCGAGGTCGCCCGCCCCGGACAGTTCTCCATCACCAAAGACCGCATCTCGCTCTTCGACGCCCTGGCCATGGCCGGCGACCTGACGATCTACGGCCAGCGCGAGAACGTGGCGCTGATCCGCGAAGAGAACGGCATGAGGACGGTGCACTATTTCGACCTCAAAAACCCGGACATCCTCGCGTCGCCCTACTTCTATCTGCAACAGGACGACGTCGTCTACGTCACGCCGAACAAATACAAGGCGCAGGCGGGCGAAATCAACCAGAACCGTTCGTTCTACATCTCGCTCGTTTCGGTAGCCGTCTCCGTGGCGACGCTCCTCGTCACCATCACCCGCTAATAATCGCCAGTTTTTCATGGAAGAAAATCGCAATGTAAACAACGTCCCTGCGGAAGGGAACGAGGACAGCATCAACTTCTCGATCCACGACCTCATACAAATGGTCATCGGCAACTGGTTCTGGTTCCTGTTGTCGACGGTCGTCTGCCTTTCGTGCGCGCTTTTCTATATCTACACGGCGCCGAAAGTCTACAACCGCACGGCTACGATCCTCATCAAGGACGGCAAGAAGGGCAGCGAAACGGATATCGCCGCCTTCGGCGACCTGCTGGGAGCCACAGCACGCCGCAACGTCGACAACGAGATCATCGTGCTCAAATCGCGCAACCTGATGACCGAAGTGGTACGGCGGCTCAACCTGCACGTCAACTACGTCGTCAAACACGGGCTGCGCACCGAGAACCTCTACCGCCGTTCGCCGATCGACGTCACCTTCATCGACGACAACGAGCGGCAGGCGCTGGCGTTCGAACTGACCCCCGTCGACAACGAGAAGTTCTCGCTCACGAAGTTCGTCAACCGCACCTCGGCCGATTCCGACAAGGACAAGGATTCGGAGATCTACGAGGTCGAGATGACGGGGCGGTTCAACGACACGATCACCACGCCGTGCGGACTGCTCGTCGTGACGCCGACGCTCTACATGTCCGACGACTACTTCGGCGACCCGATTTCGGTGAGCAAACAGATCGTGAGCAGCGTGGCCTCGGGTTACAACAAGCGAATCGCCATCGAGTTGGTCGAGAAGCAGGCCAACGCCATCTCCATTTCGCTCGACGACAACATTCCCCGCCGTGCGGAGGACGTCATCAACACGCTCATCGCCCGCTATAACGACGAGTCGATCAACGACAAGAACCGTATCGCCGACTACACGGCCGACTTCATCGACAAGCGGCTGCGCATCATCGGTTCGGAGCTGGACGCCGTAGACCGCAAGATTTCTACCTATAAGAAAGACAACGAGATGTACGACATCACGGCGCAGGCCACGCAAAGCCTGACCGAGAGTTCGCAATTCAAAACCGCAGGTCTTTCGGTGGAGAACCAGATCAGCATGGCGCAGTACATACGCGACTATCTGCTCAACGACACCAAGCTGCGCGACCTGATCCCGGCCAACGTCGCCATCACCAACGTGTCGATCTCCGACCAGATCAAGAACTACAACGAGCTGATGCTCCGCCGCGACAAACTCGCCGGCAACGCATCGAGCAACAGCCCCGTCATCCAGGATTTCGACAGCGAGCTGGCCGCGCTGCGGCGGGCGATCATCGCCTCGCTCCAATCGCATATCTCGACGCTCGAAATCCAGCTGAACAACATCCGCCGCGAGGAGAGCCTCGCCCGCACGCGCATCGCTTCGGCGACCCGCCAGAGCACCGAACTGCTCGACAATACCCGAGCAGCGCATCAAGGAGGAGTTGTACCTCTACCTGTTGAACAAACGCGAGGAGAATGAACTGACCAAGGCCATCGCCGACAACAACGCCCGAATCATCGATCCGGCCTACGGCAGCAGCACCCCCGTGGCGCCCCGCTCGGTCATCATCCTCTTCATCGCACTGCTGTTCGGTCTGGCCACGCCGTTCGGCATCATCTACCTGATGGAAATTCTCGACACCACCATCCGCGGCCGCAAGGACATCGAGGACAAACTGAGCATTCCGTTCCTCGGCGACATCCCCGAATACCACGGTTCGACCCGGCAGGGATCGGTGGTGGTGCGCGACAACGGCCGCGACAGCGTCTCGGCGGAGGCATTCCGGCTGATCCGTTCGAACCTGGGCTTCATGAGCGTCAAGTCGGGTAAGTTGCAGATCATCATGGTCACCTCGTCGAATCCCCATGCGGGCAAGACCTTCGTCACGACGAACCTGGCCATGACGCTCGCCCTGGCCGACAAGAAGGTAGTCATCGTCGACCTCGACCTGCGCCGCCGCACCCTCTCCAAACAGATGGGTCAACGCGACAACCGAAACGGCGTATCGGGCTACATCTCCGGAACGATCGCCAA
>OLQD01002729.1_pt1 | contig 12523 bp, 9 predicted proteins | sample 1672841 | NCBI WGS metagenome assembly OLQD01 (sample SAMEA3136729, study PRJEB25190) | human gut metagenome | biome: human gut; feature: human-associated habitat; material: faeces | place: Austria | collected 2013 | reverse complement strand
GGAAGGTCGTATTATCCGACAGGGAAACCATAACAAAAAGGTTCATATTTTCCGTTATGTGACAGAATCCACATTCGACAGCTACATGTGGGTGCGACACGAAGTCGCTTAATTTAACTGTTTGGCGGTAATTCCGACCAAACCATCCATTCCGTTGGATGAAGCCAATATCCCCGGCTTTGCCAGTAATGGCATTGTTCGGAAGCGGGTATAAATGGAACCCTATTTGGAGCAAATCCCGTGAGGGAGAAGCAAAACTGCCAGCTACAAGGCGGTTAGGGTGCAGGCTTTCTGATAGCATGGTTAATTAACTGAATCACCGTAAGCTTCGTTAAGGCTGAACAAGCCAAAGTAGCTGACAGGCTTGAACCAAAAGGTGTGCAGTTGGATATTCCTCTCCACGATAGGAATACACGGACATAAAACTGCCGGAGTAGAGGTGGAACCTAAACTATCAATGATTGTTGATTAAGTGGAACGTGTCAAGCCCGTATTCTCGCCTGCAAAGGCAAGTGGACCATAAGGGAAGCCGTTGGGAATGCGGGTAAAGGATTGCGGAGGAAGCGAATGCCGACCTTGTAATGAGGACGGACAGAGGTTCAAAATTTGCCCCACCCGAAAGGGGAGCAGAATTCCGCATGGTGCTTAATTACGAGAGAGTTTATAGAATTTTTGAAAGGAGTAAGGCAAATGAACATGAAAATGTGTGCGACTTCTGACGTTGCTAAGGCATGGGACAGCATCGACTGGAACAAAGCGAATGCATACGTTAAAAAACTGCAAATGCGTATCGTAAAGGCTCATCAACAGGGCAGAACCGGCAAAGTAAAGTCTTTGCAATGGCTGCTTACACACTCTTTCTACGGACGTGCTTTAGCTGTAAAAAGAGTAACGAGTAATAAAGGCAAAAAGACAGCAGGTGTAGACAAAATCTTATGGTCTACTCCCAAACTGAAATATGAAGCAATTCTCAGCTTAAAACGCAGAGGCTATAAACCATTACCGTTAAAGCGGGTATATATCCCGAAAAAGAACGGAAAAATGAGGCCGCTCAGTATCCCATGTATGAAGGATAGAGCGATGCAGACATTGTACAAATTTGCACTGGAACCGATTGCGGAAATCACTGCTGACCCTAACTCCTATGGATTTAGAGCAAAGAGATGTGTACAGGATGCAATCGAACAGTGCTTTACCTGTCTGAATAAAGCAAAATCCCCTAAATGGGTGCTGGAAGGAGACATTAAGGGCTGTTTTGATAACATCAGTCACGAATGGATACTGAACCATATCCCAATGGACAGAGATATTCTGCGAAAATGGTTAAAAAGCGGGTATATCGAGACCGGAAGATTATTTCCAACAGACCTCGGCAGCCCACAGGGTTCGGCTATCTCACCAACTATCTGCAACATGGTGTTGGATGGTCTGGAAGTCCAGATTAGGAAGAAATACCACAAAACTAAAAGGGATGGAAAAGCATATTTTCCAAAAGTGAACTTTATACGTTATGCTGACGATTTCATCGTCACAGGCGAAAGTAGAGAGCTTTTGGAAGCAGGTGTTCTCCCGATTATCCGGGAATTTTTATCAGAGAGAGGATTGGAACTGTCAGAAGAAAAGACAGTGATTACCCATATCGAAGATGGTTTTGATTTTCTCGGATGTAATATACGGTGGTATAAAGAAAAGCTTCTTACAAAACCATCCAAAAAGAATTATAAAGCCATTGTGAATAAGATACGGGGGATTATAAAGCAAAATCCATCTATGAAGCAGGAAGATTTGATAAGAAAGTTAAATCCGGTCATCAGAGGATGGGTAAATTTCCAAAAGTATAATGTCTCCTCGCAGGCGTTTGACAGGTTTGATTTCGATGTATGGAGATGTCTGTGGAGATGGTGTAAACGTAGGCATCCGAAGAAAAGCCACAAATGGATAGCAAAGAAATATTTCAGGAGAGTCGGCACAAGGAACTGGACATTCAGTGTAAATATGGCAGACTCATTTGAATTACATCTGATATATGCTACTGATACTAAAATAGTAAGGTGGCTGAAAACAAAATCAGAAGCGACACCATTTGATGAGCGTTTCACAGAATATTTTGAGGACAGAGACACAAAGAGAATGCTTCGAGAAATCAATGGAAGGAAGAAATTAAATGCACTGTACAAAATGCAGAAAGGCATTTGTCCGCATTGTGGTGAACCCATCACAGTGGAACGGGGATTCCGAATCCATACGGAAGTGGGAGCAGATTTTAAAGAAAAGAATGTCTTATTACATGCTGATTGCCACAGAGAACTTCATTACTCGAAAAATGTTGATGAACTGGTTCTGCTAACGCAGGGCTTATAAGTGCTTGAGCCGTGTGAGGGGAAACTCTCACGCACGGTTCTTAGAGGGGAAAGCGGTAGTAATACCGCTGACCTACTCGACCAGATTCTGGAAAACAAGCAGAAGTTTATTTCACAGATCATGACCAGTAAATCCCCGGTGCGTGCCTGTGAAGATGTAGATGATACAGCCCTGTCCTATGCAGAGATCAAAGCACTGGCAACAGGAAACGAGTACATCAAAGAAAAAATGGATCTGGATGTGCAGGTAAGTAAACTGAAACTTCTGAAAGCAAACCACACCAGTCAGATCTATCGTCTGGAATCGGATATTGCAAAGCGGTATCCGGTACAGATTGCAGCATTGAAGGAGAAAATTGCCGGTATGCGTGTGGATGCAGATGTGGTAAAAGAAGTAGATTTACAGGATAATGACCACTTTGCAATGACAGTCGGTGGAAAGCTGTATACCGATAAAAAAGAAGCGGGAGTTGCACTTCTTTCAGCAGCATCCGGTTTGAAGTCCGTAAAATCAGCCGGGCAGATTGGGGAATATCATGGTTTTGCACTTTCTTCAGAATATAATTTTCTGTCGAATACTTATACCATGACGATCAAGGGAAAATGTTCTTATAAGATTGAGTTCGGAAAGGATACTCTGGGCAATATCCAGAGGATTCATAATGCACTTTCTGCAATCGAGAAAAAGCTGGCAGATACCGAGCAGAATCTGGAAACGGTACAACAGCAGTTAAAGGCCGCACAGGAAGAGGTGCAGAAGCCATTCCCGAAAGAAGCGGAACTGAGTGAAAAAATGGAACGTCTGGCAGAACTAAATGCCATGCTGAACATGGATGAGAAAGGGGGAGAAAATCTTCTGGCAGACGAGGGAATCGGGGAAAACCCGGAAGTAAACGTGCCGGAGGAACGACAGGACAGAATTGCTGACAGTGTTCATAAAACATCTATTCTGGAAAGAATGAAAGAACAGAAACAGCAGGAGCAGACAGGCGAAAAACAGCAGAAACCAAAAAAGAAACACGAACAGGAGTTATAAAGGGTATCCCGTCAGAGTGACCAGAGCTTTGGCGGGATTTTTCTATGGAGGATTTGATTATGGCAAACAGAGAAGAACAGTTAAAGCAGATTACAGAGCAGTTGGAACAGGGTGTTGCAGAAATATTTACATCAGAAAAATATACGGAATATCTGAACACAATGGCAAAGTTCCATAATTACAGTTTTAATAATACATTGTTGATCGCTATGCAGAAACCGGAAGCAACACTGGTAGCGGGGTATCAGGCATGGCAGAAGAAATTCAACCGACAGGTAAAAAGAGGGGAAAAAGGCATCCAGATTATTGCCCCGGCTCCGTTTAAAGAGAAACAGGAGATTGAAAAAACTGATCCGGAAACAGGCGAGATTGTGATTGGAAAAGATGGACAGCCGGAAACAGAAGTAGTAGAGCGTGTCATTACAAAATTCCGGGTTACGACAGTATTCGATGTCAGCCAGACCACAGGAGAACCGATTCCAGAGTTTGAGGTATCAGAACTGGAGGGAGATGTTTTGATCTACCATGATTTTATGGAATCATTAAAAATGGTTGCCCCGGTTCCTATCCGTTTTATTGAGATTGATGGGGAGGCGAAAGGCTTTTATCAGCTTGTCGATAAATATATTGCGATCCAGCCTGGCATGAGTGAGGCACAAACCATGAAAACAGCGGTGCATGAAACCGCACATGCAGTATTGCATGATCGTGATCAGATGGAAGCAGAGGGCATCGTAAAAGATCAGCTTACAAGGGAAGTAGAAGCAGAAAGTGTTGCCTATGTGGTATGCAACCATTTCGGACTGGACACATCGGAGTATTCTTTTTCCTATATTGCAAGCTGGTCTTCCGGTAAAAATATGAAAGAGCTTCGTGCTTCTATGGACACCATCCGTAAGACTTCTGCTGATATGATTGGACAGATTGAGGAAAAACTCAAAGAACTTCAGATAGAAAGAGCAGAGCAGGAAGCAGATGTTGTGGAGCAGACAGAAGAAATGAGTGCCATGCAGTATGCAGAACAGACTATTAATCGTCTGGAGCAGGAACGGACGATTTTCAGCAATGACCAGAGAAATCTTATCGTGAATTTTGCTTATAAACTGGATGACAGGGAAGCAACGGAAAAACTGGCAGAGAATCTTGCAGAATCTATTCTGGATGAAAACAGAGAAGAGGTATTAAAACTGATTGGAGAAGCGGAGGAACAGATTGACAGTCTGCCGGATTCGATGATCGGCTTATCAGAATTGCATGAAGCCGGATTTTATTCAGAAAGTATGCTTCCGCTTACCAGGGAACGGGCAGTGGAACTGCACCATGAGGGAGTAACGGTTTACGGACTGACCGGAGCAGTTGGCGGTCAGGAGCAGTCGCAAAGGGTTATGGATCTGGAACTGGATATTTTACGGCATGACGGGTTATTCGGAGTGACGAAATTTGAATGGGAAAATTATAAGAAAAGTCAGGAAAGTGTTATGACACCGGAAGAAAAGTCAAAAATTAAGGAAACGCTTCTTCTGGAAAGTGATGGGAACCGCTACGGTATTTATCAGATCAACAGTGGACAGGAAGAAAGAGGGTATCAGTTTTTAAGCCTGGAAGCAGCAAAGGAAATGGGATTTACCGTAGATGGCAAAGATTACCAGATGGTTTACAGCGAAAGACTGAGAGATGCTACGACACTGGACGACCTCTTTGAGCGATTTAATATAGAACGACCAAACGATTTTACCGGGCATTCTATGTCAGTCAGTGATGTGATCATTATGAACCGGGGCGGCAGATTAACCGCATACTATGTAGATTCTTTTGGATTTACAGAACTGCCGGACTTTGTAGCACAGAGAGCTGAAATGTTAAATGCCAATCCAGTAAAAGCATATCCGGAAGTTTATATGGGAACTTTGGAAAAGGCTATGCAGGAGAGAAATGTAGATGCTTACCTGGATTCCAGAAAACTGAACATTGACTGTAAAAATGCAATTGAACAGGCAATTACAGAGGGATTCGACGGTATGCGTTTAAATCCAGATGCTGCAGTAGGCGTGTTTGAAAAATACGGGGAAGAACGGGTTGCATTTGTTCTGGCAAATACATTGAAACAGCTTTCCTATGATGGAAGATTTTCTGATGGCAATAAACGGTGGGCAGATGGCATTGATATTCCGGAAAATATCAGCCGGGGAATGGATCTGAACAGGGACTATATTGTGAGCAGCCATCCGGCAGTCCTAAATGGTTTTATTGACATGGCAAGAAACGAAATCCGCACCCGGAAATTGGAAAAAGTGCTTGGTGTAAAAAATCAGCATATCACTGAAACTACAAGAGGGTATGAAGCAGAAGGACATACAGGCACCTGGTATGCGATGGATATGAAAACATATCATGGGGAGCGATTCTTCCAGATGCGAAATGAGGAATACGGTCAGGACGTGGCAGATATTATCGTATCGGAAAATGGGACACTGGTGGCAGAGGACATCTGGCATGGATTTGATGAAGGAGCCAGGGAAGCTATTTCAGAATATCTGGAAGAAAATGGTGCAACGGTGTATGACCTGATAGATCTTCCAGACCAGGCAACAGTCATCTTAGCAGACGGAACAGTTATGAAAATCATGGAACAGCAGCCAATCAGTACAGATACATGGGAGCCGACACTGATCGGACAGAATCTGCGGGGTGAAGAACAGAAATTCAGCTTTTTCGAGATACATAAAGTCAGAGAAAATAATGGCATTGACCTGAAAATGCCAGAAAATCATTATATTGACCAATATTATGTGATCGAAGATCTGGCAGCAAAAGGTGGGATGAAGATCGAGCGATATAAGGATTTGGGAGCTGCCCTTGGAGCATATTACTCTCTGCCTAATCATAAAATGAAAGCTCTTGGAATTGAAAATACAGCACCGTTGCGAGGTAGTCTTGATTTTATTCAGTGTAAGAATGGAATAGATACATTGATTTATGATTGCCAGGAAGTGGAAGGATGGCTGAATCCGCAGATATACAATACTTTTAAAGATATAGGAAATAGTCTGGAAGTGCATGATACAGAGATAGCATACCAGATTGGAGAGCAGTATTTTACAATCCAGACAGCAGAAGATGGTTACGATTATACATTTTATGATAAGGACTATCTGGAACTGGATGGTGGTGTCTACGATAATCCGGATATTTCTATTTCAGAAGCAATGGAGAACATTTTAGAGGAAGAAGGATTGCCCCTGGAAGATGCAAATGTGATGGATTATGAAGAACTGTATGCAGAAATTGAATATGCAGAAGAAGAGAGAATGGAGAAGATACAGTTTGAACGTAATTGTCCAAAGGCTTTTTTTGATGGTTATGACAGGGAAGCGGCATTAAAAAATTATGAGGGAATAACCGTACAATTTAAAATGTCTGGTATGTATTTAACAGTGCAACCGACGGAGGATGGCTATAAATACCTGGTTTATGATCAGGAACTTCATGAAATTTCAGGAGATGCCTGTGGGAATCCAGAAGATTCTATTCAGAAAGCAATGTATGCCAGCTTGAAAAATGAAGGATTGGAAGATGTTGAATGTGTAAAAGTTGATGACAGGGAGTTTCGGGATAAGGTAATCAGTCATTCTAAAGAAGTGCTGGCCAGTGGAGATGTTCGATTCACTTCGGAACTTGGCAGATGTGAAACAGCATTGAATGGGATGGACAGGGCAGAAATTGAATATGAAGTTTTATTTCATGCAAGAGCTGTTCTGGAAGAAATGGGACTGGAAAATGAAGTTACATTGATTGGGGCGAGAGTACATGGTTCCAGAAGCAGAGATGACCTGTATCGTGCGGATTCTGATCTTGATGTGGTGCTTTCTTATCGAGGAAATATTCGAGAGGATAGTTTTTTTAATGAATTGAATTCGTATGGTATGGCAATAGCAGGCATTAAAGTAGACATTAACCCAATCTTAGAAGAAAGAATTACTTTGGCAGAGTATATAAAGGAATCGGAAGCCTATCTTGATCAGCAGGAAATCAGGAAACTCGCAGTGGACTTGGATAATTTTAGTTACGAGTATGATACTTATGAATATAAGGATACTGTTGAAAATAGGGACGAACAGGTCGAGAAAATCACAGAGGATATTTTGCACAGGGAGACAGCAGGTTTAAAAGACTGGCTGACTGAGGTGTCAAAAGAATCGAATATAGACAGTGATGTAATTACTGCCCGGTCATTACTTTCACGTCTGGAAAATGCAGAAACACTCTCTATTTTTACTAGACCGTTAGAGCAGGAGCAGACAGAAGCCACGATCACTTTTTATGTTGCAGAGTGCATGGAATTTCCAGTTATGGGTGAGTACCACGAAAATCTTACTTTGGAAGAAGCCTTACACATTTATGAAACCATTCCCGCTGAACGTATGAATGGGATAAAAGGTGTTGGATTTGAACTGCACGATGGAAGTGATTATGACGGACCGTATGATCTTATGCGACTGGGAAAAGTTGACCGGGAAGGTGTGGAGATGATCCAACATTATAAGGAAAGTCCATTAGTTCAGAAAGCAATGGATGATGTGGAAAAATATTTTGCCAGGAAGCAGGAACTTACAAAAAGAACAGAACAGGCAGTTGGAGATAAGCCTATACAGAAAGATAATGTTTCACATCCAAAGAGCAGAAAAGAATCTGTTCTTCAGGCACTCCGGGAACGTCAGGCAAAAATAAAAGAGCAGGAACAGACTGTAACGAAAGAAAAATCCAGAACACATAAGAAGGGAGAGGTGTCATTATGATGGTAAGATTTGAGGAAGATGAATATATTGCTGTTGCGATTTTTGATGCGGGTGACAGGATTCAAACAATGAATGCTATGGATGAAATTTTTTCCTATCTGGATGAAGATATGAAGTATCTGATATTTACAACAATCCAGAAGCTGTATTATCTTAGCGATGAAGGATACAAAGAGCTGGAAAGAACCGTAGAGATTTATAAAGCAGACTTGGAGGTGGATGGAGAATGAGTACAAGTCAGTTTGCAGTTTATCAGTTAAAAAAGAAGCCGGAATTGAGAAACCTTCTTTTCCGTACCTATGAAGAACTTGCACAGGATCAGATTCCTGTGCAGGTGAAAAATTATGAACAGGTGTATCTTGGAACAATGAAATCGGGAGAAACGCCAGAGCAGATAAAAAAGGAGCTGGAGAAGAAACAACCACATAATTATAAAGGTCATGCAATCAATACCAGTGACGTGATGATCTTGAATGATAATGGTATCATGACTGTTTACTATGTAAATAAAGATGCTTTTATAGAGATTTCTGATTTTATGAAAGTTGCATCTTCGGAAAACGGTGGACTTACGAAGGATACGGTTGGCTATGAAATAGAGGGAAAAGACGGATCATGGGAAGTAATAGATTATCTGCTGGTAGAAGGCAAGAATTATTTCCTTATGGAACATGAGCAGTATGGGAAAGATGTTGCGTATGTAGTCTTGAACCAGGATGGCAAAGTGATTGTAGATAGCACATATAATGGATTTGATGATGCGGTAAAACAGAAGATTCTTGATTCTCTGCATCCGCCGGTGCAGGAACAGACAGGAAATAGTAAACCGAAACTGGATAACTGGCAGAAGTATCTGGAAAATGGGGAATACCTGAGAAGTGCGGAAATTACAGAGGAAGCAAATTACAATATGATTGACGGACTTAAAAATAATGCAGCACCGAAAGAGAAAAAAAATCGTCCCAAAGAATCTATCCTTGCAAAATTGAACGAGAAAAAGGAAGAAGTCGCAAGGCGCAGTGGACAGAAAGCTATGCAGCAGGTAATGGGACAAGATATGGAACGTACAAAAAAATAAAAATGAGAAGCTGGTCACTTTGTTGTGGCTGGCTTCTTTTTTCACATATAAAAAGACTGGCCAGTGACGAATGCTTCGGTTAAGGCTAGTCTTTGTAGTGCGTTGCAATATCTTCAATTTTACAATCCAGAATGTTACAGAGTGTATTGATGGTGTTCATACTGACACCCTCATTATTCTGCAAGCGGTGTATCAGGGACTTACTGAAATGGTATTCTTTATGAAGTGTGTACTTTGTAATACCTCTTTCCTGCATGGTAAGCCACAATTTATCATATTTAATCAACGGCTATCTCCACCTTTTTCTTGTCTTTCCCTCATTATAGGGTTAAGATAGAAAGTAACAAAGGTTCTGTTTTCGGAACCCATATCTATGAGGAGGAGATGGATTGAAAAAGCAGAGAACAAAAGGAATTGTACTGGTAGTCGTTTGCTTTATATGCGTGATGTGCATATGTAGTGGATTTCATAAAGCACAGTCGGAGGAACTTTCGGAGATTCCAGATGCAGTTAATAGTACGAGATTTAACACTACGGAACATTTAACGGTTGTAGCAAATCAAGAGGAAATTGCTGATAAAGAGGAACTGGCAAAACAGATTATAAAAATGTGCCGGGAAAATTCTTTTCAGTCTATAAAGTTTTCGTATGATATGGTATGCCCGACAGAATTACAGATTAGTGTATATAAGACAGAAAAAGACCTTAACGATAATAAGCAATTCTGTGAGATAGCGTATTTATTAGATGAAGAAAATGGGGAATATGATATTATCCACAACCCTGAAAAATTTATATTATATGTAGATGGAGAAAAGGTAGAATAAAGAAATAGAGGTTTGCTTCCCTGGCTTTATGGAAGAACCTCTATTTTTTATGAAAGAAGTTGGTTATGATTTTTCTTGTGTATGTTCACGCTGGCGATTTTGAACTTGTGAGGTTCCAAGAATAATATCTACATTGGAACATACTGTGCGGAGTTCTCGTTCATATTCACGCCGGGCATTAAAATCCTCACGTTGCACTGCCTGTAATTCTGTTAAGCGATTCTTTTCTTCACGCAGCATTTTTAATGTAGGAAGTTTATTGCCCTGTGATTTTTCTTTGAGTATTCGGAGGGCAGATTCATAGAGTGTAAGTTCTGCCCGGTGATCATCGTAAAATTTTTCTTTGTTCCGACTTTTGCGGTAATCAGAATATATGGATTTATTGGCAAGATACTGTCCGGTATAATGAATCTGTTCATTGACATTCTTCAAAGTATCCTCTGTGGTTTTGAGAGTATTTCTGGCATCAGTGCTTTGAACAGAGGCATCGGAAAGAGCTGCATCTAAATCTTCTTTGGATTGAAAGCCATGCTCCTGTATATAGGCAACTGTCTGAGCCATCATTTTCAGGTTAGACAGTTTTACTTTTTGAGCATACGCCTGACTCTGCTGTGCTTTAATACAATGCTGCAAATCTGTTACCAACCGTAAATCAGATTTTATAAAGAGGAAAGTATGTGGAGCTTCGGCAGTTGTAGCAGTGTGGGGAGAAACTGGTTGAGTTAAGGAATTAACAACTTGGGAAATATCAGGAACTGGATTTTTAGTAATCTGTGCGGTAGAATTTTCCTGAAATATTTGCAGAAGATGTTTTTCCTCATAAAGCGTACCAAGGCTTCTTCCAGTAATGTATTTACTGCGATTGGGATGCAGGTAGCTGTATCTGCCACGACTGACTTTGAATGTAATATTATATTTTTTGGACAGCAATCTGGAAAATTCTTCTTGTGATGTTGCTTGTGAAGCAACCGTATCAATCGCATCACGAAGATATTGCTTCTCGGTTTGAAAAGTAGTCTGCCTTGGAGTCAGTCCTTTTTTTTCAAGTTCTGTATTGTGTTTATCGAGATTTTTCTGTCCTCTGCGTTTTGCCCAGTACTCTTTTTCAGATATTTTCCTTTCCGCAGGTGTTAGAAGGTCTACCTGGTTCAACCCATTGGCGGTACACATATCCATGACTTTTTGCTTCAAATAGATTCGGTATCTATCGGAAAGATGATGTTTATATCCAGCTTTGGAATCCCGGTCAAATTCCATATAGGGCTGAGGCTCAGTGTCATATTTGCGTATGCTGTTGATTACGATATGCACATGAATATTGCCACTGCCATTATGACCGTCAGTGTGGGTACAGACAAGTGCCTGGTGTCCGGGAAAGTTCTTTTTGGCATATTCTACGCCAAGCTGCTGTGCCAGTTCTCCGGTCAATCCATGTTCGTCCCGGTCTTTAGGATCGAAGCTGATGATATAGTGGTGGGACTTAATTTCATTGTAAGATTGGTTCTTATGAAAATAAGCATTTGTTTCCTGACATTCTGCTGCAAAGGTAAATGGATCGCAGTTTATACCGTCAAGGTAATATTCCTCACGAATGAGCATATGACCGTTTTCATCAAGAATGGGTTTCTGCGTATATTCGTCATGCTGAAAAATCAGATAACGTTCAGCTTCTCCATAATCTGCATTTTTACTTGCGATATGTTTCAGTATTGCCATGAAAGTCACCTGCCATTTCCATTACCTTATATTTCATTTCGTATAAATCTCGAAGTCGCTTATTTATTTCTCCACGCATTTCCTGAGAAAGAATCCCACCCTGATTAAAATATTTTGCAATCTGATTGAGGTTGCTGCCTATCTTTCCAAACTCTGCGAGCAGTTTCTTTATTTCTGGAACATCAGCAACTATTTCAATTTTGGTCTGTACTTTTCCTTTTAAAACTTGTGTTCGCACATAAGAAGCCAATGACATATTAGCTTGTTTGGCGGCAGTTTCGATAATTGAAAATTCTGTTTCAGTGAAACGAACGGTAATACGATGGTTACGATACATTTCTTCCTTTTTGGGTCTTGCCATATTTTTAATCCTCCAGTTGTTTTTGTAAGTAAAATTCACAGTCTGCTGTGAAAGTTAAGTAATAAAAAATTATTACGCTGTGACCATGCAAATGGGAACCAATGAAACAATCATTGATTGTGCTTGAGGGTATGGGGAGCAAAATCCCCATCAAGTTGCCTGCTGTCAGAATCCGGGAACCGGGTTTCTGGCAGCCAGGGCGAAACTTGCTCTAAGAAAGAAATCCCTCTACTAATAAGGCTTTGGAAAGCCTGTTTACCAACCCTCAAAATGAAAAAAATAAAAAAACACGAAATGCAGGTTGGTAAATACCCTCTGCCGAGCTTTATAGGTGAAGGGTTAATTCTAC
>OLQD01002723.1_pt1 | contig 12535 bp, 8 predicted proteins | sample 1672841 | NCBI WGS metagenome assembly OLQD01 (sample SAMEA3136729, study PRJEB25190) | human gut metagenome | biome: human gut; feature: human-associated habitat; material: faeces | place: Austria | collected 2013 | reverse complement strand
GAAAGGAAGATAGTTACGAAAGAAACCCATCAGGGGTGTCTTTCGTTTTTAATCACCGCATTTTCAAAACTTTCATGAAAGTTTTGAAAATGCTTTTCAGCTTGTCAAAAAGGATTTTTGACAAGCTGACGAACCCTCCGGCTTTGGGCCGGAGGGTTCGTTTTTGCGCGGCGCCGATTGTAATACCCAGCAGTTTGTGGTAGAATCGGTTGAACAGCGTTTCGGATATTTGGGCAGACTCGGAGGGAGTGACAACGTGGACAGAGAAGCATTTGACCGGAAATATACCCGGCGCCTTAACCTGCAGCAGACGGAAGCTGTCCATGCCGTAGACGGCGCGGTGCTGCTGCTGGCGGTGCCCGGCAGCGGGAAGACCACCGTACTGGTGACCCGTCTGGGCTACATGCTGTGCTGCTGCGGCATCGCCCCGGATCAGATCCTGACCATGACCTATACCCGGGCTGCCACCCGCGAAATGAAGCAGCGCTTTTCCCGGCTGTTCGGGGATGACTGCCCGCAGATTCCGCAGTTCCGCACCATCAACGGCGTCTCCTCCAAGATCATCTCCTTCTATACCCAGGACCACGGAAAGGGCCAGGCCTTCCCCCTGATAGAGGATGAGGGCGCTCTTGCCAGGCTGGTTTCAGACCTGTACCGGGAGCTCAGCGGTGAATATGCCACCCAGAGCGATACGAAACGGCTGCGCAGATACATTGTATACGCAAAGAACATGATGCTGAACCAGGAGGAAATCAGCCAACTGGACACGGGGTTCGAAAAATTCCCGGAGCTGTACAGCCGGTATAACCAAACCCTGCGCAGGCAGCGCTGGATGGATTATGACGACCAGATGGTATATGCCAAAACCATTCTGGAGCGGTATCCCCATGTGCTGGCCCATTTTCAGGAGGCTTTTCCCTATATCTGCGTGGACGAGTCCCAGGACACATCCCGGATCCAGCATGCCATCACTAATCTCCTGGCCCGAAAATCCGGGAATATTTTTCTGGTGGGCGACGAGGATCAGAGCATTTACGGCTTCCGTGCCGCTTATCCGGATGCGCTGATGCAATTTGAGCGCACCTATCCCGGAGCCCGGGTGCTGCTGATGGAGGAAAATTATCGCTCCACCCCGGAGATTCTCCGGACAGCGGATGCATTTATCCGGCGGAACCACGACCGCCGCCCCAAAACCATCCGCCCCACCAGGGCCTCCGGCGCAGGCGTCCACCTGGTCCGGGCGGCGGACCGTGCCGCCCAATACGCGTGGCTCATTCACGCGGCAGCGCACTCCGACGGACAAATCGCCGTCCTGTACCGCAACAACGACAGTGTCCTGCCGCTGATCGACCTGCTGGACCGGCGCGGGATACCCTATCGCTGCCGCCAGACGGACGACACATTCTTTACCCACCGGCTCGTCACAGACATTCTGGATATCATCGCCTTTGCCCATGACGGGCAAAACACGGAGGTATTCCTGCGTATCTATTATAAGGTGGGCGGCGGGATCTCCAAAAAAGAGGCGGAGTTCGCCTGCGAAAAAAGCGCCGCCTCCGGAAAGCCCATTCTGCAGGAGCTGCTGCATTTTCCGCAGCTGCCCACATTCGTGCGGGACAGCGTGACCGGCCTGATCAGCCTGCTGCCCCGGCTTTTGACGGACCCGGCACAGCGCGGCCTGGACTGCATCTGGCAGGAGCTGCGCTACCGGGACTATGTGGAGCGGCAGCAGCTGGACGGCAATCGGTTTGAGATCCTCCGCCTGCTGGCGGCGCAGGAGCCCAGCCTGGACGGGCTGACGGACCGCCTGGCGTACCTGCGGGACCTGGTGACCCGGCCCCCGGCGGCGCCCGACGCCGGCGTGCTTTTGTCCACCGTGCATTCCAGCAAGGGGCTGGAATACGACACCGTATATCTGCTGGATGTGCTGGACGGCATTCTGCCTGCGGCCGACCCCAAGGAACCGGAGGATCAGAAGCTGTACCAGGAGGAACGCAGGATCTTTTATGTGGCTATGACCCGGGCGAAGGATCATCTGTTCCTGTTCTCCTGCTTGAACCGGGAATCCTCCTTTATCCGGGAATTGCAGAAGGACTTGCCCGTGGAGACATCGGAGGCTGACGACGTGTTCGGCTCCGTGGAGATCGACCCCTGCGGAAAGCCGTATCACCACGCCCGGAAGGGCCGCGGAACGGTTCTGGCCTGCTGCCAGGGACGGTGCCTCGTTGAATATTCCGGCGGGGAGATGCAGCTTCTGACCGTGGGTGAGATGTACGACCAGCGAAGGCTCCTGCAAAGGCTTCCGGAAAAGCCCGCCGTCCGGAAAGAGGGGGTCTCGGTTGCCGGAGCGATCGCGGGGCGGAGCGTGGTCCACACGGTCTTTGGACCGGGGCGTATTACGGCCTACAAGGACCCCGTCGTTACCATACGCTTTCCGAAGGTGGGTGAAAAACACTTTATCCTTTCGGAGTCCATAAAGCGCGGGCTGCTGCGCTATGAGGACGGAGGGACCGGATGAAAGGAGAGCACTCTGCCATGCCTGATGCCGCCGTTGCCCACTATCACCTGCCGGGGCTTTTTGAGTTTTACGATTTTTACCGGGCGTTTTTGCCGCTGTACCGGCAGCACCGGGAATATTTTTACGATTGGTGCGATATTGCATCTCTGTATGGCGCTCCGGAGGGCTGCTTTTGGGGCGGCGGACGGATCGGGTCCGGGAACTGCGATCCCCGGGACGTTCTGGCTTTGACCCGGGAGTACGGCATTTCCGCCCGGCTGACCTTCAGCAATTCCCTGCTGCGGCCGGAGCACCTGGCGGATCGGGGCTGCAACCGGCTGTGCCGCCTGTTTGCCGGAAGCGCAGGTCCGCAAAACGGCGTCATCGTCCACTCGGAGCTGCTGCTGGAGCACCTGCGCAGTGTGTATCCGGAGCTGTATCTTGTTTCATCCACCACCAAGGTGCTTACAGATTTTGCCGCTCTGCGGCAGGAGCTGGAGCGGCCGGAGTTTCGCTGCGTGGTACCGGATTTTCGGCTGAACCGGGCCTTTGACCGGCTGGATACCCTGCCCCAGGCGCTGCGGGACAAGGTAGAATTTCTATGCAACGAGTGCTGTGATTTCGGCTGCCGGGAGCGGCGGGCCTGCTATGAGGCTGTCAGCCGGGAAAATCTGGGAGAGGGCGGTCCACCGCTGCGCATCCCCGGACGCCGCCGGAGGCTATCGCTTTTCCCGGGCCATGGAGAATCCCGGCTTCATCGGGGTGGACGACATCCGGAGCACGTATCTGCCCAAGGGCTTTTCCCAATTCAAGATCGAGGGCCGGAGCCTGGGCAGCGCTCTGCTGCTGGAGTTTCTGCTGCACTATCTGACCCGGCCCCCATACCACATTCATGTCCGGGAGGCCCTGTATCTGGACAATGGGCTGGACCTGTTCTGACCGCAAAAAATACTCCCTTGTGCCGCAGCACAAGGGAGTATCAGCTTGTTCAGATCATTATTCCATATCCACGGTGATGTTGTCGGTGCCGTGCCGCTCAAATTCTCCCAGATATTCGTCCATCCGGCTCATGACCTCGTCATAGTTCTCCTCGGTAATAGGGGGATCGTCCATGTCCCGCAGGGCCAGCTCCTGGGCCAGAATTTCAAAGAACGTGTTGTCCTCATAGGCCATGATGGCCTCATGGATGCCGCCCTCGGCAAAGGCCCGGGAGGGGATCAGCTCCCCCTGATACAGCTCCGTCAGCCCCGCCATGCCGTGGCTCAGGCAATAGGAAAAGATCAGGCTCTCCACCTGGTCATACTGCCGGATGCGGTCGTCGCCCCGGGTGGAGTTAAGCACCCAGTTGCCGATATACACCAGGTCCAGCAACCGCCGGAATTGTTTCTCTGTCAGCTTGATCTCCATAAAAAACACCTCCATCTGGCCGGAGCGCTGCGTCTTTATGCACAGTATAGCAGACTCAGGCGGAAAAAACCACTGAAAATACCGGGGAAACTCCCCAAATTTTGACTTGAGTATCCGGTCGTTCCATAGTATAATTGATTAGTTATGAGAATCAGGAGGTGGATGTATGGATACTCGCCCCATCGGGGTTTTTGACTCGGGCCTGGGGGGCCTGACGGCGGTGCGGGAGCTGCGGCGTCTGCTGCCCTCTGAAAACATTATATACTTCGGCGACACGTCCCGTGTGCCCTACGGCGGGCGCTCGGCAGAAATCCTGCTGAAATACGCCCGGCAGGACGTGCGCTTTCTGCGCACCTTTGACATCAAGGCCATTCTGGTGGCTTGCGGCACCGTGTCCACTACGGCGCTGCCCCAGCTGCGGAGGGAGAGCGACATCCCCATCCTGGGCGTTGTGGAGCCTGCGTGCCGCCGGGCGGCGGCCGTGACCCGGAACAAGCGGGTGGGCCTCATCGCCACCGCCGCCTCCGTCCGCAGCGGCGCGTATCAGCGGATTTTGCAGGAGCTGGACCCGGATGTTGCCGTCACGGCCCGGGCGTGCCCGCTGTTTGTGCCGCTGGTGGAAAACGGCCGCTTCCGCCGGGGCGATCCGGTCATCGAAACGGTGGCCCGGGAGTATCTGGAGCCCCTGCGGCAGGAGGGACTGGATACCCTGATCTTAGGCTGCACCCACTACCCCCTGCTGACGGATATCATCGGGGATATCATGGGTCCCGGCGTCACTCTCATCAATGCCAGTGAGGAAGGAGCCTGGGAGCTGAAGCGGACCCTGCGGTCCATGGACCTGCTGGCCCCGGAGAAGCAGGCCGGTCAGGCTACCCTGTGCGCCAGCGACCAGCCGGAGGATTTCGGCGCCCTGGCGTCGTACTTCCTGCGGGAGACACTTAGCCATCCGGTGCGGCCGGTGGATATCGACCGGTACTGAGCCGTGGAGGGAGCCGTTCACATTGCCGTCACCAGCCGCAGCCTGTTTGACGGCGGCAGCGAGAGGCTGCACTATGACGGCAGCGGGACCCTGCGGCGGACCGCCGCCGGGTGGGACCTGCCCTATACTGCCGCCTGCCGGGAAAACGGCGCGGCGCTGTCCTCCCGCATCCGCCTGACGGCGGAGCCCAGGCGGGCCATTCTGTGGACCCTGGGGCCGGAGGGCTATGGCCTGCCCCTGGACCCGGAGCACGAGACCCAGGCCCGGCTTCCCCTGGGCCTGACCGTGACCGTCCGGACCCGGGCGGTGGAGTTTTCCCTGGAGGAGCCGGACCGGGGATATATTCACCTGGCCTATACGCTGCTGGACCGGGGCCTGCCCCTGAGCCGGATGCAGCTGGAGATACGCATGACAAAAGAAACGATATAAGGAGAGCATCACCATGAATATGATCCAGAATGCCAAGGACCAGGTGCTGGACCTGACCGTCAGCGCCTATCAGAAGGCCGCGGCAGAGGGCCTTCTGCCCCAGGACGCGGCCGTGACCCCGTCGGTGGAGATCCCCAAGGACACCGCCAACGGCGACTATACCACCACCTTCTGCCTGGCCGCCGCCAAGGCCCTGAAGAAGAACCCCCGCCAGGTGGCCCAGATCCTCATGGACCACATGGACCTGTCCGGGTCCTATTTCACCTCCGTGGAGATGGCCGGGCCGGGCTTCCTGAATTTCCGCCTGGGGAACAAGTGGTTCCGGGACACCGTGGCCTGCGTGGAGCAGGAGGGGGCGGCCTACGGCTGCAACGACGCCCTGAAGGGCCAGAAGATCATGGTGGAGTTCGTCTCCGCCAACCCCACCGGCCCCATGCACATGGGCAACGCCCGGGGCGGCGTCCTGGGCGACACCCTGGCCTCGGTGCTGCAGAAGTCCGGCGCCGACGTGTGGCGGGAGTTCTATGTCAACGACGCCGGCAACCAGATCGAGAAGTTTGCCAAGAGCCTGGAGGCCCGGTATCTGCAGATCATCAAGGGCGAGGACGCCGTGGAGTTCCCCGAGGACGGCTATCACGGCGACGACATCCGGGAGCTGGCCCGGGCCTTCTATGACCGGGAGGGCGAGAAGTATCTGGACTGCGACCAGAAGACCCGCCACGACGCCCTGGCCCGCTTCGGCCTGGACAACAACATTCCCAAGATGCAGCGGGACCTGGCCCGCTACGGCATCACCTATGACCAGTGGTTCTTCGAGTCCAGCCTCCACGAAAGCGGCTATGTGGCCGACTCCGTCCAGGCCCTGACGGACCTGGGCTATACCTATGAAAAGGACGGAGCCCTGTGGCTGAACACCAGCCGCATCCTGGCGGAGAATCTGAAAAAGGCCGGCAAGTCCGACGCGGACATCGAAAAGCTGGGCCTGAAGGACGACGTACTGCGCCGGGCCAACGGGTTCTATACCTATTTCGCCGCCGACATTGCCTATCACCGGAACAAGTTTGCCGTCCGGGGCTTCGACAAGGTCATCAACGTCTGGGGCGCGGATCACCACGGCCATGTGGCCCGGCTGAAGGGCGCCATGGACGCCCTGGGCCTGGACGGCGAGCACCGGCTGGACATCGTGCTGATGCAGTTGGTGAAGCTGGTCCGGGACGGCGAGGTGGTGCGCATGTCCAAGCGCACCGGCAAGGCCATCAGCCTGACGGACCTGCTGGACGAGATTCCCGTGGACGCCTGCCGCTACTTCTTCAATGCCAAGCCCGAGACCCAGATGGAGTTTGATCTGGGCCTGGCCGTCCGGGAGGACAGCGAGAACCCGGTGTACTATGTGCAGTATGCCCACGCCCGGATCTGCACCCTGCTGAAGGCCCTGGAGGCGGAGGGCTACACCGTCCCCGCCGCCGGAGAGGTGGACTTCTCCCTGCTGTCCGGCGAGGCGGAGCAGGCCCTCATCAAGAAGATCGCCGCCTACAGCCAGGTGGTGCGCCTGGCCGCCCGGGACTATGACCCCAGTCATATCAACCGCTACCTGACGGAGCTGGCCGGCGACTTCCACCGGTTCTATACCGCCTGCCGCATCAAGGGCGAGGAGCGCCCGGTGCTGCTGGCCCGGCTGAAGCTGGCGGATACCGCCCGGTCTGTGCTGAAAAACGCCATGACCCTCATCGGCTGCACCGCCCCGGAGAAGATGTAATACAACGGGAAAAGAGTTCCTGATTTCTGATGAAATCAGGAACTCTTCCGCTTGTAAAAAGGATTTTTGACAGGCTGCAAACCTCCGGCTTAGCCGGAGGTTTTGATTACACCGTTTACACCGACTGCACCGTACCCACGAACAGGGGGATGCCGTCGGAGGTGGCCACCACGAACACGAAGGGACGGTCCAGGCACATCTCCACCGGCTTTGCGCCGGGAGCCTCCGCGCATTCCAGATCCACGATGGCCTCGGTGTAGGCGGCGCCCTCCACGCCGTCCTCGTCCACCTTCACCCGGGCGGCCTGCATGACCCCGGCCAGCACCGCCGCCTCATCACTGAGGGGAGAGAAGTCGGCCTTGCTCTTGTCAAAGGCGTCGGTAACGCCCATGTCCTGCAGCAGCTCTGCCAGATCCATGGAGCTGTGTACGTCGAACTTGGGCACGGACCACCGGACGCAATGCCGGTCCTCCATGCTTGTCAGCTCCTCCAGCAGACCCTGGCGGCTCAGCAGGTCCGCTGTGCTGCGGCCCTGATCCGGCAGGGCCACGATCATCTGCATATTTCCCTGCAAGGGCAGGGACGCCGCCTGATATCCCCGGCCCCGGAGATATCGGGCCGCATCATCCTCCCGGTGCATGAAGTCCGCCGTCACCGCGCTGCCGGAGGCCGGGCGGAACTTCTGGGGATACGTATCCTCCTTTGCGAACTCCTGGAGCCAGCCGTCCTTGAAGTACACGGTGCTGTACAGCCGCAGCAGCTCCATGGGACTGGTCCGGATGGAGCCGGTATCTCCCTGGAGCAGACCGCCGGTCTGCTGGTCCAGCCAGGCAGCAATGGCCCGGTTTGCCTCCTGGGTGCCCATGGCTGCCTGATACACGCCGCACCGGTGGACCCCTGCCAGGCTGTCCAGCGCCGCCTGGTGGACGGTGCTGCCCTGGGCCACCCATGCCGACCCCGCCAGACGGCAGGTGGTGATGCCGTTGTCGCAGTAAAGGGCCATCCACAGCTGCTGCACCTGCTGGCGCAGGGCCTCCGGGTCCTGGAGGTTCAGCAGCTGCCGCACCTGCTGGGACGTGTCGCCGCCGCTCAGGTCCGCCAGCATGGCCAGGGTCAGATACAGGCTCACCGGCGAATACACGGCGTTCTCCGTCTCTCCGGCCAGCAGCCGCAGGGATGTATCGGCGGCAAAGTCCCGCACCGCCGGGATATCCGGCTTGGCGGACAGCTTCCCCAGCTTGGCCAGGGTCTCCTGATAGGCGCTCATGGCCGCGTCATATGCGTCCATGTCCATGCTCCCTTGGCTGTCGGTGTAGTCCTCCATGCCGGGTCGCTGGGGATAGTCGGGATAGTCTGCCGCCGCCAGCTGGCAGGCCGCCAGCTCCTGAGCTGTGGCAGGCTCTACCGTCTCGCCGGTCTGGCGAAAGGCACCGGAGGGCGTGGGCTGCGCCCCTCCTGCGTCGCACCCGGCCAGCATACACAGGGCCAGGGTCAGGCAGATCATGCGCAATAGCTTTTTCATGCGTTGTTCCTCCTTTTCCGGGGCCGTCGCCCCCTTTTTACTTCTTTAGACGGCGGCCGGCGGAAAAGGTTCCCGCCGGCGCGCAATAGGAATGTATATTTTTCTGCCCCCTATTGCATTTTCCGGAAACATCTGATACAATTATGGCATGCATGCCATAATGCATAAAAAGGATGTGATCCCCACGACCATTACCAGTGCCAGCCTGCCCGCTAAAAAGCGGATCCTCACCGTGTGCGTGAAGCTGTTTCTGGAACAGGGGTACAAGAAAACCACCGTTTCCGAAATCGTTCATAAGGCGTCGGTATCCAACAGCATTTTCCAGAACATTTTCCGGGCCAAGGACGGGGTCCTGACGGAGCTGGTGGAGTTCATGTTTTCCAACCAGTTCGCCATGGCCCGCACCACGGCGGGAGCCCAGCTGCCGCCGGTGTATGTCTACGCTGTGGAGACCGCCATCCAGATGACCCTGACGGAGCTCAATGAGAACCTGCGGGAGATCTATATCGAGGCATATACCCAGAAGGAGGCCTCGGACTATATCTTTCAGGAGACGGCCAAGGAGCTGTACCAGATCTTCGGGCCCTATCAGCCGGAGCTGACGGCCCGGGATTTCTATGCCATGGAGATCGGCTCGGCGGGCATCATGCGCAGCTACATGGCCTGCCCCTGCGACGGGGAGCTGACCCTGGAGAAAAAGCTGCGGATGTTTTTGACCATGAGCCTGCGGGCGTACCGGGTCCCGGAGGCGGAGGTGGAGGGAGCCATCCGGTTCATCGAGGGGCTGAACATCCGCGCCATTGCCGAGCGGGTCATGGGGGAGCTGTTCCGGACTCTGGCCATGCATTTTGAGTTCTCCCTGCCGGATACCGCACCGGGACAGGGCGGGGACAGCCCGGGACAAGCCGGGACAACGTGAGGACAACGTGAGGACAAATGAGGACAAAAGGAAAGGAGACAATTCAATGAAGAAACGACTGCTCAGCCTTCTGCTCTGCCTGGTGGCGGTGCTGACGCTGCTGCCGCTTCCGGCCCTGGCCGACGGCGGCCACAGCCACTGCATCTGCGGCGGAGACGTCACCGCCGGCGATCATACCGGCCACACGGACGTGACCTATCAGCCGTGGAACGGCACCTCCGGTATTACCTATGCCAACGGAGCCGCCTATGTCTATCTGACGGGGAACGCCACCCTCAGCGGCCATCTGACGGTGGATGGCAAAACACTATATCTGTGCCTGAACGGCAAGACCCTTGCCAGCAACGGCACAGCCAAGATTCAGGTCAAAAACGGCGGCCGGCTTGTCCTCTGTGACTGTCGGGGCGGCGGCACCTTCAAGGGTGCGACGCAGAGTGTCTGGGGCGGTGCCTGCATTTACCTTTATACCAGCACGCTGGATATGTTCGGCGGCAAGCTCACCGGCGGCAAAGTCACCGGCAAAGGCGGCGGCGGAGCCATCGCTCTGGATGACCAGCAGTGCATATTCAATATGTACGGCGGCGAGATCTCCGGCAACAACGGCAAGAACTACGGCGGTGCCATTTTCCGGAAATTCAATGCAAACATGCCGAACACCACCGGCGGCACTTTCAATATGTACGGCGGCACCATCAAGAATAACACCGCCAAGAACGGCGGCGCGTTCTTCTCCACCACCGGCGGGACCATCAATATGACCGGCGGCACCATCTCCGGCAATACAGCGACCATGAACAGCAACGATGCCGGCGGCGGCGCCATCTATATGCGCGGCAACGGGAAGATCAACATTTCCGGCAGCGCACAGATCACCGGCAACTCCTCCAGTCTGGACGGCGGCGCCATTCTGATGGGTTGGGGCGAGATCAACATTTCCGGCAGCGCGAAGATCAACAGCAATACCGCCAGCCGCTGGGGAGGCGCCATCTGCCTGCGCCAAGATTCTAATCAGTCGACAATGCTCTACATGCGGGGCGGCGAGATCTCCGGCAACAGGGCCAATTCAGAGGGCGGCGCGGTTCATGTGTTTGACAAGGACTGCCAGTTCTTCCTCTATGACGGCAAGATCACCGGAAACACCAGCGGCGACGGCGGCGCCATCTATCTGAATCAGGAGCCGTCGTGGCTGATTATGCAAGGCGGCGAGATCTCCGGCAATACGGCCACCGGCAACGGCGGCGGCGTATATATTTACCGCACCGGCTCGGTCTGCCAACTCTATGGCGGTAAGATCGAGAATAACAAAGCCAGCGGCAATGGCGGCGGCATTTATATCAACCCCAGCAACAGCGGCCAGCTGAGGGTCGGAAACAAGCCTCTCGTGCAGAACAACACGGCTTCCGGCAAGGCCAACAATGTGTATCTGCCCTCCGGCAAGACGCTGACCATCGAGATCGACATGTCCAAAGGCGCGTCCATCGGCGTTACCACCGCGAATATCAGATACCCCGTGGCATTTTCTAATAGTTACAAAAAAGACTACGCGAATTCCTTTTTCGCGGATGACGCCAATGCCTACGTGGAGTATAAGGATGACCAGAGGCTGTACCTGGTCAGCGACGCACCCCTGGTGACCTATGACGTTACGGTAGAGACCGAAGGCGGCGGCACGGCGTCTGCGTCCCCCGAAACTGCGGCGGGCACCGAGATCACCCTCACCGCCGTCCCCGCACCGGGATACGCCTTCGATCACTGGGAGGTGGTCAAAGGCGATGTGACCATCACCGACAACCGATTTCTTATGCCCGCCGGAGCCGTCACCGTGAAGGCGGTGTTTACGGCCAAGACCTTCACCGTGTACTATGACCCGGGCGACGGCAGCACGCCTCAGAGCAGAAGCCTGGGCTGGAACGACTATGTTCTGGCAGGCGTGTCCGACCCCACCCGGCCCGGCTATACCTTTCTGAACTGGATGTACGTCAGCAGGCCGGTGGCAGACAACGACACCTACAGCGGCCTGGTCCAGAGCGATGCAGTGGCCAGCGCTACCCTTACCGCCGCATGGCAGCTGATCCCGTACACCATCACCTATGACCTGGATGGCGGAACGGCCGACGGCAATCCCACCGGGTACAGCGTGGAGTCCGCTGCCATCACCCTGGTGAATCCCACCCGGGAGGGCTATGACTTCACCGGCTGGAGCGGCACGGGCCTGACGGGGGCGGATAACCTGACCGTGGTCATCCCTGCCGGCAGCACCGGTGACCGCAGCTACACCGCCCACTGGGCCAAGCAGCACGTTCATGTGTTCGACCAGCAGATGATCCTGCCTCAGGCCCTGAAGACTCCCGCCGACTGCACCCATGACGCAGTATATTATCTCAGCTGCGTCTGCGGTCTGGTCAGCACCGACGATAACCAGGTGTTTACCGCCGTCGGAACGGCTCTGGGCCACGATTGGGGTCAGCCCCGGTGGCAGTGGACCGGCTTCGCTGCCCAGGCTGTCTTTGCCTGCTCCAGGGATGCCGGTCATGTGGAGACGCTGACGGCCGATGTTGCCAGCAAAGTTACCACCGCTCCGGGCTGTGTCACCGACGGCGTTCGGACATATACCGCCACAGTGACGCTGGAGGGCCGGACCTATACGGACACCAAGACGGAGTCTATCCCCGCCGCGGGCCATGACACGGCGCTGAAGAACGCCAGGGCGGCCACCTGCACCGAGGACGGCTATACCGGGGACGAGGTCTGCCGCACCTGCGGCGAGACCGTGAAGCAGGGGACTGTGATTCCCGCCACTGGCCATGACACGGAGCTGAAGAACGCCAGGGCGGCTACCTGCACCGAGGACGGCTATACCGGCGACGAGGTCTGCCGCACCTGCGGTGAGACCGTGAAGCAGGGGACTGTGATTCCCGCCGCGGGGCATGACACGGCGCTGAAGAACGCCAGGGCGGCTACCTGCACGGAGGACGGCTACACCGGGGACGAGGTCTGCCGCACCTGCGGCGAGACCGTCAGGC
>OLQD01002707.1_pt1 | contig 12574 bp, 8 predicted proteins | sample 1672841 | NCBI WGS metagenome assembly OLQD01 (sample SAMEA3136729, study PRJEB25190) | human gut metagenome | biome: human gut; feature: human-associated habitat; material: faeces | place: Austria | collected 2013 | reverse complement strand
CCGAGTTCCTGACCGAGATGAGCCCCAACGGCGGCCGCAAGGTCCACTTCCTGGCTGAGCGCCGGATGCAGGCCGAACACCCCATCGAGAAGGTGGGTGCTGAGCTGCGCAGCATGATGAGCTGGCTGAAGAAGTAATTAACTCCCCCAGTCGCCTGCGGCGACAGCCCCCTCAAAGAGGGAGCCTTTTGTCTGACCGCAGCGTGAAGCCTCCCTCCGTGAGGGAGGTGGCATCGCGCAAGTGATGACGGAAGGAGTTCAGCCAAAAGCTGCTTTTAAAACTAAGAAAGGCTCCCTCCTTTGGGAGGGGGTCTTTTGTTATAAGGAAAAGAGGATATGTTATGAGAAGCGATAACGTGACCAAGGGTTCGGAGCGGGCCCCCAACCGAAGCTTATTCTACGCACTGGGTTACACCCCCGAGGAGCTGGAGCGCCCGCTGATCGGCGTGGTCAGCGCTTACAGCGAGATCGTGCCCGGCCACATGAATCTGGATAAGATCGCCGATGCCGTCAAGGCCGGTGTGGAGATGGCGGGCGGCACCCCCATCCTGATCCCTGCCATCGGCGTGTGCGATGGCATCGCCATGGGCCATGTGGGCATGAAATACTCCCTGGCCTCCCGTGAGCTGATCTGCGACAGCGTGGAGACCATGCTGATGGCCCATCAGCTGGACGGTCTGGTGCTGGTGCCCAACTGCGATAAGATCGTGCCCGGCATGGTCATGGCCGCGGTCCGCATGGATGTGCCCGCGGTGGTCTGCTCCGGCGGCCCCATGCTGGCCGGCAGCTACGGCGGCGAGGAAGTCAGCCTTTCCAAGATGTTCGAGGCTGTGGGCGCTTATAAGGCCGGTATGATCACCGACGAGCAGCTGGAAGACTGCACCTGCAACTGCTGCCCCAGCTGCGGCAGCTGCTCCGGCATGTACACCGCCAACAGCATGAACTGCCTGTGCGAGGCCATCGGCATTGCCCTGCCCGGCAACGGCACCATCCCGGCGGTCTACTCCAAGCGCCTGCAGCTGGCCAAGCACGCCGGTATGGCCATCATGGACATGGTCAACAAGGGCATCACCGCCCGCCAGATCATCAACGAGCGCTCCATCCGCAACGCACTGACCTGCGATATGGCGCTGGGCTGCTCCACCAATACCGTCCTGCATCTGTTGGCCATTGCCTACGAGGCCGGTGTGCCCATTGACCTGAAGCTCTTCAACGAGATCAGCGCCAGGACCCCCAACCTCTGCCATCTGGCCCCCGCAGGCCCCACCCACATGCCCGACCTCTATGCCGCAGGCGGCATCCCCGCTGTGCAGGCAGAGCTGGCCAAGAAGGGCCTGCTGGATCTGGATGTGCCTACCGTCACCGGCAAGACCCTGGGGGAGAACATCAAGGGTGCCCACATCCTGAACGAAAAGGCCATCCGCCCCATCGAGAACCCCTACTCCCAGACCGGCGGCCTGCAGATCCTGTGGGGCAACATCGCTCCGGACGGCTGCGTGGTCAAGCGCAGTGCCGTGGCCCCCGAGATGCAGCAGCACTCCGGCCCGGCCCGCGTGTTCAACAGCGAGGAGACCGCCATTGCGGCCATCTACGCAGGCCAGATCGTCCCGGGCGATGTGGTGGTCATCCGCTACGAGGGCCCCAAGGGCGGCCCCGGTATGCGCGAGATGCTCAACCCCACCTCTGCTCTGGCCGGTATGAAGCTGGATAAGACCGTGGCCCTCATCACCGACGGCCGCTTCTCCGGCGCATCCCGCGGCGCGGCCATCGGCCACGTCAGCCCCGAGGCTGCTTCCGGCGGCCCCATCGGCCTGATCGAGGAGGGCGATACCATCAGTATTGATATCCCCAACGCAAAGATCACACTGGAGGTCAGCGACGAGGTGCTGGCCGAGCGCAAGGCAAAGTACGTTGCGCCCGAACCCAACATCAAGACCGGCTGGCTCAGCCGCTATGCCCGCATGGTCACCAGTGCAAACCTGGGTGCGGTGCTGAAGTGACCCGGAAGACCGCATAACAGCAAAAGCTCCCGACGCGCAGAACGTCGGGAGCTTTTTTTATCCGAAACAGCGGGATACAGAAAATGGGACAAAAGAAAAGCATCCTGAATCACTTCAAGATGCTTGGTGGTTGCGGGGGCCGGATTTGAACCAACGACCTTCGGGTTATGAGCCCGACGAGCTACCAGACTGCTCCACCCCGCGATATTTACTTGTCTGCATCAGCTGTTCGCTGACTGCTCAAGTATAATACCACAGAGGCGGGTGGATGTCAAGGGTTTTGGAAAAGTTTTTTACTTTTTCTTTCTGGGATGGCGGACACGGTAGTAGATCACGCCGCAGACCGCGCCAATGAGGATGGCGGGCCATGCGCCCACAAGGAACACCGCCACGGCCTGTGCGCCGGACACGAAGCCGGTCCAGCCATTGCGCAGGGCGGCCAGCAGCTTTGCGCCGAAGCTGGTGCTGGTGGGGGTCAGGGTCTCCACCTCGTTCAGGGTGATATAGACAGTGCAGCAGGAGACCTGATTGCTGTACCAGTCCAGCTGGCTCTGCCAGCTCTCGATCTGGTACTGCACATCGCTCAGGCTGGACTCGATCTCCAGCAGGTCGGCCAGGGTGTCGGCCTGGGCCTGCAGCTCCTGCAGGCGGGTGCGCTGGGCGGTCAGGCTGGCCAGCCGGGCCTCGGTGTCCATATACCGGGTGGTAATATCCTCCGCCTGCTGGTTCTGGTAGGTCACGCTGCCGGACTGGGCAGCGGCGGCCAGAAAGCTCTTGTAGCTGTCCTGGGGCACCCGCAAAGTCAGGCTGACGCTCCGGGTGCTGTCGGTGTTGGTGTACTCGCTGCTGGATTCCATATAGCCGTCCGCGTCAGAAAGGGCCGCATCCAGTGCCGCACGGGCGGTATCGTAATCCCGGGTCTCCAACGTGAGGTTGGCAGTATAGATGATCTTGGCGCTGTCGGCGGTGCGGGTGGAAGCATCGCTCTCCGCTTCGCCGGGGGTCAGCAGGGAACCGCCGGTGGCAGTGTCGGCTGACCGGTAGCCGTCCTCTGCGCTGAAGGAGGAGATACCGTTGTCCGCAGAACCGTAGGTGGCGTTTTCGGTGTCCTCCATGGAGTAAACAGCGGCCTGCGGGGCGGCTGCCTTGGTGGCGGCGGCAGAGTAGTTGGAGGAAGAGCCGCCGCCCAGCAGGGTGACCCCTTTCCATTCGTAGGCATACACGGCACCGTACAGGCAGACCCCGCAGACTGCCACGCAGGCGGCCAGCTGGGCCCAGCGCCGGGCGGGGAAGCGGAGGGGCTTTTTCTGTTTTTTGGGGGTCGGGGAAGGCGCGGGCATGGCGATGCTCTTGGCACCGGGTGTCTCGGCGGCATTGGCCTGCAGGGCAAGCAGCTTTGCCTTCAGGTCATCGGAAGCGTGCAGATCGTCCACTTCCATTTTGTATTCATACCACCTCATCTTCGATCTCCTCCTTCAGCAGCGTATGTAACTGGGCGCGTGCCCGCCGCAGCCAGCTGAGCACCGTGTTGGTGGGCGCACCCAGCATCCGGCCCACCTCGGCGGCGGTGTAGCCCTCGTAATAATGGAGGTACACGGCGTTGCGGTAGTTTTCCGGCAGAGTGCGCACCGCATCGAGCACACTGCCGTCATTTCCGGATTCCGGGGCAGGAGTGTTTTCGTCCAGTTCGGTGTCCTTCTGGCGCGCGGCCCGGGTGATATCCCGGCAGCGATTGATGGCGACCCGCAGCAGCCAGGCTTTGAGGTGCTCCTCACTCTCAAAGCGGCCTTCGTAGCGCAGGAGCTTTTCAAACACATCCTGCACCACGTCCTCCGCGTCGGCGGTGCAGCTGCAATTGTGCATCGCGGCGCGGAACACGGTGTCGCTGTATCGCTGTACAGCCAGCGCAAAAACTTCGTCTTTGGTCAACTGTCCCATAAGTCTCTTTCTCTCCTTTGCGGCCCCGGGCGGGGCTGGTGGAAACAACTGTTTCAAAGGGACGTTTCACCCCATATACGGGTGAAGCGCACGGATTATTGCATTAACGATAAAGCCTTTGGAAAAGGGCAATTTTCTCCGCAAGATACAGATCTGCTTTGGGGTGGGCCAGCCAGTGCTTCTGCCGGGTGGTCTGGCACAGGCGGCGGGCAAGGGCGGCAGGGTCGGTGTCGATGGCCTCCACATCCTGCAGGGTCAATTGCAGGGTCAGAGCGGCCGGGACATCCGGCAGGGGCGGCAGCGGGTCCTCCCAGACAAAGGGAGGCAGCAGCTGCACCGCGCAGACAGCGCGGGAACACTCCTCGGTGAGCAGCAGGGCGGCGGGGGAGCCATCTGGCTCCACATGCAGGCTGCTGTAAAGCAGCTGGAGGTTCCGGGGAGCAGAGAGCAGAACAGCACCCTCATCCGCCGTTTCGCTGAGGGTGAGGCACCCGGCGGCCTCGTCGGCATAGATGCGCCGGGCCGGTGCCCGGAAGCTGGCATAGAGCGCAGGCAGGTGGAAAACACCCGCCTTGTCCAGCCCGTGCTGCAGCAGCAGATAGAATTCGGTCAGCGGGTGGTCCGGGTCCGGCTGCGGCATCCCGAAGTCCGGCCGGGAAAGATGTCCTCCGCCCATAGTCTCCCTCCTTTTCCAGTGCATTGCCCTTTTAGTATATGGGTTTTGCAACGGATTTTCAACTGTAATTGCAACGCTTTCGGAGAATGGGAAATTTTCCCGCGCGGCCAGGACCCTTTGCGGTGGAGCCTCCGGCAGACCAAAACGGGAGACAGAAACAAAAAGCCCGATCGTTCGGAAACGACCGGGCCTGTGCATATTGTGCTGAGAGAGACGCAGTTACTTCTGATAACCCAGCGTAGCCGCCATCACGGCTTTGATGGTGTGCATCCGGTTTTCGGCCTCGTCAAAGACGATGCTCTGGGGGCCCTCGAATACCTCATCGGTCACCTCCATGGCATCGCGGCCAAAGCGCTCGCCCATCTCTTTGCCCACAGCGGTCTTGTGGTCGTGGTAGGCGGGCAGGCAGTGCATAAACACGGCCTTGGAGCCTGCAATATTCATCAGCTCCTGATTGATCTGATAGGGGGCCAGGTCGTGGATGCGCTCGGCCCAGACCTCGATGGGCTCACCCATGGAGACCCACACATCGGTGTAAAGGACATCGGCACCCTGGGCAGCCTTGGCGGGATCCTCCTCAAAGGTCAGGGTGGCACCGGTCTCGGCGGCAATGGCCTGACACTGTGCGATCAGGGCGGCATCCGGCTGATACTTTTTGGGGGCGCAGGCGGTGAAGTGCAGACCCATCTTGGCACAGCCCACCATCAGGCTGTTGCCCATGTTGTAGCGGGCATCGCCGAAGTAGACGAAATGGATGCCCTTCAGGCTGCCGAAGTGCTCCCGGATGGTCAGGAAGTCGGCAAGGATCTGGGTGGGGTGGAACTCGTTGGTCAGGCCGTTCCAGACCGGAACACCGGCGTAATGGGCCAGGTCTTCCACGATCTCCTGCCCATAGCCGCGGTACTCGATGCCGTCAAACATCCGGCCCAGCACCCGGGCGGTGTCGGCAATGGATTCTTTTTTGCCGATCTGGCTGCCCGACGGGTCAAGGTAGGTGACCTCCATGCCCAGATCGTGAGCGGCGACCTCAAAGCTGCAGCGGGTGCGGGTGGAGGTCTTTTCAAAGATCAGGGCGATGTTCTTGCCTGCCAGCTGCTCATTGTGGCGGATGCCGGCCTTTTTCCTGGCCTTCAGGTCAGCGGCCAGATCGAGCAGCTCCTCGATCTCGGCAGGGGTGTAGTCCAGAAGCTTCAGAAAACTGCGATTTTTCAGACTCATTGTATACTTTCCTCTCTATGCAATGCAAAATGTATATTTATTCGATAAGATGGTTCTATTATATAACGAATAAACTGTATTTTCAAGGGAAAGTTTTGGGAGAGGTTTCGCTCCCCTTACAGCTCCAGCAGTTCCTTCCGCCCGCTGGGGGTGTAGGCGGTCAGCCGCACGCCTGCCTTTTTGAACATGAACCGCGCCGCCACGCTGGAATCGGAATCGTGGTACTTGTCGCCGTAGTACACCACCTCGGAGATGCCGGACTGGATGATGGCCTTGGCGCACTCGTTGCAGGGGAAGAGGGTCACATAGACCCGGGCACCCTTCAGGTTGTTGTGGGCGCTGTTCAGGATGGCGTTGAGCTCCGCATGGCAGACATACATATATTTCGTGTCCAGCGGGTCGCCCTCGCGCTCCCACGGCATGGCATCGTCATCGCATCCAATGGGCATTCCGTTGTAGCCCAGGGAGAGAATCTTGTTCTCCGGGCTGACGATACAGGCTCCCACCTGGCTGCTGGGGTCCTTGGAGCGCATGGCGGTGAGCAGGGCGATGCCCATAAAGTATTCATCCCAGTTGATGTAATCGGTGCGTTTCATGGCAAAGTGCCTCCCTCTATCTTTCATTGGGTCTATTGTACCATGCCAACCCACGTCCTGCAATCGATTTTGCGCGCATCCGGTCAAAATGCACAAAAGAACCCTGGGAAGTTTGGCGGGCAGATGAAAGAAAATTTCGGACAATCTATTTGAAAATCATTTGGAGTGTGGTATTATCTTTGTAAAATATGCCACAAAAACGGAGAGGCTGCTCCGTGCGGCGGAAATGAGGGAAAAACCGATATGAAATACGCAAGCAACAACATCCGTAATATCTTGATTGCAGGCCATGCCGGCAGCGGCAAAACGACGCTGACTGAGGCACTGGTCTATTTTTCGGGCGCAGCAGAGCGTATGGGCCGTGTTGAGGACGGCACCACGATTTCGGACTTTGACCCTGAGGAAGCAAAGCGGAAGGCAAGTCTGTCGGCATCCGTGGTGCCGGTGGAGTACGAAGGCATCAAGTACAACCTGATCGATGCGCCGGGCCTGTTCGACTTTGAGGCAGGTGAGTATGAGGGCATCCGTGCTGCCGAGAGCGTGCTGGTGTGTGTTTCCGGCCGCAGCGGCGTGACCGTGGGCGCGGAGAAAGCCTTCCAGCTGGCCCGCAAGAACGGCAAGGCCACCATGGTGTTCATCTCCAAGTGCGACCTGGAAAATGCCAACTACTTCAAGATCCTGGAGGAGATGAAGATCAAGTTCGGCTCCACTGTCTGCCCCTGTGTTGTGCCCGCCAAGCTGGACGACGGCACCCCTGTCTACATCAACCTGTTCAGCCAGAAAGCCTTCAAGTATGAGAGCGGCAAGCAGATCCAGGTGGAGCTGCCCGATATCGGCCACCGCTTCCAGGGCCTGATCGAGGCTATGAGCGAGGCCATTGCCGAGACCGACGATGAGCTGATGGAAAAGTTCTTCGGCGGTGAACCCTTTACGACCGAGGAGATCGTTGAGGGAATGCGCAAGGGCGTTAAGGACGGCCTGATCACCCCCGTGTTCTGCGGCAGCGCCGTCAACCAGCAGGCATTGGATATGCTGCTGTTCAATATGCACAAGCTCCTGCCCAGCCCGCAGCACGATGCCGCCATCCTGGCCGAGAATGCCAGCGGCGAGCCTGTGGAGCTGCACTGTGATGAGACCGAGCCCACCGCAGCCTATGTCTTTAAGACTGTGGCTGACCCGTTCGTGGGCAAGCTGAGCTACCTGCGCGTGATCAGCGGCAAGGTGACCGGCGGCGCTGCTCTGGTCAACGCCCGCACCGGCGAGACCGAGAAGATCGGCAAGCCCCTGACCGTCATCGGCAAGAAGCAGGTCGAGACCGACGGCATCGGTGCCGGTGATATCGGCGCTGTGGCAAAGCTGGTCAGCGCAAAGACCGGCGATACCCTGTGCGATGCTTCCCGCGTGGTCAAGCTGCCCGCCGCTGCCTTCCCGCTGCCCAGCCTGTTCATGGCAGTCACCGTGGCCAAAAAGGGCGATGAGGGCAAGATCTCCAGCGCGCTGGCCCGCCTGATGGAAGAAGATCCGACCCTGAGCTACATCAATAACGCCGAGACCCACCAGCAGATCATTGGTGGCCTGGGTGAGCAGCATCTGGATGTGGTCAAGGCCAAGCTGAAGAATAAGTTCGGCGTGGAGATCGGTCTGGAAGCTCCCCGCATTGCCTACCGTGAGTCCATCCGCAAGGCCTGCCAGAAGCAGGGCCGCCATAAGAAGCAGACCGGCGGCCACGGCCAGTTCGGCGATGTCGTCATCAACTTCGAGCCCTGTGACAGCGAGCAGGTCGTGTTTGAGGAAAAGGTGTTCGGCGGCAGCGTGCCCAAGAACTTCTTCCCGGCTGTAGAAAAGGGTGTCCGCCTTGCCGCCGAAAAGGGCGTGCTGGCCGGTTATCCTGTGGTCGGCCTGAAGGCTACCCTGCTGGATGGCAGCTACCACCCCGTGGACAGCTCCGAGATGGCCTTTATCATGGCTGCAAAGCTGGCCTATAAGGCTGCAATGCCCGAGGCAGGCCCCGTCATTCTGGAGCCCATCCATACCCTGAAGGCCCATGTCCCCAACGACAACACCGGCGATATCATGGGCGATGTGACCAAGCGCCGCGGCCGCGTGCTGGGCATGGAGCCGGACGAGGACGGCCTGCAGACCATCATCGCTGAAGTGCCGCTGGCAGAGCTTGCAAACTTTACCACCTTCATCCGGCAGACCACGCAGGGCCGCGGCTGGTTCACCACCGAGTTCGCCCGCTACGAGACTCTGCCCGAGATGCTGGTGCCCGCCGTGGTGGAGCAGGCCAAGAAGCTGGGCAACCTGGACGAAGCCGCAGACGACTGAGCGCGCCAACTCCCCCAGCCGCCTGACCGGCGGCAGCCCCCTCCGCCATTGCCGCGCAGCGGCACATCATTGCGCAGGCACATCATTTGTTCCGCAGGAACAACCTCATTGCGCAAGCACATCATTTTAGACATCACCCCGGCCCCCGTTGACACTTTTCCCTCTGTCAGCGGGGGTTTTTTGTTGCGGAAAAAAGCGAGAAGTTCCTGCAGCCGCTGTCCGCTCTGCCTTTTCCCGCCATTCGCGCATATTTCGCCCCCATTCGCGCGGGTTTGCACAAATGGCTCGCCGCTTTATGGTATACTTGGGCCGGAAATACTGCGGGAGGGCACGGCGTGCGCTTCCTGCCCGGACAAGGAGGAACTTTGCATGAAACTGTACACGCTCACCCGGCGCTTCACGGCGGCCGTACTGACGGCGGCCATGGCTCTCAGCTTCTGCGCGCCGGCGCTGGCAGAAGCCCCCGGCACCGCAGCGGACCCCGCCGCGCCCGCGGCCACAGCGTCCACCGCCGAGAACAGCACCGCGGACACCATTGTCTTTGACCAGCTCTATCTTGGCACGCAGAAGGACTGGGCCAAGACCATTACGGGTGCCCCCAGCGGCGACGTTGTGCTGCAATACACCGCCGCAAACCGCACCCTCACCGTCACCGGAACCTACTCCCAGGCGCTCACCATCTCCGCGCCCGGCGTGAACGTGGTGCTGAACGGCACCACCGGCCCGGCTGTGAAGGGCGACCTGAACATCACGGCCAGCGCCAGCGTCATCATCACCAGCAGTGCCGCCAGAGCACAGGCTGTCACCGGCAGCACGGACATCACCAGCGACGGCGCTGTGAGCATCACCGGCACCGACCGTGCCGTGGGCGGCGAAAACCTCACCGTGAATGCGGGCGGCGACGTGACCATTACCGGCGGCACGACCAGCCAGCCCACCGTCAACGACGCGACCGTCCGCTGCGGCGGCGAGTTCGAGTTGCGCAACCCTGCAGGCGGTTTGGTGCTGTGTGATAAGACCAGCGACGGCAAGTCCGGCAACCTGCACTACTATAACACCGGTGCCACCGAGCTCGTATTCCGCGCATCTTCCATGGGTGCCACCTGCGATGTGTTCCAGCCGGGCGACAGCACCGTGTTCGGCACGTTTGGCAATCCCAGCTGGATCACAGCAAAACACGAGCAAGACTATCAGCTCACCCTGACCAACTGCAGCACCATGTTCACCCGCGACAGCGGCACCTTTTACAAGGATGAGAATATCAATCTGAGGCGGACGCGCCCACTGGACGGCACCGTCTTTAAGGGCTGGACCGTCACCACTGCGGATGGCACCAATGTGCCTTTTGAGCCCACAAGCAACGGCATCCGCTTCACGATGCCCGACAGCGCCGTGACGGCCACCGCCAACTGGGAGCGGGAGCAGGCCACAGGTCAGGCTCTGTGGCTCAGCACGGAACAGGATTCGTTCATCGTCAGCAAGGCTTCGCTGGAAGCTGCCCCCATAAACGGCATCACCTATGAAGACGGTGCTTTTGTCGTGGACGGCTTCATCGTGGACGACATAAAAGCAGCCAAGACCCTCCGCGTTCTGGGCCTTGCCCCCACCGAAGACGAGCGCCCGGACGTGGTGTTGAAGAACCTGACCGTCGATACGCTCATCGTGGACGGCGTGCGGGACGTGACCCTTGACGCGTGCCGCATCGGGGAGCTGGACGGTCACGACCACCTTGATACCGTCTACTCGCTGCAGATCACCAATGCCCGCGACGTGGTGCTGGCAAACACATCCAGCCGTTATTCCGACATCTCCGGTGTGCGGAACGTGACGGCCAAAACCGACGGCACGCTCTGCGACCGGCTCAACATCGACTGCACCGGCGACATTGCACTTTCCACCGCCGCCGACACCCTCGGTGTGGCCTGTTATCTTCGGGCGGGCGGCAGCATCCGGCTCATCGGTGCCCCGTGGTACGCTTTGCGGGTGAGCAGCGCCCAGAATGTGACCGTGGACGCGAACGCACTGCCCCAGCGCGCCTTTTTCACCTGCAGCGGCATCGTAGATATCACCCAGCGCGACGGCAGTGCCATCGGGGATTCCGACGCTGCCTGGTATCTTCTGGAATACTACCCGGAGACCGAGCAGCCCTACGTCGTCACCCTGAACGGGGAGACCGGCGAGGTGCGGAGCGATCTTTACCAACTGGACGCGCTGGACGACCTGCGCGCGGTGCAGCACCTGCTCATCACTCCGGCGTCGTTGCTGCCGGATGATGTGGACTCGGACGCAGTCGGGCAGTTCATCACCGACGCCAGCGGCGTGCTGGTCAGCGCAGCCCTCGCGGGGGCCGCCGTGTGGGGCGGCTATGAGGTAGCGACCCGGGTCATGCTGAAAAACCTGCTGCCGGAAGGCACCGCCATCCCCGCCACCCGCGGCGAACTGGCCCAGCTGCTGTGGAACGCCGCAGGCCGCCCGGAAGCCGGTGCCGTCGTGACCGTGTACCCGGACATCACGGACGCCGACCAGCAGGCTGCGGCCCGCTGGTGCACCGAGCAGGGCCTGCTCACCGCCCGCAGCGACGGCACCTTTGCCCCCGACGGCCGGGTGCCCAAGTGGCGGGTCATCGAGGTGTGGAACCACGCCTTTGCAAAATAACGCCCCCTCATCAAAGGCCAGCGCTTCTGCGCTGGCCTTTTTGCTGCACTGCACCGCCCTTCTCTCCCCTTTTTCCCCCCGCAGCCCCGCCTTTTTTATTGACAAACCCCCTGCTTGCTATTATAATAATGTAGTCAAAATGGCATCATTGCGCGGCTTTGCACCTGCGCGAAACAAATAGAGACAAGGAGAGATTCTCAAATGGCACAAGAGATCAAGATGTCCGCTGCTGGCCTGAAGGCGATGCAGGAGGAGCTGGAATACCTCAAGACCGTCCGCCGCAAGGAGCTGGCCGAGGAGATCAAGGAAGCCCGCAGCCACGGCGACCTGTCCGAGAACAGCGAGTACGACGAGGCCAAGAACACCCAGGGCCTGGTGGAGAACCGCATCACCGAGCTGGAGCAGATGATCAAGAACGCCGTCGTCATCGACGAGAGCGAGCTGAGCGTGGAGAGCGTGTCCGTGGGCACCCACGTCACCATCCAGATGACCGGCGAGGACGAGACCGAAGAATACGACATCGTGGGCCGCACCGAGGCCGACCCCCTGAACGGCAAGATCAGCGACGAGAGCCCCGTGGGCCACGCGCTGCTGGGCCGCGCTGTGGGCGCCAAGACCGAAGTGCTGCTGCCCACCGGCCACACCGTGGAGTACACCGTGCTGGCCATTACCCACGCACGCAGCTGATAGGAGAAACCATGGAAGAGCAAAAGAAGAACCCCGCGCAGGGCCTGTCCGAGAGCGAGCAGGTGCAGGTGCGCCGCCAGAAGCTGGCAGACCTGCAGGCCGCCGGTCATGACCCCTTTACCCTGACCAAGTACCCGCAGGACGCCTACTCGGCCGACCTGAAGGAAGAATTCAAGGACCTGCCCAACGAGACCGACAGCGGCAAGCAGGTTGCTCTGGCCGGCCGCATGATGTCCAAGCGCGTGATGGGCAAGGCCAGCTTTGCCCACCTGCGCGACGACAAGGGCGACATCCAGCTGTATGTCCGCCGCGACGAGCTGGGCGATGAGCCCTACGCCGCCTTCAAGAAGCTGGACGTGGGCGATATCATCGGCGTCAAGGGCGAGGTGTTCCGCACCAAGACCGGCGAGCTGAGCGTGCGCGCCACCGAGCTGACCCTGCTGGCCAAGAGCCTGCGCCCCCTGCCCGAGAAGTTCC
>OLQD01002705.1_pt1 | contig 12579 bp, 14 predicted proteins | sample 1672841 | NCBI WGS metagenome assembly OLQD01 (sample SAMEA3136729, study PRJEB25190) | human gut metagenome | biome: human gut; feature: human-associated habitat; material: faeces | place: Austria | collected 2013 | reverse complement strand
CCTCGCTCTCCTGCTGCATCAGGATATATTTGGCAACTCCTTCATACGACAGGAAATAATTGGAAGTACCCAGCGAATCGTTTTTTATTTGCAGGCGTTCGTCCGTCCCGTTCATGATCTCATCGATCGCTTCTTCCGGGATGTCTTTGATCGGGGTTTTCAGTGTTACGCCATATTTCTCGCAAATAGCTTCGATCTGCCAGAATATCAGTGAATTCTTATATTTTCCCAACGCCACGATACCGCCACTGTAGATACTGAGCGACGCATCGGGCACGATCTTGTTCATGTCCAACAAATTGACCTGTCCCAGTCCTTTACATTTCGGGCAAGCACCCTGCGGAGAGTTGAACGAAAAATTATGGGGAGCTGGTTCACTGTAAGACAAACCCGTCACGGGGTCCATCAACCGGCGGCTGAAATGGCGCACTTCGTTTGTCTCGGCATCCAGCACGAGTACCAAGCCGTCACCCTGCTTCATAGCGACACGCAGGCTTTCTTTCAAACGACGTTCGTCCGATTCCGAAACGATCAGTTTATCGACCACAACCTCGATACTATGCATCTTATACCGGTCAAGCTTCATGCCATGAAAGATCTCTTTCATCTCACCATCTACCCGGACATTCAGATAGCCTTTTTTCCGCATCTGTTCGAAAAGTTCCTTATAATGTCCCTTACGATTACGGACAAGCGGAGCGAGCAGGTAGGTCTTCTTCCCCTTATACTGGTTCATAATCAGTTCCAGCGTCTGCTCCTCGGTGTATTTCACCATCTTCTCGCCACTCAAATACGAATAAGCCTCTCCCGCCCTTGCATAAAGCAGACGGAAAAAGTCATAAACCTCGGTAGTCGTCCCCACTGTGGATCTCGGATTCTTGTTTGTTGTTTTCTGCTCGATTGAGATAACAGGGCTCAGACCAGTGATCTTATCCACATCCGGCCGTTCCATATTTCCCAAGAAGTTACGCGCATAAGCGGAGAACGTCTCCACATAACGGCGTTGCCCTTCCGCAAAAATCGTATCAAAAGCCAAAGACGATTTACCACTACCGCTCATACCGGTAATTACGGAGAGCTTGTTACGAGGTATGTCGACATCTATATTCTTCAAATTATGGACACGCGCGCCTAAAACGGAAATACGGCCGCCTTCCAATGCATTCTTATCCTTCATCATTTTTCAGTTTTCTTATTTCACCACCCAGGCCGGATTATGCACATAGGTGTTAGGCGTTTTATAATACATATCAGATTCTTTCGGGATCCGGATCGTATATGTTTTTCCTGCTGTCAGCAATTTACGATCTCGCAACCAGGGATTGAAACGTTTCAAATCGGCATAGGTGACACCATTCTTCTTGGCGAAATCAGACAAATCCTGAATATCCGTCGAGACGGCAACACTCTCGCATACGATCGGTTTATACAAATCCTGTGCCCTTAGCACGAACCCATATTTATAAGGAGCTTCGAATATCTGCTTGATAGCCATGATACGATAGACATAGCGGGTAGTCTCTTCCACCAGCCAGAGATCGAACGAACTATCCGCATCCTGCTTGACAAGCTCTCCCGATATGCGTCCCATACCGGCGTTATAGGAAGATGCGACCATCGCCCAGTCTCCATATTTTTCATAGGCAGCTTTCAGATAACGGCAGGCAGCTTCGGTAGCCTTTGCCACGTCGCAACGTTCATCGACCGTAGGCGTTATCGTCAACCCGTACTGACGGGCCGTACCTTCCAACAATTGCCAAGTCCCCACTGCCCGTGCAGGCGATGAGACCCGTGGATCGAGATGGCTCTCGATCACCGCCAGATACTTGAAGTCGTCCGGAATGCCATTGGCTTTCAGGATCGGTTCGATTATCGGGAAATAGCGGTTTGCCCGCTTGATCAGCAACATGGTAGTAGAATGGAAATAGGTAAAACTACTCAATTCCCGGTCAAAACCTTCATGCATATTATAACGCGTCAAATCGATATCTTTTCCGCAAAAAGAGACGGAAGAAGGAATATCAGGCGACATGGTCACCGATGAAACGACCGGACGTTGGTCTTTCACTTTTTCCGAATCACTCGAACCAATGGAGAGGCAGGCGGTCAGGCACTGGCAGCTTCGGAGCAGAGCAAGAAAAATGCCATTGATGTGGCAAGAGCACAGGGAATCAAGATTCATTCGGTATGCCTGAATGCCAATGGCGCTGCAAAGAAACAGGAATTGCAGGATATTTCTGATGCGACCGGCGGTGTATGCGTAGAAGTAAAAAGTGCAGAAGACCTGAAAGAAGTATTTAATCAATTTTATAACATTATCTATTCCACGGAGACCATTAATATTGCGGATACCGTGATTCCTGAGAACGGAGAACTGGAAGTGCCTTTTACAATCCCGGCAATGGGTGTAGAAGAGGCGAATATTATCATTAATCCTTTGAATCCTGACACTGGAATTTGATGAGGACGGCAGTCTGCAGTTTAAGACTGAGGCACTGGAGGCAGATGCCCGTTTTGACGAGATCGGAAGTGCACTGAAGATCAAGGAACTCCAGCGGGACAAAAGAGAGCTTCTGGAATCTCTGGAAATGTATTACAAGGTATTTTTCCTGGGAGATATTCCGGATGAGGAACTGCAGAAAAAAGCAGATGCCGTTGAGGAATGATCCATGAAGATGCAGTGGAAGATCGGAAATGTGGAGATACCGAACCCCTTTGTGCTTGCACCGATGGCAGGGGTTACGGATCTGGCATTTCGAAGACTTTGCAAGGAGCAGGGTGCAGGCCTGATCTGTATGGAAATGGTCAGTGCCAAGGCAATCTCTTTTCATAATAAGAACACAGAGGCGCTGATGGAGATCAATCCCGGGGAGCATCCGGTATCCATGCAGCTTTTCGGCAGCGAGCCGGACCTTATGGCAGAGGTGGCAAAAAGCATTGAGGAGCGTCCCTTTGACATTCTCGATATCAATATGGGATGTCCGGTTCCCAAGGTGGTAAATAATGGCGAGGGCTCAGCTCTTCTGAAGGATCCTCAGCTGATCGAAGAGATCGTCCGCAGTGTTTCCGGAGCAGTTTCCAAGCCGGTAACGGTGAAGGTCCGCATTGGCTTTGATGAAAATACGCCGGTGGATGTGGTGGAGATCGCAAAACGGGTGGAGGATGCCGGTGCAGCAGCCATCGCAGTTCATGGAAGGACCAGACAGCAGTATTATTCTGGTCAGGCGGACTGGGATGCTATCCGCAGGGTGAAGGAAGCGGTGACTATTCCGGTGATAGGAAACGGAGATATCGTTTCACCGGAAACTGCAGAAGCCATGTTTAAAGAGACTGGCTGCGATGCGGTGATGATCGGCCGTGCAGTACGTGGGAACCCGTGGATCTTCCGAGAGCTGAACCACTATTTCCACACCGGGGAAAAGCTTCCCAGACCAACCGCAGAGGAAGTCTGCGAGATGATCCTGCGCCATGCCGAAGATCAGATCGCGATAAAGGGTGAGTATATCGGGATCCGCGAAATGCGGAAGCATGTAGCCTGGTATACAGCCGGTATGCGCCACAGTGCGGGAATCCGGAGAGAATCTAATAATATTTCAAGCTATGAAGAGCTGAAAAAGCTTACAGACATGGTACTGGAGCGATAAAAGAGAAAAGTATGCCGGAGAAAACGAAACGTTCTATTGACAAGGAACGGGGCGCGTGCTACAGTCAGTTAGCGGGAATCCGCAGAAAGTTTTTTGTTTTACAGGAGAAAAATAATGGCAGATAAAATAGCAGTTTTAATTCCTTGCTACAACGAAAGCAAGACGGTAGCAAAGGTTATCCGCGATATGAAAAAAGCACTTCCGGAAGCTGTGATCTACGTATATGATAATAACTCTACAGATGGAACAGACGAGATCGCCAGAAAAGAAGGGGCAGTTGTCCGTTATGAGTATCAGCAGGGAAAAGGAAACGTGATCCGCAGTATGTTTCGGGATATCGATGCGCAGTGTTACCTTATGGTAGATGGTGACGATACTTATCCGGCAGAGTTTGCAGCTGAAATGTGCAGCAAGGTTCTGGAGAAAGGCACAGACATGGTAGTTGGTGACCGCCTTTCTTCTACATATTTTACAGAGAACAAGAGACCTTTCCACAACTTTGGAAACAGCATCGTAAGAGGTTCCATTAACCGTCTTTTCAAAAGCAACATCAAGGATATCATGACAGGTTACCGTGCCATGAGTTACCGCTTTGTAAAAACATTCCCGGTACTTTCCAGGAATTTTGAGATCGAGACAGAGATGACGATCCACGCCATCGATAAGAACATGCAGGTTGAGAATGTAGTCATTGAATATCGTGACAGGCCGGAGGGAAGTGAGTCCAAGCTGAATACTTATGCAGATGGATTTAAGGTCCTGAAGACTATTGTGAAAATGTTCAAGAATTACAAGCCGCTGGAGTTCTTCTCCCTTATCGCAGCAGTGCTGTTTGTGGTGGGAATGGTATTCTTTATTCCGGTGTTGGTACATTTTCTGGAGGTTGGGACAGTGGAAAAGATCCCGACACTGATCGTCAGCGGGTTTGTGATCCTGACAGCTATCATCTGTTGGTTTTCCGGGATCATCCTTTCTACACTGGTCAATCAGCATAAACAGGATTTTGAGTATCAGACACAGATGGTGACTAATCGTTATAAAGATCTTTTTCCAGAGAAGAAATAAGGAATCAGACCGGGCAGGATAATACAGAAAAGCCGTGTTGAAATCTGAGATTTCGCGCGGCTTTTTTTGCATATTTCAGGGCCCCTTTTTCGACGTGGAATGCTTGACAATACTGGGGCTTTTCGGTATAATACAGGAATTGTGAATATCCTGAGATTTTTACGCCCTTTTTTAGAAAAAAGAGCTCTTGGGAATGGTAGCAACAGAAATATCCGAAGCTGTATTTTTTTCAGAAAAAACAGCACGGTTTTGAAAGGAAGTAAGGCAAAATGGAAGAAGCAAAGAAGAACTTACTCACATACGCAGGACTTAGAAAACTGGAAGACGAGCTGCACGATCTGAAAGTTGTTAAGAGAAAAGAAGTAGCAGGAAAGATCAAAGAGGCCAGAGAGCAGGGAGACCTTTCTGAGAACGCTGAGTACGATGCAGCAAAAGATGAGCAGCGTGATATCGAAGCAAGAATCGAACAGATCGAGAAAATCTTAAAGAATGCAGAAGTCGTAGTAGAAGAAGAAGTTGATTTAGACAAGATTAACATCGGATGTCAGGTAAAAATCCTTGATATGGAATTCGATGAGGAACTGGAATATAAAATTGTTGGTTCTACAGAGGCAAACAGCTTAAAGGGAAAGATTTCCAACGAGTCTCCGGTTGGTAAAGCATTAATCGGTGCCGGCGTTGGTGACGTAGTAGAAGTTGAGACCCAGATGGGTAACTTAAAATATAAAGTATTAGGAATCCACAGATCAAACTAATAGATTAGGAGAACAAAGATGGCGGAACAGAAGAACGTACAGGAACAGGATATTAACCAGTTAATCAAGGTGCGCCGTGATAAGTTAAAAGAACTTCAGGAAAATGGAAAAGATCCGTTCCAGATAACCAAATATGATGTAACAAACCACAGCACAGATATCAAAGACGACTTTGATGCTTTTGAGGGAAAAGAGGTATCTATCGCAGGTCGTATGATGTTCAAACGTGTGATGGGAAAAGCTTCTTTCTGTAATGTACAGGATTTAAAGGGAAGCATCCAGGCATATGTCGCAAGAGACGAAATCGGAGAAGATTCTTATAAAGATTTCAAGAAATATGATATCGGAGATATTTTAGGAATCAAAGGAAAGGTATTTAAGACCAAGACCGGAGAAATCTCTATCCATGCATCTGAGGTAACTTTATTATCCAAGAGCTTACAGATTTTACCGGAGAAGTTCCACGGACTTACTGATACCGATACCAGATATCGTCAGCGTTATGTAGACCTTATCATGAATCAGGAATCCAAGCAGACTTTCATCAAACGTTCCCAGATTATCAAGGAAATCCGTAATTTCTTAGCTGGACGTGACTTCATGGAAGTTGAGACTCCTATGCTGGTTTCCAATGCAGGTGGAGCAGCCGCAAGACCGTTTGAAACACATTACAATGCATTAAATGAAGATGTAAAACTCCGTATTTCTCTTGAGTTATACTTAAAGAGACTGATTGTTGGTGGCTTGGAGCGTGTTTACGAAATCGGACGGGTATTCCGTAACGAAGGTGTTGATACCCGCCATAATCCGGAATTTACATTGATGGAGTTATACCAGGCATACACCGATTATGAAGGCATGATGGAACTTACCGAGAGCATGTTCCGTTATCTTGCAGAAAAAGTATGCGGCACTACAAAGATTACTTACAATGGCATTGAAATCGACCTTGGAAAGCCTTTTGAGCGTCTGACCATGAACGATGCCATCAAGAAATATGCCGGCATCGATTTTGATACCGTAGCAGATGATGAAGCTGCAAAGGCGCTGGCAAGAGAACATCACATTGAATTCGAAGAGCGTCATACCAAGGGTGATATCATCAACCTCTTCTTCGAAGAATTCTGTGAAAAAGAACTGATTCAGCCGACCTTTATCATGGATCATCCGGTAGCAATTTCTCCGCTTACCAAGAAGAAACCGTCTGACCCAACCAAGGTAGAACGTTTTGAATTATTTATCAATACATGGGAAATGTGTAATGCATATTCCGAGTTAAATGACCCGATTGACCAGCGTGAGCGTTTCGCAGCACAGGATGCCGCATTCGAAGCCGGTGATGAGGAAGCAAACCATACCGACGAAGATTTCTTGAACGCACTGGAAATCGGTATGCCACCTACCGGTGGAATCGGATATGGAATCGACCGCCTGGTTATGCTGTTGACAGATTCACCGGCAATCCGTGACGTATTGCTGTTCCCGACAATGAAGTCATTGGATAAAAAAGACCAATAAAATCAAGGGTTTGCGGACTTCCAACTTGTATGGTACGACAGGAGTACGACAAAATAACCTATCTTAAAGGGTTAAAACAAACGATTTTAAATTAAAATCGAGTCAGTTCAAGTTCATATTTTGTACTATAAGGACATTTTTCTAAAAGAAATTTTAGAGGAATGTCCTTTTTTGTTATGGTCAACGGAACAAAATAAGAAAATGGAGGAAGTCAGTATGAACAGTACAGCGTTAGGAGCAGAAAAAGAAAATATTAACTTTATCAGTGAAGCACATGAGAAATTCTACTATGAAAAAATTCAGAAAGTTAGAGAAGCAGATGTATATCACAAGGCACTTTGCTATTGCATTGGAATGAACGAAGATACACGAAGAAATGTGGATAGAATTTATAATTTCAAGACTGGATGTGTAAAACCGGAGTGCCTGCATGAAGGCTGGCAGACCAGTGGAAGTGCAAAGGTTGTCAGAATGGCATTTAATCTGTATTGCAATGGTACACCGAGCGTGGATGATGAACAGGACACAGAGGAGCAGGTGGATGAGTGCCGGAGATATTCAGTAGAGGATTTGTTCTGCTGTTGCTATGCACCATATTTCTGGCAGGCAATACAGATTCGCTATCCGGAGTATGCCACATACAATAAAAATTTGTATGCAATGTTTGGAGGAAATGATTGATGTTAAAGATTCGGTTGATGGGAACAAAAAATGATATTACATGGTTCAAAAAAATCATGCAGAGACACCCAAAGGTAGAGGTTCTGGAAATGTCAGACCTCTATCCCAACAAGGGAACAGATAAATATTACAGATCGTATGTAGAAGTAAAAAAGAGCAATGTAAAAGAATAATAGTAGAATTTGGAGGAATTTCATCATGTGTAAAGTTATAGTAATCGGAAACCAGAAAGGTGGAGTTGGAAAGACCACCACAACAAGTAATCTAGGTATTGGACTTGCAAAAAAGGGGAAAAAGGTGCTTCTGATAGATGCGGATGCACAGGGAAGCCTGACAGCAAGTTTAGGCTTTCAGGAGCCGGATAAACTGGATGTATCTCTTGCAACCATTATGGCGAATATCATCAATGAAGAAGATATGGAGCCAGATTATGGCATCCTAAAGCATGACGAGGGTGTAGACCTTATGCCCGGCAATATAGAGTTGTCGGGATTGGAAGTATCACTGGTAAATGTCATGAGCAGGGAACTTGTGCTTCGGACTTATATAGAACAGCAGAAAGAAAGGTATGATTACATTCTGATTGATTGTATGCCTTCCCTTGGCATGATTACCATAAATGCCTTTGCAAGTGCCGACAGCATCCTTATTCCGGTGCAGGCAGCATATCTGCCGGTAAAAGGTCTGGAACAGCTTATAAAGACCATAGGAAAGGTAAAAAGGCAGATCAATCCAAAATTGGAGATTGAAGGTATTCTGCTTACTATGGTTGATAACAGAACAAATTATGCAAAAGACATCAGTGCATTGGTTGTGGAGAATTATGGTAGCAAGGTAAGAATATTTGAAAACAGTATTCCGATGTCGGTAAGAGCTGCGGAGATTTCTGCTGAAGGTGTCAGCATTTATGAGCATGATCCAAATGGAAAAGTAGCGAGTGCCTATCAGTCATTGACAGAGGAGGTGCTTGCAGATGAATAAAACAGGAAGTGCCGCAAAGGTAAAACTGAACAGCTTCGATGATTTATTCGGAGATGGACAGCCACAGGCAGGAATAGAGCAGGTACAGGAAATTGCATTATCAGAACTGCATGAGTTCAAAGGTCACCCATTTAAGGTACTGGACGATGAAAAGATGCAGGAGACGGTGGAGAGTGTCAGAGAGCATGGCGTGCTGATGCCGGGTATTGCAAGACCAAGAGCTGAGGGCGGCTATGAAATTATTGCAGGACACCGAAGGAGACATGCGTGTGAGCTTGTAGGACTTGATACAATGCCGATGTTTATTCGTAATTATACGGACGATGAAGCCACGATTATCATGGTGGACAGCAATATTCAAAGAGAAGATATTCTTCCAAGCGAAAAAGCGAAGGCATATCGTATGAAATACGAAGCCATGAAGCATCAGGGAAGCAGAGCAGGTGGACTTACGCTGGACGAACTGGGAGGAGCTGCAGGAGAGAGTGCAAAAACTGTTCAAAGATATATATGGATTTCACGATTATCGGAACCGTTGCTTGATATGGTGGATTCGGGGAAAATAGGCATTATGCAGGCGGTGGACATCTCGTTTTTATCAGAGGATGCACAGCAATGGGTATTGGTTGCCATACAGGACACCAATGCTGTCATAACCAAACAGCAGAGTGCCATGCTGAAGGAAAGTGACAAAAAAGGAGAGTTGACCTTTCCAATGGTGCGTATGCTTCTGGAGAAAGAAAAGCCAGTAGAGCGTAAGGTTGTTATAAAAACAGAACGCATTAACAGTTATTTCCCGGATACATACAGCACAGATGATATAGAAAAAATAATATTTCAGCTATTAGATAACTGGAAAAATACGCAGTAGGAAGGAGGAGACGAGAATGGGAGAAATTTTGCAGCTAGACTATTATTACGGAATAGAAGCGGAACAGTTCTCATTCTATCGTGTTCCACGCCTGCTGATAAAGGACGAGAGATTTAAGAAGCTGTCCAGTGATGCAAAATTATTGTATGGACTTATGCTTGATCGTATGTCGCTGTCTATGAAAAATGAATGGTTTGACGATGAAAATCGTGCATACATCATTTATACCATAGACAGCATTATGGAGGATTTGGGATGCGCTAAGGAAAAAGCTGTTAAGGTATTGGCAGAGCTTGATTCTGTAAAAGGAATTGGTCTGGTAGAAAAGGTGCGCAGAGGACTTGGAAAACCGGATATAATTTATGTGAAAAATTTTGCTTCAATTTCAGAGCAGATGGACGAAAAAGAGCCTGCTAATGCTGATGAAATCACAGAAGTCGGAAAATCGAACTTCAAGAAGTCAGAAAATCGAACTTCAAGAAGTCAGAAAATCGAACTTCTGGAAGTCAGAAAATCGAACTTTCGGAAGTCAGAAAATCAAACCTCTGGAAGTTCGGAAATCGAACCTCAAGAAGTCGGAGAATCGAACCCTAATTATACTAACTATAATCAGACTTATATGAATCAGACTAATTATAACCATACTGAGGAGAGTTATAACAATCCTATCAATCAATCTGCAACAGAAAAGCCACAAGATGATGTGATTGATTCGATGGATGATGCACAGGCATACATAGAACTGATTAAAGAAAATATCAATTATGATCATCACATGAAGTATGATGGTTATGGTGAAAAAGAACTTTATGACGAATTATTTGGGATAATCTGCGAAGTAGTGTGCGTAAAGAGAAAATCAATCCGAGTTGCAGGTGAGGATTATCCGTATGAGCTTGTAAAATCCAGATTCTTGAAACTGAACAGCAGTCATCTGGAATATGTGATTGGTTGCATGAAAGAGACAACGACAAAGATTACAAATATCAAAGCGTATATGATAACAGCACTTTATAATGCACCAACTACGATAAATCATTTCTATCAGCAGGAAGTGCAGCATGATATGTATGGAGGTGGATGGCATGAAAAGGGTATTATTTAAGGTGATTTTGCCGCTGGCATTTATTGTAGTATGGCTGAATATGTGTTACTGGATATGTCTGGGAGAGAACGGAGTAAACTGGTTTCAATTCTGGATTATGAGTGGATTTCCATTCGGCATACAAAAGATGCTCGTACTGCTGATACCTCGCAATTTTGGAATTGCAGGGAGCATTGGAGTGTTGGCACTTGACGCAGTCATAGGCGGCATGATCGGAGTGATTGTCCTTGCAATAAAAATTATTGCAATCATTAGGGAAGTAATCAATATCATAATGGAACTTGCAGGAAAGAGAATTTCTTGCTGAACAGGAGCAGGTATGAAATGAAAGTTTTTATACCTGCTTATTTTATAACTTCTGGTCACAGCGTCCAGAAGTGGAAAGGAACTGATATGGAATCAATGAGAGACACCAAGCGTATCATGGAGCGTGAAATCAAAAAAGGAAGCACACCATTATCTTTTGAACAAATGGAGATTGATACAAATAATTATCAAGAGATTACTTCTGTGGAGAAGCTGACACAGGTATTGCAGTACCTTCACAGGGTAGGCAATTACAAGTCTTTAGCGGGAAAAACGGTGATCAATAATGTTTACACTTTTATGCGTGGAAGGACACCTGATTTTACCAGAGCAAGAAGTATATTTGACCGGGAAAAGATATATCATCAGATGATCCGGCAGGAAAGGAAGATGAAGCCTACTTATGAGGGAGACTGCTATATCGAAACAGCAAAGTGCTATTTTTCATTGCCGGAGGAATGGGAAAAGCATAAAATGATGTATCGGAATAATGATGCGTTTGGTTTTATCCTGTCAAATAAGTATATCTTAGGACTGTATAAATATTGCAGGGAAGCAAGGCGGGATATTGCAATGGAAGCTCATGAAATACCGAAGAATACAAATACAGTTGTTCAGCGGCTTATAAACATGGATGATCTGGAAGTGCTATCACATTGTTTGTTGCTTGACGATGTATGGGTAGAAAATAATCTGATCGGTGCAAAGATGTACACGATTTTTAAGTTAGGAATTTCTTCTCAAAGCACAGCTTTTCTGCTATAATGGGCATTAGCTTATTATGTCTGGAGGAAAATGAATATGTGCGATGAAAATATGAATTTAGAAGAACAGGTTACTGAGCAGCCTGTTGAGCCAAAGGTGGAAACAGAACCATTATTTGAGGAAATGGTAGATTTTGATACATTCAGCAAGTCAGATTTCCGTGTTGTAAAAGTAAAAGAATGTAGTGCGGTAAAGAAAAGCAAGAAGCTGTTACATTTTGTTTTAGATGATGGAACAGGAACTGACAGAGTTATTCTTTCCGGTATTCATGCATATTATGAACCGGAGGAGCTGGTTGGAAAGACATTACTTGCAATTACAAATTTACCACCGAGAAGTATGATGGGAATTGATTCTTGTGGTATGCTTTTATCCGCTGTCCATACAGTAAACGGAGAGGAAAAACTCAACTTGGTTATGTTGGATGATGCAATTCCGGCAGGTGCAAAGCTCTACTAATCAAAAAGGATATAGAAAAATATACAGCGTTAAGGCAGATATGAGATCGAAAGGTTTCGTATCTGCTTTTTTTATTGCAACAACTTCTGGTCACAGCGTCCAGAAGTGGAAAGGAAAAGAAATGAACAGAAAAAATATGAAGAAATTACTGTTTGCTGCTATTGCTGTGGTAATTGTGGCAAAGGTGGTACGAGACACTAAAAATGCAAAAAAGCAGAAAGAAAATATTCCTGCTGATACATTTAATGATTTCTATGAGGAAGAATTGAACTGGTGGGATAAAGACCTTAAGGAAGGGGAGAAGTAACGATATGGCAATGAAAATACAGCTTCACAGGCTGTTGGTTCCACCTTGAATCCAATCGGTGCAGATAAGGAAGGAGGTACACTGTGCAGGAGGAAACAACACAAAAAACGATTGCCCTTGCA
>OLQD01002704.1_pt1 | contig 12581 bp, 10 predicted proteins | sample 1672841 | NCBI WGS metagenome assembly OLQD01 (sample SAMEA3136729, study PRJEB25190) | human gut metagenome | biome: human gut; feature: human-associated habitat; material: faeces | place: Austria | collected 2013 | reverse complement strand
GGTATCCATTTCGTTCATTTTACCACCCCAAAATCTGTAAAGGGCATAAAGCACAAAAGTACCTTGCCCAGAATATCGCGCTCGTCGATGCAGCCGACGTAGGACGAACGGCTGTCCAGCGATTCGTTGCGGTTGTCGCCCATCACGAACACCGTGCCCTCCGGCACCGTATACGGGAACTCCACATCGTAGCCCAAATGGGTGGGGGCTGCAATGTAGTCCTCCTGCAGCAGCTCCCCGTTTACTTCCACAGTTCCGGCATCGTAGTCGATGGAGATGGTGTCGCCGCCTTTGGCGATGACCCGCTTGACCAGCGGTTTGCCGTAGGAAGTATAGCTGTCCACGATCACCACGTCCCCGCGCTGGGGCGTGTAGCCCGCGCCCCAGACGATCAGCTTGTCCCCATTGACCAGCGTGGGCACCATGGAGCTGCCGTCCACCTGAATGATGCGGAAAAAGAACGAGAAGACCAGCACCAGCACCAGCGCGGCCGAAATGAGTGCTTCATACCATTCCAGCACGCCCTGCCCGCGCACAGGCTTTGGTTCCTGTGCAGTGGTCGTATTTTGGGTTTCCATATCCGATGCACCTCACCTTCCGGTTTTGCATTACTACCCCGATGATAGCGCAAAAATGCAGCGTTTGCAATGCATTTCTGCGAATTTTTGATAAAGAAAAAAGGGACAACAAGTTGTCCCTTTTCTCCCGGTTTCAAATCGGGGATGATCAAATATCGCTCTTGACCTTGGCAGCCTTGCCCGTACGGCCACGCAGGTAGAACAGCTTTGCGCGGCGAACCTTGCCCTTGCGGACAACGGTGACCTTCTCAACGAAGGGGCTGTTGATGGGGAAGACACGCTCGATGCCGACACCGTAAGCCACGCGGCGAACGGTGAAGGTCTCAGCAACGCCGCCGTGCTTCTTTGCGATCACAGTGCCCTCAAAGGCCTGGATGCGCTCACGGTCGCCTTCCTTGATACGAACATCAACGCGGACGGTGTCGCCAACGTTGAACTGGGGCTTTTCAGCCTTGATGCTGCCTTCAGAGATAATCTTCAGTGCGTCCATTTTGAATCCTCCATTTGTTTTTAGACGTTCATACACGGCAAGACGCCGTCAGAGGACCGCCCGTTTAATGATAAATACTTGTCATTAACCCCGCTGTGGTCTCAGCGGACACTAACGCCTAAATAGGATAGCACAAAACGTGCTTGAATGCAAGCGTTTTGCCCAAAATAAATGCAAAAATTTTCTGTTTTGTCCAAGGGACCGCGTTTGCGAGCGCAGCGCAGCACTGAAAGCCCCAGTGGGGCTTTCAAGTGAATGTCATTCGCCCCGGCTCAGGCAAACAGCTGCTTGTCCTCGGTGAGGAACTTTGTGCGCAGGATGCCTGCACTGGCGGCCGGCAGGCCGAACTTTTCTTCCAGAAAACCGGTGAGCAGCGAGGGGTTCAGGTTGAGCTCCTGCGAAGCCGGCAGGCACAGCTCGATGCGGACGGCATCGCCCTCCGCCGTGTAGGCCACCTGCGGGATATGCTGTTTGAGCTCAATGATCTTGTTTCCCTTTTTGCCGTGCTTTTCCACCGGGGCGCTTTCCAGTGCGTTGTACTGGTCCAGCACTGCGGCAACCTCAGCCGGGTAGGTGATCTGGTAGCAGGCCCAGGCAATGCGGTCGGCCTTCATCTGCACGGGGGCCACCCGGGTGATGACGATGCCGGCCGGCATGATGGCGTTGAGGGCCGTTTTCCACTGTGCAAAGTCCGGGGCTTCCGCCTCGGTCTTGACATCCACGCACTCGCACTCACTCTCCTGCCCCAGCGAGAGCGGGCAGGCAAAGGTCATATAGATGTGGGGGTTGAAGCCCAGCGTATGCCACACCGGCAGGCCGCTGCGCTTGAGTACCCGCTGCATCACCCGCTGCAGATCCAGCAGGGAGATGTAGGAGGCCTCATTCTTTTTTTCAAACGAGATTCTGACTGTAATCAAAGCAGGGACCTCCTAACAGATGGTTGGCACCGCAGCCGTGGCAGGCACGGTTGCAGGGCTGGGTGGTCTGGGCGGCAAGAGCCTTGTTGTACTCCCGCACCAGATATTCGTGGGTGACGCCGTAGTCCATGTGGGACCAGGGGGTCACCTCGTCCAGGCCGATGGCACGCTGGCAGTAGAACGCCGGGTCGATGCCCATATCCGCAAAGGTCTGCATCCAGGTGTCATACTTGAAGCACTCTTCCCAGCCGTCGAAGTAGCAGCCGCGCTTGTAGGCCTCCACGATGACCGGAGCCAGGCGGCGGTCGCCCTTGGCGAATACGCCTTCGAGGAAGCTGGTGGTGCTGTCGTGGTAGTTCACCTTGATCTTACGGCTGTGCACGCTTTCCAGCAGATGCTTCTGCTTGGCGCGCAGCATCTCCTCGGTGTCCATGGGCACGAACTCAAAGGGTGTGTGGGGCTTGGGCACAAAGCAGGCGCAGCTGATGGTCACCTGCACGCCCTTGCCCTTGCCGCGCTTGGGCAGTGAATAGTACAGGTCCACCACCTTCTGGGCGGTCTCGGCAATGCCCTCGATGTCCTCCATGGTCTCGGTGGGCAGCCCCATCATGAAGTAGAGCTTAACCGCCGTATAGCCCGCATTGAACGCGATGGTGCAGGTCTTTTCGATCTCGTCCCAGGTCACGTTCTTGTTGATGACATTGCGCAGGCGCTGAGTACCGGCCTCGGCCGCAAAGGTCAGGCCGCTCTTGCGCACCTTGGTGGTTTTTTCGATGAGGCTCTCGGAGAAATTGTCCACACGCAGGCTCGGCAGCGACAGGCTGACGTGCTCCTTGGGCGCCCATTCGTTCAGGTCGTCCAGCAGCTCTTCCAGCTGGCCGTGGTCAGAGGTGGACAGGCTGGACAGGCTGAGCTCTTCATAGCCGGTGTTGGCGCACAGGTCCTGTGCGGCCTTGTTCAGCAGGCTGGCGTCGCGCTGACGCATGGGGCGGTAGAGGAAGCCTGCCTGACAGAACCGGCAGCCGCGCACGCAGCCGCGCAGCACCTCGATGCTGGCACGGTCCTGGATGGCACCCACCATGGGCACCACAAAGTTGGTGGGCGGGGCAAACTCGTTCAGGTCCTTGATGATGGCCTTGGTGATGCGTGCCGGGATGCCCGGCTCGTTGGGGGTGATGGCCTTGACCCTGCCGTCCTCGCAGTAGGTCACATCGTAGAACGCCGGGATGTAGACGCCGGGGATCTTTGCAATGCGCAGCAGCAGTTCCTTTTTGGAGACGCCGCCCTCCTTTTTGGCCTTTTCGATCTCGGCGCAGATGGAGGGCAGCTGATTTTCGCCCTCGCCCAGCTGGACCACATCAAAGAAGTCCGCAATGGGCTCCGCGTTGCAGGCGCAGGGGCCGCCCGCCACGATCAGCGGCCAGTGCTCGTCGCGGTCCCTGGAATAGAACGGGATGCCCGCCAGATCCAGCATGGCCAGGATGTTGGTATAGGAAAGTTCGTACTGCAGCGTAAAGCCCACCGCGTCAAACGCGGTGAGCGGGTCCTTGCTCTCCATGGTGTACAGGGGCAGGCCCAGACGCTCCATCTCGGCTTTCATGTCCAGCCAGGGCATAAAGGCGCGCTCACACCACCAGTTTTCATGGCGGTTGAGCAGCTCGTACAGGATCTTTTCGCCAAGGAAGGACATGCCCACCTCGTAGGTATCCGGGAAGCAGAACGCAAAACGCACGTCCACTTTTTCTTTATCCTTATAGACGCTGCCCGGCTCACCGCCGGTGTAGCGGCCGGGTTTCTGCACCCGGCCCAGCGCTTCTTTCAGTTTCGGGTCAAACATTCGTTCCTCCATCATGGGTTCTTTTTTCATGCGTTCTTTTCATTTTACCCGAAAGTGCAGATTTTTGCAATCGTTTCGGGCAGATTTCTTCTGTGCCCGCAGCTGCGCCGCGCTGGCCAGCATCTGGGCCCCGTCCAACGGCGGCACCGGCAGGAGGTTGAACGCCCCGGTGAGCAGGTTTGCCGCCCAGAAGGCGCTGCCCCGCACGGTGGCCTGCCGGGACAGCAGCACGGCCCACACCCCGGCCAGCGCAAAGTTTACCGCCGGACCGGCCGCCGCCAGCCGGAACCGCTGCACCGGGGACAGTTCTGCCCTGCCCAGCCGCATGCAGAAGCCGGTCAGCGTGACCTCGATGACCGGAAAGCGGCGCTGCTGCGCACAGTACACGAGGATATGCCCCCACTCATGGAGGAAGGCTGCCAGCAGGCCGGTGCGCAGAAAGCCGCTGGCGTCAAACAGCAGCAGCCCATACAGCACCCCGCACAGCAGCACCGGGTCCCGGAAGCGCAGCGGGCCCATCCGCAGCGGGGTGCGCCTATGCATCCGACAGTCCCAGCAGGGCCGAAGGGTCGCAGGCGGTCCCCTGTCGGCGCAGCTCAAAGTGCAGGTGTGCCCCGGTGGCACGGCCGGTCTGCCCTGCCGTGCCCAGTATCTGCCCGGCCTGTACCGTTTCACCGGTACGCACATACAGGTATTGCAGGTGCGCATAAAGGGTCTCGGTGCCGTCCGGGTGCAGCAGCTGCAGGCAGACGCCATAGCTGTCGCTGCGTCGGGCAGCCGTGGCAACTCCTTCCCGGACAGCCAGCACCGCCGTGCCTTCCGCACAGGCAAGGTCCACTCCTTGGTGGAAGCGCTCTTCCCCGGTAAAGGGGTCCTGCCGGGTGCCGTAGCCGTCCGACACCCGCCACACGGCGGTCTGCAGCGGGAAACAGACGGCTCCTGCCGGGCGGCGGGCTGCCTGCGTTTGTACCGCAAGACACACGCCTGCCAGAAGGGCCGCGCCCGCAGTACCCCACCGGGCTGTGGGTCTTTTCCGGTTTTTCGTTCTTTTTCGCATGGCACGTTCCTCCCCGGTTCTGGTTCACCGTATGCGGGCACACACGCAAAAAGACCCGGCGGACCGTCTCAGACAGGCTCCGCCGGGTCTTGGGAAAGATATTAGATCATTTTCGCTTTTTGAACAAGCCCAGCACCTGGCTGAACAGTCCCCGCTTCTTCGGGGCGGTCACCACCACGGTGGGCTTTTGGGGCTGGTCCGGCAGATGCTTTTTGTCCAGCATCTGCTCCAGCTCGTCAAAGTGGTCGCCGCCTTTCGGGTGCTCCGTCGGCTCCAGATGGATGGGCGCAGGCGTGGCAGGTGCAGCTTCCACGAAATCAGGCCCTTTCGCCTTGGGCGGTTCCTGTACAGGAACTTCCGGCGTTTTCGCCTTCGGTCCCTCCGCCGCCGTCTGCTTTTCCGCTGCCGGGGCTTCGGCAGGCGCTGCCTTGGGCGTGGTGGACTTCCAGGGTTCCTCCCGGGTCCAATCGTTCCGGAGCAGGTCGTACATGCCCATCTGGCCGTTGACGATGGGTTCGCCCTCGGCGGGTTTCACCTTCTGGTAGCTGCCATCAGCGCACATTTCCCGCGCGTTGACGTTATCGCGCAGCTGCAGCTGCAGGATGTCGGTGAGCTTTTTCACCAGTACAGGGTCCTCCACCCGCACGCCCACTTCCACGCGGCACTCGGTGTTGCGGGTGAGGAAGTCGCCGGAGGCAATGTAGATGCGGGTATGCACCCCGTCAAAGAAGCTGTAAATGCGGCCATGCTCCAGATAGCGGCCCACCAGACTGCGGATATGCAGGTTCTCGGTCTTGCCGGGCACCCCGGCACGCACACAGCAGATACCGCGCACGATCATGTCGATGCGCACCCCGGCGCAGCTGGCTTCCTGCAGCTTGAGGATGATATCGCGGTCGCTGATGGAGTTGTTCTTGAGGATCATGGACGCCGGGCGGCCCATGCGGGCAGCTGCGATCACATGATCCATCTCATCCAGCAATACGCTCTTGAACCGCAGCGGAGCCACCAGCATCCGGTCGCTCTCCTCGGTGAGCTGCTGCACGGCCAGATTGCGGAACACCTTGGAGGCTTCCTCGCCGATGCCCTCATCTGCCGTGATGAAGGAATAGTCGGTGTAGAGTTCACTGGTCTTTTCGTTGTAGTTGCCGGTACCGATCTGGGTGATGTAGGAGTAGCCGTCGGCCTGCTTACGGGTGATGAGGGTGAGCTTGGAGTGCACCTTGTAGTCATCGAAGCCGTAGATCACGGTGCAGCCCGCATTTTCCAACTGCTTCGACCAGTCGATGTTGTTCTGCTCGTCAAAGCGGGCGCGCAGCTCCACCAGCGCCACCACTTCCTTGCCGTTTTCGGCGGCTTCCATCAGGGCCTGCACGATCTGCGATTCCCGCGCCATGCGGTACAGGGTCATCTTGATGGAGATGACATCCGGGTCACGGGCGGCCTTTTTGAGCATGTCGATGAAGGGCCGGATGGACTGGTACGGGTAGCTCAGCAGCACATCGTGCTTCTGCACTTCCGCGGTCAGATCATAGTCTGGCGGCGGCAACATGGGCCGGGCAGCCGGGTAAAACAGGCCGGGGTGGTCCTCTGCTTCAATGCGCCCGGTGAGCTTGTAGAAAAAGCTCAGGTCCAGCGGGCTCTTCTGCACAAAGACCCGCTTGCCCGACAGCTCCAGACGGCTGCACAGCAAACGCTGCACCTCCGGGGCGGCCTCCGGCGTGACCTGCAGGCGCACAGCCGCCAGCTTGCGGCGGCGCTTGAGCAGCTCGGTCATGATCTCACGATAGTCGATGTCGTGATCCATCATGCCTTCCTTGACGTCGATGTCCGCATTGCGGGTGACCCGGAACAGGCAGCTTTCCAGGATGCTCTCCTTGCCAAAGATGCTGGACGCATAGTGCAGCACCAGCTCTTCCACCAGTGCAAACTGCGTTTCGCCGTCCTTTTTGACAAAGTGCAGCCGCTCCATCTGGCTGGAAATGGGGATGATGCCCAGGCTCTGGGCATTGGGGTGCTTCTCCCGCAAAAGGACACCCAGGTAGATCTCCTTGTTGCGCAGGAACGGGAACGGGTGGCGGCTGTCCACGATCTGCGGGCTGAGAATGGGGAACAGCTCAGTCTGGAAGTATTTTTTCCAGAAGCGCTCATCCTCCTTGCTCAGGTGGTCAAAATCCACCTTGCGGTAGCCGCACCCGGCCAGCTCTTCCAACGCTTTGGCATAGTATTTGTCGCAGTCCGCCTGCAGCTGGGCCGTCTTGGGCATGATGGCTGCCAACTGTTCGGCTGCGGTCATGTTGGTCTTGTTCTCGCGCTTTTCCTTTTTGCTCTTGCTCTGTTCCAGGTTGGCGCGCTCCTGCAGAGAGCCGACGCGCACCATAAAGAATTCGTCCAGATTGGAGCCATAGATGGCCAGGAATTTGACCTGCTCGGCAAGGGGCACGTTCTTGTCCTTGCCAAGAGCCAGGACCCGGCGGTTGAAGTCCAGCCAGCTCAGTTCCCGGTTGATAAAAATGGTCTCGTCGCTCATATTCATTCCCCTTTGTGCCTTACGGCATCGTTTGTGCAGGTGTGTTTACCGTTGCCTGCCCTTTCCAGGAGGCCACAAGGTCCTCCGTCAGGCCCGGCACGGCCGCAGCGTCGGCAACGCGGGCAAAGGGGCCGTGCTGCTGCCGGTACTCGATCAATGCCCGGGCGTGGCTGGGCCCGACCCCCGGCAAGGTGCACAGGACAGCAGCATCCGCCGTGTTCAGGTCCACATACCAGTGCTCCGACAGCGGTGTGCTGTCCGGCGGCAGCTGCTTCTGTGAAGGCTGCTGCGGCACCGCAAACCAGAACGCCAGCCCCACGCACAGCACCGCAGCGGCTGCACAGGCTGCTATAAAAAGGATCTCCCGCCGGAGGGCGGTGCACAGATGCGTTTCTCTCATTCTACCCGAAATCCTTCCAAAAAGAAAGTCCCTTGCAGGAAAATTGCAAGGGAACTTACACAAATTTTACGCCAATTTTTCAGCATCCCGCACCATGCGGTACAAAACCTCCACGGCAGCGCCGCCGGCAGCATCGGTCAGGGTGACCTGCTTTGCGGCAAGGCGCAGCTCCGCCGGGGCATCGGCCGCCGCAGCGCTCCGGCTTGCGGCCCGCACCAGCTCCAGCATGGGCATACTTCCCGCCAGCACCAGCACATTTTCCGGAGCAATGCCCACCGGCGTGCACACGGCCTGCAGCATCTCCGCACCCGAAACCGTCCGCGGGGTCAGGCGCAGCAGGTCCGGGGCCGCACGCTCACCCAGCAGGGCGGCGGTGCTGTCACCCAGTGCCTTTTCCAGCAGGGACGTCAGAGGGATGCTGCGGTTGTCCTGGTACACCAGGGCTCGCAGCACCTCATCCGGGCGGATATCCGCCGCATTGGCCAGCAGATAGGGGGTCCACTCCTGCTGCAGGTGCTGCTCCAGCGCATGGCTCATGCGCAGCACGCGGGTGGAGCCATCCTGCATCTGCAGGGCAATGCCCACACCGGCCGCACTGGGCAGGCTGGCGAACAGACCGGCATCCTGCCCGGCAAAGCTGCACAGCGGCTGGCGGGAGCCGTCCGCAAAATGATAGGCCAGTGTGCCGCCGCACACCAGTGCCGGGGCCGAGAGACGCACGCTGCCCAACAGAGCCCGCACTGCCTTGGGCGTGCGCTGGGAAAAGACAGTGAACCGGCCGCCGCGGCTGGAAAACAGCTGCAGCACATCCCGCACGACCTGGGTCAGGTTGCCATCCGGGCCAAGCAGGAGGTTGTCCAGATCACAGAGGACCAGCTTGTTGGCAAGGGATTGGTTCATGGATTCTTCCTCCTGAGCGTTGCAAGAAAATGGGTAAAATAGTCCGGCAGGTCTGAGTCGAAGCGCAGGTGCTCCCCGGTGATGGGGTGGACAAACCCCAGCGTTTTGGCGTGCAGACACTGCCCGTGCAGGCTGGTGATGCAGTTGTGGGGGCCGTATACGGGGTCGCCCGCCACCGGGTGATGGATGGAGGCCATATGCACACGGATCTGATGGGTGCGGCCGGTTTTCAGGCGGCACTCCAGCATGGTGAACTCCCCCAGCCGTTCCAGTACCTTATAGCCCGTATAGGCGTATTTGGTGTTGGGTTCCCCGGCGGGGTAGACCGCCATTTTTTTGCGGTCGGTCTTGCTGCGGCCCAGATTGGACTCCACAAAGCCCTCATCCTGTGCAAAGCCGCCGTACACGATGGTATTGTAGGCACGCTCCACGCTGTGGACCGCCATCTGCTGCGACAGGCCGATGTGGGTGGCGTCATCCTTGGCCACCACCAGCAGGCCGCTGGTGTCCTTGTCGATGCGGTGCACGATGCCGGGGCGGATCTCGCCGCCGATGCCGGACAGGCTGCCCTTGCAATGCCACAGCAGGGCGTTGACCAGGGTGCCGTCCGGGTTGCCGGGGGCCGGGTGCACCACCATGCCCTTGGGCTTGTTGACCACCAGCAGGTGGGCGTCCTCATACACGATATCCAGCGGGATCTCCTGCGGAACGGCCTCGATGGGCTTTGCGTCCGGGATCTCCAGCAGCACGGTGTCCCCTGCTTTCAGCTTGAGACTTTTGGCCACGGTCTTGCCGTTGCACTGCACATGGCCGTCAGCTACCAGTGCCTGCAGCGCCGAGCGGGACAGGCCAGTGTCCTCACCGCTGAGGAAGCGGTCAATGCGCTGGCCCGCCGTCTCCTGCTCCACCACAAATTCACGCTGTTCCATGGTTTACGGCTCCTTCGGGGCGTCGGCATTGCCGGCGTGGCTCTCTTCCAGAAAGATCACCAGCACCCAGAGCGCCACGCCTACACACACGCAGATGTCTGCAAAGTTGAACACGGCGAACCGCATGAACAGCAGGTTGATGTAGTCCACCACTTCGCCGTTGAGCACGCGGTCGATCAGGTTGCCAATGCCGCCGCCCAGCACCAGAATGAGCGCCGCCTGCTGCAGGTATTTGCCCCGGCTGCGGAAAAACAGCGCGTAGGCTACCAACAGCAGAGCTGCACTGGTTGCAGCAATGAGGAACAGCTGCTTGCCGCTGAGCAGGCTGAACGCCATGCCCTGATTGAGCACGAAGCGCAGCTCCACCACATGCGGGATGAGCGGCATGGCCCCTACCGGCTGCAGCACATTGGATGCCCACAGCTTGATGAGCTGGTCGATGCCCACCAGCGCCGCCACCGCGGCCAGATTGAAAAGTACAAATGCCATAGGTTACTCCCAAACGATCCGGTATGAAAAAACGGCGCTCCCCGGTATAAGGGAGCGCCGCCCTCAAAAACGATCGTGTTTCTGATAAATTTTAGGCTTCCACAACGCTGGCGCAGCGTGCGCACAGGGTGGGATGTGCGGCGTGGCTGCCGATGGTAGCAGAATACTTCCAGCAGCGCTCGCACTTTTCGCCGGTGGCGTGGGCCGCTGCAACGCCCAGGCCTTCGACGGCGCTGGCAGCACCGCCTTCGCCCTTGACCAGCTCCACCTGGGAGACGATCATCAGGTCGGCCAGCTCATCCATGGGGATGCTGTTCAGCAGATCATAGACGGCATCATTGCAGTACAGGGTAACGGCAGCTTCCAGAGAAGCACCGATGATCTTTTCGGCACGGGCCTGCTCCAGCACCTTCTTGACCTCGTCACGCACAGCGATGAGCTGAGCCCACTTGGCCTTGAAGGCATCGTCGGCGGCATACTGACCGGCCTTGGGCATGTCCTCGAACACCACATACTTGTTCATGCCCTCGGTCTTAGGCATAAAGTCCCAGATCTCCTGGCTGGTGAAGCACAGGATGGGGGCAATGATCTTATCCAGAGCCACCAGGATCTTGTACATGGTGGTCTGTGCGGCCTTGCGGGCAGCACCGTTGGTGCAGTACAGACGGTCCTTGGTGACGTCCAGATAGAAGTTGGACATGGCCACGACACAGAAGTTGTATACCGCATGGTAGACCTTGTTGAAGTCGTACACGGCGTAGCCTGCGCTGGTGTTGACGATCAGGTCGTCCAGAGCGGCCAGTGCCCAGCGGTCGATCTCCTGCAGCTGATCATCTGCCACACAATCGGTGTTGGGATCAAAGCCGTCCAGGTTGCCCAGGATGAAGCGGGCGGTGTTGCGGATCTTGCGGTAAGCCTCGCTCAGCTGCTTGAAGATGTTCTTGCCGGCACGCACGTCCACGGTGTAGTCGGAAGAAGCCACCCACAGGCGGATGATGTCTGCACCATAGTCCTTGATGATCTCGCTGGGCTCCACGCCGTTGCCGGCGCTCTTGTGCATCTGCTTGCCCTGCTCGTCCACGACCCAGCCGTGGCACAGCACGGACTTATAGGGTGCGCAGCCCTTGGAGGCAACACTGGTCAGCAGACTGGACTGGAACCAGCCGCGGAACTGGTCGCCGCCCTCCATGTACATATCGGCGGGGAAATGCAGCTCGGGACGCTCTTCCAGCACAGCGGCATGGGTAGAACCGGAGTCAAACCACACATCCATGATGTCGGTGTCCTTGGTCCACTCGGAAGCGCCACACTTCTCGCAGACTTCGCCTGCGGGGATAATCTGCTCGGCCTCGTACTTGTACCAGGCATCAGAGCCCTCCTTGCGGAACAGGTCGCTGACCGCCTTGATGGTGGCATCCGTGATGTGGTAGGTGCCGCACTTCTTGCAGTAGAAGGCCGGGATGGGCACGCCCCAGGTACGCTGACGGCTGATGCACCAGTCGTTGCGGTCGCGCACCATGCCGGTCATGCGGTCATGGCCCCAGTCGGGCATCCAGGTGACCGTGTCGATGGCCTTGTACACGTCCTCGCGGAACTTGGCGATGGAGCAGAACCACTGCTCGGTGGCACGGAAGATGATGGGGTGATGGCAGCGCCAGCAGTGCGGGTACTGATGCTTGATGTGCAGCTGGCCCATCACGGCACCGGAAGCGGTCAGGTCGGCCAGGATGGTCTTGTTGGCTGCCCAGACACGCTGACCTGCGTACTTGCCGGCCAGGTCGGTCAGGTAGCCGCCATCGTCCACGGGGACGGTGATGGGCACCTGGGGGTACTTCTGGCAGACGTTGAAGTCGTCCACGCCGTGGCCGCCTGCGGTATGAACGCAGCCGGAACCGCTTTCCAGCGTGACGTGGTCGCCCAGGATGACCCAGCCTTCCTTGGGCAGATAGACGTGGTTGTAACGCATGAGCTCGAACTCAGCGCCGCTGACCGGCTCGCCCACGACCTCGTAGTTCTCGATGTGGCAGGCGTCCATGACGCTCTTGACCAGATCGGTGGCCATGATGTGGTACTCCTCGCCGATCTTGACGAAGGAGTACTCAAACTGGCCGTTGAGGCAGATGGCCTCGTTGGCGGGCAGAGTCCAGGTGGTGGTGGTCCAGATCACAAAGTAGGTCTTGTCCATCGGGATGCCGTGCTTTGCCAGCACACCGTTGGGGTCCTGAGAGACGTGGAAACGCACGAAGATGGAATCGCAGTCGTCCTCGCCGTACTCGATCTCGGCCTCTGCCAGAGCCGTGCGACAGTCCGGGCACCAGTACACGGGCTTCAGGCCCTTGTAGATGTAGCCCTTCTTGGCCATCTCGCCAAAGATCTCGATCTGGCGTGCCTCAAACTCAGGCTTCAGGGTCAGGTAGGGGTGCTCGAAGTCACCGATGACGCCCAGACGCTTGA
>OLQD01002700.1_pt1 | contig 12594 bp, 12 predicted proteins | sample 1672841 | NCBI WGS metagenome assembly OLQD01 (sample SAMEA3136729, study PRJEB25190) | human gut metagenome | biome: human gut; feature: human-associated habitat; material: faeces | place: Austria | collected 2013 | reverse complement strand
TACCACTGGTGTAAATTTTCTCTTTTTGACTAGTCCTATTTATATGCTAACATCAGATTGCCTTAACTAGAGCACAAATATTAGATCATGTTTGGAAAGATAGTGATGAAGTTCCTTATGATCGAGTTATTGATGTATATATTAAAGAATTGCGTAAAAAACTAGGCTTAGATTGCATTACGACCATTCGTAATGTGGGCTATAAATTGGAGAAATAATGAAAAACTTAAAGATATTTCCTAAAATATGCATACAAACATTCAGTGTCATCGCTATTATTGTCTTATTTATCCATCTCTTTGTATATTTGATTTTTCCAAGAACCTATTTGGATGTAAGAAAAGAAGAAATCTATACTAAGGCCAATGAAATTACAGAAAACTTAAATGGCAAATCTGAAGACTATATTGAACAAGCTTTAGATTTCTATTCCAACACTAATGAAATCAAAGCGTTTATTAAAAAGAATACTTCATCGAATGAAGTAGAAATCAAGAATGATTTAAATGTTGATTTAAAGAGTTCTAATAACTCTTTAATTATTGAGGAAAGACAATTAAAGCTAGATACAGGAAAGACCATTCACCTCCAATTTGTTTCAACGGCAGACATGCAAAGCAAAGCCAAAAATCTAAGTTTACAATTTCTTCCTTACTCATTAATCATATCCCTATGCTTTTCGGCCATTGTCTCTTTGGTGTATGCCAAATCCATTAAAAATTATGTGGTTGAAATCAAGAGTGTAACCGATCAAATGATGGCATTAGATAAGAAGGCTCGTCTAGAAATTGATTCGAATGATGAGATTGGTCAATTGAAGGCACAAATTAACGATTTGTATGAAACACTTCTTGATTCCATTTCCAATCTAGAATTGAAAAATAAAGAGATTCTAAGATTAGAGAAAATAAAATACGATTTCTTTAAAGGGGCCAGCCACGAATTAAAAACGCCTTTGGCAAGTCTTAAAATTATCTTAGAAAATATGAAATACAATGTGGGTAAATATAAAAATAGAGATTATTATATTGATGACTGCATTGATTTAGTCGATCACTTAACGAAGAATATCCAACAAATTTTATCGGTATATTCCATTGAAAATCTAAAAGACGATGAAGAAATTGTTTGTATAAAGAATGAATTAGGTCGTGTACTTCAAAAATATGATGTATTGATTCACCAGAAGGAATTAAGAATTCAAAATGATGTAAAAGACGAAACAATGTATATTGGTAAGACGGCTCTAAATATAATTTTATCCAACTTAATTAGTAATGCGATCAACTATACGCATGAAAAGGGTATGATTCAAATTGGAATAAAACAAGACTATTTCTATATTCAAAACAAACTAGATCCAACCCACCAAAAGGAAATGGTCTAGGATTATATATTGTTCGTAATCTATTAGATAACTATAAAATGAAATATGAAGCGATTGAAGGAGAAGACTTTATCTTCAAGATTCAATTTAAGCAATAGGTCTTTTAAATTTGTTGGATTTCTTTTATTACATTAATTTAAATTCTATACACCTGAATTGAATACAGGCAATCAGCACCTTTATCATTCCAATCAATATCCTCTTCATCATCAAACCAGAACCATTTTTCAATTACTTTAAGATCAGTCACTTCCAACCTGTCATCATAAATTGCAACCTGAATACAAGTTTCATCCAACAGGTTACGATGGCAATGGGCATTAATGATCATTTCTCTGATTGCTTCCGGTGGTAGCTCATATCTCTCTTTTCGCACCAATCCGTCGATCATTGCTCCGAGTCGAATGTTTCTCAATACAAAATCTACAGCTTCTTCGATTTGCGTATAAATCGGTCCTTCAAGTTCTCTCTTATCCAAGAATACCGCACGGTCTGTTCCTTTGAACACCGCACATTGCGTTTTTGAAAACGAAAAATAATCTGATGTCAACAATGCATAAGCATTTGTTACCAGAAGTTGTCCCTCACTCTGCTTTTACAGCTATATCATAATCAATCAATAGCCTTTATTCAAAAAGAGATATCGGATCTATTTAAACCGATATCTCTTTTTATATGGATAATCCACTAAATACATCCTTTGTTTTTTAGGCTATAGAAGTACTCTTTATTTTTCATAAGTTCTTCAAATGATCCCTGTTCAACAATCCGTCCTTGTTTAAATACAAGAATACAATCAAACTTCTTTAGTGTTTCGTCAAAATATTTATGTGTTACATATAATACAGTTTCTTCTTTTAAATCCAATATTCGATTTTCAATTTCGATGGCCGTCTGTGCATCTAGACTTGCTGTTATTTCATCACACAAAAGTACCTCTTTTAAATGTGCGATTGTACGCGCAATCCCTATTCGTTGAACTTGCCCACCAGAAAGATTACTTCCATCCTCACAAATATTCTGGTCTAATTTAAATTCTGGTAAATCTACAAATTCCATACATTTTAACAGTGTTTCATCTGTTTGTACAAGCTCCATATTCAAGTTATTTCGGATTGTGTCATCAAATATATGACTTTCCTGATGAATCATAGAAACATTCTTAGAATCCAAAACACTCACATTTCCTTTTTGAACTGGATAATATCCTAAAATCATTTTTAAAATTGTAGATTTTCCGGAACCACTCGGACCAACAATCGCATACTTTTTCCCCTTTTCAAATTTGAAAGATAAATCATCAATAATCATCTTACTTTCAGTATAGCCAAAAGATACATGTTCCAAATAGATATTTCCATCATAGTTCGACACAAACTTATTTGCCTGTCCATGAGAATCGATAATATTCAATAATTTCGAATTCACGTCCGACACCGACTTAAATCCAGCAAGATTGCTTGAAATATCATTTAAATTCGAAATAAAATTATTAGAAACATTTACAATTGGCATCATATATATCATATCTAAATGTCCATATAATATCATCAATCCAATCACCAACATGAAAATCAATTGAAAAGTGGCCGCAATACAATTAGCCCAGTTTCCCGTCAAAGATATTGCCATATTTACATTTCTTTGTTTATATTCCATGTTTTCAATCCATTCTTTTCCTTTATCCACGAACTGTTTTAGAACACCCAAATCCAATATGATATCGAAATTTTGAAATATCTCCTTTAATTTTGAATTATATATACCTGAATAAGAAGACAATTGGTTCGAATACTTTTTCAATCTTTTTTCCATCATCTTCGGCACCAAAAGTGTTGCTACTGCAATCACAACCATCATGAGTCCTACAAATACATGGATGCGAAGAATGTATATTAAAATAATAACAGACACAATGATATCGACAATCATACTTAATATTGGATAAAAGTAATATTCATCTACCATTTTTATATCATTGGTAAATAGAGATAACTGATTTCCTATCTTCTCTTTTTTAAACGTAGAATACGGTTGATTCATCAAACTAGAATAGAGATCTTCACCCAAATCTGTTTTTAATTTTTTCCTATAAGTTGACTTCATTATTGAATTAATAGAAGTCGTCATCAATGTATATACAAGAAATAAAACACTTGCAAAAAGACATGTACCTGCTCTTTCAAAATGATTATTAAATGCAACATCCGATATTAATTGGATTACATACGCCAAAAACAAAGGTACAACCCCCGCAAATAAACTAGTACACAGTGTACCTATAAAATATTTTTTATTTCTCAATATATATCGACACATTCTCATCCATCCCCTGGTATATTGTATATACCTACCACATCCCGTTATCTTTCTTTTTTAACAATTAGCTTCAATAATTGATTCTTCTACACAAATATGAAAAGTGTTAAAATTAAGTGAATTATGAAGTGAGGAATACTATGCATTATTTAAAGATCAATGATTCCGATAAAAAGAAAATTGGATACCTAATCTATCTATATCGAAATCAACAATTTAAACATCTATCGCAAAATTCTTTTTTGTTAAATGAGTATAATGAGCCAATATGCACTCGACAAACACTTAGTAAAATAGAACAGGGTATTATTATTAAAAACGATTCTATTTATGAAGAATTACTAAAAAAGGTGAATCTAAAATTCAATACGGATTATTGTATTGAAGAATTTCTGCCAACTTCCATTTTTTCTGATTTATTAAATGCTTGCGATTATTATAATTTAGAAAAGCTTATATCCATCTCTGAATCCTATGTAAAACAATTAAATCCATTCAAAGAATACATTTTCTTTCATGAATACTACGAGTGTTTCAAATGGATCTACACCTATTATTCCTCATTTGAACTTCCGACTCTTCAAAGCACTGAACATATTATCTCCCTAAAAAACATTATCAATTCTAACCCCTATGAGGTCATGATGGATCTAGTTTTTAAGAAACGAACAATTAGTGGAATTTATGATTTTTCCTACTTTGATTTTAAAAATTCAAACAGCATGATTAATCGTGGAAACCATATGATGATTTTATATAATCAATCCAAATTGTCTGAAATGCTTGATTATTGTCAAGATTTAGAAGAGGAATATACTAATAAAAACAATTATATTCGTCTTCTCGACATTTATTCTCTAAAAGGATTTGCCTTTTCAAATACAGAAAAAGAAAAATTTGAAAAATTAGTTTCTCAAATAAATCATACAGTAGAAGCACACAATTCAAACATACCTAAAATTAAAATATCTCAACTTCTAAAGAATATCGGTCTACAAGCCTTTAGAATTGATATATACGATATAGCCATAAATTATCTTGAACAATATATAGCTATGGATTCACCTTATGCGAATATTGTAGGTATCGATTTATGCATTTCTTATCAAAAGACAAATAAAATCAATCAACTTAAATCCTTTATACAATCCAAAGAAGTATACAAAGGTGATAGCCAATACGAAAATCTTTTGAACTACTTCATTTTGAAATATAAATATCGAACCGACAACGATGAACTATCCTATTTTATAGTGAATAAAGTACCTATTATAATCGATAATACTATGGGGAAATATAAACAATTCTTTTATGAAGAACTAAGTATGCTTGTCGAACAAACCAAGCGTTATAAAGACTTGAAAACATATTTAGATTCAACCAGTGATATGTTACCAATTTGAAAAAGGAGCAGCAAAGAGGGAATGATTGTATTTTCATCAGTGGGCATAATGAACATGTTGCAAAATGGGGAAGTTATGACTCTATGGGGAAACTGTTATCAAATCAATATAGATATTATGTGATTGGAACAAACTTCTATAAGACAAGATGCAATTTACCTGAAGGAAATCATAAACGTACCATACAGATATTTTATTCTCATGATCCACTTGCAAAAACAGCGAAATTAGCCGGCTTTAAAATGTGCTGGATTGATTTTTCTTCTCTTGAAGAAGGTACAGAAATTAAAAGGCGTGCAGATGCATATACCTATATGGGAACGCTAGGAAAAAGCTACTCTATCATGAATCGCTTCCTGCCTCCTAGCTATCGCATGTTTCAGCCACCCACAACGCTTTATGACAGTATGATTTATGTCTCAAATGCATCACCAACAAAGATTATTGAATGATTATTGATTTACTTGTTACAAAGGAACTATAATAAACATGTTGAAAAATGGGGAGCTGAGTGGCTGAGAGTAGGTTCGACCTTGACCCTGAAACCTGATTTGGATAATGCCAACGTAGGGATGATATCTTTATTGTATGTTAGCTGCAGATTAGGTTTTTCTGCAGCTTTTTGTTTTTTGATCAGAATATGGCGGCAAATTGGGGGCACCACCTTATGTCGCATTAAAAAAGTAATGCAGGAAGGAGATAGAAAATGAAAACAGCATTAACAATCGCTGGAAGTGATTCCAGCGGAGGCGCTGGTATCCAGGCGGATATCAAAACAATGTGCGCAAATCACGTATTTGCGACGAGTGCAATTACAGCACTAACGGCACAGAATACATTAGGTGTTACAGGAATTATGGAAGTAACACCAGAATTTCTTGGGGAGCAGCTGGATGCAGTCTTTACAGATATTTATCCAGATGCTGTGAAGATTGGAATGGTTTCTAGTTCTGATCTGATTCGTATGATTGCTTCAAAACTGCAGGAATATAAGGCAGCTAATATTGTTGTGGATCCGGTGATGGTCGCAACAAGCGGCGCAAAACTTATTAGTGATGATGCAATTGAAACATTGAAAAAAGAATTGTTGCCTTTAGCAACAGTCATTACACCAAATATTCCAGAAGCAGAAGTTCTAGCGGATATGAAGATTGCAAATGAAGAAGAAATGATTATCGCTGCTGAAAAAATTTCTAAGAAATTTGGATGTGCAATTCTGGTAAAGGGTGGTCATCAAATCAATGATGCAAATGATCTGTTGTATAGAAATGACGCATATACATGGTTTCATGGAAAACGTATTAACAACTCTAATACACATGGAACAGGATGTACATTATCCAGTGCTATCGCATCCAATCTTGCAAAGGGATATGATTTGGATACATCCGTAAAACGTGCAAAGGATTATATTTCTGGAGCATTGAATGCAATGCTTGATCTTGGTAAGGGATCTGGACCAATGGATCATTCATTCGCAATTGATAATGAATATGCAAAGGAGAATGTTCAATGAAGAAAACTTCTTTGTTTGAAAATGCATTGATCTGGTTTGGTGCAGGTGTTTCTATTGCAGAAATACTGACAGGTACATATCTTGCACCTTTAGGATTGAAAAATGGTATTTTAGCCATTGTGGCTGGACATGTCATTGGCTGTATCTTATTGTTCCTGGCTGGTGTTATTGGTGGGAAAATGCGCTTAAGTGCGATGGATTCTACAAAGATGAGCTTTGGACAGAAAGGTTGTCTTTTGTTTGCGGCATTAAATGTACTGCAGCTTGTTGGATGGACAGCAATCATGATTTATGATGGTGCACTTGCGGCAGATGGTATTATGCATACAGGTGCATGGATCTGGTGTTTGATTATAGGTATCTTGATTCTTGTATGGATTGGTATTGGTATTACAAACCTTGGAAAAATCAATACAGTTGCGATGGTTGCTTTATTTGTTTTAACTTTAATGCTTAGCAAATTTATCTTCTTTGATGGAAACAGTGCAGTTGTATGTACAGAAGCAATGACGTTTGGTGCGGGTGTTGAACTTGCAATTGCGATGCCTTTGAGCTGGCTGCCTTTAATCAGTGACTATACACGTGAAGCGGAAGATCCTGTGAAGGCTAGTTTAGTTAGTAGTATTGTGTATGGAATCGTTAGCTGCTGGATGTATTTGATTGGTTTAGGTGCGGCTTTATTTACAGGGGAATATGATATTGCACAGATCATGTTGAAAGCAGGTTTGGGTATTGCGGGATTATTGATCATTGTATTCTCTACAGTTACAACAACATTCCTGGATGCTTATTCTGCAGGTATTTCTAATGAATCTATCGTGCCAAAGTGGAATGGAAAACACGTAGCAATGGTTGTAACTGTTGTTGGTACAATTGCGGCAATTGTATATCCAATGGATAATATTACTGATTTCCTGTATTTGATTGGTTCTGTATTTGCTCCTATGATTGCAATCCAGATTGCTGATTTCTTTATTCTAAAGAATGATAAAAGAAATGTAGAATTTGATGTACTGAATCTTGTATTATGGCTTGTCGGATTTGTTGTGTATCGCTGTTTTATGCAGATTGATACACCTGTTGGAAATACAATTCCATGTATGATCATTACAATTCTGTTAAGTGTTGTAATTCACAAGATTATCAAAAAGAACAATTAAAATATAGATTTATGAAAAAATGAAAAAGGATGGAATGGAATTCTTGAAAATGGACTTTATTCGATCCTTTTTATATTGACGGTACATATTTGCTTCAATATAGTTGAAGTATCAAAGGCAATGACGAAGAGCGCTGTTTTGCTAAGAAACTAATAAGAGAGTCCGACATTTGGTGAAAGCGGATAGTGGAAACAAAATCAGTAAATCACTTCTGAGCTTGTGTGCTGAAATATAGTAAGTATGCACATAATAAATCACGTTACAGGTTTCGGACTTGTTGGAGTCTAGTAGAGTGGCATAGTTTTCTATGCAAATTGAGTGGTACCGCGGATATCAGATTCGTCTCATGTTTTGGGATGAATCTTTTTTTGTGTGCTGGAGGAAAAAAGAAATGAAATTAAACAAAAAGAATATGATGGTTATCAGTTTTATGTTGTTCTCACTGTTCTTTGGAGCTGGAAATTTAATCTTTCCACCATTCTTAGGATAAAATGCAGGGGAACATACGTTTACTGCGATGCTGGTTTTTTATTAACAGCGGTTGTATTGCCAGTGCTTGGTGTCATTGTTGTTGCTAGATTTGATGGATTAGATAAGTTAAGTGGAAAAGCTGGAAAACGTTTTGCATTCATATTTACAGTATTGATTTATCTTTCTATTGGACCTGGTCTAGGTATTCCGCGTGCAGCTTCTGTTCCGTTTGAAATGGCAGTTTCACCATATTTGCCAAACGATGCAAATCGTACGCTATGGATGGTTTTATACTCTGCTCTTTTCTTTCTTGTTGCGTTATGGCTGTGTTTGAATCCTGGTAAGCTTGTACAGCGTATTGGAAGGGTATTAGCACCTAGCTTATTGATTTTGCTTGTTCTTTTGTTTATCAGTTTTGTGACAAAAGGAAATGTCAATGTTGCACCTGCCTTAGATAGCTATCAATCTTCTGCATTTTTAAAAGGTTTTACAGAGGGCTATAACACAATGAATACCATTGCAGCATTAAACTTTGGTCTAGTGATTTCAACAACACTTGTTTCGTTTGGATTAAATGAGAGGAAAGATCGTATTACACATACTGTGTATGCTGGTATATTTGCAGGCAGTATCTTAGCAATTGTATATATGATGCTTTCTTATATGGGAATGTGTTCTTCTGGTGTATATGCAGTACAGGAAAATGGTGCATGGACTTTGAGGTGTATTGTGCAGCAGGTGTTTGGTGATGGAGGTGCAATTCTTTTGGCAGCAATCTTTACATTAGCTTGCTTAACAACCTGTGTTGGTTTAATTAATTCCATTTCTCAATTCTTTTCTATCTTATTTAAGAACTTTGTAGAAATCTACCTAGAATCAATGGAACATCGTATTAAAGAAAATACGTTGATGACCAAACAAAATATCTTTTATCATCATATCGTCCCCTATCTTGGTGAAATGAAATTCTGGACTAAAGAAGAATATCTTACTTTCTCTAGAGCAATGATGAATAAAGAAGAAAGTTATCATGCATTCGAAATCTTGTATTGGTGTGGCATACGTCTTGGTGAACTGCTTGCCTTAACAGCTGAAGATTTTGATTTTGAAAAGAAAACTTTACGAATTAACAAATCATATCAGCAAATTAAAGGTAAAGATGTTATCACAACACCTAAAACCAGAAAAAGTAATCGCGTATTAACGCTTCCTGATTTTCTAGTCGATGAGATGCAAGATTATATCTCTAGACTCCCCTGGTACTTAAAAGTTGATGATCGTATCTTTACAATCACTAAATCCGGTCTTCATCATGAAATGGATCGAGGATGCAGAGAAACCGGTGTTAAAAGAATACGTGTCCATGATTTAAGACATTCCCACGTATCTATGCTGATTGAAATGGGATTTAGTGCTGTAGATATCGCAAATCGTGTTGGACATGAAAGTGTTAAAGTAACCTATCGATACGCACATATGTTTCCTAATAAAGATCTTATGATTGCCAAAAAATTAAACATTTCAAGAAATGGTGAAAAAGATGAGCAAAAAGAACCTGGATCAAAATGGGAGACTTAGAAACGTAGTTGTAGGATTTAGAATGTCTGAAGAAGAAGTTGATCTGCTAAATCGTAGAGTTCTAATTTCAGGACTCACAAAGCAAGAATTTATAATCAACTCTATACTAGGAAAAGAAGTAACAGTTTATGGCAATCCATATGTATTCAGAAGTCTACAAGGCGAACTTACTAAGTTTATCAAACTTTATGGCAAAGGATTGGAAGATGAAAATGATGATGAAATGCTTGAATTAACACTAAAAACGATACTTGCGATGCGAAAAAAAGGAAAGACAGAAGTTTATCCTGTATAAGCAAACTCCCACGAAAGCCTTATTTTAAAGGCTTTTTTAATGTTTTTACGAACCTGTAAACCGTGGTTAACAAGTTGGGCTATTTTTAACCAAAATCACCCTATTTTGACTCAAAAAGTAGTCAATTTTCGTGATTTTTGCCTGAATTTTTGTAAAAGCGTCAATTTTGGCCCCTTATGAAAGCCTTTAGTTAAGACCCCAAATACAAAATACGTTTTCAAAACGTTTTCAGCACCACTTGAGGCATTAAAAAAAGCCCTTGAATAAAGGACTTTTTCAACTTTTGATATTATTCAAACTCGACAACTACTAATCAATTTTGTTTAGAGATTATTTGCTATCGTATTTGCCTTTCTTTTAATTCTTTGATTTGTCCATGTTATCCTGCCTGTATAAGCTAATGTTATCATTTTGTTATCGCTGTTGATAACACAGCATAAGTAACTGTGGATAATAGCAATATGTTCCAATACAGATTATAAGCAGCTTTGCTTAGAAAATCAACTATTTGTTTCTGTATCTTCAATAAGATTTTTCTTCAATGCTTCAATCGTATCTTGATTCTTCTTCAAAAGTTCTAATTGTCTGTATGCCTTTTCCCGTAATATTTTTAATCGCTCAATTTTAGGCACTTCCCGTCTTATCAGATCAGCGTTTGTATCCTCCAGATTGATAAGCACAACCAATTCTTCCGCAGAAGCAAAATCTCTGATATTAGGAGTTTTACCTTTTATTCCTTTTTCAGCTCTCCATTGTGCTGCTGTTTTTCCAAACAAAGCCATATTTAGAATATCTGCTTCTGACGCATATGTATATGCCATTTCCTGCGGAGATAATGTGGGCGTTATCAAAAATTCTTTTACTGCATCTGTGTGGATACGATAGTTTATTTTTGAAAGTTCTCTCTTTACATCCCAGCCAATCGCTAAACGGTCTGCTTCATCTTTCTTTAAACGCTGATAATCCTTGATAATATACAGCTTAAATTCTGGTGAAATCCAAGAAGCAAACTCAAACGCAATATCCGTGTGTGCATAAGTACCACCATATCGACCTGATTTTGATATGATACCGATTGCATCCGTTGCTTTTATCCACTGCTGCGGTGTCAGTGTAAATGCATTATCTCCTGACTCTGCTTTAAACCTATCGAATTCGATAGGTTTAAAATTGGGATTGTGAATTTGTTCCCACAAGCCCAAAAATGAAATTGTAGAATGATTACGCATCCAGTTTGCCACTTACAATAAAAGCATTGTCTGGATTTTTATATTTTGCAATATCAGTGAGCGAAATATAGGCGTCTTCATTAACAATATCTCCCATTACTCTGATTTCAGTTCCATTGGCATCTATTTTCATATTTTTCATATGATTCCCCTTTATTTATATCATCTTTAAAAAAGCCAATATATTGTTTTCCATTCTCCCTTACTTCTTTTTATTTCCCAGCTCACTTAATTCTATCAATGTTTTCATTGAATTGGGATTTCTTAACAGCTCAGGAAGAACTGCTTTCATTATTGCTGTATTGGAATCCTCTATAGGCGCAGATGGCGTTGCTGCCTTAATAACTGCTTGTATTGTTTCTGTATCCTTATTATGAATTTCCTTTTTTAACTGGGATATATCGTCCTGAATTTCATATAAAATTGGAATCAATTGAGATATATCTCCGTTCATCTCCTTAATATCGGAATCGTCTTCATTATTTTGATCTGATTTCGTATCAAACGATAGGGCCCCTATTGTTTTGATTAACCTGGATTTAATCTCTTCAACTGAATCCAAGTCACTAAGGTCATAATCAAATGCTCTGATTCCAGCTATGTCAAAAGGAATCCTTTCATTTTTACATTTCAAATGGATAATTGGTTTTCCAGTTGAAGCTCTGTAACCCATCTCATAAAAAGCGTTCGGATTATGTCCTGTAATATCCGCAATCACAAGTTCTGATTGTAATAAGTAATCTATAATAGTTTGGGTTATTGAATCTGGTTGATTTAACTTGTCCACTCTTATAGGTTCAAATCCAGTTTCTTCACATACAGGTGCGATTATATATTTGAACATTTGGTCCGCCCGTTTTCTTATTTCGCTCCCTTCATCACCTATTGGTGATACTACAAAACATTTTTTCATATCCTCACTCCTTAATTTTATAGAATATATACCTCTATCCACTTTTTTTATTGATCCATTTCTCATTAAAGTATTCAAAGAGCCTGCAAATTGCCCCTCTGTATAATCACGAACATCTTGTTCTCGAAGATAATGCTTAATGTCCTGCTCACTATGTTCTTGTTTGTCTGATAAAAATTCTAATACAACTTCTTGTATTGTCGAACTCATTGTCATATCTTTGCCCCTCCTAATTTACTCTAAAAAAACCTCTGCAATATCTTAGAATCAAGTCCTTTTCTTGCATTCTTGTTTATTTTCTTGTTATTCTTGCATATTATTAA
>OLQD01002694.1_pt1 | contig 12613 bp, 8 predicted proteins | sample 1672841 | NCBI WGS metagenome assembly OLQD01 (sample SAMEA3136729, study PRJEB25190) | human gut metagenome | biome: human gut; feature: human-associated habitat; material: faeces | place: Austria | collected 2013 | reverse complement strand
GAATGTACTGCGCCGGGATAACCAGCAGGGGGAATATCTTCATTTTAAGGTATCTGAGGTTCTGCAGATCCAGAATCTTCTGGAAAATATCATTTATTCCCTTGTAACAGGAAAAGGCAACCAGAATAAAATCAATCAGACTACCATGGGACTTATTTTTCTTTACCTTATGGACTCTGTACAGTATGTGGAAATGCGCCTTCCAAATCAGTACGAGAACATGATATCCATGACTACTCTGGATTATATTGAGCAGAAATACCGCACGGCCACCTTGACTGAGCTATGCGATATGCTTCACCTTCCCATGCATGTATTAAGCAAAATGATAAAAAAAACAACAGGCTTTAATTTTAAGGAGCTGCTTCAGCGGAAACGTCTTAGCAAGGCTGTGGAACTGATGTGTGATACAGACCTTCCCATCAGCGATATCATTGCAGCAGTGGGCTATGAAAACAACAGTTATTTTCACCGTGTATTCAAGGAAAGATATGGGGTAACGCCAAGAGCTTTCCGCGTGGCTAATAAGAAAAATGATAAAGTAAGATTATGAAGAACGCGTAAAAATATGTTTACAAAAAAATTATCATTTGTTCAAAAATATTTTTTGAATTATATATAAATGGTTGACATTTAATTAGAAAAAAAATAAAATAATTGTAACGTTTAAGATTTTTCTTACATAGAGGGGAAAAGTCTCAGGCAAATAAAAATATCAAGGAGGAAGTAAAATGAAAAAAATGTGTAGAAAAGTAGTCAGCCTTCTTCTTGCAGCAGTGATGGTGCTTACAATGACCGCCTTCGCTTCTGTTGTTTATGCCGCTGACGAGGACAGCGTTGAAGCTGATCCGAACTTCAAGATGGGAGTTATTCTTGTAGGTGATGAGACAGAAGGATATTCTGCAGCTCATATCGCCGGTGTTAAGGAAGCAGCTAAAGAGCTGGGCCTTGACGACAGCCAGATCATCTGGAAATACAAAGTTCCGGAAGACTCCAGCTGCTATGATGCAGCAATCGACCTTGTGGGACAGGGATGCTCTCTGGTAATCGGTAACAGCTATGGACATCAGACTTATCTGGTACAGGCTGCTCAGGAATACCCGGATGTAACATTCGTTTCCATGACAGGTGATTTTGCAGCAATCAGCGGATGCGAGAATTTCAAGAATGCATTCACCAACATCTATGAATCCCGCTATGTATCCGGTGTTGTAGCTGGTCTGAAGCTGAAAGAGATTCTTGAAGATGGTACTCTTACCACAGAGACACAGCCAGACAGTTTTGATGCAGACGGCAATGTAAAGGTTGGTTATGTTGGAGCATTCAGCTATGCTGAGGTTGTTTCCGGTTATACCGCATTCTACCTTGGTATTAAGAGCGTTGTTCCGAACGCTGTAATGGAAGTTAAGTACACAAACTCCTGGTTTGATATTGACAAAGAGGGTGCAGCAGCTGAGGCACTTATTGCAAACGGCAGTGTTATCATTGGACAGCATGCAGACTCTACAGGTGCTCCTGCAGCTACACAGAAGCTTCATGATGATGGCAAGATCTGCTACTCTGTAGGCTACAATATTGATATGCTTGAGACTGCTCCTACAGCAGCACTTACCTCTGCTACCAATAACTGGGCAGTATACTACAAACATGCAATTGCAACCGTAATGGGCGGTGGTGACCTTGAGCAGGACTGGTCCGCAGGATATAATGACGATGCAGTAGGAATCACAGAACTTGGTGAGTCCTGTGCAGAAGGAACTGCAGACTATGTTGCTGATATCGAGAGCAAACTGAAAGACGGTTCTCTTCAGGTGTTTGATACCTCTACATTTACTGTAGGCGGCGAGGAAGTTACTTCTGCACCGGTTGACCTTTCCTTCATGGATTACACAACTGATCCTGCAACTGTTGTATATCAGGGCGAGACTGTTGAGGCTATCGAGGATGGACACTTTGCAGAGTCCACATTCAGAAGCGCTCCATACTTTACACTTCGTATTGATGGAATCACAGAGGACGCAGACGCTGTTGAATAAGCAGTAATGCGAAATCCTGCGAAGCATGATTTCTGTGCATCGCGGAGCAGGTAGCTGGGAAGAAACCTGAACAGTTATCGAATTACATGAAATCCAAAAGGGGAGCTGTAAAAAGGCTTCCCTTTTGTTTCGTAAGCGGGAAAGTTAAAATCCACGCGGATGTGGGATTTTGGCGAACGCTTCAAAGATAGGCAAAACCAGAAGCTCAAAACCAGAAGAGCTTGTTTTGCCTTGTTTATAAAACGGGAAGGGAGGCACAACACTTTGGAATATGCCATTCAATTAAAAAATGTTACCAAAACATTTGGAAAAGTTGTTGCCAACAAAAATGTCAACCTTGACGTAAAAAAAGGTGAGATTCTCTCCCTTCTGGGAGAAAATGGAAGTGGCAAGACCACTCTTATGAATATGATCTCCGGTATTTATTTTCCAGATTCCGGCGAGATCATGATAGACGGCAGGAAAGTGGAAATCCGCTCTCCGAAAGATGCCTACGATCTGGGAATCGGTATGATTCACCAGCACTTTAAACTGATCGATGTTTTCAGTGCTACTGAGAATATTGCACTTGGTCTTGATAAAAAACAGAAATTTGATCTGAAAGAGGTTCGTAAAAAAGCACAGGCTATCTGTGACAGGTACCACTTTGATCTGGACCTGAATCAGAAGGTTTACGAGATGAGCGTATCCCAGAAACAGACTCTGGAAATTGTAAAGGTTCTTTACAGAGGTGCAAACATTCTGATCCTGGATGAGCCGACAGCAGTACTGACACCTCAGGAGACAGCCCGTCTGTTTGAGGTTATCCGAAATATGAAGGCAGATAATAAATCTGTTATCATTATTACCCATAAGCTTCATGAGGTTCTGGAGATTTCCGACCGCGTTGCCATTCTGAGAAAAGGAGAGTACATAGGTACCGTAGATACCTGCGAGGCCACTGAAAATTCTCTCACAGAGATGATGGTAGGCAAGAAGGTGGAACTGAATATTGCCCGTTCCGCACCTGTAAATCCGGTGAAACGACTTTCTGTTTCCCATCTGACCGTCTATAACCGGGAGGACATTAAGGTACTGGATGATGTAAGCTTTGACGTTTATGGCGGTGAAATCCTGGGAATTGCCGGAATTTCCGGAAATGGACAGAAAGAGCTTCTGGAAGCCATTGCAGGACTTCAGATTACAGGCCAGGGCAGCAGTATTGAGTTTTACGAAAGAGGAAAAGAAAATCAGCCCCTTCAGCTGGTTGGAAAAACACCGAAGAAAATCCGTGATGCAGGTGTTCACCTTGCATTTGTGCCGGAAGACCGTTTGGGAATGGGCCTTGTAGGTTCTATGGGTATGACCGGAAATATGCTTCTGAAAAGCTATGGAAAGGGTGCATCCCCGCTTACAGATATGCGTACCCCGAAGAAAATGGCAGAGAAGGTTAAGGAAGAGCTTGAAGTTGTGACTCCAAGCCTGAATACTCCGGTATCCCGTCTTTCCGGAGGAAATGTACAGAAGGTTCTGGTAGGCCGTGAGATTGCAGAAGCACCTACTGTACTGATGACTGCCTATGCAGTGCGAGGCCTTGATATCAATACCTCTTATACCATCTATAATCTTCTGGATGAAGAGAAGAAAGAGGGGGTTGCCGTAGTCTATGTAGGTGAGGATCTGGACGTTCTCATTGATCTGTGTGACCGTATTCTGGTACTTTGCGGCGGTAAAGAGAATGGTATTCTGGATGCCAGAACGACTACGAAAGAAGAAGTTGGACTTCTTATGACAAATCTTCGGAAGGAGGGAAAATAAATGAGCGAAGTAAAAACAAAAGAGCCCTTGATCCGAATTATTAAGCGTGACAGAAGCAGCTTTGGGTACAAGGTATGGGTTCGTGCGGCTGCCATTATTCTGGCGCTTGTAGTAGACGCGATTTTTATTTATAGTGTAACAGGCCTGAATCCATTATCTGTATATGGTGTTATGTTAAATGGTACCTTTATGACAAGCATCCGTTTTTCCTGGGCAATGCGAGATCTGGTAACCCTTCTCTGCATTGGTATTGCCCTTGCTCCTGCGTTTAAAATGCGCTTCTGGAACATTGGCGCAGAGGGACAGGTGCTGATGGGAGGTCTTGCCACAGCTATGGTTATGGTAAAATGTGGTGCCAGCCTTCCTACCCCGGTGCTTTTTCTGGTGATGTTCCTTACCAGCGTGATTGCCGGAGGTCTCTGGGGTTTTATTCCGGCAGTATTCAAGGCGTACTGGAATACAAATGAGACACTTTTTACCCTGATGATGAACTATGTGGCAACCAGTATTGTTGCATGCATGACCAATATCCTTCGAGGAAAGGCTTCCAGCCTTGGTAAGCTGAACATGTCTACACAGGTTGGATGGTTCCCGCAGTTCATGGGACAGAGATATAATATTAACATTCTCATTGTAATGATTCTCATGTTTGTCATGTTCTTCTATCTGAAATATTCCAAACAGGGATACGAGATCACCGTTGTTGGAGAATCTGAGAACACTGCAAGATATGCTGGTATCAATGTAAAATGGGTAACCATCCGTACCATGATCATTTCCGGTGCTATCTGCGGTCTGGTTGGTTTCCTGATCGTAGCAGGAAGAGACCAGACTATTTCCACCACATCTGCAGGCGGAAATGGATTTACTGCCATCATTGTTGCATGGCTTGCAAAATTCAATACTTTTTATATGGCATTGATTTCATTTTTGCTGATCTTCCTTTCCAAGGGCGCATCAGAAATTGCTTCTGCATACAGTCTGAATGATTATGCAGCAAGTATTATCGAAGGAATTATCCTGTTCTTTATTCTGGGAAGTGAATTCTTTATTAATTACAAGATGATCTTCCGGGGTTCCAAAAAGGAGGTGCACTAAATGAGTAATCTGATTGCGTGGATCATCAGGGCAATTCCATTTGGAACAATTATCATGTTTGGTTCCATGGGTGAAATCACCACTGAGAAATCAGGAAACCTGAATCTTGGTGTTCCGGGAATTATGTATCTTGGCGGCTTTGCTGGCTTCGCCAGCTCCTATTTTTACGAGAAAAATTCAGCAGATCCAAAGGGTTGGATATGTGTGATCCTGGCGCTTGTGGCAGCAATTGCAGCCTCCATGCTGGGAGGGCTGATTTTCAGCTTCCTTACCATTACCCTTCGTGCAAACCAGAATGTAACCGGTCTTGCACTTACCACATTCGGTATGGGCGTTGCTAATTTCTTTGGTGTATTTATTTTAAATGGTGCAAGCTACACTGCAGCACCGCTGGCATACGCTTCTTTTTCAAAGAAGATTCCATTCCTGTCCAGTAAGCTGGGAATTGTAAGTAAAACTGTTTTTGCCTATGGTTTTCTGGTATATGCGGCAATCATCATTGCTGTTGTGCTGCATTACGTGCTGAACAAAACAAGAGTAGGTCTGAATCTTCGGGCTGTAGGTGAAAATCCGGGAACTGCAGACGCAGCCGGAATCAATGTAACCAAATATAAATATCTGGCAACCTGTATTGGTGCCGGTCTTTCCGGAATCGGCGGATTATATTACGTTCTGGATTATAATCAGGGCATCTGGGCGACAACGGGACAGATCGAGGCTCTTGGCTGGCTGGCAGTTGCACTGGTTATATTTACCACATGGAAACCTCTGAACTGTATCTGGGGCGCGTATCTTTTTGGTATGCTCTACTGGCTGTATCAGTTCCTTCCAAGTATTCTTGGAATCAAGGTTGCAAGCTATGTCACAGACCTGATCCAGATGGTTCCTTATGTGGTTACCATTATCGTACTGGTTGTAGTAAGCTTTCGAAAGAAAAAAGAGAATCAGCCTCCGGAAAGCCTGGGACTTTCCTACTTCCGAGAGGAAAGATAACAGGGATTGGTTTGATAGAATATTGAAATTTCAGAATCCTCTGCTTATGCTGTATGGTGCAGCATGCAGAGGATTTTTTATTCTTCAGACGGCAATACGATTTGTGAAAAATAAGTGTCCATAGGAAAAGAAAGTTTACAAAATATTTCGAAAATGTTATATTATTTTTAAATAACATGCGAAACATATAGAAAGGATAGCTGGCTCTTAGCTATACAGTTATCAGAAAGGAATAAAAATATGAAAAAAAGATATGTTCTTGCTGCGCTGGCAGCTATGACAGTACTTGCAGGCTGTGGAGATAATGCTTCTCAGCAGAAAAACACGGACAATACTACCCAAGAGAGCACAACAGAGGATGATCTGACAGCTGCAGATCCGGATGAAGATGGAGAAGAACTGGATCCTGAATTTTCACAGGATGTAGAGAATAATGAAGTAATCGATGCCGATGACGCAGAGGAAGAAGTGGCGCTTGATCCCATTACTCCTTCTGAATATCTGGTTCAGAATGCTTCTGATTATGTAACTCTTGGAGACTATGATGGTGTAGAGGTTACCAGGTACACCTATGAGATCACTGATGATATGGTGCAGGATGAGATTCAGGAAGAACTGGCAGATGCCAGTGATGAGCAGTCTACCAATGCACCTTCCGAGGACGGAAATATTGTATATATGAATCTTACTGCCACTGTGGAGGGTGAGGAAGCTGCTGAGCCGGAAGAGACTTTTATCACCTTGGGACAGGAAGAATTTGGTGCAGAATTTGACCAGAAGCTGACAGGTGTTTCCACTGGAGATAAACTGGATTTCAGCATCACGTACGGAGATGATACCTGGCAGGAAGACTGGCAGGGAAAAACCGTTGACTTTTCAGTGGAGATAACAGATGTTACAGCTTCCAATACTCCGGAATATGATGAGGATTATGTGAAGAATTATACCGGGTATGACACGAAGGAAGAATATGAGGCTTCTGTAAAAGAATATCTGGAGCAGTCCTATGAGGAACAGAGTACTTATGATGAGACAGAAGATCTGATTTCTGCCTGCCTGGCACGTACAGAGTTTACGGGAGAGTATCCGGACGACCTGTTTGAGGCATGCAGGGAAGAGGCACTCTCCGGTTATTCCATGTTTGTAGAGGAAGACGGAGATGTAAATGATGTACTGGATATGTTCGGGGTTACAGAGGATGATATTGCAGAAGAAGCCAAAAATCTTGTAAACCGCCGTCTTTTCATCAGTGCATATGCCGAAGCCAATAATATTGAGGTAACAGAAGATGAATACGTGAATTATGTGAATGAGTATGCTGACTACTATGGCGAGAGTCCTGCTGATTTTGAGACTCTTTATACACGGGAAACGCTTGTAAATGCCCTTTATGAGAGCAAGGTAACAGAGCTTCTTCTGGAAAAGGCAAACGTGACAGAAACTCCATATACACCAGAAGATTATGAGGAAGAGGAATCCGAAGAAGATGACACGCTTGATGATCTGGAAATCGTAGAAGAAGGAGAAGAAGGCGTAGCTGAATAAAATCTGAAGATTTGGCAAAACACACTTTCAACGTCATAATGTTCTTTTATTAACATTTTTTATAAATTTAAGCCTTTTAATTTAGATGTGATTATGATATAGTAAATAATACGCGACAATGGATGGACAGCATTCTGAAGATAAGCTTCAGGAAGTTTGTCCGCCCATTTGTGTCTATAAAGGAGGAACGAGATGAAATTTTCAGAAATGCCTTACACTCGTGTGGATTTTCCAGCTGTAATTGCACAGGCACAGGAGATTATCCAGCGCGCATCTTCTGCGAAGAGCGGAGAAGAGCAGTTCGAGATTCATCAGGAATTTAACAAGCTGATGGATCACGTGAGAACTCTTTACACCATCGCCCATATCCGCAGGGATGGAGATGTGACAAATGAGTTTTATGACGGCGAGAAGAGCTACTATGATGAGAAGCTCCCGGAACTGAACGCAGTGACAAATGAGTATAAGAAAGTACTTTTTGCCACTCCATATCGTCAGTATATGGAAGAGAAAATCGGACCGGTTGCATTTAAGTCCATGGAACTGGAGATGAAATCTTTCGATGACAGTCTGATTCCGCTGATGCAGGAGGAGAATGCCCTTGCTTCCCGTTACAGCAAGCTGATCGCTTCTGCCAAGATCATGTGGGAAGGAGAAGAACTGAACCTTTCCCTTATGCGTAAATATATGCGCTCCCAGGATCGGAATACCCGTAAGAAAGCATGGGATGCTTTTTCAGGCTTCTTTGAGGAGAACCAGGCTGAGCTTGATGAAATCTACGATCTGATGGTGAAGAACCGCACCAGACAGGCACAGATGCTGGGCTTTGAGAATTACATTGATATGGGCTACTTCCGCATGAACCGTAATTCTTATACCAAGGAAGATGTACAGAAGCTTCGCGAGCAGATTAAGACTGTATTTGTACCGTTAGCTTCCAGAATGCACAAGAACCGTCAGGCACGCCTTGGGGTAGACGCACTTCGTTATTATGATATGGGTGTTTATTTCCCACAGGGAGATCCGGCGCCGATCGGTACTCCTGAGGAGATTCTTGAGAGCGGCCGCAAAATGTACACGGAGATGTCTGATGAGACAAGGGATTTCTTCAACATGATGATGGAGAATGAGCTTTTTGATGTATTCGGACGTAAGAATAAGGCTACTGGTGGTTACATGACGGAGCTTCCGGATTATGGTGTACCGTTTATTTTTGCAAACTTTAACGGAACCAGTGGTGACGTGGATGTAATCACACATGAGTGTGGACATGCATTTCAGAGTTATGTATCCTGCAAGGATCCAATCACCGATCACTCCAGGTATCTGACCATGGAGACAGCAGAAATCCATTCCATGTCCATGGAATTCTTTGCGGAACCATGGATCGAGCTTTTCTTCGGAGAAAGAGGCGATGATTACCGCAAGATGCACCTTGAGGATGCCATCGACTTTATTCCTTATGGAACAATGGTGGATGAATTCCAGCACATTGTATACGGCAATCCGGAGCTTACACCTAAGGAGCGACGTGATGCATGGAACAAGCTGGAGCAGGAGTACCGTCCATATATGGATTCCACTGGCTGCAGGTTTATGGAAGAAGGCGGTTACTGGCAGAGACAGCATCACATTTTTGAGATGCCTTTCTACTATATTGATTATGTACTTGCACAGCTTTGTGCATTCCAGTTTAAGATCCGCATGGAGAAAGATCATGACGCTGCATGGGCTGATTATATGAAGCTCTGCCGGCTTTCTGCAAGTGATTTCTATCCGTCCATGCTGAAACAGGTGGGACTTACAGTTCCATTTACAGATGGCTGCATTCAGAAGATTGTGGATGAACTGGATAAGAAGCTGGGTTGAGTCATCAGACAAAGACTGTGAGAGGAAAAGCAATTTCGGGTAAGAGATTGGGAATTCACAGGAAAGTTGAGGCAGAATTGTGAAAAAATATGGGAATGATTACCGTCAGAGAGGGAAACAATTTGAATATACCGGAAAATGGTATGGCAGCAGCCTGTCAGTGAAGGAGCTGAAAAGACATGCCCTTAACAATACAGGCCTTATGGCAGCCGCCCTTGTGATTTATTTTGCCAGTTTAATGCTGAACAATGAAGGCAGCAGGATCTTCTGGATATTGCTTCCCTATATGGTGGTAGTCTTCCCTGTTTCCTATGGAATCATGGGAGGTGCTTCCTTATTCCTTTTTTGCAGACAGCAGGAGGGAAAAGCAGATCACTCACAGGTGGTAATCCCGGAAGAGCATATAGGGCATATGACCTGTGCCCAATATGAAAAAGGGGTGCGACGTCCGGTAAGATGCAGCATTGCCATCACGGTACTGGGACTTTTTACAAGCGTGGCAAACCTGATTTTTTTGTTAAAAGATTTCGAAAATCTTATTTTTACAAGGGAACTATTATTCGAGGCAGCCGCTGTGATGATTTTAGCACTGGGAAGTGTTAGTACTGTGCAAAACTGGCAGATTAAAGCGAAATTTACAAATTTTGAGTGAAAATCTTTCAGTTTTTGACAATTATGGACAAAATTCCAGACATATTTCGCCATATAGCTATTGCACATGTAATAAAACATGGTAAAATAGAGAGGTATAAGACAACAAATTTTCAGGTTGTCTGTAGTAGCTGGCCTCAGGAGTCTCCAACAGGCTCTGATGAATAGTTACAATAAAATATCTTAAAAAAGGAGGATAAGATATGAACAAGAAGAAGTTGATGGCCCTGTTATTAACAGGTGTCATGGCAGCATCAACAGTGAGCGTACCTGTTTTTGCTGAAGAAGCTGAGGGAGGTTCTTCTGATACACCACTTGTTATTGGACAGACTAACTTCTCCGAGAAATTCAGTGGATTATTCCACGAGGCAGTTCCGGATCAGCAGATCGCAGAGAATGTAGGTGAGTATCTGTTTGGAAGTGACCGTACAGGTGCTATTATTTACAATGGTATCGAGGGTGAGACACATGAGTATAACGGAACGGATTATACTTATACAGGACTTTCCGACGTAACTGTTACAGAGGGCGAGGATGAGACTGTATACAATTTCAAGCTTCGTGAGGGTGTAACATTTTCTGACGGTGAGCCTCTTACCGCAGATGACCTGATTTTCACATATTATGTACTTTCTGATACAGATTATGATGGAAATGCAACATTCTACTCCACCAATATCAAAGGTATGAAGAATTACCGTCTGAATTCCACAGCAGCAGATTCCATCACAGATGAGGATGTTGCAAATACACTTGCAGACATGCCGGATGAAGTTGCTGCAAGAGTGAAAGATGAGCTGATGGTTCCGCTTCTTACATCTGAGTATGAGTGGGCGCAGACTGCATGGGAAGATTATGCAGATGCTTATGGTGTTACAAACGGAGATGAGTTCTTTGGAATGCTTTACGCAGCAGATGAGAACTATTCTGTAGATGGCAAAGATCAGGATACGATCATTAATGAGATCGCAGACCAGTATGGCAAGGACTATCTTGCACTTGCAGCTGCCTACGGCGACGAAGCATACTTCGATGAAGATGCAGCAACAATCGCTTCCGAATACCTGGTAGAGCAGAAAACTGCAGCAGGTGAAGGTGAAGAGGTTGCGAACATCGAGGGAATCAAGAAGCTTGGTGATTACGAAGTTGAGGTTACCACAGATGGTTTCGAGGCAACTACAATCTATCAGCTTGGGGTAATCGTTGAGCCAATGCATTATTATGGAGATGCTTCTCTCTATGACTATGATAACAACCAGTTCGGTTTCACAAGAGGAGATCTCTCCGCTGTACGTGATAAATCCAACCAGCCACTTGGCGCAGGTCCGTACAAATTTGTGAAATATGAGAACAAGACTGTATACATGGAAGCAAACGAGAACTACTACAAGGGTGCTCCTAAGACAAAGTACCTCCAGTGGCGTGAGACTTCCGACGCAGATAAGATTGCCGGTGTTGAGCAGGGTACAATCGACCTTTCCGATCCATCCGGAAGCAAATCTGCATTTGACCAGATTAAGAGCATCAACGGAAACGACGAGCTCAGCGGTGATAAGATCATCGTTAACGCAACAGACAACCTTGGATACGGATACATCGGTCTTAACGCAAACACAATCAATGTTGGCGGAGAGCCAGGATCTGATGCTTCCAAGAACTTAAGAAAAGCTCTTACAACTGTACTTGCTGTATATCGTGATGTAGCAATCGATTCCTATTATGGAGATGCTGCTTCCGTAATCAACTACCCGATCTCCAATACATCCTGGGCAGCTCCTCAGAAATCTGATGCAGATTATCAGGTGGCTTACTCTGTAGATGTTGATGGAAATCCGCTTTACACAGATGATATGACAGATGATGAGAAGTTTGCAGCAGCAACACAGGCAGCTCTTGGCTTCTTCGAGGCAGCCGGATACACTGTAGAAAACGGCAAGGTAACAGCAGCTCCGGAAGGTGCTAAGATGACTTATGAGATCATCATCGGTGCTGACGGAAGTGGAGATCACCCAAGCTTTGCAATCCTTACAGACGCTAAGGCAGCTCTTGAGTCCATCGGATTTACACTTGAGATCAATGATGTTACAGACTCCAACATTATGTGGGATGCTTTAAATGCAGGTACCGCAGAAATGTGGGCAGCTGCATGGCAGGCAACAGTGGATCCTGATATGTATCAGGTTTACCACAGCGCAAGTGTAAAGAGCAATTACTACCACATCAATGATGAAACACTGGATCAGGATATTATTGATGCCCGTTCCACAGCTGATCAGGAATACAGAAAATCTGTTTACAAACAGTGTCTGGACATTATTCTTGACTGGGCAGTAGAGATTCCGATCTATCAGAGACAGAACTGCGTTATTTACAGCCCTGAGCGTATCAATGCAGATACCTTTACGAAAGATGTTACTACATTCTATCCATGGTATGGAGATATCATTAATATCGAAATGAACTAAAGGTATAAAAGAAGAATGACTTGTTAGCGCAGTGGGTCCACCATAACCAGTGGACCCACTGCCTTACTGGCAGTATGCCTTGGGCTAGAGCGTGTCTGAAAAAGCATTCCCGCAATCTCCCACAAATTGTGACGCACATCTTGCAGAAAGCCTTTTTCA
>OLQD01002692.1_pt1 | contig 12614 bp, 7 predicted proteins | sample 1672841 | NCBI WGS metagenome assembly OLQD01 (sample SAMEA3136729, study PRJEB25190) | human gut metagenome | biome: human gut; feature: human-associated habitat; material: faeces | place: Austria | collected 2013 | reverse complement strand
TCAGCCGGAACCAAGGTGTAACACACTAGACTTTGCAAGCAAAGTCGTGTGCCAAAGGGGTGCTGCGGCCCCTTTGGAAACCCAAGAGAAACGCCCATCAACTGCGCTGCTCGTCCTCGGCCAGTGCGCTGATCCGCTTGCCCATGGCCTTGACCAGAGGAACGACAAGCGCATTCCCCATATGGTAAAATAGCGCAGTCGTTCCGGCATCCCGGTTGTCCAATCATCCGGGAAGCCGTTGAGCCGTTCGCATTCGATGGGCGTTAGCGTACGCAGATGTTGCGCCTATGGGACTGAGAAGGTTTTTACAGATGAATATCTTTCGGGTCTACATAGTCCTCAAAGTAATCCAAGCCGTGGGCGGGGACGATACCCAGTATCTGTTCCCGAGCGTTGCGGGCCGCTTCTGCGTCACCATTGATGATGCTCTGGTAGATTGCCTCATGCGAAGCTTCTGTTATTGCATCCATGCTTCCCAGTGAAAGCCCGGCCGCTTTACGGCGATGGACGCGGGTATAAATCAGGTGCCGGATGTGGGAGGAAATGAGCTGCTGCACCATCATGTAAATATCCATATAAAGCTTGTTGTGGCTCATGCAGATGATCTCATAATGGAACGCAAAGTCGGCCTGGACCACATCATGGAGCTTCTGTTGGTTTTCAATGTCGTCGTTGTAGATCGCTTCCAGGCGGTTGTATTCATCCAGACGATCTTTCAGCTTCTGGCGGTCCTCTTCTGTGGAAGAGATAATGGCAATGTTGGTGCACTCCCCTTCCAGCAGGTTGCGCAGCTGCTCCACATCCCGACGGCCTTCCTTGTTGTCGTACAGAGGAGCCAATTCACTGAAAATGGGCTGGACGGAAAAGTGAGCTACAAAGGAGCCTTCGCCCACGCGCGTCTCAATGAGGCCCAGCGTGCTGAGTTTTTGCAAGGCCATCCGCACGCTTAGGCGGTTGACGCCATAATATTCCGCAAGTTCTCCTTCGGACGGAAGCTTGTCTCCCTCTTTCCAGACCTGGTCCAGCAGGCTCTGCTTGATAGAGTCGCTGACCTGGTCCACCACGGACAGCCGCCGGATCTTTGGGCTGCGGAGTTTCTGTAATGCCATGATTATTCTCCATTTCCGCTTCGCGTTTTATGTCCCAAAGAATCCAAAACCATATTCCTCAGGCGAAATAATTCCCGAAACTAATTGCCAGATTTTGTGGATGCAATTTTTTCCATTCACAATCTAAGTATAAGTTTTTTGGGGGTGGACGTCAAGCTAAGAACTTAAAGTGAAATTTGTAAAATGAATAGTTTTTTCATAAATAAAAAATGCTGCACAAGGCAATGCCCTGTGCAGCATTTTCCGTTGTTTAGAGATTATGACCAATGACTGACTTGGTGGATCTGTATTTTATCTTTGCGTTGGGGCGTTGGAGACGGGTTTAGCCTCCAATGACGACCTTGCGGCAGGTTGCCAGGAACTCGTCGGTCATTTCCTGGCCGATACCGGGCAGATCGGGCACGGTGTAGTAACCGTTCTCGGGTTTGTAATAGTACTTGCCGGCCTGGATGAAGATGTTCTTCAGGTTTGCGTTGTGCTCCTCATGGATGGTGAAGTTGGGGATCGCGGCTTCGACCTGCAGAGCAGCGGCGGTAGCGATGGGGCCTCCGCAGACATGGATCTGAACGCCCATATCGTAGACCTGAGCCATATCACAGATCTTCTTGGTTTCGGTGATGCCGCCGGTGTTGCACAGATCGGGCTGGATCACGGACAGGGTGCGGTCCTCGAAGAACTGCCGGAAGCCCCAACGGGTGTAGCTGCGCTCACCCGTTGCCAGAGGCAGGTCGCATTTCTGCTTGATGTGGCGGAAGTTGCTGGGGTTCTCGGGGCTGGTGGGTTCCTCAAAGTACATGATGCGCAGCGGCTCCAAAGCCTTGCCCAGCTCGGCGGCGGTGTTGGCGTCCAGCAGAGAGTGGATCTCAACGATGATGTCCATATCGGGGCCGCCGGCCTCACGGCAGGCTGCAATGCGCTCTACCGAGCGCTGCAGGTCGTGCTGACGATAGCAGCCGCGAATCTGAGTGCCCTGGCTGCCCCAGATCTTTTCGAGCGGGGTGTCGGGATCGGTGGGAGCAAAGACGGGGTCTACCTTGATGGCATCGTAGCCGTCGCGGAGGGCGTTTTTGGTCACTTCGTAGTAATCTTTCGGGTCAAACAGCAGGCCGAGAGCCTCGCCCTTGTTGTCTTTCTGGATCAGGTCGCTCCAGCCGAACTGCAGCTGAGAAGCGTATGCGCGGAGCTTCGGATTGGTCTTGCCGCCCAGCAGCTTGTAGACGGGAACGCCGAGGGCTTTGCCTTTGATATCCCAGCAGGCGGTATCGATGGCAGCCATAGCAGAGGTGATGACAACACCGCCGCCCATGCCCCAGAAAGTGTGGCGATGCAGGTGCTCCCAGATCTTCTCCGTATCAAACGGGTCCATGCCGATGATCAGCTTGGCAAAATCCTGGCACTGACCAAATGCTGCTTCAAAGCTGTTGCCGTATGCCAAACCGGCTTCGCCCCAGCCGTAAATGCCTTCGTCAGTGTTGATCTTCATAGTGATGAACTGGCCCAGATAACACTCAACACTCGTGATTTTCATAATAGATGCTCCTTCCCAAATAATGGATTGTGGTGAGAATGAGGAGAAAGGTTATTCGATTACGACCTTCTTTGCGTTGGCAATGTAGAACTCGCTCATTTCCTGACCGATGCCGGGCAGCTCGGGAACGGTGTAGTAGCCGTCCTTGGGAGCGTAGTAATATTTTCCGCCCTTCACAAAGGCACTGGTCAGATTGGCGTTGTGCTCTTCGTGGATGACAAAGTTGGGAATGGTTGCTTCCAGCTGCAGAGCAGCAGCGGTAGCGATGGGGCCGCCGCAGACATGAATCTGGACGCCGATGTCGTAAACCTGCGCCATATCGCAGATCTTCTTGGTCTCGGTGATGCCGCCGGTGTTGGCCAGATCGGGCTGGATGACGTTGAGGGTGCGATCCTCAAAGAACTGACGGAAGCCCCAGCGGGTGTAGCTGCGCTCGCCCGTTGCCAGCGGCAGGCCGGACTTCTCTTTGATATGCTTGAACATATCGGCGTTGCAGGGCATCGTGGGCTCTTCGTAGTACATGATGCGGTAGGGCTCCAGGGCCTTGCCCAGTTCTGCGGAGGTGTTGGCATCCAGCAGGGAGTGGATCTCAACGATGATGTCCATGTCGGGGCCGCCAGCCTCGCGGGCTGCTGCGATGCGCTCAACAGAACGCTTCAGATCATGCTCGCGGTAGCAGCCACGGATCTGGGTGCCCTGGGTGGCCATGACATCGCCCATGGGGGCAGGCTCGGTGGGAGCAAAAACCGGGTCAATCTTGACCGCGTCGTAACCCTCGTCAACCGCTTCTTTGACGACACGGTAGTAATCCTTCGGGTCATACAGCAAAGTCAGGCCGTCCTTGGCCTCAATATCCTTTCGCCAGCCGAACTGCAGCTGAGAAGCGTATGCGCGGAGCTTATCGTTGGTCTTGCCGCCCAGCAGCTTGTAAACGGGAACACCGAGAGCCTTACCCTTGATATCCCAGCAGGCGATATCGATCGCAGCCATGGCGGAGGTAATAACGACGCCGCCGCCCATACCCCAGAAGGTGTGGCGATGCAGGTGCTCCCAAATCTCCTCTGTGTTGAACGGATCCATACCGAGGATCAGTTTGCCAAAATCCTGGCACTGGCCAAATGCAGCTTCTGCAGACTTGCCGTAAGCCAGGCCCGCTTCGCCCCAGCCATAAATGCCGGAATCGGTGTTGATCTTCATGGTAACAAAGCCGCCGATCGCGCCAGTGCCCAGATAACATTCGACACTCGTGATTTTCATACGTGGAACCTCCATTCTAATGGTGTTGTGATTTAAACTTATTCCGTCGGAGTTTTGGCTCCGAAAGGTTCTGAATTAAAAGCCTCTTCCCCCCCTTATCCGCACCCTCTGTTGTTTGGGAGGGTGCGGATAAGATTTAAGGAAGATGGTATGATGGGAAAAAGTGACAAAGTGTAAAAGAGAAGAACTCAGGATTCTGAGGCTTCCTGGTAATCCTCAGCCCATACGGACGTGTGGATCTCGATGTTGCCCGTCTTGGAGCGCCAGAAGCCGATGAGGCCGGCGATGACGATGACCACAACATTGATGACAGCCAGGCCGATGTTCATGGAGAGCAGGCTCTTCCACAGAACGACCAGGAACAGCGCCAGAGAAACACAGCAGATGGTGTAGTACAAGCCATCGGGCACATGGTAGCGAGACTGCTTCCAGGCATCGGGATATTTTTTGGGCATCTTGATCTCAGCTGTGAAATTCAGGATGGCGAATGCAGAGGTGATCAGCTGGACCATATTGGTGATGGTGGTGATGGACAGACCAAAGACGATGGGGATGATGCCGACGACATACATGAAGGTCAGGATGTAGGGGCGGGCACCGCTCTTGTTTTTCTTGCCGAAGCTCTTGGGCAGCCAGCCATCATCACAGGACTGACCGATGGTGATGGAGTTGTAGGCAAAGCTGGAGTTCAGGGTGGAAAGCAGAGCCATGATGGGGCCGCCGATGATGAAGAAGTAGAACAGCCAAGTGGGGAAGATGCGCTGAGCAGCGAATACCAGGGTAGTAGAGTTGCCGTACTCTTCCACGCTCATTACGCCAACGCCTGCCATGGCAACGCCAACGTACAGGATGCACAGGGTGGGCACGCAGAGCAGCAGGACAAAGGGAATATCCTTGCGGGCATTCTTGGAGTCACGGCCATAAGCAGTGGTCATGTAGTAGCCCTGGGTGGAGTAGACGAACAGCAGGACTGCACCGAGGAAGCCGCCGCTGATCTGGCCGTTGTTGAAAGTGATGCCCCAGCCATTGATGGCAAAGTTGGGGTCGCTGAAATCGAAGATGGGCAGCTTCATCTTGAAGATGCCGACGATCGCAAAGAGGATGAGGGCTGCGATCAGAAGCCAGGTCATCATTTTTTGTGCTTTTGCCATGATGTCAACGCCCATCAGGTTGACGACGTAGAAGAAGGTCAGCAGCGTAACGCCGACAATGACCCTTGCCCAATGGGAGTTTAGCGCCGGGATGATGTCGCCCAGGTAAGCGGCAGCGGATGCACCGAACAGGGAGAGCGACAGGCACTGGGTAAGATACATGTAAGCGAAAATGCCGGATGTTCGAGGACTGGACAGATCGCACAGCATGGAGTAGTTGCCGCCGCCCAGACGCAGGGTGGAAGAGATGAAAACGAAAGGAAGGATCATGACAAATCCCATCAGGATCGCCACGAAATACGCCAGCCATGCGGAGTAACCAGTCATTTTGATGGCAGGGACGATCAGAGTGATGACGCCTGCACCGATGACCTGACCGATGGCCAGTGCATAGAGTTCGGTTCTACCAAGAGTACCTGGTTTTGGGACGGGTTCTTTTACAACGTGAATCGCCATGGTGACAGCTCCTTTTCTTTTTAGTATGATTGAGCGACCGATTACTCGATCACCTTGTACAGCGTTGCGCGGTCAATGGCTTCCTGCAGGAACTCATTGCCGATGCCGGGCAGATCGGGAACAGTGAAGTAGCCGTTTTCCGGCTGCAGGTTGTACTTGGTCAAGCCCACAGAGGTATCCATGCGGTTGCAGGTATGGTGCTCGTGGATCAGGAAGTTAGGCAGGGTGCACTCAAGATGCAGGGCTGCATTGGTGGTCAGCGGGCTGCCCGCGCAGTGGACCTGGATGCCCACATCGTAAGCATGGGCCATATCGGAGATCTTCTTGACCTCGGTGATGCCGCCGCAGTTGCCGATATCGGGCTGAGCCAGCTGAAGCAGGTTCTTCTTGAAATACTCTGCATATTGCCAGCGAGAGTACAGACGCTCGCCGTTTGCGATGGGCACGGAGCTGTACTTGGCAATGTATTCAACGGTCTGGGTGGTGGGCGTGTTGGGCTCCTCAAAGGCCATGATGTTATACTTTTCTGCCAGCTTTGCCAGCTGCACAGCTCCCAGCGCATCCGGGTAGGAGTGGTTCTCCATGATGATGTCCACATCGTCGCCGGCGGCTTCACGGGCGGCCTTCATGCGGGATTCTACCATCTTCAGCTGTTTTGGAGTCAGCAGGCCGGTGGTATCCAGGAAGTTGAGGGGCTTGCCTTCTTCATCACGATCAAAGAAATCGATCTTGATCGCGTCAAAGCCTTCGTCCAGTGCCAGCTTGACGTTGTGTGCGTAATCCGCGGGGGTCACAGCCCACAGGTGTTCGGAAACACCCACCTGGCCCCAGCCAAACTGCAGCTGGCTTGCGTAGGTGCGGAGCTTATCGCGAACCTTGCCGCCCAGCAGCTGGTAGCAGGGAACATTGAAATACTTGCCTTTGATGTCCCACAGAGCTACATCGATGGCTGCGATGCCGGAGAAGACGACCGGGCCGCCGTTCTGGCCCCAGAACGTCCGCTTGTACATGGTCTCCCAGATGAACTCAGTGCGAAGCGGATCCATACCGATGATCAGCTCTGCCAGATCGCAGACCATGCCAAATGCGCCGGAACCACCAACGCCGTAGGCCATGCCGGCTTCACCGTCACCACAGATGCCGACGTCCGTATGGATCCGGCATCCGATGGGGCTGTTTTGCTTGCTGTTTGCAGTCGGCAGGCGGAACACCTCGACCTTTGTGATCTTCATAGAATTGCCTCCTTTTTCTATCGTCAAGGACAGCTTAAGCGCAGCTGCCTCTTCTTACCAATGTTGATGACCAGCGGGAGAATATCAACTCGATTGTTCAGTTGTTCGCTAAGTGAACTATAGCAAAACTCGACAACTTTGTAAAGAGGTTTTGTGCAATTCTACCTTTTGATGGTTTTTGGGGGAGGCTCTTTGTTCAAAATCACAAAACGAGCGTATGGGGGCGGATTTGTAATGAGGTGACGTTCGAAAGAATTCTCTACGGGCTAGAAGAGATGACTGCGTCATGAGTGCGTTGGATATTTTGGATCGAAAAAGCGTGGTTTGCGTTCTAGGCGTCCGAGGTGATCGCCTGCGCTTACAGTCTGTGGGCAACGAAAAAAGAACTGCGGAACAAGGGAAAATAAGGCAAAACAAAAACAGGGTGCGCCACCCGGACGCACCCTGCCAAGATTCACAGACGATTCGGCCAACCCCTTTTCCTGCAGAAGCTTCACGGTCTGTGCCATAAGCTACCGGGACATTGTAGCAGATGCTGATGGAGTATCGGGAATATCAGTGGCACCCGCCCCCCGCAGTGGGAGCCGCAGCTGCGGCCCTCGTCGTGATCGTGGTGGGTGCAGTGGATGTCCGGGTCGAAGACCAGCTTCCCGGCCAGATAGTCGGCCACAGCGGCGTCTGCGGCACCGGAAAGACCGCCGAACAGCTGGATGCCTGCCTGCATCAGTGCTACCTGCGCACCGGTGCCGATGCCGCCGCAGAGCACGACATCTGCGCCATGCTGTACGAGAAAGCCCGCCAGTGCGCCGTGGCCCTGACCATTCGTCGGGATGACCTCGGTGCGCAGGAGCTGGCCGTTTTCGGCCTCATAGAACTTGAACTGTGCGGAGCGGCCAAAGTGCTGAAACACCTGACCGTCTTCGAACGGGACTGCGATTTTCATGAGAATGTCTCCTTTACTGCTTGTTTTGTACAGCCTCCCGGATGCTCTTTGCCAGCTTTTTGGCGTCCAGAGGCTTGACGAGACGGCCATTCATACCGACCTGATGGCAGGACTGGGCGCACTCGTCGGAAGCCTGTGCCGTCATGGCGAGGATGGGAACGGTGGCGGCGTCGGGCCGGTCGAGGGCGCGGATGGCCCGGGACGCCTCGAAGCCGTCCATCACCGGCATCATCACATCCATGAGGATGGCCTGATACCCGCCCGGCGCACTGGCGGCAAAGCGCTCCACGGCTTCCCTGCCGTTCCATGCCTTGTCCACCGCTGCGCCCTGACTGGTGAGCTGGAACTCGGCCACTTCCATGTTGATGTCGTTGTCCTCCACCAGCAGGATGTGCATCCCGTCCAGCCGCCCGTTGTCGGTGGGCTTGAGCTGGGGCTTTGCGGCGGCGTTTTTGTCCAGCAGGAAGGGCAGCTGGAAGGTGAAGGCAGTCCCCTCCCCCAGCTGGCTCTCAGCAGAGATGCTGCCGCCCATCTGGCTGACCAGCTCCTTGACGATGGACATCCCGAGGCCGGTACCCCTGTACTGGGTGCGGGCGTCGGCGGACTCCTGGGTAAAGGGCTTGAACAGCTGGTTCTCCAGGAAATCCCGGCTCATGCCGATGCCGGTGTCCGTGATGCGGAACTCGTACCACACGGTGGTGCCGTCGCAGGAGAGCTCCCTGGCGTAGGTGTCGATGGACCCGCCGGGCTTATTGTACTTGATGGCGTTGCTGAACAGGTTCACCATGATCTGCCGCAGCTTGAGGGAGCTGCCCACGAGGGCGGTGTGCTGGATATTTTCCCGGTGGCGGTGGTGGGTCAGGCCGTCCTTTTCTATCTGTGCCTCCACCAGCGACGAGACGTCGTGCAGCAGCACCTCGATGTCAAAGGGCTCCTGTTCCATCACCATCTGCCCGGCTTCCAGTTTGCTCATGTCCAGCACGTCGTTGACCAGTGCCAGAAGATGGTGAGCGGAGAGGTCTATTTTATCAAGGCAGCTGTCCACCTTCCGGGCATCGTCCCGGTTGGAGCGGAGGATGTCCAGCATACCGAGAATGCCGTTGATGGGGGTGCGGATGTCGTGGCTCATCCGGTTCATGAAGGCGGTCTTGGCTTTGCTGGCCGAGTCGGCTTCTTCAAAAGCTTCTTGCAGGCGCTGATTCTCGGCCTGCTCCTGTGCATGGAAGATGGAGGTATCCCGGAAGAGGATGATCCCGTGGATGACCGGCATCTCCCGCCCGGAGGCCGCATCAAAGACGGTATCCTGCGCCATGAGGACGGTCTTCTGGAGCCAGACCGGCTCGCCGCAGGAGGTCTGCTCCCGGTACTCCACTGTCACGTGCTTGAAGCCCGAGTGGAAGCGCTCCAGCAGTTTTGACGCCGTGTCCACGATGCGGTAGTTTTCCAGCGTCTCAGGAGTGACGAAGTGACGGCGCTGGGCGCAGTAGTCGTCGTAGGAGCAGGGCAGCGTCATCTGCAGATCGAACTGCCGCAGCGCGGTAGTCTGGTAGAAGATCTGCTCGAGCTGGCCGTGGGTCAGGTCCACAGTGAACAGGGCGTCGTTTGCGTCGATGAGGGCATCCACATAGTTGTCGTTTTCCAGCAGGGAGTGCTTCATCTGCTCGTAATACTGGGTCAGGGGCTGGCGCTCGTCGAAGGCGGTGCTCTTGTCCCGGAAATACTCGAAGCCCACGAGGAAGTGGTGCAGCCGCCCATGGAGGTCGGCGTCGCAGAACAGGAGAGTCAGCCGCCCGCGCTGGGTCACGCCGTCGGTCTCAAAATCCAGCTCAAGCTCCTGCTTGGGGTGCTCAGCACTGAGGGCAGCAGACAGCGTGCTCAGCTGCAACGCTTCCCGCATTGTCTTGCGGGTGGCGGAGGCGGCGTACTCGTCCACGATCTGCTCCACTGCACCCGAATAGCTGCCGTTGTCAGCAAGGAAGAAGCCCGATGAGGTGCGCAGGACGCGGTATTGGTCCAGCAGGGCGTCGCAGTAGAGGCAGTTCGAGAACTGATACCCATGGGCGTTGACCCACTGCAGAAGCTGCTGGTTCTGCAGTTTCCGGGCCTCGGCCTCCTCGCGATTTGCACGGTTTTTGTCCACATACATATTCTTGTCGGCGTGGCGGAACAGCTCCCGCAGGGTGCTGCCCTCGAAGTCGCTGGCGATGGCGCAGCCTGCCGCATAGCTCAGGGGCATCTCGGGGTGCTGGCGGGAATACTCTGCCGCCTGTGCCCGGATGCTGCGCAGCACATCCTGTGCGCCGTCCCAGTCCACGCCGTAGAGGATAGCGATGAACTCGTCGCCGCCGTCGCGGCCCACGAAGTGCTGGGATGGCACGGCCAGACGCAGCTGTTCGGCAAAGGAGCGGATGTACTCGTCGCCCTTGTCGTGGCCGAGGTTATTGTTGACGGTGCGCAGGTTGTTGAGGTCAAAGACGCAGAGCGCCGTGTTCCCGTCCGGCGGGTCGGGCGCGTCCAGGAGCTCTTCGCACTTGTTCTTGTTGGGCAGGCCGGTGGCCTCATCGAGGTAGACTTTGCGCTGCAGAATGCGGTTCATGGCCGCGTACCGCAGGGCCTTGAAGATCTGATAACCGAACAAAAGCAGCAGCCCCACGATGTCCGCGAGGACGACTTTTTCCAGAAAGTCGAGGGCCGTGGCCCGCTTCTGGGAGTAGACCTCGGCCAGGTTGGTGGCCTCGTCGCAGGTCTGGAAGAAATGCTCGCTCTTGGCGATGATGGCTGTCTCGGTGTAGCCGCGCTGACGGACAAGGATGAGTTCGTTTCTCAGGTCGTCGAATTCGCTGGAAAGAGCGGTCATCTTGGCCTGAAAATCCGCGTCGTCCAGCCGCACCAGGTCCAGCTCGCTGCTGCCGAAGCGGAGGCCTTCGATGTAGGAGGCCACATCGCCGAGAAGATCATCTTCCGGCGTGCCGGAAATTTCGAGCTTGACGATGCGCTGGGTCTTGCCGCGCACGAGGCCGGTGTAGTTGACGACGCGGGCCGTACCCTGTATCTTGCCCACCAGCACGAGGGCAGCGAAAAACAGGCTGATCAGGATGGCTGTGAGAAGGACGGTGAAAAGCTGGATGATATGCCCGAACCGGGAAGAATCATTCTTCATGATGCAAACTCCATTCATAGCGCAGGAAATCAGTCGGTTCCCCACTATTATAATGTATTTCAGAGAGCGCTTCAAGTTTGGAAACGGCTGTGGGAGCAAGCCGAGTTATGACGGGGTTTATTGATATTTGTCAGATGATATGTTGAAATTTCACAAGTGGTGCGGGTCTGCTGCGGCTCATAGTTCTCCGCATTCGAGCTTTCTGCGCACCTCGTGGAGCGAAGCACACTCGCAGGTATAGATCCTGCGCATCTCGTCGGTGGCGGGCGAGAGGTCGGGGACCATCACGGTGACAAAGCCCCCTGCCGCGCCGGCCCGGACGCCGTTGTAGCTGTCCTCGAGCACCATCGTCTTTGCAGGCTCGGTGCCGAGTTTCTGCGCCGCCAGCAGGAAGATGTCCGGCGCGGGCTTGGAGCGGGTCAGGTGCTCGCCCGAGATGACGGCCTTGAAGTAATGGCCGAGGCCCCAGTGTTCCAGATGTCCCTCGATGACGGCCATGGGGCTGGAAGACGCCACCGCCATGGGGATGTGATGTTCGTCCAGCCAGGCCAGAAGCTCGTCGAGGCCGGGCATTTTGGGGACAGGCTTGTTGAAGGCTTCATAGGCCAGCCGGTACAGCTCCTCCACGATGCCCATAGCGGGGCAGTCCTCGCCGTAGAAGCGCCGCAGCACATCGCAGCTGCCGGCCTTGGTGGTGCCGCGGGCAGCCTGCGAGAGGCCATCCTTGTAGGGCAGGCCGAATTTTGCCAGTGCCGGCTCCCAGCAGATGTTCCAGATGCGCTCGGTGTCGAACATCAGCCCGTCCATATCAAAAATAACACCCTGTATCATAACGCAAGCTCCTTTTGGCGAAAAATCTACATACATACTCTATTGTACCATGTTTTTCCGCTTTTGAACACCGATAAGGTCATAATTTGTGGCAACTTGACTGCCCCAAAGATGAAACATTTTTCGGTTGCTTGCAAATCCGTTTCACGGCATTATAATAGAAAACAACATTCGGCATATTTGGCGCAGGGCGTGCAGCCCGCGCGGCGCTGTGTGAGATCAGAAAAGAGGGAAATTTATCATGTTGGACATCAAGATCACTCGTACTACCTGCCCGAAGGAAAAGCCGCAGGACGAGTCTAAGCTGGGTTTTGGCAAGAAGTTCACCGACCATATGTTCGTTATGGACTACACCGAGGGCGAGGGCTGGCATGACGCCCGCATCGTCCCCTACGCACCCTTCCAGCTGGACCCTGCTACGGTTGTGTTCCACTATGCACAGGAGATCTTCGAGGGCATGAAGGCTTACCGCACTGCAGATGACACCATCCAGCTGTTCCGCCCCGATTGCAACGCAAAGCGTATGCAGGACTCTGCTGACCGTCTGTGCATCCCCAAGATCCCTGTTGAGGATTACATCCAGGCCGTCGAGGCTCTGGTGGATGTGGACCGTGACTGGGTGCCTCACTCTGACGGCGCTTCCCTGTACATCCGTCCCTTCGTGTTCGCAAACGATGTGGGTCTGGGCGTCCACGCTTCCAAGCACTACATCTTCTGCATCATCTGCGCTCCGTCGGGCGCTTACTACGCCGAGGGCATCAACCCCGTGCGCATCTACGTCGAAGACGAGTACATCCGTGCCGCTCCCGGTCTGACCGGCTTCACCAAGTGCGGCGGCAACTACGCTGCTTCCATCAAGGCCGGCGAGCTGGCTGAGGAGCAGGGCTATGCTCAGGTGCTGTGGCTGGACGGCGTCGAGAAGAAGTACGTCGAGGAAGTCGGCAGCA
>OLQD01002675.1_pt1 | contig 12662 bp, 9 predicted proteins | sample 1672841 | NCBI WGS metagenome assembly OLQD01 (sample SAMEA3136729, study PRJEB25190) | human gut metagenome | biome: human gut; feature: human-associated habitat; material: faeces | place: Austria | collected 2013 | reverse complement strand
GTGACCGAAGCCGAATCCCGAAAGCAACACAGCGATTCGCCTTTATGCAACAGTCCTCTCTGACGAAACGCACGCCACACCAACTAAGGCCTATGTCTCACTTCGAGTCACATATAGAGCATATCATCGCCACGCTACGGGACGAGCAGGCACTACGCACCCTCACTCCTATTGAGATGCTCGACGATGGTCGCTACACAGCGCTCGACGATGCGCCTTCACGACCACTCATCAACCTCAACAGCAACGACTACCTAGCTCTCCACGACGCTACCTGTCACTTTGCTGGGGAGACCGACCTGACCAACAGCCTAGAGAGGCTCTCAGCGAAGGAGCTAGGCTCTACCTCTTCGCGCTTGCTCTCGGGAGATCGTGCGGTGATGCACCAGTTCGAGGGGCTCATCGCTGAGTCGTTGCAGCACGAGGCGGCCTTGCTCTTCAACAGTGGCTACCACGCTAACGTGGGCATCCTCCCAGCACTCAAACTCCCTGGCATGGTGGTACTAGCAGACAAGCTGATCCATGCCAGTATGATCGACGGGATACGGCTCTCGGACTTGCCCTTCGAGCGCTTTCGCCACAACGATGTTACCAATCTCCAGCGTCTCATCGAGAAGCATCACAGCTCCGAGAGCTGCCAGCACATCATCGTCATGGCCGAGAGCATCTACAGCATGGATGGTGATCTGGCTCCGCTAGAAGAGTTCGTGGCTCTCAAGAAGCGATACCCCAAGGTAGCACTCTATATAGACGAAGCGCACGCCATCGGAGTTCGTGGAGCGCATGGCTATGGATTGTGCGAAGAGCTAGGCTTACTTCCCGAGATCGATCTTCTTGTCGGCACCTTTGGCAAGGCTCTCGGGTCTATGGGAGCTTATGTCGCTTGCTCTGAGGCGGTACGCACGCTACTCATCACACGCTCCCGAAGCCTCATCTACTCGACCATGCTCCCCCCACTCATCATCCAGTGGATACTAGCCGTCTGGCAAGCACTCCCCACCCTCACCCTGCGCAGAGCGCACCTAGCTGAGCTACAGCAACTACTGACCGATGAGCTAGCCACACTCCCAGACCAACTACTACCCACGCCGCACAGCCACATCATACCACTCCTCTGCGGGAGCCGTGAGCGAGCTAGAGCCGTGGCGCAAGCTCTGCACGAGGAGGGTTACTTCATCCGCCCCATCATGTCTCCGACCGTACCTGTCGGCTCCGAGCGTCTGAGGATCTCACTCACCGCTGGGCTGACCTCGTCGGATGTCAAGCGGCTCTGCCAAGTCATCCTAACACACCTTGCCTAGAGCTTATGCAGTACACCTTCCAGCGAAACAGTGACCAGGCTCCCGCCCGCCAACTTACCATATACTTCTGCGGATGGGGCATGACGCCTGCCACGGTCTCACACCTGACCTTGCCTGACCAGTGTGACTTACTCGCGCTGTACGACTATCGGACTCTCGAGCTGAGCGACGACCTCGTAGACTTACCCTGGAGCTCCTACGAAGCAGTCACCATCGTAGCCTGGTCGCTAGGCGTCTGGGCCGCCGAGCAGGTCGTACCACACTGGTCTATACTACCCAGCGCACAGCGTCTGATCGCGGTCGCCGGCTCGCCCTACCCTATGCACGACCAGTGGGGCATCCCAAGCCAAATATTCATAGGAACACTGGAAGGCCTAACCGACGAAAACCGCCAGCGTTTCAATCGCCGTATGTGTGGCGGCAAGCGATACAAGCAGCTCTACGACATTCTCTCCGAGCGACCCACCACAGAGCTTCGCGACGAACTGCAAGCAGTCTACGACAGCCTAGCTACTTCTGAAGAGCCCGAGACAACGCCCCACACTCGCCTAGCGTGGGATCTGGCGATCATCGGAGAGCGTGATCAAATCTTCCCTGCGAAAAACCTCTCCACGCTATGGGAGTCGGCCAATGTCCCCACCCTACTACTCCCCGACGGGTACCACTACCTCTTTGACCTGTGGCACTCGTGGCGTGAGCTATGGGAGTGCATCGAGTAACCCTGTGAGTCCTACCATTCATCCACCCCAGCCAGCGTCTATGACCTCTCTCGCCCATCAGTTCGACCGTGCAGCAGCCCACTACAACGAGGCAGCCGAGCCACAGCGACTCGTCATCGATCGGCTCGTGCAGCTACTTGATGAGCATCTACCTAAGGCAAAGCGTCACTTTGCTCATGCCTTTGAGATGGGTACGGGCTCCGGTCTACTGACGGAGCGTATAGATCAGCTCGTAGAGGTCGACCATTGGACCCTCGCCGATCTATCCCCAGCACTCCTAGCTCAGGTTCCTAAACTGAGAGACCCGCACCCCGAGCTACGTGTGGGAGACGCTTCCGAGCTCTCTCTAGAGGGGCTCGGTGTCGATCTCTTTGTCTCCAGTAGCGCCATACAGTGGCTCGCCGACCCATGCGCCTACTTAGCGCGCACCATCCACGAGCTCTCAGCACGGGCTACCGTAGCCGTCAGCACCTTCGGCCCAGACAACCTCCTCGAGCTACGACAGCTCACAGGGCAAGGACTACACTACCCCTCGCTAGCCAACTGGCACAGCACGCTGCAGGAGCTTGGCTACTCCTACGAGATCCATGCGGAGCGACTCGTCATCCCCTTTGCCGATCCCCTAGCTGTACTACAGCATCTGCGCCATACCGGCACCGCACAGCTACCCAACGCCCCCCAGCAGATACACACACCGAGGCAGCTCAGAGACTTTACGAATAAATATATTACTAACTTTGCAAACGAGTCAGGTCGAGTCACACTCACCTTTCATCCGGTTTATATCATCATCAACAAACAACCTATAATATGAAACGAACTCTATCCCTCTCCTCTCTGCTGATCGTACTAGGCTCGCTCTTAGTGCTAAGCAGCTGTAATCGCGACAAAAAGACGACGCTACAGCTCCACGGGCTCGAGGGCAATCTATCTGGTCTGACAGCTTATCTCTACGATGAGGCTGATCCTAAGACGCCGATCGATAGTATTGTCATCCAGGACACAGTCGCCAGCTTACCTCTAGACAACCTACAGAAAGGGTACCTCTACCTCCTCACTTGTGAGGGTACGCAGCTCAACGCTCAGTTTGTTTACGAGGAGACCTCTCTAGACTACAACCTCAGCGATGGACGAGTCAGTGGCTCTCCCGCCAACGATGCTTGCAACGCCTTCGAGCAAGACATTATGGTCATCATGCAGGCCGACTCTATCGATCGGGCTGCTGGTCAGGAGATAGTCCGTAAGTATGTCTCAGAGCAAAAAGACAACCCCCTCGTACTGCGTGCTATGCAGTATGCTATGTACCTCTTTGACGACCTCTCTGAGTTCCAACAGCCTCTTGAGGAGATGGGCGAAAACGTCAAGCGACTCCCCAGCTATACCTCGCTAAAAGAGCTGATCCAAGGTATGATCAACACGAAAGTCGGCAAGCCCTTTGCAGACTTTTCGGGCATCACCACAGATGGTGAGCAGGTCAAGCTCTCAGACTACGTCGGTCAGGGGCAGTATGCGCTCGTTGACTTCTGGGCCTCTTGGTGTGGTCCTTGCCGTCACGAGATACCCACGCTCATCCAGATGCACAAGAAGTACAAGGACAAGGGTCTGCTCGTACTCGGCGTCGGTGTATGGGAGGATAGCCACGAGACCCATCTACAGGCTGTCAAGGAGCTACAGATCCCCTACCCACAGATCTACGATGAGCAAAACAATCACGCTACCTCACTGTACGGCATCATGGGTATCCCTCAGATTATGCTCATAGGGCCTGACGGAGTCATTATGCAGCGCGATCTTCGCGGAGAGCAGATCGATCAGATACTCAGCGAGATATACAAGTAGTCGACATTACTATAATAGTCAATGTCTCTAGAGTAGTCTAAGGACAGAGTCTCTCTTTCTCTTAATCTTGACAGAGCAGTTAGAACCTTTCGAGATTAAGTGGCAGAGAGGCTCTTCCTTATAATAGTCTTTTATACCTCGGATCGTTAAGAATTAGTTGCTCTATTACGTTTGCGTTTCTCCAATTTGCTAACTCAGTAGCTCAGGATGAAGATTCACCCACTAGCAGACATCGTTGCAAAGATACTGCTGACAACTATAGAGTGATGTGTTCTAGTGCTGTCTTCTGAATAAGCCAACCGTAGCCAGGCGCGTTGATGATAGCTCTAGGAGATTAGGTAATTAAGAAACTACAGGGATTCTAGATTGTCGTCGAATTTGTAACATCTTACTCCGCCTTTACGTACAAATGATGAGGATAGATGAAAAACAAGTATATTTGCCACTAGCAGATATCAGTGAACGCTCTAGAAAAGATGAATAACATAAGTCAGATACTCAAAGAGATTCGTGTGGATCGCAGATTACAGCTATTGGAAGTCCAACGCCAGACTGGCATTGAGAGTACTCTCATTAATAAGATCGAGACTGGTATCAGGATCCCTACTTCAGACCAAGTAAGTAAACTCTCCAAGGCTTATGGACTCGATCCCGAAGAACTCCTTGAGCCGTGGAAGAAGGGTCTGGTTTCAAACAGTCTAAAATATCCACCCCTTGACTTTTCTGCGCCCAATGTGGCTGAAAAGGGATTACAATATAAGGTTCAATACATCCCTTTATTTCAAGAATATACCCTTCCAAAGACTCTCAGTATAGAAAGCCGTCGATACATTGGCAATAAAGCTAAGCTAACAGGCTGGATCATGGAGACCATAAAAAAGGAGACTACAGGAGTACATTCTTTTTGCGACCTCTTTGGTGGGACTGGCGCAGTAACCAACTGTGCTCTTAAGACTTACGACCACGTGATTGTGAACGACTTCCTCTACACTAACCACATTATTTACACAGCCTTTTTTGGTCAAGGTCAATGGGACAAGGAGAAAGTGCAGGAGGTCATTAATTCTTGGAATGTCCTTAACCCTGACGAGCTGACAGACAACTATTTCTCGACACACTTTGGAGGCAAATTCTTTGGCGAAAAAACAAGTAAAACGATCGGACATATCCGACAGCAGATTGAGGATATGCGAAATGAACTCACTGGTAAGGAGTATGCCATCCTTCTCTCCGCACTTATTTATAATGTAGATCGATTGTCTAATACGGTAGGACATTTCGATGCCTATATTAAGAAGCCCATTACTGAGACAAAACCATTCTTTCATATGATTGACGCACAAGAATACGAAGGAGTGGAAATTTACAGAGAAGACGCCAATCGTCTAGCGACAAAAGTGGAAGCAGATCTATTCTATCTTGATCCTCCTTACAACTCGAGACAGTACTCACGATTTTATCATGTTTACGAGACTTTGGTAAAGTGGAATGAGCCAAAGCTCTATGGGGTAGCTCTAAAGCCAGCTCCTGAAAATATGAGTCGCTATTGCACAGTGAAAGCTGTAGATGCATTTCGAGATCTCATCTCAAAGATGAAGACTCGATACATAGTCGTCTCATACAACAACACCTATAATTCCAAGAGCAAGTCTAGTGAAAACAAAATCAGCCTAGAAGAGATAGAGTGCATACTCACCCAGACGGGAGAGACCAAAGTCTTCGAGCATAGCCACCAAGCTTTCAATACAGGGAAGACTGAATTTAAAGACCACAAGGAGTTGCTTTTTATCACAAAAGTGAATGAAGACAAAAGAAATAAAGCGTTCTCCCCTCTTTTACGTAGGTGACAAGTTCAGGCTGATGCCTTCGCTACTACCTCTCTTTCCAAAGGAAATCAACACTTTCATCGAGCCTTTCGCAGGTGGAGGTACAGTTATGCTCAACGTCTCTGCCGATCACTATATAGAGGGTGATATAAACCCCTTTGTAGTAGGACTGCATCGTCATCTGATTCAGTATGCAGGAGAAGGGACATCATTCTTATCTAACTTATTTGATACCGCCAGGCATTATGGTCTCTCCTGTTCTTTTTTAAGCGATGAGATTCCAATGACTCTAAGACAGGCTTACCCCAAGACCTATTTTGCGAAGTATAATAAAGAGGCCTACATAAGGCTTCGATCCGACTTCAATCGTAGTAGCCCCAAAGACTTTACACGATTATATCTCTTACTCATATATGGCTTCAACCACATGATTCGATTCAATACTAAGGGAGAATTTAACTTACCCGTGGGCAATGTCGATTTCAATAAAAATGTAGTCTCATCTCTAGAAGGCTATTTCGATGCAGTAAAGGACAAAGATATCAGTTGGCATATATCAGACTTTCGAGATTTACTAACCTTATCAAATCCACAAGTTGGTGATTTCGTCTACCTAGACCCACCTTATTTAATTACTTTTAGCGAGTACAATAAGCTTTGGAGTATTCAAGAAGAAAAAGCTCTGCTTCAAACCTTAGACGAGCTAAATGATAAGGGAGTGGCTTTTGGTATATCTAATGTGACTCACTATCGAGGTCGAGAAAATCAGACATTTATCGAGTGGTCAAGACGATATAAAATGCACGAGATCAAGAGCAACTACATCAGCTATCACGATAATACTCAGAAGCAAAGCCGAGAAGTTTTTGTAACCAACTATTAGGACATTCTAAACAGCGAGGAGTACCCTCAAAAAAACCAACCCTTTGTATGAATACTACTAAGAAAAATCGCAGAACCCCTGAATACAAGCCTCTCCTCTATACAACTACAATTAGGAACCCAGAGCGCTACAAGGATTTGATGCATATACTATTGAGATACGATGATGTAGTGCTAGACGAGTCCAGTGTAGAGGCTATCGAAAAGGATCTCTTTCGTGTTGGACTATATCGTCCTATGAGGCGACTAGATTCTATCTCTGACAAGTGGAAAGGCGCAAACAAAGGCGATGTCGCACTTTACGCCTTGACTGATGAAGAGACAGACTTCCTCTATAAGGCAAATAAGCAAAACCACAAAGAAGCGGGCTTCCCAACTGGTTGGCTTAGTAGATTTGACACCCAATTCAAGCTAATGAAGGTCTTAGGTCTTGTCTATTACAACCTAGGAGATAAGATCGAATTTTCAACTGCTGGTCGATTACTTGCAAATAGTGTATCCATAGAAATAGAAGCCGGCTTAATCACAAGAAAAGTACTCCACCCCCATTATGAGCGTCTCGTGTTTTTGAACGCCTTTGCACGACATCAAAGAGGAAATCCTTTCATCCGTGAGTTAAATCGAAACATTCCTCTGGTAATGCTACTTCAAGTGATAAAGCTACTCAACGCTGACCCTGAGTACAACAACACAGGCATTGGATACCACGAGTTGCCCCTTGTGCTCTTTTGGAAGGACGATAATGCAGAGGCACTATACCAGCGCATCAAAAAACTCAGACAAAAGTGGCGCTATACCCCCTCAAACGAGACTATTAAGCAGATTTGCACGGAAGAGATACTTGGTGGGTTTAAGAAGTTTACACTCAGAAGCGTAGTTTCGGAATATCCTGACGACTTTATACGTAAGATGCGTCTCACAGGACTTATATCTCTACGTGGTGCAGGACGCTTCATAGATATAAATCACAATGAGGATCAAACTATTAATTATATCCTAACTCATTACAAGGAGTGGTATCACCCTCTCTCTGATGAGAAAAAGTACTTTGAGTATGCTAGTACTATTGTACCATACTTCGACGAAGTATGTACCGTCCTAACGGTTAAGACTGATGCTGGCAAAGCCTTGAAGAGACTTTCTTCTCTTAGCGAGTATGCTTCCGATATGGTCAAAAAAGAGCTTTCAATCATCGAAAAGGGTGGAAGCTCAAAACACCCGACACTGCGGTTTATTCCAGCACCTGCTAGGCTCGAATTCCTCACTGCTTTAGCCATCTGTCAGACATTTGAAAAAGTTGCTGTGTCGCCTAACTATCCATGTGATGACGAAGGGCTTCCCCTCTCCACCGCAGGTGGTGACAAGGGAGATATCGAATGTATGGAAGGCTCCAGAGGTATTCTTGTAGAGGTTACCACAGCTGGAGGACGCACTCAGACCATGATGGAGTGCTGGCCCGTCGGTCGACACCTTGAGACTTTTGCCAAAGAGTCTGGGGACTGTAATGCGGAGGGTGTTTTTGTTGCCCCTACGCTATACATCGACACGATAGACCAGTTTTCTTGGCTTAAGGAACGTAAAGGGCTAGTTGTGAGGTCTTACAAGATCTCAGACTTCATCTCCTTTCTCGAAAAAAGCTCCACTTTAATCTCCATTTCCTAGTGTTTTTAGGGCGATTATAAAGGTTCGAACCAAAACAAAGGTCCGGCAAGACTTGCATATTAAGAAAATTGTCGTACCTTTGTGATCCGGGCGAGTGCCACACGGCCAGCTCCCTGTGAATCCCCCAGGGCTTGACCGCAGCAAGGGTAGCGGGTCGTAGCGGCGCGATGTGGATTGCTCGCCCTTTTGCCTCTTTAGCTCAGTTGGTAGAGCACGTGATTTGTAATCTCGGGGTCGTTGGTTCGAGTCCGACAAGAGGCTCTCTCACAAGGCTAGTCCTAGAGACCATATCTACAATTGACGAGCAGATTGCTAAGCTTAGCAGTCTGCTCGTTTTTTCGTACTCAAATCAAACGACCTCAGAGAGACTGTTGCATAAAGGCGAATCGCTATGTTGCTTTCGGGATTCGGCTCCGGTCACATCTGGAGAAATTCAACGCTAGCTCGTTACAATAATTTAGAGCTGACTATACATCGAAACGGCACTGCATCGGGGAAAAGTGATTTCCACGTGGAGATTTCGAAATATCCACGTGGAGAATAAAAAATTCTTCGGAGGAATGAAATGAAACTTCGGAGGAATGAAATGAAACTTCGGAAGAAATGAATCACGCCCACGTGGAAAATAAAAAATATCCACGTGGAGATTTGAGATTTCCCACGTGGATATTCGAGAAAGTAGGGAATCGGACGAACTTCCCCGTAAAGATATGTTATTAGAGATTAGAGGTCAGAGGTCAGAAATTAGAGGTGACACATTTTGAGACTGTTGCAAAAGTCAACTGTCTCATTAAATGAGCACATCGACCTCTCTATGGAAGAAGGTGGCGAGTACCTCACGATCGAGGTACTCGCCACCTTTTTCTTTTCGGATAAAGCTCCACTAGTTCACACGATAGAGCCCCCTCCGTATGATAGCCCGAGAGCCTCTCTCCAGAGCGGTAGCGCCTGCCACAAGAGCAACAGACGCTACACGTCCAGATCTTACTGCTTGACCACTAGACGGTCAGTACCAGACAGGCGTACCACGTAGGTACCAGCGGGATAGCTAGCGAGGCTGACCACAGCACTACCCGTAGCGTCTGTGCGAGCCGTACCAACGAGCGTACCGGTCATATCGTAGAGCAGGATATCACTGTCAGCGACTGCACCAGCCACGTGGAGTAGCTCCTGTGTCGGGTTCGGATAGAGCTGTATGTCGAGCGCATCGACGGTAGCGACAGCGAGATTGTCCTCCTCAACGATATGGCCAAAGATACTCCAGCCCTTAGCCTTGCTGTAAGCCTCCTTAGCTTCCTCCTTAACATAGAGCGTAGCATCCTCGGGAGCGTAAATATCCTTAAAGGTCGCCTCATTGATGACAGGCGGCTCTACACTATACGAGTAGACTGCACTGATCATCTGACAGCCAGTGAAAGTATTTTATACTCAGACTCCCGTTGTATCAGCGCGCAGACAACTCGGATATTCACGTGGATGTTTCGGATTTCTCACGTGAGTATCGCAAGCTCTTTGACACACAACGATTTAGTCGTAAGTCTCCCCCAGCACACTCAAAAAAAATAAGCCGAAGCCGCTTCGAGTGGTTGAATATGTCAAGTAATTGATCGAATTTGACAACAGAGATTCGGGATTTTTCCTCTACCTTTGCATCAAAGTTTCAGAAGAAGACCGTCTTTCTATGAAATTTTACAATTCCCCGTGCACTCCAAAACAACTACTGATCTAGTGAACCTATCTTTTGGCATATCATATCTTCAGGAGCAACAGGCGAATGTTTCGCTGAAACCTTCCGCCCCACAGCTCCCCTTATCTAGCTGGCTCCTCGCCTTGACACGCTCTTTGTTTCTTCAAGAGCGTGAGGGCGAGCAGACTGCGTGGACTACGGATATGCACGGAAAATCCGCAATGCTAGAGAGAGAGAGAGAGAGAGAGAGAGAGAGAGAGAGAGAGAGAGAGTTCGTACCGCTCTGTCTCGTCACCTGCCGCTCTCACTACACATCGCCCTCAAACAACCCAAGGGCTTATCCATCTTATGAATCCCCTAATCGGTAAAGCGACACAGTCGCTCTACCCCATTTGTCGTGTCTTAATCTCTTTTCCACTTGTTAAGCGCCCCCTTCGTTTAGTCAGGGAGACCTCTTGCTTACATACACTATCTGATACACACCCATACGCTTTATCTATCTTATGATGCATCACTATCGTAACACACAGAGGGCACTCCTAGCCCTCATCACAGGTTGCCTACTGCTCCTACTGCCTACGCAGGGAGAGGCGCAAAAGGCAGCTGGCAAGGTCAACCTCCTCTACGGAGCCACCACAGCACCGAACGCTGCCGTCGAGTTTAGACTAGGCAAGCAGTTCACGCTAGAAATAGGTGGTGGCGGTAGCCTATGGGCCTTTGACGAGGATACTCGCTACAAGCATTGGCTACTCCAGCCGGAGCTACGCTGGTGGGCTTGTGATGTCTTCAATGGTCACTTCCTAGGACTACACCTCCACACAGGACAATATAATATAGGAGGTATCAACATCCCCGTCGGGAGGCTCAAGGCGTTCAACAATCATCGCTTCCAGGGCTACTTCTACGGAGCTGGCCTATCCTATGGATATCAGTGGATACTCAGCAAGCATTGGAACGTAGAGGCCTCCATAGGAGGTGGCTACGCACGCATACAATACGAGAAGTTTCCCTGCGCTACTTGTGGCACCAAGGAGGCGGAGGGCGCATACAACTACTGGGGCGTGACACGCGCCACGATGTCGCTCATATATCTCTTCTAACCTAGACGAACAGCTTGACTATGAACAAGATCAAATACGCCCTAGTGGCTCTATCCCTGCTGCTGACGCTCCCAGCTGCTCTCACAGCTCAGAGACCTTATATCCATCAGATATCTGTAGATCATCTAGAGGTGCGCAAAGCGACAGACATCGTGACCGTACAGATGGACATAGTCCTCGACGGGCTACACCTCCGCTCTAACGACCTGCTACGTCTCTCACCAGCACTGCGCTTGAAGGACAGTGGCAAGGTGGTCGAGCTACTCCCCCCAGTACAGATCGAGGGACGTAAGCGTAGCATCATACAGGAGCGCAAAGCCTCTACCGGCATCCGCGATGAGTGGGAGACAGAAGCACTCCAGTCACTACGCCGTAAGAATGGCACCGCACAGCGAGTCACCTATAGCTACACCATCCCCCGCAAGGAGTGGATGAGTCAGGCCGATCTACTCCTCGTGGAGCGTGTCTATGGCTGCTCCGATTGCTTCAAGCTCGAGGAGTCACAGGTGCTCCGTACCCCCTTCCTCACAGATCCCTACCTACCGAACTATCAGCTCTCTTATATCGTTCCTGAGGTAGAGCCGGTCAAGGCGCGTGCCGACAAGCATATAGCAGTGCTCAACTTCCGCTCTGCTAAGCACGACCTAGACCCCAACTACAAGAGCAATGGACAGGTCCTGGCTGAGGTGCGTAAGGTGATGGATGAGATCACGGGAGATAAGAATATCAAGGTGACGCAACTCTCTGTCGTAGGATACGCTTCTCCGGAGGGTACCTTCAGCTACAACAAGGCACTGGCAGAGCGTCGCTCGAACTCCTTCGCACAGTACCTAGCGCAGCGCTACAACCTACCGACTAATCAGCTCCAGGTCTCTGGATATGGTGAGGACTGGGTCAAGACCCGTGAGGTCATTGCTGCTTCCTTCATCCAGGACAAGGACGAGATACTCCGCATCATCGACGAGGTCGACAATCCCGATGCGCGTGATGCGCACCTCAAGCGTCTCTCCCATGGCGAGACTTATCAGATTATGCTGCGCGACTACTACCCGCAGATACGTCGTACGGAGTACACGGTCGCCTACGAGGTCAAGGCGTTTGACGTAGCTGAGGCGCGTGAAGTCATCAAGGTCAATCCACGCTTGCTCAGCCTCAACGAGATGTATCTCGTCGCTAAGAGCTATCCAGCAGACTCGCCTGAGTTCAAGCAGGTCTTTGACATAGCTACACGTATGTTCCCCAATGAGCCTGTAGCAATCATCAACGCCAGTGCCTCTGACATCGAGGCAGGCAGCTATCAGGTCGCCATAGATCGTCTGAGCAAACTACAGCACGACCCCAATGCACTCAATAATATAGGTGTCGCCTATAGTAAACTGGGCAACTACGAGCAGGCCAAGAGTTATCTCGAGCAGGCCAAGGCTCAGGGTAGCCTAGAGGCTGCGGCCAATCTAGTCGAACTAGAGAAGCTACTACAAAGCTTGTAACCCCCTCCCATAATAGGAGACAAACTTCAATCCAAAGCACTTAAACAGTACTTCATAATAACAATTTAATCAACTAACAATGATGAAACTAAGAATGAGAACAGCGTACATTCCACCCGCTAATGCAATTTCTCAAGAATGATGTTTTTGATGACTTCA
>OLQD01002673.1_pt1 | contig 12663 bp, 8 predicted proteins | sample 1672841 | NCBI WGS metagenome assembly OLQD01 (sample SAMEA3136729, study PRJEB25190) | human gut metagenome | biome: human gut; feature: human-associated habitat; material: faeces | place: Austria | collected 2013 | reverse complement strand
CCGCAAAGTGGGGCGTGCAGATTGCGGGAATGATTTTTCAAACAGGCTCTAATCTACATCTCCTGCTTTACAAAAGATCTGACACAGAAAGACTTTTTAAACAGACTCCAGATCCTCTTCATCAAGGATCAGCCTGATTGCCCATGGCGGCACATCAATGTCCTGGTAATCCTCTTTCATAAATACAAAAGCAGTCTCATAAGGAGGCATTTTTGCAGGATAAATCCCATAACCATCTGTAAAATAAATCAGTCCCCGAAGTTTTGTAAACTTCTTCGCTCTCATAAGCTGTTCCACATAGGCAAAAGCAGGGCGAAAATCTGTGCCGCCCCCTCCTTTCACTGTAAAATGGGACATATATTCCTTCAACTGCATGGCATTTTCAATCACCACATCAGACTGGATTTTCTCGTCACACTGAAGAATGTGTACGTGGATCCGCCTGAAAAAGCTCTCAGATTCACTGAGCACACTGTAGGTTTCCTCCAGAAACTTCTGGACAAGCTCTCCTTTACAGGACATGGAAGTGTCAATAACGATCACAAAATCTTCCACCTTCCGCTCTTCTTTCGTTTCTAAGGGCTCGATCAGCGGCATATTGCCATACAGATTCATTCCATAATTGTAAAATATATAATCGAAAGTGTCTATATCAACTTTCATTTCTTCTTTCAAAACAGAAAATTTCCGCAGAAATTCTTTGTAATCATAGCGATTTTGATTCTGGGCACGCAGCTGGTCTACCAGAGTTTCTCCGCCTTCTCCCGCTTCTTTTGAAAAAGTTTCCATCTCTGTCTGCATGCGGTTGCGGATGTCGTCCCAGTTCTTTTTCCGCTGGGACATCTGAGGACTGTTTGGATGGTTTTCATACCACTTACCATGGTCATCCTGAGTAAACTCACGGCGCAGCTCCTGCATTTTATTTTCCGGTAAATGAAGAGTCTGAAGCCTTCGGTAAATCCTCTGAGCCGTCATTACCTTTCCCTCTTCCAGTATCAGCTGCAACGCCTGCCGCTTCACCATAGATGCCGGCTGATGCACACATTTCAGATAAAGCCCGTCAATGATATTTTCCACTGTAATGTCACATGCAAGATTCCAGTACTGGACATCCACAACAGGATTTCCTTCTTCATCCTTCTCTGGAAAACAGTGGAGAAAAATGCAGTGTAAAAGGCTGTGAAGATAGATCCGATTCACCTTTTCCTGGCTTCTCCTGAACTGTTCCATAAGCTCTTCCGGCTGATAGTACAGGACAGTTCCATCCGTTCCAACAGGATGAATGCCCATATCTCCCTGAAAGAAAAGTGCTGACAATGCGCAGTCCATAAAGCGCATATTCAGGTACAACTGGTTTCTGGCACTGGTCAAAATATCCTGGCAGATGCTCTCTGCTGCCAGTGCGCGCTCCCAAGCGTCATGTACCGGATTTACCTTGTACAAAGTATTTTGCCCATATGCCGGACTTATCTGGTATGCAGCTTTTCCACCCTGCACTTTATATAACGAATCTACCTCATGTAATGAATTCAATTTTTTCTCTTCTGAACCACTCATAGTTCAAAACTTCTCCTTTTCGATGGAAAATGCAGCCTCTGGTACTCCATAAGCATACTTAAAATCTCCGGAGATTTCACTGTGTCTGCCAGATTTACCAGACCTGTAAACAGTTCTTTCTGCCCAGGTTCCAGGGGATACGTGTGAAGAAGCCATTCCAGCTCTTCTCCTCTTTTCTGACGGATAAAATCAGAAGCAATCTGTTCTATATGCTCCTTCAGGTACTGCTCGTACTGTATTTTCGCCTGTTCTGTCAGCCCTGTCGGCCAGTTCAGTCTGCCATATACCATTTCTCTCAGGAAATCTGATGATTCCTGGGCTCTCGCCATCTCAAAACGCTTGTCATACTCCAGAAAATGAAATACTTTTCCCTGAAAGCAGTTTCTGTAATACAGACCGCTTCCATGCACCTCAGTCATCAAAATCCTGGCAGGAGTATTCTCCACACCTTCTTCGTAATATTCCGGAAACCAAAGCATGGCTTCCACTTTTCCATATAAATGTACCCGCAGCTCCTCCCCAACTTCTGAAAGGATCTCTTTCAGCCCGGATTGTTCATCATTCATCAAAACTTCCATTCTGCGGATTCTGTGGCACCCTGTAAAAGTTCCACTTCCAAGATCAGTAAAATCACTGGAAAACCATAGTTCTTCCAGATTCCGGCAGTTATAAAAACCGTAACGGCCTATTTTCCTGACTCCCAGGGGAATCCGTATGACCTGACAGCTTTTCCCGGAAAAAAGATATTCAGCCAGTTCTGTGACCGGTACTCCGTCGATCTGTTCCGGAATTTCCACAATCTGGGGATCCCCATCAATTTCCATTACTGTAGCATGGTCTTCCTTAATATCAAAAGTAAAACCGTTGTCTGTATGCATTTTCATTTCATACACTCCTGTATATGTGCCTGTAAAAAAGGCTTGCTATTTTTTCTCATTAATATTAAACTTAATCTATTGCAGTGTTAAAACAGTACTGATGTTCACACTCTATATAATATCGGAGGAATTTCCATGAGCATTAAAATACCGATTGAAACCTCAGCACGGCATATTCATGTTTCCCAGAAGGATTTCCACATCCTGTTCGGAGAGGATGCCCAGCTTCATTACATAAAGGAATTAAGCCAGCCTGGACAGTATCTCTGCCAGGAACGTCTTACCGTAAAGGGGCCTAAAGGTGAGTATCAGAATATGGCCATTCTAGGTCCTTTTCGTAAAGAAACCCAGATTGAGCTTTCCCTTACAGATACCCGCAAGATCGGTCTTCCCGGTCTTATCCGCCAGTCTGGTGATACTGTCGGCTCCCCTGGCTGCACTCTCATCGGACCCAAGGGCGAACTTATCCTTGATCACGGTGTCATTGTTGCCAAACGTCACATTCACATGACTCCGGCAGATGCTGTTACTTTGAAGGTCAAAGATAATGACGAAGTTTTTGTCCTGACCAAAAGCTTCGGCCGCGCTCTTATTTATGCAGATGTGGTAGTACGTGTAGACTGGAGTTACCGCCTTGCCATGCACGTAGATACCGATGAGGCCAATGCTTTTTCCAATGAAAAAGAGCCTTATGGAGTAATCGTAAAATTCTTTGATGATAACTATAATACAGATAAATGGATTGAAGACGTATTATCCGGTATTAACCGCTAAACGTCAGGGCATACTCTGTGACTCCATTTTATTATTGTTCACTGGTGACATTCCGCAAGGTGTTTTTTGTGAACAGAGTGAACAGTAATTCCATTTTCTTGCAGCAGCATATGCCAGTCACAGCCTCCCGGAGCCTTTCTGAAAATCAATCCTGCAATCTGTCCGCTCAGTCTATGAAAATGAAAAGTGCTTCCTGCCCGAATCCGGGTGTGGAAGCACTTTTGCGTCACTGAATTCCAATTGTCGCCGCCAACAGCTCCTGAAGAGAATTGGTAACCATAATTCTGGAAAAATCTACTGTCTGGGCTTTATTAACTCCCGCAGTACCTGCTGCCTCATTACTGCCAGCTTCCATCTCTGCGGCATCTCCGTATGTCACCTGACTAAATACACTTACATGCTGTCCTGCATCAAACAACTCCTGAAGGCTGTTTGCGACATAGAGACTTCCCGGTGAAACAGTTCCGTCTCCGGAAGCATCTATGGTAACCGTATCCATATCTCCTGTTGTAACAAGGTTCGCCTTGATCAGATCCTGAAGGTTATTGGATACGTCAATTCCTGTGATATACTGGGTATTGGCTATAGTTTTACCACTCTGTCTCATTTCCTCTACCTGCTGTGCGTTCGGATAGAAGGATGGCTGACGGATGTAACGAAAGCTTGCACTATAAGCCTCTCCTACTGTAACACCATTCTTGCTGGAAGAACAATGTACGACGATCCAGTCTCCTGCGTCAGTTTTTCCACAGATAATACCAACATGGTTGGCACTTCCTGCTTCTGGTCCTCTCTGAAAAACCAGGTCACCTGGCTGGGCATCCGCCTCACTTACCACGTTCGCTCTGCCCCACTGGTCTGAGGTACCGCTTCCTACAGCTGCGATCATAGCCTGATTCTCATATCCATTGATCACTGCCCAGGTAACAAAACCACTGCAGTCAAGGCCATAAGCACGTAAAGTACCGGTACTCTGACTTCCCTCTGCGCTTACCTGCTGTACTGCGCCCCAGCTTGGGTCCATTCCGATCACAGTAGACTTGCCGCCCCAGAAATAGCCTACCTTACCAACCAGTGAATAAGCAGCTGCAATTACGTTTACACGCTCTTCTGAAACGTCATCGCCAACACTCTGTCTTACAAAGCCCTTGGCTGCTGTAACGGTTGCACAAAGAAGCTTGCAGTCTGTTTCAAGATATTTCTTCAAAATCCCCCTCTCATCCTTGGGGATCTTATTCTCTTTAATGTAATGGTTAATATGGTAATTTCCATATGTAACTCTGTTAGAATTACTTTCGTCCTTCACAACAGGATTCATCCTGGCAAAAATAGCTGCCAGATCATCCTTACAGGAAGAATCCAGCGTAAAAGAAGTGGCACCATCAAGGCTCTTCTCATAGACATATATGGCAAGTATATCCTGCCAGTTGCGTACAAGAAGGGTATCTGCGGATGTGGTAACACCACCTTCGGAATCAGATACATCTGTCAGTTGATTGGCAGCTTTATACTCTGTCTCAATCTGCTCCATAACATCTGCAAAATCATCAGAAAATGACAGCTGATAGTTCTCCTGCAGGCTGTTCAGATAAAATTCCTTGCCTGCATGAAGATTAGATGCATAGTAGACTGGGGTTCCATTAAGTGCCTGCGTTGTGGTGCTGTCAATCTTATCTGCATCTTTATCGTCTGCTGCCCCGGACAGCTGGCTGATCGTCTTCTCCATATCGATAAGAAGCTTGTAATTAGTAACAGCAGCCTTCTCCTGGTCTGAAAAGCTGTTATAGGTCTTTCTCAGGGCTTTGACTTTTTTCTTCTTTTTCTTATCTAATTCCTGCTTGAAGGTTTTATCAATGTCTTTGATCAGGGCACTTACCTTCTGCTGGCTCTCTGCTGAAAGTCCAGGAGTCACAGTGGGGGTCACCTCAGGTGCAGCACTAGGCTCTGGTGTCACTGTGGGGGTATCGTCCGGCGTTGCACTAGGTTCTGGTGTCACGCTTGGTTCTGGTGTCACGCTTGGTTCTGGTGTCGCACTTGGTTCTGGTGTCACCTCAGGTGTATGATCTGGCGTCACACTTGGAGCCGGTGTCACTGTAGATGTATGATCTGGTGTTTCACTTGGAGCCGGTGTCTCTGTAGGTATATGATCTGGTGTAGTAGGCTCTGATGGGATCTGTGTAGGCTCAGCTGGTGTTTCTGTGGGCTCTGATGGCGTCTGTACAGACTCTGCTGGTACCTGTGCCGGCTCTGACGTTGTCTCCGGAGGTGCGGAAGGCGTCTCTGCCGATGCCTGCTCTGATGAAATCGGCTCTGCTGCCGCTTCCCGGGCAGCTGTTTCTGTTTCTGACAAGGCTGTCTCTTCTGAGGCAAAAACACTGGCCGTTCCTGTAAAGGATATCGCAGCTGCCATAGTAATACATAAACATTTTGTCAGATATTTATTTTTCATATTCAAAAGATGCTCCCTTCTATTCATGAACATCCCTTTACTCCCCTATATAAAGGTATGCATTCTTACCTTAAAGACAGTTCGCATTAAGTATTAACATGCATTATTGTAGCATACTAACCCTTCTAAATCAACTATCCTCAAAATATACAGACGTATTTTCGTGATTTTTCATTTTTTCTTCACAATTTCTGTACAGATTTAAGTGAAAGCGTTTCCCACTTGCTAAATACCGTTTTTATCGCAGCAGCGAATAATTCATTTTTTCTGCTGTACAAAAAAATACCAGTCCCGGTACTCACAGACAAGCTGCTGTGATCTCCCGGCACTGGCTCTTCCCATTATCAGCATGCAGCCGGAATCAGAATATCCTCTCTGCCAAACTGCTTCGCAGCCAGCTGCAGGATTCCATGAATAACCTGTGAACAGATTCTGAGAATATACTGAACATCCTCTGCAATATTACGCTCCTTAAGAAGATATCTTTCATGGGCATTTCCAATATACTCCACCAGTTCCCTGAAGCTTCCGAAATTCACTGGAAGAATGACCATACGATCTGCTGCCCCACTCTCTATGTAGCGCTTCAGATGGTTCTTAAGATGCTTCTCGTATTTATTATGCTCGTACAGATTCCCGGTAAAGTTCTTATTATGGGGAAAAGTAAAATAATCTGCCATATAATGCATCACTTCGCCAAACCTGCGCCAGTAAACGCGCTCCTTGCTTTCTTTGGGATCATTGTCAATAAGAGCTTTCATCTTACCCTGGATTTCTTCGAAGGTGCCGAAATATTCATGCTTCTTTGTAAGAAAAGATGGCTTGATATCCGGAAGAATGCTTCCAAGGCAGAACGCCTTTCTGTGGGACTGCAGACTCTTAGTGGCAGGCATCTGGTCTGCCAGATATCTGGCTACCAGTATATGGGATTTTTTACGCAACCGCTTCCTCTTCTTTCCTGTTCTTATCCATTGTAACAGATAAAAAACAATAAACTGTAAAAAGCTTTTGTATCTGCTTTTCAAATCATCGTTATCACAACTTAATATAGCAGAATCTCTGTCAAATTTCAAATAAACATTTTCTGATTTTCTGTGAAATATTTTCCAATATATCGTTAAATTGCACAATTATATCCTGCGTGTAAGCCGGTCTTGTTTTTTTTCGTCATATATTGTATTATTAGGTTACTGTACAGCTGAAAATCATGCAGACCCATGATTTCTGTACATTACAAAGCGTGTTGCTGGTCACGAAATGAACCGTAACATGATCCCAAAAATGAAATGCTGCCAGTGAACAGTAATGAAACACACTGGCATCATGAAATCATTACATAAAGGAGGAATTATATGCCTGGCCATAAACCACGGACAAATAAGGGGCTGGCTATAGCTGCTGTTCTTATGTGTCTTGCATGCGGAGTTTCTTTTACCCAGTCTTCCGCTTCGCACTCACCCATTACAGATACCCAGACCCCGGACATGTTCGTAGCTGGAAATACAGATGATTCCCAGATTCAATCTGGTGGTGCGGCAGCTGAAAATACCGATGCAGAAGAGGAGAACACACCGGAGGATGTCATTCCCACCGAAACGCCTGCCGCAGATACCCCGGCACCTGATACCCTTTCAGGTTCAGACACTTCTTTCGAAGTCTCTCCGGAAGCTTCCCAGGGGGTGTGGACGCCAGTTGACAGTAACTGGTATTTCATGGTAAACGGAGAAGGTTATAAAGGCTGGCTCACAGATACAGACGGACACCGCTATTACTTCAATGACAAAGGCGTTATGCAGACCGGATGGCTTGAGCTTGATGGCAAGCGCTACTACCTCAATGCAGATGGAGTTCTTCAGACTGGTGACGTGACAATAGACGGCAAAATTTATCACTTTGGCGCTGACGGTGCACAACAGGGTGAACCGACGACGGCAGATGATAGTTCCAATCAGGATCTTGTATTCTACATGAATACTACATCAGATTCTTCGAATGCTGACAATCTCACAGCTTCTGCGACAGGTGCTTCCACACCGGCTGCAGAAGCTGATATTTCTTCTGATCGAAATGAAGATTCCAGAAAAGCTTCTTCCGAAGTCGATGATCCTTCTGAAGCCTCTTCTGCAGCATCAGAAGTCTCCCCTGTACCGGAAGCCTCCGTTACTTCGGAACCGACTGTCTCTCCGGAGCCAAAGGGGATGATTGCCCTCACCTTTGATGATGGACCCAGTGATTTTACAGACCGTCTTTTGGATTGTCTGGAAGCAAACAATGTAAAAGCTACTTTTTTCCTGGCAGGTCAGGAAGTGGAATATTTTCAGGAACCTGTAAAGCGTATGGAGGAGCTTGGATGCGAGATTGGAAACCACTCTTATGATCACCCGGATCTCACCACGCTTTCCGCCGATGATGCTGCAAGTCAGCTTTCCCGCACAGATCAGCTGATCCAGGATCTCACAGGGCACATTGCCACTGTTGTGCGCCCCCCTTATGGTTCTTACAATGACACCGTAGCAGAGACTGCAGCAAGGCCTCTGATTTTGTGGTCTGTGGATACTCTGGACTGGGAAACACAGAATGCAGATTCCACAGTACAGAATGTAATGGACAACGCCAGTGATGGACAGATTATTTTAATGCATGATATTTTCAAAGAATCTGTGGATGCTGCTGAAATTTTTATTCCGCAGCTGCTGCAGGAGGGCTATCAGCTGGTAACAGTAAGCGAGCTGGCTGCTGCAAAGGGAATTACATTGGAAAACGGAACCGCTTATGGATCGTTTTGATTTGGCGTGTCCCAAGTTCAAACGCCTTATCGTGCAAGCACGAACGGCTTTTTGACCTTTTGACACTGGTATCATAATATAGCACTACATAAAAACCAGAGTATCGTTTTCAGGAAATCAGCAACTATACTCTGGTTTATTCTATATATTTTTTCAAACACGCAAAAAAGGAACTGCCATCATGACAATTCCTCTTTTATACTTATTCAGTTTTCTCTTCCAGAAGGCTGCTGTGAACATACGCCTCAGAGCCTTCATAGTCAATCTGGATCCAGTCTCCGCTCTCACCTTTCTTGACTACTTCTGTCCCAGCGGACAATCCACCAATCACTTCTGCATCACTGCTGGCTGCTGCACGGACATTACAATCCTCTGTCACTACCAGCGTAGTTCCATCGGCTGTCTCTGCAGATCCTGTGACATCCTCACCAAGACCATCAAGGAAAGCAGCAAGTGCAGGATCTGCAGTCTGTGCATCCTCATACTGCTTCTGTACCTTGGCCTTCAGCTCCTTCACGTCGTCATCCTGACGCAAAGAAACTTCATATTTCGTTATCTCGTCGCTGTCATCGTGAGCAGCGCCGTCAATCTTCCAGTTCCCGTCTGTGTCCTTTACCACATAGAACTCAGCAAGCGCAGGTACCTTTGTATCAATCCCCTGACAGATGTAGTAAAAACAGGAATATACTACATAGGAATCGTCATCAAGCCCCTTTTTCGTGTAGATATCTCCAGCCTCATACCCTTCAATGTATTTCGCATTGGTAATCTTGGACTCATCTGATGGTGCAAGATTATCCACAAGAGTACGCAGCGTCGCAATATCTTTATCCCCCAGAGCTTTATAATAGCTCTTGATCAATGAAGTAATCTCTTCATTAGCCGTCTCCATGGGATTGGCGTCTTTCTTCCCGTCAGTCTCCCCATCATTTGCCGGAGAAGAAGGAACATTTCCCTGGTCGTTGTCTGCTGTCGTCTGATTCTCCACTGTGTCCTTACTGGAATCGCCCTTCCCGCTTCCCATAAATGCACGGACACCGAAGAACAGGACAACCACGATTAACAGAATCGCTCCGCCAAGCATAAAATAGCGAAGGTTATCTGATAACCATTCTCTGAAATTATCCAAGTTCTTGTCCTCCTTAATACAACGCACCGGAACGCCCGATCGTTCCAGGCAATACACCTGAAGGGAATCGAACCCCCGCACATGGTACCGGAAACCACTGCTCTATCCACTGAGCTACAGGTGCATAAAAAACTCGAGTTGTTGAATTATCAATGTACAACCACTTCGACTTTGAAAAGTATAGCACAATATCGGGCTGATGTAAAGTTTTTTCTTTTGGTTGAATATTTAGGTTTAATGGTGAAATAGGAAGAGAAATCCGGGTGAGGATTTCTCTTCGCCGATAATCCACTGTATTTCTTTCTCAGCCTGAAAAAACATCTGCTCCTGTCTTTACTTCCCGTTGAAATCCGGTGTTCCGTACAGGTTGTACGGGGTTGCCTGGTAGACGTAGTAATTCAGCCAGTTTGTGTACAGATTATTAGCGTGGGCTCTCCAGAGAAGCTGGGGGCCGTTATCCGGATTGTTATCCCTGTAATAGTTCTTTGGCATTTCGATGGGAAGGCCTTTAGAAAGGTCGCGCTTGTACTCGCCATCCAGGGTGACTCGGTCGTATTCCGGATGGCCCATGACGAAGATCTTGCGGCCATCTTCTGCCATGGCAAGGAACAGGCCTGCCTCGTCGGATTCTGCCAGAACAGTAAGGTCCTTGCAGGCGTGTACGTCCGCAATGGGAACCTCTGTGTGTCTGGAGTGCGGTGCCAGGAACACATCATCAAAGCCTCTTACCAGCGGGATCTTGCGGTTCATTACCTTGTGCCAGAAAAGGCCGAACATTTTCTTGTCCAGCATACGCTTTTTCAAGCCATAGAAATGGTAGAGCGCTGCCTGGGCTGCCCAACACAGGAAAATGGTGGAGGTCACATGGGTCTCGGACCAGTCCATGATCCTGGTCACCTCTTCCCAGTAATCTACCTCTTCAAATTCCATCTGCTCAACAGGTGCGCCGGTGATGATCATTCCGTCGAATTTCTTGTCCTTCAGCTCTGTGAAGGTCTGATAGAATTTGTTCAGATGGCTTCGGGATGTGTTCTTTGCCTGATGGGACTCTACGGCCATGAAGCTTACATCTACCTGCAGAGGGGTGTTGGAAAGGGAACGAAGCAGCTGAAGCTCGGTCTCTTCCTTCAAAGGCATCAGGTTCAGGATCAGGATGTAGATCGGACGGATGTCCTGGTGCATGGCACGGTTCTCATCCATGACGAATAAGTTTTCTTTTTCCAGTATTTCCTTGACCGGAAGGTCACTTTGTATTTTAATTGGCATTTTGTTTCCTCCTGTATGTGAATTCTTACTCTCCCGCTAATTCCAGGAAATCCTCTTCTGACAGAATAGGAATTCCAAGCTCCTGTGCTTTCTTATTTTTGGAAGAGCCGGAAGTTTTATCGTTGTTAATTAAATAGTCGGTTTTCTTGGTCACGGAGCCGGTCACCTTGCCGCCTCTTGCCTCAATAAAGGCTTTCGCCTCAGAGCGGTTGGCAAAATGCTCCACGCTTCCCGTGATGACAAAGGTTTTGCCCGCAAATACCTGCTCCCCAGCGGTCTCCTCACGGATCAGGTGAAGATGGCCAAGCAGATGGTCAAGCTTCTTATTATTCTCTTCACTGGAAAAATAATCTGCCAGGCTGCCTGCCAGCACCGGGCCAATCCCCTCAATGGAGTTGATCTCTTCTGCATCCGCATGGCGGATTTTCTCAATGTCATCGTCAAAATATCTGCAGATCACTCTGGCATTGGCAAGACCGATTCCTGCGATTCCAAGGCTGTAGATCACCTTGGCAAGAGTGGTCTCTTTGGCTTTCTCAAGGCCTGCCATCAGGTTGTCAAAGGACTTTTGTCCGAAGCCTTCCATCTCTACGATCTGATCCTTATATTTTCCGATTTCAAAAATATCTCCCAGATTGTGGATAAAGCCCATGGCAATAAATTTCTCCAGGGTTGCCTCGGAAAGGCCGTCAATGTTCATGGCATCCCGGCTGGTAAATAGGCTGAAGGACTTGATCTTCTTTGCCACACAGTCCGGGTTCATGCAGTAAAGGGTCTCCACATCGTTCTCCTTGCGGATTCTGGCCTCGTGACCGCATACGGGACATTTGTCCGGAATTACCAGGTTGCCGCTTCTGGTAAGGTTCTCCGCGATCTGGGGAATGATCATATTCGCCTTATAGACCTTGATGGTATCCCCGATTCCAAGCTGCAGTTCCTTTACAATGCTGATGTTGTGCACGCTGGCACGGCTCACTGTGGTGCCTTCCAGCTCCACAGGCTCAAAAATCGCCACCGGGTTGATCAGTCCGGTTCTGGACGGGCTCCATTCCATATCCACCAGCTTGGTCTCCCGCATTTCATCCGCCCATTTGAAAGCGAAGGAATTCCTTGGAAATTTGGCAGTGCTTCCAAGAGATTCGCCGTAGGCAATGTCATCATAGGTAACCACCAGCCCGTCTGATGGAAAATCATTGTTCACGATTGCGGTGGAAAAATAATTCATTGCCTCATCAAGGCTTGTGGAAGTTACCACCTTGTATTCCACCACCTCAAAGCCCTGCTCCTTCAGCCAGATAAACTGCTGTTCCCGGGAATTATGGAAATCCACATCCTGGACGCTTACCAGGGCAAAAGCATAGAACCGCACATTTCGTCTGGCTGTGATCTCGTTGTTCAGCTGGCGCACGGAACCGCTGCACAGATTTCTGGGGTTTTTATATTTGGCATCTGCATCTCCGATGGTCTCATTGATGCGCTCAAATTCTGAGTAAGTAATAATGGCCTCTCCCCGGAGCACAAGCTGTCCTTTGTAGGGAATGCGAAGAGGAATGTTCTTAAACACTTTTGCGTTGTTGGTGATGACCTCGCCTACGATTCCATTGCCTCTTGTGACGGCTTTCACAAGCTCTCCGTTTTCATAGGTAAGAACAATGGTCAGGCCGTCCAGCTTCCAGGACAGAAGGCATCTGTGCTCTCCGATAAAGCTTCTTAATACCTCACGGTCCTTTGTTTTGTCAAGGGACAGCATGGGGCTTGGATGCTCTTCCTTGGGAAGCTCGTTTACTGCCTCATATCCAACGCGGACAGTGGGGCTATTTGTGA
>OLQD01002672.1_pt1 | contig 12664 bp, 11 predicted proteins | sample 1672841 | NCBI WGS metagenome assembly OLQD01 (sample SAMEA3136729, study PRJEB25190) | human gut metagenome | biome: human gut; feature: human-associated habitat; material: faeces | place: Austria | collected 2013 | reverse complement strand
TGATCGTCTTCCCGATCAGCACGACCGGATGCGGCAGGCTGTGCGGATCGCCCAGAACGCAGTCGATGCCAAAGCCGATGAGAAGCGGCAAAATTGGCCCAATCATAGCTTCTCCTCCGACTGCATCGTAAACACATACACGGGGTTCTGCCCCGTCATCAGGTGATACGGCCCCGCCTTTTTGCCGCGGGCGATCTGGACGGAGACGGCCTCCGCCTCGGTAAAGGCAAAATCCTTCATGCACGCCGTCAGCTCGGCGATGCTCTCAAGCGAGACGGCCGTCGCCACGATGCGGACGTGCGGATTTTTGACAAGCAGCATCGACAGAATATCACGCAGGTTGCCCGCGCTGCCGCCAATAAAGACGTGCGTCGGTGCAGGCAGATCGCGGCACGCCTCCGGCGCAGTGCCGGAAACGACCGTCAGGTTCTCCACATGGAACGCCGCTTGATTCTTTTTCAACAGCTCGACCGCGTCGTCTCTGCGCTCAACGGCGTAGACATGACCGTGCTTCGCCTGAAGCGCCATCTCGATGGCGACCGAACCCGTTCCCGCGCCGATATCATAGCAGACGGCGCGCTCGGTCAGGCGGAGCTTCGAGAGCGCGACGGCGCGCACCTCGCTCTTGGTCATCGGCACAACGCCGCCCTCGCCCGCGCCGCGCAAAAACGCCTCGTCCGGCAGTCCGTGCGTCACGATGGCATCGGGATGGTCGTTTTCGATCAGCACGGCGCTCAAGGGCGCAAAGGCCTTGTCTTTCAGCTCCTCCGCCGTACCGGTGGTGACGTTCTCGTCCTCGTAGCTTAAACGTTCGCCGACGCTCACCGTCACGGTGCCGAGGCCGTTTTCCGCCAGCGTTCGGCACAGGCCGTTCATGTCATTCTCTCCGCCGACGAGCGCGAAAACGCGCGCGTGCGCGCGCACGTCTGCCGTGATGTCGTGCGCGCGGCCATGCAGGCTGACGACATGAACGTCCTCATAGGACGTTTGCAGCTTTGCACAGAGGTAGGAAAGCGAGCTCAGGCCCGGCAGCACGCTGACCTCGCAGTCTGAAAGCAGCGGCAGCAGCTTCCTCGTGCCGCTGAAAAAGCCCGTGTCGCCCGACATCACGACCGCGCTTTGCCGGTATTCACAGTGCGCGTGAATGAAATCCGCGATCTCCTGTGGTGCGATGGCAGCATAAGTCTTCTGCCCGCCGCGCGCGGCGGCATCCAGCATGCGTCTCGCGCCGATGAGGCAGTCCGCCTCTTCGATCGCGCGGCGCGCCTCCTGCGTCATCGCATCCCTGCTGCCCGGCCCGATACCGACGATCTTCACACTCTGCGCAAAGCGGAAACCAAAGCGGCACTCCAAGCTGTCCAACACCTGCGAAAAGGACTTCCCCTCCCGCTGCTTTGGCCGTCCGATCACGAGCACATTTGCCCCGGCCTTTCGCGCCGCGGCGACCTTGGCGGCAAAGCCGCCCGCCTAGCCGCCGTCCTTCGTCACGAGCCACTTAGCCGACACGGCGCGCAGCATGGCCATGTCCATCTCTTCGGAAAACGGCCCCTGCATCGCTAAAATGTGCGACGGCTGCACGCCCGCCTCGCGACAGAGCGCGAGCGACGCGTCCAGCGGCAGCACGCGCGCATAGGCTCTATCTGTAAAGTCTTTTACCTTGCTATACGTTTTCAGATCCTTGCTGCCGGTCGTCAGCAGGATATTTCCGTCCATCTTCGACAGGAACAGCGCTGCTGCTTCCGCATTCAACACGCAAGTAAAGTCAGATACCTTGTCAGACTCCTCGCGCAGAAGGCGCAGATATTCTGTCCCTGTCTCCGCGCAGGCGCGCGCAACGCTCTCGGTGATCGATGCCGCGTAGGGGTGCGTCGCGTCGATCACCAAATCAAATTTCGTGTCGGAGAGCATTTGAATGATCCCGTCCACCGGGATACGCCCCGAGCGCACCGTCACGTTGCCCCCTTCGGGCAGGAGCGTTTCACCGTATTCCGTTGCTACGCAGGCCGTGACGGAGACCGGCTGGGTGCTCAAAAGCTCCACGAGTCGGCGCGCCTCCGTCGTGCCTGCGAAAATGCAGATCTTACACATTTTTGTACCCTCGCGGCGTGATGAGCCGCCCCGCAATTTCCTTCGTTGATACGTTGCCGACGATCACCGTGCAGAACATATCGACCTCTGCCTCTCTGAGCTCCCCGAGCGTCAGGGTGCGCCAGCTTTCCCCCGCGCGGCCGATGCTGCGCGCGATGCCGCAGAGGCGGCTGTCCGGCAGATCGCGCAGCAGGATATCACACGCACGCTTCAAATGTGCGGGCCGTGAACGGCTCGCGGGATTGTAAAGGGCGATGGTCAGGTCGGCCTTTGCCGCGTGCGTCAGGCGCTTTTCGATGGTCTCCCACGGCGTCAGGCGGTCGCTCAGGCTGATGACGGCAAAATCGTGCGTCAGCGGCGCGCCCAAAAGCGCCGCGGCGCTGCATGCCGCCGTCAGGCCGGGGACGACCTCGATCTCAGGCTCTTCGCTCTCGCCGCGCAGCTCGTACACGAGCGCCGCCATGCCGTAAATGCCGCTGTCGCCCGAGCAGACCATGGCCGCGGTCTTGCCCGCGCGCGCAAGTTCGAGCGCAAGCGCGCAGCGCTTTGCCTCCTGCGTCATGGGCGTTTCATAAAACGCCTTGTCCGGATAGCGCTCCTTCACAAGGTCAACATAAACTCCGTAGCCGACGATGGCGTCGCACGATTGCAGCGCGCGGTCGGCGCGGATCGTCATATCCTCATAGCTGCCGGGGCCGATGCCCACCACGATCACTTCACCCAAAGGTAACCTCCCAATGCTCCGCCGCCACGGCGACGGTCACGCCGTCCACCGCAGTCTTTTTCACCAATAATTTCTCCGCGCCGCGCATCGCTGCGCGCTCGCAGACGTTGCCGACACCCGTCATCTCCTGCACGAAGGGGGAATCCGTAAATTCGCCCGGTACGCTGCGCAATTCCTCTGCCGTGTAAAATACCGTCGGCCAGTTGTGCTTCGCGCAGGCGGCAAGCAGCCCCGCCTCCTGCTGCTTTAAGTCAATGGAATAGACGCCCTTGACCGCGCTTGGATCCAGCTGATGCGCAGAAAGCACCGCCGCAACGGCGGCTTCAATGGTTTCCTGTGCAGTTCCCCTGCGGCAGCCGATGCCGACACGCAATACTCTCGGCGTGAGGCGCAGCGTTTCGGCAAACGGTTCTTTCGTGCAGTATCCGATCACAATTCCCAGCGCACCCTGCGTTTTTTCCACAATTCCGCCGGGCAATGCACCCTTGATCGGAAAATCGCTCACAAGCGGTACATCGCGCTCCAGAATTTCCGCTGCGACCTTTTTTGCAAGCAGCATACTCGAAATGGCGCATTCATTTTTTGCTGCCCAGGCATCGACGGCAAATTTACCGTTCACATCCGTCGCCGTCGTGATGACCGCCGATGCGCCGAGCGCCGCGGCAAGGCGGCGCGCCAGATCGTTCGCCCCGCCGATATGACCGGAGAGCAGCGGAATGACAAACTGCATTTTCTCGTCGATGCACAGCACCGCAGGGTCAGTCTTTTTGCTCACAAGATACGGCGCGATCTCACGCACGGCGATACCGCACGCGCCGATGAAGATGAGCGCATCCATCGACGAAAAGCTCTTGCGGTAGATGTCCTTCGCAAGCGGCAGGAAGCCCGCTTCTTCCAATCGCGGTACCGCGTAGCAGACGGTTTCCGCCTCCGCCAGCACCGCGCGAACGCGCCGCGCTGCCGCGCAGCCGCCGTGGCTGTAGGCAAAAATTGCAATCTTCATGCCTTCCCCTTGCGGTATTCCGTCGTAAAGTCGGGGTGGTAGAGCAGCGAGCGCAGATACTCGCCGCCAAGGCAGCCGCCCACCACGATCAACGCCGTCTTTTTCATGCCGTTTTCCGTCACCGTCTTATGCAGCGTGCCCACCGTGCAGCGGAAGATCTTCTCCTCCGGCCATGTCGCCTTGTAAACGACAGCCGCGGGCGTTGTCTCTCCATAGCCGCCCGCAAGGAGCTCGCCTTGCAGCTTTTCTGTGAGTGAGGTGCTCAAGAACAGCACCATCGTCGCCTGATGCGCGGCCAAGCTGCGGATGGACTCACGCTCGGGTACCGGCGTGCGGCCCGCCGTGCGCGTGATGATGACCGTCTGGCTCACGTTCGGCAGTGTGTATTCCGCCCGCAGCGCCGCCGCCGCGCCGCAGAACGAGCTGACGCCGGGGCAGACATCAAAGTCGATGCCGCGCTCTGTGAGCGCGTCGAACTGCTCGCGCACCGCGCCGTAAATGCTCGGGTCGCCCGTGTGCAATCGCACGGTGGTCTTTCCCTCGCGCTCCGCCCGCTCGATGAGGGCGATGACCTCTTCAAGCGTCAGCTTCGCGCTGTCGTGAACCTCGCAGCCCGGTTTCGTGAGTGTAAGCAGCTCGGGATTCACCAGCGAACCCGCGTAGATCACCACATCTGCTTCGCCAAGGAGCCTTGCGCCCCGCAGCGTGATGAGATCCGGCGCGCCGCTTCCGGCGCCAACAAAATGTACCACGTTCAGCCCTCCCTGATCTGTTCGAGCAGTTCCTCCGCGCCTTCCGTTTCGCAGAGGAAACCGTATTCTTTCGAAAATAAGATTGCGCCGCTCTGGAGTTCGCCGCTCTTATAGCCGAGCATCGTGCCGATGCGCTGTCCCAGACGCACGAGGAAGGCATCCTTCAGCCCCTCTTCGTCCAGGATGCGCAGCGCGTCGTCGCAGGTGGCGCAGTGCAGAATTTCCTCCGTGCGTTCTGCGCGCAGGCCCAGCGCCGCGCTGTGCGAGGCGATGATCTCCATGCGGCAGTCGCCGAATTTCGAGTGCGTGTTCCACATGCCGCCCGCGAGCTTGACGAACTTACCAATGTGCCCGATGAGCAGCGCGCCGCGAAAGCCGAGCGCGCGGCAGATATCAAGCGCGTCGCCGAGGAAGTTGGAGACCTGCACCGCGGTATTCAGATCGACGTCGAGATTCTGCCGGATGAAGTCCGAGCCGTAGTTGCCGGGCGTGAGCAGGGCGTATTCCTTCCCCATCGCGCGGCGCTGCCGCAGCTCCACGCGGATGGTCTCCACGAGCGCCGCTTCGCTCATCGGCTCCACGATTCCGGAAGTTCCAAGGATGGAGATTCCCCCTGTGATTCCCAGTCTGGGATTGAAGGTCTTCTTGCCGATTTCTACACCTTCCGGGACAGAAATCACAACCTTCAGCCCTCCCTCATAGTCATGGGAAACTGCAGCTTCTTCTGCCTCCCGAAGAATCATGGCACGAGGAACAGGATTGATTGCCGCTTCTCCCACTTTCTGGGAGAGCCCGGGTCTTGTAACTCTGCCTACGCCCACTCCTCCATCTATAACAATTCCGGCAGTATCCGTCTTCCACACTGTAGCATAAACAAGAATGCCATTTGTTGTGTCCGGATCATCTCCGGCATCTTTTTTCACTGCACAGGTAACCTGATTTTCACTGATCTGAATGTCATGCAGCTCCAGGTCAAGAAGGATTCCCTTGGGAGTCATAAGCGGTACAGATGTTAACTTTTCTTTTCCCAGAAGCATCAGGCAGGCGCCCTTACAGGCTGCTGCCGCGCAGGAACCTGTGGTATAGCCAAAACGCATTTTCTTCTGTCCGCGGATCACATAATAATCTTCCAATCCTGTCTTATGTTCCATGTTTCTTGCCTCCAAAGCTATAAGGAACCCGCTATGCGGGCTTCCGGAATTGTGACGGCCCATCTGTTACGTAAATAAAAGAAGCCCTGTCCTGACAACAAAGCTTCTTTCCTATCAGTCTTATCCCGGTTGCCGCAGGAAATCCTGTTTCTGAAAAAGCAACCAGTATCTGACTGTACAGTAACGGACTTGTGCAGGAATTACACCTGGCTTCCTGATCATGCTTTTCCCTGTTTTTATCCGTTACATTATATAATTTTGCCATTTAAAAGTCAATAAAAGGGGATCGCTTTCCTTATCTTTTGCAGTTACCTTTTACACAACTTTATGTTCCATCCATTTTCCACTCTTAAACCGCAGACCAAACACGATCGCACGTACCGTCCAGTCTGTGAACATTCCGATCCAGACAGCCATCGGTCCCATGCCGCAAACCCGGATCAGATAAACGCACAGGCAAAAGCGGAAGGTCCACATAGTAATGCAGGAAGTAATCATGGAAAACTTCACATCTCCTGCCGCACGCATGCCGTAAGCCGGAATAAACGCAAACATCCATACGATTGGTTTCACAATGGTGATCCAGAACATCATATCAAGACACATTTCAGCGCTTTTAGCTTCCATTCCACCAATCATGGTAATCGGCCGTGCAAGGACATATACCACTGCACAGCAGGCGATGAGAAAGACTTCGGAAAAGATCATCAGTTTCTTCATGTAATAAACTGCCTCGTCTTTTCTTCCGGCTCCAAGACTCTGTCCCACTACTGTCATAAGTCCGATTCCAACACCAATTACAGCTGTTCCATTTAACATCTCCAGCATATTTGTCATAGCCTGGGCTGCAATTGCAGTGGTTCCAAGCGTAGAGACTGTAGACTGGATTGCCAGCTTTCCAAGCTGGAACATGCTGTTCTCTATGCCAGAAGGAATGCCAAGGGCAAGAATCCTGCCAATCATTTTTCCATCCGGACGGATTTTCAGATAATCACGTACCACAATTGGCTGCCTGTCTTTTCTAAGCTGGTACAGCACTACCACTGCACAGAAAATTCTGGACACCAGTGTGGAAATAGCCGCTCCGGCAACTCCCATATGAAATACCCAGATCAGGATTCCATTTCCCACAATATTCATCACATTGGAAATAATGGAAATTACCATCGGTCCTCTGGTGTTTTCCTGTGCACGGAAAATGGATGCTCCGGCATCATAAAGCGCAATAAAAGGATAGGACAGCACAGTATAAAAGAAATATACCATGGAATTCTTCATAACATCCGCGTCCACTTTTCCGAAAATAAAGCTAAGAAGCGGTGCACGGAAAGCAAGTCCAAGCACAACGATGAAAACAGAAATAGCCGTTATAATAAAAAGTGCCTGCCTGGCTGATTTGTTCGCCATCTCGTGATTCTTCTGGCCAAGATACTGGGTACAGATAATGGTACCTCCTGCTGCCAGTGCAGAAAAGGCCTGAATAATCAGTACATTGATAGAGTCCACAAGAGAAACGGCGGAAATGGCCGCAGAACCTACATTGCTGACCATCATAGTATCTACCGTACCCATCAAGGCATTTAACAGCTGTTCCATAATAATAGGAACAAGAAGCGCCCGGAGCATTTTGTTTGTAAAAAGATGTTGCTGTTGTTTCATATGTTTCCTCTTTTTCCTTAAATGTATAAATAGTTCCTGTCGCATGGATGTATATCTCATAAAACTGCTTCAGATACTTCCATACAAATATTTTCTGTGCTATTATACACCTTGAGCGAAAAAAATACAGTATTTAATTACGCACAATCCTTATGTTTCAACATAATTTTAATACAATTTTAGGAGGAACACCTTGGACAGAATTCTTACATACACTATAAAGCCAGAGCAGGAAGGAATGCAGCTTCTTGATTTTCTCAGGAGCAAGGGCTTTTCCCGGGGAATTTTATCTTCCATGAAGGCAGATAAAAATGCGATTCAGCTAAATGGTGAACGAGGATTTGGGAAATCAATTCTTCAGGCCGGGGATTCTCTTCACATACATATTCCGGAAGCGGACAACACTGAGAATATCCTGCCTGTGAAAATGGATCTTTCTATTCTATATGAAGATGAAGATATTTTAGTCATAAATAAGGCGGCAGACATGCCTGTGCACCCTTCCATTGGAAATTATGATAATACACTGGCGAATGGAGTTACCTGGTATTTCAAAGAAAAAGGACAGCATTTCGTCTACCGCTGCATCAACCGTCTGGACAGAGACACCACAGGAGCCCTGATCCTGGCGAAAAATCCTTATAGTGCAGCAGTTCTCTCTGCCCAGATGAAACAGCGTCAGATCCGGCGTACCTATCTGGCAATTGTACAGGGAATCGCACCAGAGCAAGGAACTATTGATGCGCCTATCGGGCGCGCAGCAGATTCCACCATCGAAAGACAGGTGGATTTCGCAAATGGGGAAAGTGCGGTCACACACTATGAGCGATTAGCCACCTATCATTCCTACTCTCTCATCGAGCTCCATCTGGAAACCGGACGCACTCATCAGATCCGTGTGCATATGAAGTACATTGGACATCCGCTGCCAGGAGACTTTCTCTACAATCCAGATTACAGAATTATAAAAAGACAGCCCCTGCACTCCTTTCAGCTGGAATTTGCTCACCCTGTTACAGGAGAAAACATGTGTATTACTGCCCCTGTCCCAGAAGATTTTGCAGATGCCTTTCATCGTTCCTAACGGCAACCGAATTCGGGCAAAACAGGTCAGAACCTCATAACCGTGAAGTTCTGACCTGTCTCATTTTTCACTCTCAGAAAGCTTATAATTCTTTTCTGTTCTTCTCATATATAATGAGCAAACCTTTTAACAAAAGATCCTCATCCAACAAAATCTCCCGCTTGCAATGTGGGATAATCTTACGTGCAAGACCACCAGTTGCAACAACTGTAATTTTCTGACCAAGCTCTTCTTCAATTCTGTCAACAATTCCGTCAAGGGCTGCTGCATTGCTGTAAATCACACCGCTTTTCATGCATTCAATGGTATTTTTTCCAATGATGCGCTTCGGTGCTTCAATACTGATTCCGCTAAGCTGAGAAGCACGGGCTGTAAGGGCATCCAGGGACACTCCCATTCCGGGAAAAATCATGCCTCCCACATAATGCTTCTTCTCATCTACCACGCTTACCGTACTTGCAGTTCCCATATCAATAATTGCCAGTGGAAGAGAATATTCATGAATTCCTGCAACTGCATTTGCTACAAGATCTGCTCCAAGCTGTCCGGGATTATCCATCAGGATATTCAGACCTGTTTTTACACCTGGTCCCAATACCATAGGTTCTTTTTTCAGAACCTTTTCAGCTGCAAGCTTCACGGCATTGGTAATCTGCGGTACTACAGAGGAAATAATGCAGCCTTCAATATCAATCCGCTTAATATGATATAAATCCAAAACTGTCTTCAGATCAACTGCGTATTCCAGTTCTGTTTTTGTACGGACAGTGGAAAGTCTCTCAATGAAATAGGTTTGCTTTGAATCAATGCAGCCAACCACAATATTTGTATTTCCAATATCAATTGCTAAAATCATTTTTTCCTCCATGGTTTCTCTATCATCAGCCAGACTGCTTTCAGCCGCAATCAGCGGACCTTTTCAGAAACAATCTGGCTGTTTTCAATTTTCTTAAACTTCTGCTGTTTTTACCACTTTCTCAGATTTCTTCTCTGTTCCCGGAAGAAGCCTTGCCTTGTAAAGGGCTGCACCTACAGCACCTGTGATAACGGTAGCGGAAAGCATTTCACATACTGCGTTGATTCCTACAAATGTACAGATGAACAGAATCACGTTTTTTCCACCCATAAGTCCCTGTACATACTCGGTATTTCCGAAAAGGCCAACTAATAACCCCATAAAAAACAGAGTATTTAAAAATGCGGAAAGAAATCCTGTTACAGCGCAGGAAAGATAAATATTTTTTGATTTTCTGCGGACTCCCTGGAAAATATATCCAAGAAGAAGTCCGTCAACCAGTCTTGGAATAAATCTCTGAACAAACGCCAGGAATGGATTGATTCCGAATAAGGTAACACCCATAAGGCTGGTACCGCCAATGCCGATACACTGTCCAAAGCTGGTAAGTCCAAATACGGCTCCCGCAATGGCTCCGCCTACAGGTCCCATTGTAATTGCGCTGATGGCAACCGGAATAATATTAAAGGTGATTGCAAGAGGCCCGATATTCAAGTAGCCAAGAGGTGTGTAAGCCATAAGAAGCAGAATTGCGATCATAAGGCCCAGTAAGGTGATTTGAGATGTTGTAAATTTTTTGTTCATGTTGTCCTCCTTGTTATCGTTCCCTTACACGGGATACAATACGGTGCGGAATTGCGGGCATATGAAGTTTTTATTTACCCGCTTCCTGGTGAACGGGTTACTGTTCCTCCCTTTCTTTCTGAATAGAGAGAATTTTATCCAGGATGACATTGGCTGCATCCTCCTTGCTCATAAGCTGGAGTGATACGTCTTCATCCTGTGTAATCAGAGTCAGAACATTGGTATCCCCCTGGAATCCGGCACCTGCCACCTTCAGATTATTGGCAGCAACCATATCCAGATGTTTTTTTCCAAGTTTTGCTCTGGAATTACCAAGCATATTCTGGGTTTCCATTGAAAATCCACACAGAAACTGTCCCGGCAGACGATGTTCTCCCAGATATCCCAGGATATCGTCTGTCTTTTCCAGTTTTATACTCATCTGTTCCTCATGCTTCTTTACCTTGTCCTCATAGACATTGGCCGGACGATAGTCAGCGACTGCTGCTGCTTTAATGATAATGTCCTGCTCAAAGCTTACAGAAGTAACTGCATCAAACATTTCCTTTGCCGTCACTACCGGAACAAGCTTTACAAACGGTGGCGGTTCGATTGCACATGGTCCACTGACCAGTGTTACATCCGCCCCACGGAGCATAGCTGCTTTTGCCAGTGCATATCCCATCTTTCCGGAAGAATGGTTCGTAATATAGCGTACAGGATCGATTGCCTCCTGTGTCGGTCCGGCAGTCACAAGGACTTTACGGCCAAGGAGATCTTTTTCTTTTGCAATTTCTCTCAGGATATAGTCCAGAAGCATCTCCGGTTCCGGCATCTTTCCGGAATGGCTGAAATAGGAAAACTTTTTGATCTCGGAATCATTTTTTCTCACTTCAAACGCAATGCCCACACAGGTGGTGATGTGCGTTCCCGTGTCCGCGATTTCCAGTGCAATGACCGAACAGAAATCGCAGTTTCCACGGTTTGCAGAACCATCTTTCTGCTCACCACGGAGGTAGCTTAAGACACTTCTGCGGTTTTTGGCATCATCCGCCGCTTTGTTCAAAAAGCTCGGACTGAAGCTTCCATATAAAATAACCTGAATCGCATCCATGACGGTCGATTTTCCAGATCCGCTTTTTCCACTGAATAAATTCACATATTCATTAAATTCTAATACTTTATGATTAATTCCACCCCAGTTGTTCAGACACATGCGGGTGAAAATTTTCTTTGCCTGGCTCAAATTTCATGCTCCTTCGTATTTCCTGTTATTCTGTCATTTCATTCTGGTATTCTCGCACCAGCTCGTTGATATCCATCGCCGAGCAGAACACATTTACAGTGCTGTAAATATAAATCGGGGTAAAATCTTCCAGATTGGCAACGGCTCCCGGCAGTTCGATCATCTGATGCGTTTTCATCAGCACAAGTGCATCGTTCCACTCCTGTCCTGTAAGACGTCTTGTAATAAGGTTTGTATTTTTTCCATACTCACGGATTTCTGCCAGATTTGTAGTAGTTGCATGCAGACCTTCCCCCATGATTTTGTCACGGTAAATCATTTTTAAAAGAATGACCAGCTTCGTTGTCATAAGGCTCATACGCTCTGTCATAACGCCATCCCCCGTGATCCGGAAAATGTGTTCCTGCGGATCATGCACAAGCTCGCAGTCTAACACAGACAGATAGTCCGCGATAAACTCTCTGTGGCGCAGACACACCTGATACCTCGGATTGTCGCGCTGCACCAGAGTGACCGGATCACATTTCACCTGTAAAATGCAGGTCTGCCGGAATAAATCCTGTATCGTTTTTCTGATATTCTCTGCCTCGCCCTGTGAGACAGTTTCCATATATTGTAACATTTTTTCCAATGCCTTCTTTCCTGTATCATAACTCAATTTTATTGATTCTGCCCGATCACAAGTCTCGAATAAGTTAGTCCGTCCTCACTCCGTATCTCGCCATCCACCGACACTGTATCTTCCGCAAGACGCTCCTCCGTCTCTTCCTGCCAGAGAAAAAGAAGTTTTTCCAGATCTTCCACGGACTGTACGGTCTCTTCTGTTGCCACAAAGATTCCATCCACGGTACTTTTCCTTCGGAAACACTGTAACTCATTTCTTGTATACAACGGCTTTGGCACAAAATCCGTCATGTGCTGTTCCTTTGCGTCGATTTCTTCGTCCAGCATCACCGGTGTAAACGCTCCATCCCCACGGTCTCTCCTTCCGGCAAAACTGTTATCTGTAATATTTCTGAACTGCGAAGAAAAACGGATACGATCTCTCATTTCCACCAAAATCTCATCTTTTTTCCTACTGCGGTCTAACAGATTGATCAGTTTGATGATGTTATCTTCCTCACTGACGCCCTCCTGCAAAATGTAATGGATGCGGGCCAGCGCACGCTTTGCAAAAACGGTTTTCTGTTCAATAAGTTTATTGTACTTGCGCTCGATCATGTCAAATTCCCGCTCCAACTGCATCACGATCCTGCTCGTATCCTCACAATACTGCAATCTGTACTCATTTCTCTTCTGTAAAAGTGTGCCTGCTTCGAGAGAATTTTTTTCTTTCAGAAGCACTGCTTTTTTCTCATCATTTTCGTTTAAAATTTCC